>Ga0255769_10002580_pt1 | contig 19180 bp, 13 predicted proteins | sample 041ome_9_FD_179637 | JGI IMG/M metagenome (GOLD analysis project Ga0255769, IMG submission 179637) | Coastal salt marsh microbial communities from the Groves Creek Marsh, Skidaway Island, Georgia - 041413US metaG (version 2) | ecosystem: Environmental > Aquatic > Marine > Intertidal zone > Salt... | reverse complement strand
ATGGATTCTTGTGCATGGCCAAAGATTTCTGAGGAGCCCGCGAGGTAGATTTTGGGCGGTTTTGCCTGATCCCGGCAAATCTCCAAAAGTTTGAGGGTCGCATTGGCGATTTCATGCGTAGTCAGCTCAGGTATCTCAAAGCTCAAGGCCACATGGCTTTGGCCTGCCAAGTGATAGACTTCATCGGGATTTACTTTGGAGAAAATTCGGCGGAGGGATGCATCATCGGACAAATCCGCATAATGTAAAAACAGCGACTTACCATAAATATTTTCATCTTGGACCAAGTGGTCGATCCGCCAACGGTTCATCGAACTGGACCGTCGAACAATCCCATGCACAGAGTATCCTTTTTCCAAAAGTAATTCCGTGAGATAAGAACCGTCTTGCCCGGTAATTCCGGTTATGAGGGCTACAGGCATGTTAGAATGTAATAGAGAACAAGATCATTATTTTTGAGATAGTTTGGAAAGGCTGGTCGATACAACTTTTCCTTCTTTCAACGACTCAATACTTTCAAGTAAGCGAATAGCATTCTTGGGAGATCTAAGCAGATAAGCTGTTTCATCATAACCTTGAAGATCATCTCGAAAAACAAACTCATCTTTTAAAGAAGAACGCTTCTTGATTTTTTTGTCTTTATTTTGGTGGGTCACTTAGCTTTTAAAAGAATCGTAATCCTGTGAACCAATGGAAAGATCCGATGGCAAAGGTTCATCTTCATTCAAATCCAAACAATGTACCTGATCATCTGCCTTTGCGTACACGAACTTTGATTCTGGACAGGTTGCCCTACCCGACTCGTTAAAAGTAAGCTTGTGCCCATGGCGGCTCATGTAACCAGACAATTTACCAGGGTTACCCAATACCAACCCGTAATCTGGTATATCTTTTGTGACTACGGCACCCGCACCGATAAAGCAGTAGCGACCGAGGGTAATTCCGCAGACTATGGTGGCATTGGCTCCTATCGTTGCCCCTCTCTTGATCAGGGTTTTTTCGTAAAGTGATTTTCGACTTACCTGCGAACGCGGGTTGGTCACATTGGTGAGCACGCAGGAAGGTCCGAGGAAGACATCGTCCTCTACGGTTATACCTCCGTAGATCGCCACATTGTTTTGTATCTTCACATTGTTTCCGAGGGAGGCATTGTCTGCTACCAATACATTTTGACCGAGCGAACAGCCATTTCCAATAATTGCACCTCCACAAATATGCGAAAAATGCCAGATGGCCGTACCGTCACCAATGACTGCCCCCTCATCCACGACTGCAGATGGATGAATTTTTAATGAATTAGACAAGGTTGTTTTGTGTTGAAAAGTAAACGAAGGCAAAGAATTGATAAGGTGTCACGGTTCTCGCACTGACATTCTTTTAGGAGTAAGAATGAGATAGCGTTGGTTTTCAGGTACATAATTTCCCTGATCCACCACATATCTGGTTGGATGGGGAAGAACGCCTTCGGGAAAATTTTTCTCAAAGGTTGCATCTAAAATCTCTTTCCAATTTTTATGTTCGAGTCCGAAACTCAGAATATCTTTGGCTAAACGGTGCAATAATGGTTTGAGCCTCTCTAACTCAGCAATTCGAAGAATTTTGATAATATTTACATCACCGGAAAGCAATTGGGCCGAAACACGAATAGCTTGCGGGTCATATGGGAGTTCTCCTAACAATAATGAGAGTGCTAACTCTTCATTGGAGAGAACACTTGTCCCAGGATCTTCTACTTGATCAGTTACTGCAGGATAGTGGTCACAGCCTCTTTGAACTGCAATGGTCTGCCATTGCTTGGGGTCAGGTAATCCTAAGCGAAGCATTTTCATACGCAAGGGCGACTTATGATAAGTCATCCCAAGCATTTCATTGAGAGTTTTCAACTTTAATTCCTTAGTGAAACTGGTGCTCCATTTTGCTCAATGCTCTGCTGGCAGGCATGGAGAACCTGTAATACATAAATACCGGATTGGGCATTGGTTAGGGGTTGGTTTCTGGATTGAATGCATTCGAGGAAATGGTTGCATTCCTCACGCAAAGGTTCGGTGTTTTCATGCTCCACAAATTCTGCATCTTCTTTTTTGAGAATGGGAATTGGCCCATCGAACTCGACATTTTGTGGGTATAGTTGAAGTTTTTCTCCAAAGGGAGCAACATCATTGAAGATCGCCATCTTTTTATCTCCCACAACCACAAGACGTTGCTCCTTGAAAGGGTGTAACCAACTGACAAAAATATGAGCTCGGGATTCGCTTTCGAACCTGAGGTTGGACAGAGTAGTATCTGCAATTCCATTGGTCAGGTAAGATCCACCACAAGCGGAAACCTCTACCGGTGCCTGTCCCATCAAACGAAGAATCACCGCCACATCATGGGGAGCAAAACTCCATAGGGCATTTTCCTCAGTCCGCACCTTCCCAAAGTTCAAACGGTTCGAATATATATAATTAATTTTGCCTAACTCTCCCGAAGCGATCATTTCTCGAAGTTTGAGAACCGCAGGGTGGAATTCCAGAAGATGACCAACCATTAAAATACGGTCGGTTCCCTCCGCTACCTTTTTCATCTTTTCGGCATCTTCAAGGGTCAGGGCCATGGGTTTTTCGACAAAGACATCTTTGCCTGCCTGCATGGCTTGGATCGCTAACTCAGCATGAGTCTCTGCAGGTGTAGCCAAGGCAACGCCCTGAATTTGATCATTCCTCAAAACATCATCCAAGTTATCGGTTATTTCGGTATCAGGAGCAATGGAACGGGCAGTGGTTTGACCGTTCTCCGTTGCATCGACCACAGAAGAGAGAGCCCCCAAAGCATGAAAGTTCCGGCAGAGGTTTTTACCCCAGTATCCGCAACCTACAAGTGCAATTTGTGGTATAGCACTCAGACCTGTACCTCCTTGAGCCAATGTTGGTTATCCATATACCATTGAACTGATTTCTCGAGCCCTTCTTCGAGAGAAACTTGGGGTTCCCAACCCAATAACCTTTTAGCCTTGGAAATATCTGCCCAGGTCTCCATCAGATCGGCCACATGAAATGGCTTGTGATAAATCTTTGCTTTCTTGCCCAGTAATTCTTCTAGCTTGGAAATAATGGTGTTTAGGGAAACAGGGTTCCTTCCACCGCCCAGATTGATGATTTCATATCCGACTTCCTGAATAGCAGCAATGGTTCCTCGAGCTATATCATCCACATAAGTAAAATCACGAGATTGAGAGCCATCCCCAAACATTTGAATGGTTTCTTCCTCGGCGATCCATTTAATGAATCGATAAGGGGACATGTCTGGACGACCGGCGGGTCCAAAAACCGTGAAATAGCGCACCACGGATACATCCATTTGGTAAAGCTTATGATAACTGTAAGCCATCAGTTCGGCGGCTTTCTTGGAGGCAGCATAAGGAGATAGAGGCTCATTCACAGCCAAGTCCTCGGTAAAGGGCATTTTTTGACCGGCATAAAGGGAGGATGTGGAAGCCAAAACAAGTTTTTTGCATCCATGAGCCCGCATACACTCGAGTAGGTTGAGGGTACCTTCGGCATTGGTTGAAAGGTATACATGAGGGTTTTCCATGCTGTAGCGAACCCCTGCACGGGCAGCCAAGTTAAGCACGGCATCAAATGGGCCCTCTGCCTTAAAAAGATCGCTTAGCTTGGCTCGATCTTCGATATCTATATCAGCAAAAGAAAAGTTCTCTGCATGGGGGTGAGATTTTAGTTGCTCGAGTCGCCAATTCTTGAGCCGTACATCGTAATAATCGTTGAGGTTATCCACGCCTACGACATGATCACCCTGATCAAGTAATTGCTTACTGACTTGTGACGCAATAAAGCCCGCGGCACCAGTAACTAAATATTTTTTACTCAAGCGTGATAATATTTTTTTGGCTTATGCTGGATGCATTTACGGGAATCGACAAGTGGGCAGGAATAACCACTGAAATCAAAAGTTTTATATTCGGCATGATCGGTGGACACCAAAATGAGGTCGTATGCATCCTCAATTTCCACGGATTGTTTGCCTGTAAAATGGGAATGTTCTCTAGTAGGTGGGACAACCGGCACAAATGAATCATTGTATTCTACTATCGCACCCTTAGCTTCCAATTTCTCCATCAGTACAAAACTGGGAGATTCCCGGCAGTCATCGACATTTGCCTTGTAAGCGAGCCCGAGAACCAAAATCTTGGAGCCTTTGATTGCCTTACCCTCGTCGTTGAGAGCATCCGCCACTTTTGATATTACATAGTCCGGCATAGCGGTATTGATCTCCCCGGCGAGCTCAATGAATCGGGTATGCTTGCCAAACTCTCTTGCTTTCCAGGTTAAGTAAAAAGGGTCAATCGGGATGCAGTGTCCGCCCAATCCGGGACCGGGACGGAATGCCATAAAACCGAATGGTTTGGTGGCTGCGGCATCGATTACCTCATGCACATCGATGCCCATGGCTTCGTAAACCACCTTGAGCTCATTAACCAAAGCGATGTTCACACTGCGAAAAATATTTTCCAAAAGTTTCGTGGCCTCCGCTGCCCGACAGGAAGATACACGATGAATTTTATCCAAAGCTTGCCCATATAAAGCTTCAGCCAATTCCGCACATTTTTCAGTGTATCCACCGACCACCTTGGGTATAGTTTTGACTGACGCATCATCCCGGCCTGGATCTTCCCGTTCAGGGGAGTAAGCCAAGTGAAAATCCGTGCCTGCTTTCATTCCGGAACCTTCCTCCAAAACGATGCGAAGTTCGTCCTCTGTGGTTCCCGGATAAGTGGTTGATTCCAAGGTGACCAGTACTCCTTTTGCAAGGTGTGGAGCAATCGTTCTTGCGGTATCCAATACGAAGGAGAGATCGGGCTCGCGATGATCATCCAGAGGGGTGGGTACGCAAATAAGAATCGCTTCCACTTCGGACAATCGGGAGGGATCGGTGGTAGCTTCCAAACGGTTGGCATCGACCTGCTCGGCGATGCTTTCCGATGGGAAATGCTTCAGATAAGTCCTACCTGCATTGATCGAATCGACCTTTTTCTGGTCGAGATCGAACCCAAGAACCGAAACACCGGATCGGGCGAACTGCAAGGACAGAGGAAGGCCGACATAGCCTAGACCTACGATTGATATTTTTGAAAATTGCTTACTCATTATTGGGTGGCTACTTCAGAATTTGGTGATTTTAACTTTTGCAGGAACTGAGCAAAGAAGACGGCAAAGATACCGAGGAAGCCCCCACATACTCCACCTAGGGCGACAATGAGTTTACGCTTTGGCTTAATCATCGATCCGGAGACCGCTGGATCGATCACTTCTAAAGCAAAGTCTTCGTTTACATTGGCCAGCATCGCTTTTTGTTTTTCGGACTCGAGGAGGTTGTAGAGAACTGCACGCATATCCTGTAAGTTCGTCTTAGCTAATTCCTGCTCGAGGTACCCGACCCGTTTTTTGGAATCGGCAATTGCTTTTTGCCTAAGTTGTTCATTCAACTGCTTTACCAAATCATTAGCCCATTGAGCAGCCACTTGTGGATCTTTCCAAGAAATGGAGAGGGTTATGAGACCTGATTTAACTTTATCAACTTCAATGGCTCCTCGAAGAAGTGAAATTCCATCTTCCGTAATAAAACCTTCTTGATCTACTTGTAATTTCCATGAGTTGGAGGCTGCATCCCAAAAATCTTCAAAAATAACCGGGAGAAGGTTTTTTTCCTCTACAAATTCTTTAAGAAAAACTCTAGTCTCAAGCGTAGCCAATACCCGTTCAATATTTGAACTGGTAGGTATGGAAATCCCCGACATCGCGGCAAAACCACCAAACTGACTGAGGGCAGAGGATGCACCTGACTTTTCTTCCTGAGCGGGTGCCAATAAGGTTTCCGCCTTGAAGACCTCCGGGGCATAGAGGGCGTAGGTAACCGCAAGACCGGTGCAAAGGAGGGTGATGCCCACGATGGTTTTCCATGCCTGCAGGAGGGTGCGGATTAGTTCGAGAAGGTCGATCTCGTCCTCATCGGATTGGAGTCCGGATTCGACCATGACATATTTGGTGGATGATTTGGGATCTTCGCTCATAGAATTTATCTCAATACGCTACCGCCCTTGGCCGTTTGCGACAAGCAAAGCCAATCGGAGGAAACCAATACTTTTTGTTTAATCAGAACTTTTTTTGGGCAAACGATCGCTCTTTCCAACGATCATCTTGACCCAGGGGAGCAAACGGCTCATTTGCCGGTGCCAACCTGATAAAATCTCATGCCTGCGAGTTCCTCGGATCTGGGAATCCTTAGAGCCTGCCCCTTCGAGCAACTCTTCAATCTGTTTTAAACGAGCCACCCCTTTCTCGAGGTGTGGATCCACCTGCTCCCGCAGAAAACCGCTTACGAGCTTTCTCAGGCGAATCTCGGCGACGAAGCGCTCCTTGCGATCGCCCGGAGCAAAAGTGGAGGAAACTGCCCCAAGTTGCCTAAGGGCACGCAACCCCTGACTGGCTGAACCCTTGCTGATCTGCAACAAATCCATGACCTCATCCATCGACAATGCTTGATCCCTGCAGAAGAGTAGTCCGTAGATCTGTCCGTAGGATTTGGGCAGTCCAAAGGAGTTTGCTGCATTAAGAAATAAATCAATTACCGCACTTTCCCATTCATCCAACCCTTCAGTCGTTTCAGGTAGGTCTGGATTGTTAAGCGAAAATGCATTCATTAGCCTACTTTTTGACAAAAAGAAAGTGTTTGTTCAAGTTTTTTTGAACAAACTGAATTCACATCTTCTGAAATTGAAACCTTAAAAAGAATTAACCGCAGCTGCTGTTACGGCCATCTGGTAAATAATTTGAGAGGTGTAGCTCAATTGCTCAAGCATTCGTGACTGCTTAATATCAATCGGAATGACAATAGTATCACCTACCCCGATTTTTGAGGTATTCTTGTTCTTGAACCAGCGATTGGAAGATTTTGAATGAACCGAACCATCGGCTTTAATCACAAATATATTATTGTCGGCTGCATTATCAGTCATGCCACCACTCATAAGAATATAGTCATCTTGGGATAATTCTGGATTGTACATGTGTGAGGTTGGAAAATTAACCTCTCCCAACACACTTACCGAGGCGGGGAACCCAGGTACAATTAATTTATCCCCATCTTTGAGAAACAAAGAGGAAACTGAAGATTCCTCTGCGAACGAATTCAAATCTATAACAAGCCGGCCTAGTGCGTCAGTATTTTCCAATCTACTCATCATTGCAGAGGCGGCTGCGGAAGCCCGGGCAGTTTCGGCAGGATTAAGAGCATCCAAATTTGATTTCGCGATATCTGACTGAAGCTGACTCTTAAGTCTCTCAAGCTCCTTTTCTTCCTTTTCTCGAAGATGCTTGCGGGTAAAGATGGCACCTTGGGGAAATGCAAAGTTGGTAAGACCTCCCGCTCTTTTAAGCAATTGCTGCAAGGTTTCTCCATTGTATATTTGAAATACTCCTGGAAAATTTACCTCACCTTCAATGGTGACAAACTGACCAAGATTCCATAACGGTGCCGGTTTAATATTTAACCGGTCGTAGGGTAAAAGCCGAAACTCCTTAGATGCATTGGTTTCCAGAAATGAGGAAGGCTGGATCCGAATGTGTTCAATTTTTGTAAAATAATTTGCATCCATTGACATTCTGGTAAGTTCAGCATCAACTTCATAGGCGGAGTCCTTGATTCCTCCCGCAGCAAGAACCAAGTCATGTACATTCATTTTCTCCGAAAACAGATACTCACCAGGGAAATGAACCTCACCTGAGATAGTTACAATCTTTGCTTTTAGTCCATTGGGAGTCTGTTTTTTGATTTGGTAGATCAGGCGACGCAAATCCTTAAACCTTTCCACTTCATCTAAATTGGAAAGAAAAAGGATACGATCATCCGGCACTAATGAATAATCAGATTTTCTGGCAATAACTTCACTAGGCCGAAAATGGAAAATGGATATATTGCGGAAGCGGTCGGTGCGAATCAGGTAAGCAAAATTCATATCAGCACCATCAAGTAAAAATCCCGTATTAGTAACCATATCACTAAGTTTCATGTCTTTTCCCCATTGATGATAACCGGGGCGTTCAACTGGACCAATAATCTCAATGGCATCCACAAATCTTTTCTCAGCTTTGGGAACTTCTAGGAGATCGCCACCATTAAGAATCATATCTCCTTTTTCATCAGAATCAACGGTACGCAGATCATAGCGACCATAACTATTTTTACGCTGAAGGCTTATCTGTTTGGTGAATGCATCAGGGGAGACGCCACCTGCCATTGATAGTAAAGAAGCTAGTGATGTATTTTTTTTGAGCTCAAATAAGCCAGGTATATTTACTTCGCCCAGGACAGTCACCTGTTGACCCACCGCAGGCACGAACAATACATCACCAGCCAGTAAGGTGATATCGTTTGTGTCATCTCCCTCCAAAAGCATTTCATAAAGGTCAAAGCTGACCAATTGATTGCCATTTCGTTTGACGGAGATATTTCTCAGTGATCCTTTTTCAGAAACCCCACCGGCAATGCGCAAAGCAGAGGTAATCGTGGAGTGGGGAGCAATCATGAAGCGCCCTGGAGTTTCAACCTGACCAACAATAGAAACTGGAATGGAACGAAGAGAACCCAAACTAATGGATGATTGTACACCATCTCCCAAGTTCTGCTTTATCTTGGCATTGATGGAGTTTTTAATGCTAATGAAATCCCGTTGCTGCTCTAAAATATTGATCGGACCTACTCCCGGAAACTGAATAATCCCATCCCGGTTTATTTGTAAGCTATAGGCCATATTTTTCTGACCAAAGAGGAGGATCTCCAAGATATCACCGGGCCCAACCTTATAGTCGACTGGCACCTGAATTAACCAATCACTCTGTTGTCCCTGAGGATTAGTTCTTAGAAAATCATACCCAAATGGTTTTACAGGAGATTCCTGAAGCGAGTCGACTGCCAGACTCTGTCGGGCAATTTCTTCTCTTTGTTTTCTCTTAATTTGGGTTATCAGCTTACGGGTTTGTTCCAGTGACTCCAAAAGCTCAATTTCGTCCGATGAAGAGAGACTGTTTCCCTCTTTCGCTTCCTTTTGCTGAAGTTCAAAATCAGTTAAATCCTGAAGGAGCAATTGTTCGAGAAAAATTAAATTGTTCAATTTCTGATCTTCAGAAATTTTGGTCTCGGTTGGCTCATCATTCTTACCATTGTCAACTGTTTCGACACTCTCATTCTGGCTTTGTGAGGGAGAGGATTCGGTTGGTTGAGAAGTCCCTGAATTAAGAAGTGCTTCTTTTTGAAGGGGAGTTAAATTGGATAAAACCTGTTGTAATCCTGGATTCCCCTCCAGTGACAAACAAAGAATGAAGATCGCTAAAAAATTAGGGACAAAGAGTAAACGATTTCTGATGTTCATAATATTTCTTAAAATTGGCGGGTCAGCACTAAGGATCCAGTTAGCGAATCATCTTTGGCTTTACCATGAGGCTGCAGCGACTCCCACCCAAGGGAAGTGTAAACGGAAAGGTCATATTGCGGATATTGACGGGCATTAAAGATATCGAACGAAAAATAATCCGTGGAGGTATTATCTGAAACGCTGTTTCTATCTGATCCATCCTCATTGAGTTTGCCTGTGCGAAGAGTCCCCCCCCATCCAATACCATCCATTCTTTGTAAAATTCCACCAATGCTAATGATCTGGGAGTCCTGATCGGCCCAATGCCCTACAGGACGACCTCGATATCGGTATCCGTCATTGTAAATGTGATGTCCATATGAAATATTTCGGGTACGGGGATCGCCAGTCCACCAGTAGCTGGTTAGGTCTGCATACTCGGCGAATACTCTAAGAGTCGAGTCTCCCAAATTTTTCCAGCTTTCCATACCGTATTGAAACATAAGACAATTTGGCAGAAAGTTATCTTCGTCTTCTCCGACTACTTGTCCATAGATTGCAAGTGGGGCATCCAATACCCGCCAGCGAAGATCAATCCCAGCTAATTGATTCCCCGGTTCTTTCGAAAGATCATTCTTTCCGGTGTTGGCACCATAATTATCCTGACTAAGAAAAGCATCCATCCATGTGCTGAATCCTTCAGGGCGACCATCTCCGCCCAATTGCATCATCCGAAAAAATCCAATTTCCAAGCCATTTACGACGGTGGGACGAACCTCGCCACGCATACCCCAAAGGTAGGGATTCGGTACCGTGCGCTCTTTTTCTAAACGCCCGATAAAGGAATGAAAGCTCCAAGGGCCAATCCAAGACAGCCATTTATTTTCAAAGGGTTCAGGCACACGACGGTCGATGGATATGGCAGGGATAGGACGGGCATTGGTGGAAAGGATTAAACTGCCATCCCAACCTGGACCCCACCATCTCTCAACCTGCCCAAAACTGGCCGACCAGTTACCTAATCGTGCGGCAATATAGGAACCATCCAGAGCAAAACCTTCGTCCTCTCTGCCTTTCCAGTCTTTGTCCATTCCGTAGAATGCATTAAGAGAAAGCTTGGCAGCAAAGCGGTCATTGAGCCAAGATACCGATGCATTGGTCGCAAAACTGGAGCGGGGTTCAGGACCGAATCCGCGTGCGGTCACCCGGTCATCTGCTAGTCCAATTGTAGTAAAAATGGGAGACCAACCAGAACGGGATTCGGTGGATATTTTATCATCCAGCAAAGAGTGAGGCAGTTCGTTACCAGAATCAATACGCATGGATGAGAGGCCACCCAAATCAAGGGGCCAAGTATTTTGCAAACCATTCAATCCCCCTTCATCTCCAAGGAGGCGAATCTCATGACGGATAAAAGGATCGTTGGGTGAAAGGTAGGGTTCCGCCCATGCAGAAGTGCAAAGTAATGCAAAAAATGGTATGAATTTAGATAATCTCATCTATCCACAGATGATGCAAATTCAATAGAATCGAGCAATCAGAAAGGATTAGGCTCGCTCACGCTCAAGCTTTTGCCTAACTACCTAACTTAACATGGAGGACGATCCATTATTTCGCAGAACCCGGCAACACGCTGAAAAGCGGTTGGTTTTTCATTCCGGACAAAGTGATTCGGCAAGATTAGAACTGATCAAGGAGTTTGTGCGTTTGGAGAGAGAGATGCTCCAAAGATACCATTTAAAAGGTGACTCAGGGCTTCGCCTGACGCGGGCAAGATCTATTATTATTGATGTACTTATTCAAAATTTATTCGATTATGCCCTGCGGGTAGCAGAAGAAAGCTTAGTGAAAATCAAGCCCATGGCTGTTTTAGCTACGGGTGGATATGGTCGTGGAGAACTTAGCCCACACAGCGATATCGATCTGATGTTTCTTTATTCCAGAAGCTCAATGGGGAAATCCCTCGATCTTTTGAAGGAGACCATGACCAAAGAAATTCTCTATCCGTTATGGGATACAGGAATGAAAGTGGGGCATGCATCGAGGGAAGTAAAAGAGGCTTTGCTTGAGGCCCAAAAAGATATTCGGAACAAAAATTCGATGCTGGATGCCCGCTACATCTGTGGGGATCGTAAAATAGCCAAGAAATTCATCACCAAATTTTTGAAGCATTGCCGCAAAAGAAAGCCTGGAGAATACCTCAATGAACTTCTTTCCCATCAGCAGGAAAGAAGGCAGGAAAAGGGAAACACGGTTTTCTTGCAGGCTCCTGATCTTAAAAATGGAGTCGGGGGGCTACGCGATTATCAGGGTGTACTCTGGATGACCAAAGTGAAATTTGAAGACGATCCCCTGCCCTCTCTTATCAAACGGGGGTATTTGAACGAAAATGAGGCAAAATCCTATCAGGAAGCTTATTCCTTCCTCTTAAGAGTGAGAAACGAGCTGCATTTTAGGAGTAAGCGACCCGTTGATGTCCTCCATTTGGAAAAACAACCAGAAGTTGCCCTTGGGCTTGGGTACAACGATGAAGATATTTTCCCGAGGGTGGAAAAATTTATGGGTGAATTTTACGCAAGGGCAAGTACAATTCATCAGTTGTCCTCTTTACTTGAACAGCGTCTTATTCGGGCAACCAGTGGATCCACTGCCTCTATTAGTTTTCGGTCCGTACTCAGTGCCTACCGGGCATCGCCGGTAGAAAAAGTGGATGGGTTTGATCTACAAGACGCAGAATTAAATTCTGAAAATGAAAATATTTTTGATGAAGAGCCAGAGCGAATCATTCGCTTATTCCGTCACTCACAAAGATTGTCCGCAAAATTATCTCCCAGCTTACGATCGCTTGTCCGCAATCGATTGTCCCTGATTGATGCCAGTTTAATCAATTGTCCGGCTGCCAATGTCAGCTTCCGTTCTATTCTACAAGAGGTCGGAAATGTCGCTCCCACTCTTATGGAAATGCATGACCTCGGAGTACTCGGGAGATTTGTACCAGAGTTTGGAAGATTGACCTGTAAAGTACAGCACGATCTCTACCACCGCTTCACCGCCGATGTGCATGTACTAAGATGTATCGATATTTTAGACCAAATCTTTAGAGGAAGCAGACCGGGTGCGGAACCTTATCTGGAAGCTTTACGAAAGAATGAGGTACCTGGACTGTTATACTTGATTCTTTTCATTCACGACTTGGGTAAAGACAAAGGCCCCAAAGGGCATTGCGAGCGCGGAGTGGAACTCGGAAAAACCCTGATGCAAAGATTGGGTATCTCTGAAGAAATGCATGACCGTGTTCTCTTTGTGGTGCGCAATCATTTGGAAATGGTTAGGTTTGCCAACAAATTCGACCTGGATGACCCAGAAGTCATTGATTCTTTTGCAGCCTTTGTGGAAGGGGAGCAGAGACTGCGCTTTCTCTATGTACACACTTACTGTGACGCCAACGGAACCGCCCCAGACCTTTGGAATTCGCATAAGGAAGAACTGCATACTCACCTATTCAACAATACGATGAAGGTACTGGAAGGGAAGCGGGCAAGGAAAGATCCAAATGAACTGCGGGATTCTTTCAAGAATCTGGAGGTTCCCAATGTACCTAAAGAAACCATTCTCCAACATTTGGAATTGGTGCCTGAAAGATATTTCTCTCACACCGGCCGCGAAGAAGTTGGATTGCATATTGAGATGGCCTCAAAATATGATCAGCAGTCCCGCCCATTAGAAAAACCGGTGGTTAGTTGGCGAAATGATTTAAGAAGAACGCTAACCATAGTGGATGTGGTAGTTACAGACCAGCCGGGATTATTTGAGAAAATTACCGGGGCACTAGCTATTACCGGATTAAATATCCTCGGAGCCCGTGCCATTACCCGGGAAGATGATCTGGCTATTGATGTCTTCTATGTGGAGGGGGAAAATGGAGGAATTGTTGAGGATGTAAGCATTAGGCAATCCTTTGAAAATTCCCTGGAAAGTTTTCTTGTAGGCAAGGACTGTCCGATTGAACAGATTGCTGCTCATCGGAAAAAATCGGAAAAAGCAAAGACATTTGCCACATCAGATAAATTTGGTGCCAAGATTCCCCCACAAGTAGATGTTTACCGGGATATTTCCCTGGGTAGAACCATAGTGGAGGTGCGGGCGGCTGATCGAGTCGGTCTGCTTCACTTGATTGCCAAACATATTGCCGATGCCGGATTCAGTATTCATTTTGCCCGTATCGCCACGGAACAAAGTGTTGCCACGGATGTTTTTAATATTGAACCTCTGGAAAAAGGTACGATTCCCGCCCCCCGTACTTATTTGGATTTGCGTGAAAGCTTGGGGCAAGCCCTACACGAAGGAAAATACTACCACGAAGTATAACCCTTTCTCTAAAATAAGCTTTCCTTAAAATTTTAATCAGCAAGAGGAAGAACTAAACAAAAGGTTGAACCACTCTCGCCTGTATCAGCTAATTCCAGATCGCCATCGTGAGCCCGCATGATCCGCTTGGAGATGGTCAAACCCAAACCGGTACCATCTTTTTTACCCGTTAGAAAGGATTCAAAGATTCGATCCCGTAAATTTTCCGAGATTCCACTACCCTGATCTTTCACTAAAATATGAACTCGCCCGTCCATTATTTGTGTATCGAGAAAAAGGTCTCCCCCATCCGGCATTACTTCTACCGCATTTAAAATGAGATTCAACAACACCTGTTGAATTTGCCCCTTATCCACAAAAACCAACTCATTGTCAGCACGGTTTCCCCAACATAGATTGATCCGGGATTGTTCCAATTTCAACCGGACTAAGAGAATTGCTTCATCAACAATTTCTCTAATTTTTATTTCTTTACGAAAAGATTCTCTACTCTTCCCAAACTCCAATATTCTACCTGCAATTTGCTCCAGATGATTTAGTTTTTCACGAATAACTGTGAGATCTTGACTTTTATTTTCATCTTCCTCCTGACCCAGATTTAATGAATCAAAGAGTAAGCGAACTACCATTAGGGGGTTACGGATTTCATGAGCAATCTCTGCAGCCAAGGTTCCCAAGGTGGTCAGACGTTCGCTTTTACGCATGCTCTCCTCAGATTCGAAAACACGTCCATACAGACGGGCATTTTCGATGGCGATAGCACCTAAGTCGGCAAGTGCCCGGGCAATCATTTTCTCATCATCATGGAAGCGATGTGGTCGATCCATGTAATGAGTGATCATCCCAATCGGAATATCCTCAAAAACTACCGGAGTAACCAGCATAGAATGCAGATTTTCCGAGCGGATAAGATCCATAAAATGATGCTCCTCTGTTCGTAACAGATCGTTGGTCTGGACTTGCCTATGTCCCCGCAGAGCACTTCCCAGTAAACTGTCTGCCGGTTTTAAAATCTCGTCGTAACTACGATCACCATTGCGATCCTGCAGAGCTTGAAGCTGAAGAATATCCTCCTTTTCATCGTAGAGAAAAAAAGCAGACAATCGACAACCAAGCAGTAACAGACCCTCACGCGAAATCGTTTTAAGAACCTCATCAAATTTCCGGGTACCGGAAATATCCTGACTAAGTAGAACTAAACTCTGTAACTGATCTGCTTTTTTACGGAGCTGCTGAATCATCCACATGTTCTCCAACACACGACTTGCTTCATTAGAGATAAGGACGAGCAGACGTAGATCCTCCTCATCAAACGCATTAACTTCACAAGAATCGACATTGAGTGCCCCAACCGTACGGCCACCCTCAGTTATGGGAGCTGCCATCTCTGCTCTTACTCTTTCATCTAATTTAAAATATTTTTCCTCCAAGGAAACATCTTGGCAAAGCAATGGCTCTCCACTCTGAGCAACCCAGCCGGTAATGCCCATACCCAATGGAAGCTCAAACCCACGACTAGAATCTGGAAGGCCTCGCTGTACCTCGATCAGCAAAGAATCGGCACTTGGATTTAATAAAGAGATGGAAGCAGAGTTAGCAGGGAATACCTGCATTACCTCATCGAGAATAGCTTCAAGTGCCCGGACAGAATTTAACTGTTTACTCGACAGAGTACTAATTCGATAAAGAGCATCAATGGCTCTACCATCGGGCCTTTTTCTTCCAGAACTATGATGATCCATCTGTGATACTTAAAAAACAAATCTTGCTTATGCGAGATAGGAAAGTAATTGAACTTTGGAATTTAGCGGCATGCTTATGCCAAACTCAATCAGCACAAACGACAAAAAAACGAAACCTATTTCTTTGCTTGAAGAAAATGCTCCCAGGATTTTTCCACGGGTTTCCCGTAAAGAGAGCTGACAAAAGGTCTTCGGGCAGGACGCTGGGGCTCTTTGAGTAACCTCATTCCGGCCTCCCTTGGCAATCGATTACTTTTTTTGCTATTACAACGAATACAGGAAGTCACAACATTTTCCCAAGATGTCCCCCCACCCTTGTCTTTGGGTAAAACATGATCCATATTTAATTCTTTTGAAGCGAAAGTCTTACCACAATATTGGCAACGGTAATCATCGCGCTCCAAAAGATTTTGCCGATTGAACTTCATTTCCTGTAAAAGAATACGATCATAAGTTCGCAATAGAAGCACACTAGGAACAATCACAGGCTGGTTGACCGTATGAATAACCCGCCTTCCTTTCAAGGCTTCTACTGTACGACAAAACTCAAACCAGGCAACCGAATCAAATACGCGAAAACTTTCATCTTCCGCATAAATTACCTGGGCATGTTCAAGGGAAAGTAAGCCGAAAGCTCGTTCAACCCCAACCACATTTACCGGTTGCCATAATCGGTTAAGTACGAGGGTTTGAAAACCTATGTCCATCCACACCGACTATAACTTGCCAAGGACAGGGTACGTCAAAGATTTTTTTGCACTTTTTCGATTTCGCTTTATCAACGAATTTGCAACACCCTAATAACTTCTGCCGTCTTTATTTTCGTAAAAATTAAGAAAGGCTTTGTGTGCGACTCTATAACCGCCCGATGTAGGATAATCACCGGTGAAATACCAGTCTCCGGGATGGTCAGGTAGAGCTTCGTGTAAATTCTCCACCGTTTGATAAAGAATTTCCACTTTGGTTACTCCTTTTAAAACATCAGGAGCGACCAGTTGAGCAACCCGCTCCGAGATCTGATCGACCGTAAAGTTTTCGTACACCCGCTTTACATGATTGACCGGTTTAGCGTTTGGCTTGTTCAAAGCTTCGCGGCATTGTTCCGCCACTTCTTTGAGCAATCCCCGGTAGCCATGATCCTGAATCAAGGAAACTGCTGCCTGGAAAGCAATGAACTTACCCAATTCAGACATATCAATGCCATAACAATCTGGATAACGAATCTGAGGAGCGGTCGATGCGATGACTAGCTTACGGGGCTTGGAACGGCCTAAGATTTTCAAAATACTTTTCTTAAGTGTGGTTCCACGAACTATGGAATCGTCGATACAGACAAGTGCATCCTCCTTCTCACGAACCACTCCGTAGGTAATATCATAAACATGGGAAACCAATTGAGCACGACCAGATTCCTGGCTGATAAAAGTACGAAGTTTAATGTCCTTATTGGCAATCTTTTCTCCTTTAGGCCAATTATCCATGACCAATTCGTTGATCAAAGAATCAGTTAAATCTCCTGTTTTTTGGGCATCCATTAAGCGTTGCTTCACTTCCGCACGGCGAACCAGTCGAAGCTGTTCCATAAACCCGTAGTAGGCACTTTCCGCAGTATTAGGAACATAACTAAACACACTCTTGGAGAAATCGCCGCCCACTGACTCGATGACCTGCGGAACCAGTAAAGCACCCAGTGTTTTGCGCTCGGCATAGATATCCGGATCATTTCCCCGTGAAAAATAAATACGCTCAAAGGAACAGCCACTGGTTTTCTTAGGAGCTTCGCAAAACTGATCTTTGATCAATGATCCATCTGGACGGAAAACAAGAATTCCTCCCGGCTCAATTTCGGAAATTTCCTCCATCTTTTTATTGAAGACTGTCATCAATGGCGCCCGCTCAGAAGCAACCGCGAATACTTCATCATCTTCAAAATAATATCCTGGCCGAATCCCGTTAGGGTCACGCATGGCAAAGCAATCACCCGTCCCTAAAATACCTGCCAGAGCATAGCCACCATCCCAATTTTTGGAGGCATCCCGAAAGATGGCCACAGGGTCTAATTTATCAGTTATCCAGCGGGTATGATCCTCTCCGGTTACTTTTTGCTCAGATGCATCTCTTGACAGTTGATCCACCGAGGAATCCAAATAGTAGCCAGACTCCTCAAGAATTGCTTGAGTGTCTGTATCAAAAACGGGATGCTGTCCCCGATTTACCAGTCTTTGGTTTAGTTCCTCCACATTGGTGAGATTGAAATTACCCGCGATCATCAGGTTCTTACTGGGCCAGTTACTTTTACGGAAATAAGGATGACAGGTGTTGGAACCATACTGCCCGGATGTACCGTATCTTAAGTGTCCGAGAAGAATTTCTCCCCCGTAATCAAATTGCTTCTTAATAGTTTCTGGAAACTCGTAGAACGCACGCCCTTTTTTTACCATTTTACCCAGGGCTTTGTGTTGGGCGCCAAAAATTTTGGCCAGGGCTTTGGAACTGGTGCTACGCTCCCTGAACATAAAGGACTCCCCCACCGGCATATCGAGTTTCATCGATCCTATCCCGGCTCCGTCCTGGCCACGGTTATGCTGCTTCTCCATTAAAAGAAACAACTGATTAAAGCCCCAGATCGGAGTATCGTATTTTTCGTTAAAATAGGAGAGCGGCTTCTTCAGGCGAATCATGGCGATGCCGCAGTGATGTCCAATTTCGTCGCTCATGAGTAAAGGGGCTCCAGGTCAGGATTAGGCATGTTCCATATGATCAGGAATTGCGCGCTCCCATACATTCTTCAAGCCGGAAACATTTGCATCCAGAACTTCAGAACCAGCCACCTCAACTTTCAATTTCCCGGAATCATTGGTTGACCCAAGCGAAATAGCGGATAAAGCAGCATCCTTGGCTGCATCTAAGATTGCATTCACATCATCCTTTTGTGCCGCAATGATTGCCCTTCCCTGGCTTTCGCCAAATAACAGAGCGTCCAAGCGGCCGGATCGTCCATGATCAGCTAAAGAAACCGTTGCACCCAATTCAGCCTCATTGAAAAGCATCTCAGATAAACAAACCAGCAAACCACCCTCAGCAATATCATGGGCAGCAGTAATTTTATTTTCCTCAATTTGGGAAATTAATAAATCCTGAAGGGCTTTTTCCGCAGCGAGATTTACTTTAGGGCAGGTTCCTTCCTTTTTATTGTATTGAGTCTGCAAATAATAACTGCCTCCGAGTTCATCAGGCAGACCACCAAGTAAAAGCAGCTCCAATCCAGCTTCCTCGACAGAGCTACGGGTCACTTTATCCGCATGATCAATTAAGCCCACCATGGAAACAACGGGTGTTGGGTCGATTGCACCTTCCCCATGCTCATTGTACAGACTGACATTTCCGCCGACCACAGGTACATCGAAATGAGCACAAGCATCTGCCAACCCTTTCACGCATTCCTTGAGCATATAATAAGCCTCTGGCTTGTTGGGGTTTCCGAAATTCAGGTTATCGGTGACTGCCAGGGCTCTCGCTCCCGAGCATGCCAAGTTGCGCATACATTCCACAAATGCGATTTGTGCACCAGTGTAGGGCTCAAGGTAGCAAAAGCGGTTGTTACAATCGTTAGCAATGGCGAGATACTTATTAATCCCCGCAATGCTTAACTTGACCACTCCGG
>Ga0255769_10002547_pt1 | contig 19348 bp, 16 predicted proteins | sample 041ome_9_FD_179637 | JGI IMG/M metagenome (GOLD analysis project Ga0255769, IMG submission 179637) | Coastal salt marsh microbial communities from the Groves Creek Marsh, Skidaway Island, Georgia - 041413US metaG (version 2) | ecosystem: Environmental > Aquatic > Marine > Intertidal zone > Salt... | reverse complement strand
AAGTTGGATATATGTCATGATTAAGTCGATATAAAACTTCAAAACCGCCGTATCCATAACCAAAAATTGGAAAATTCAAAAACTCTTTTAAGCCAATTAAAAAAACACTTAAACGAGAAGCTTCACCATCTATAGAAGTTGCCGCAACCCTATCAAGTAATCCTTCAAGGCCAAGAATATTGCTTATAATAATAAGGTCTATAAGCAGCACGGTGATAACTAAAATTATATTAAATGTTAATTTTTTGTATCTCAAATATTCAAATAAAAATATTGATAACAAAATAATCATAAATGATAAATTGCCCGCTCGAGATTTAGTTAAGATTATGCCTGCACTAATAAAAATTAATGACATACGATAAATAATTAGGTTGCTTGATATGAATTGAAAGAATTGGCTAGAATTTTTTTTGACATTCAAAAAATATTTTTTGTAAAAGCCTAAATAATAGAAATTGATAATAAAAATAATTAAAAGGAAATAAGAAAAATTGTTTCTATTGATAAAAAAACCAGTTAAAGAGGAAATATAAAAATTTTTTTCATAAATAACGAACGTTTGATGTAAATCAAAAATTTCAATAAATAATCCGAATAATACATGAATTAGCCCTACAGTGATAATAATCTGAAACATTAAATTAATATTTCTTTTTGTTTTGATTATTTGAGGAACAACAAAATAAATAAGGAACAAATTAAATATCATAATCAGATATTGAAAAGTTGTGAAAGGGTAGAGGGAAATGGGTTTATAATTTAGACCAATTAATTCCCCATATAATTCATAATGATTTTGAGAAAAAATTCTAAAGAAAAAATCAAAATTTGGCAGTATTTGAAAAATTAAAAAAAATATTAAAATTAAATGTGCGGTAAATATAACTTTAAATTTTTTGAAATAATGAAAGTCTAAACTGTTAATTTTCATAAGAAAAAATACATAAATAAAAATACTAGTTAAAATAAAACTAAAAATATTATTGCCACCATAAATAAATGAGGGAAGTAATATTAGACTTATCAGAAAATAAATATCTAAATTTAGATTACTATTTTTCAAATTTAATTTGGGCTGGCGAGAAATTCTTTCACATTAGCCAAAAGATTTTCTTCTATTTCAATTTCAGGATTAGTAATTTTTAATTTATCGACTTCTTGCTTGATCAAATCATTTACTTTTAAAATATTTTGTTTTGCTAATTCTACATCTTCAATTTTTTCTTCTGTTTGATCTTCATTATTCTGAGGTGTCTCCAAGATTTGAGAGTTTGAGGAATCGTTAGAATTATTTGTTGTTTTTTGAATACTTTTTTCTACAGCTTTCGTGATAATGTCTGCGTTTCCTGTTTCAATAGCTTTAGATATCAAAAGTGAACTTAAAGCATTTTCCTCACCCTTTTCTATCGATGAACTTAATGTATCAGTTATTTTTTCAGTTTCCTCAGTTATGATTTCCAAAGTTGCTTGATTTACCAAATCATAATCAATATTTGCTGTTTGTTGAATTATTTCACTGGCTAAATCTGCATCTGTATTTAACATAATAATTTTCATATCTTCTGTTGCATCTGAAGATTCTGATAATTGTTCTACAATAGTGCTAGTAATTTTAGAACTTATCTCTTCATCCACAGACTCTAGTTCTTTTAGTTTTTCAGGGTTAAGTACCGAAGTTTCTGCTACTACTTTTATCATTAAATCTTTTTTGGTTTCTACTATTTCAGTCATCAATTTTGCAGAAAGGCTACTATCACTTTTTGCAATTATTTTTGATAAAGATTGATCATTCTCATCGGCTTCTTTGACAACAGTTTTCAATATTTTGTCTGTAAGTTGACTATTTTTAGAGGAGATTTCTTTAAATAAATTTTCATTTTGATCAAGCACGCCATCTATTACTTTAGAAGTTACTTTAGGATTATTATCAACTACTTTTTCTAAAATTTTGGAGCCAACCGTACTGTCTGAATTTTTTAATACTTCCCCTAAAATAGATGTATCAGAATTTGATGAGGAAATAATTTGATCTATTTTTTTTTCTTTTTTTTGAAGAATTTTTTCTTTGTAAATTTTTGCTTCTTGTAATGATAATTTACCCGATTCTATCTTTTTTTGGATAATTTCATCTATTTTAGTTTCATTACTAATCGCAGAATTTGCTATAATATTTTTAATAGTTTTTTGATTATTTATGACTTCTTCACTTAATTGAATAGGTTGAGCCCCTTCATCATTGATTGATATTCCGGAGTTAATTTCAATATTAACCATTTCACCATCATCATTTTGTAGTACTAGTTCTCCACTATCACCAAACGAATCTGTCATTAAAAAAACTTCTGATAAGTCACTGTTTAATTTAGCAGATATAGCTGTACCGTTTAAAAATAAAGTTCCCACAGGTGAGATTATAGAAGTTGAATTTTTTTTAATTTTTGGCAACTCTCCAGTTTCAACAATAAGATCTCCTTCAAAAATTTGGATGGTATAGTGAGGATTGATTGAAAAAATATCTTCATATTCAAGAAAAATAAATTCTGATTTATTTTTAACAAGGATTGTTGATCCATCATCAAGTAAAATAGTTAACTCAGAACCATTATCCAAAAATATTTTACTATTTAAAAAAATTTCATCTAATTCTTGAAGGGTAAATTCTTCATTTTCTATAATTGTCTTGGCTTTTCCTAAAATAGTTTCCACATAGCCTATGGCATGCGCACTCAGATGAAAAAATAAAATAATACTTGTAAAGAAAGATCTAATTAATTTACTATAATTAAAATTTATTAAATTTGAGCAATTCATGTTTTTGATAACTAAACTTAATCTAAAAATTTTAATCAATCTATTTTTAATATTGGCCTTTCTCTGCTGTCTTTACTACAAAAAAGATTTAAACTATTTTTTTAAATCTCAGCTTGATCCAAATTATTGGTTACAAAAAATTAATTATTCTAATAATGGTTTGGATGGCAAAGTTTATAACGTCTTTATATTAAGTCAAAAAAATCAAAAATATAGAAACAAAGCACTGATTAATTTTATTTATCATTATGAAAATATAAATAACGAGGAAAGATCAAAGATAATCAGCCTAATTTAATGTCCAACTCAATGATAAATCAAAGATTAAATCAATTTGCTAATAGTGTATCTACTGATCCATATTTTTATTGGATAACCTTTTTAAAATTTAAAAAGCAGCTAATAATACTGCCTATACTTTTAAGTATTCTATCTCTTTTTATTTCAAAAAATATTCAGCCAACCTATCAGAGTGTAGCAAAACTTATTATAGAAAATAAACAGAATAATATTATCAATATTGAACAAGTTTACTCTGAACTTCCACAATCAAATAAAAATCAAACATTCATTAATACTCAGAAAGAAATTCTAAAAAGTAACGAAATTATAGATAGATTGTTTAAAAAAGAAAAAGATTTAGATAAATTATTTGCTCAGTTTCATAAATATGACAGAACTTTGTTTAACAAATTTTTTAATCAAAGTACTGATTTAAATTCAGAAAAATTAAGAGAGCATATAAAAGATAATTTTATTGTTAGTAGCACCAGAGATAACAATATTGTGACTTTAAAAGTTAACTCAGAAAGTAAGGAATTCGCAAAATTTTTATTAGAAAAATTAATCCTAACTTATTTGGAGTACGATATTGATCAAAAAATTCAAATTACTACTTATGCTAACTCAAAAATTAAAGAAAGGCTCGATGAGCTCAAACAAAACCTTGAAATATCAGAAAATGAACTACAAAAATATAAAAGAGATAATAAGCTGATAGATCTTGGTGATATTAAAAACCTTAAAAATGAAGAAATAAAATCAATTTCGTCTAGAATACTTAAGGCAGAAAAAGAATTACAATCGCTCCAAAATGACTTACAGCAAATTAGTCTTACATCAGATGATATTGAAGAATTAGCCTCTTTAAAAATCATCAAAGAACAAAAAGAGGTAGAGCAAATTCTCTCAAATTTGGAAGCGAACTCCAATACAATTGACTCACTTAAACTAATATATAAAGAAAACCACCCTAAACTTGGAAAAGCTTTAAAAACTGAAATAAATTTAAAAAAAAAATTAGAGGAGATTGTTCAAGATAATATTGCTTCTAGAGCATATGAAGTAGCAAACTTACAAAGTTTTATAAATCTAAGTGAAAGGGAACTTGAAAATTCCAGACAAGAGCTACAAGAATTAGAAATTAAAGATATTGAGATGAATAAATATAGCAGAGATGTTGATTTAAATAAAAGGATATATGAGTCTTTTTTAGAAAGACTAAAAGAAACTACTGAGGCTAAAGAATTGCAAACACCAAATGCAAAAATTTTAGATAATCCAACTTTACCTGTTCAGCCTATTTTTCCTGACACTAAATTAATTTCAATCTTAACTTACTTAATATCATCTCTTTTACTGTATGGATTAATTACATATTATGAAACATTTAGGAATGCAATTACTGACCCTGAAATATTAGAAAAGAACTCTTTTGATTTATTAAATATCATCCCAAGAACCAATACAAAAAAAGGTTATCATTTACCCTTAAATTTTCTTGAAAATCACTCAGATAAATTCTCTGAATCTATTTTGTCTTTAAAAACTATTTTATTATCTAAATACAAGGGCTCTAAAATTTTTATGATTACATCTCCTGTTTCCGGAGAAGGTAAAACAACTATTTCTTTAAACTTAGCACTTTCTCTTTCCTCGACTAATAAAGTTCTTTTTTTAGAGACGGATTTAAGGAGACCAAGTTTGATGAAATCTCTCAACTTAGAGTCTAGAGATGGATTAATTGAACTAATAAACGGAGATGCTAATTTTAGTCAAATTAAATTTAATATTTATTCTAGTAAGTTGGATGTTATATCTGCTGGAAAACCCTCAAAATTTAACAAAATTTTAGATAAAAATAAGTTACAAAAATTTCTATCTATTTTGAAATCTCAATATGACTTCATAATCATAGATACAGCACCAATTTTACCTGTCGCAGACACACTAACACTTGCAGATTTAGCTGATACTACAATTTTAACAGTTAGGTCAGAATACACTAAAATTTCAGGTCTCATTAATGCTCGAAAAAAGTTAGAAAGTGTTAGTGATAGTAATATTGCTTGTATTTTAAATTATTTTGATACTGATAACATTAACTATTACAATTATTCAAATTACGGGAATTATTATAAATCTTATTATAACTATAGTAATTCATGATAGAGAAAATCCTTCAAAAAAATGAGGAGGTGATCAACTATCTTTATATAATATCTAAAATTATTATTACTTTTTTAAGCTCGTATATTGCAATCTTAATTTGGCTGCAACAAAATAAAACTAATGAATACTTAAAGATTACCTTAATAATATGTTTATTATTTTTTTTAATTGAATTAGTTTTCAAAAAAAATCGTTTTTATAATCAAAAGATTTCCAGCTTTATCAAAAATGATCTTTATCAATTTTTTTTTAGTATATTTATCTTAATTTCATTAGCAGCTTTATTAAAAATAACTAGTGATTATTCGCGTGGATGGTTATTGTTATTTATTTTTTTTAATTTAACTTTTTTATTCTTAAATAAATTTTTATTTAATTTTTTTTATAAAAAAATTATTGACTCAAATTTATTAAGAAAAAATATTTTACTTATTGGAGATTTTATAAATGCAAAAGAATTAATTAAAAAATTTTCAAATGATAATAAATTCCATTTTAGGGCATGTATATTTTTAGATAAAAATACTAAAGAAAGATATTTTCCAATTCAAAAAATTCAATTAGATGAGAATCTATCTCATAATATTGAATATTACCAAATTGCTCAAATATGGATTGTTGCTTCTGAAAAAATAAATAAATTAAATATTTTAGAAAAACTAAATACTTTACCGATAGATATTAGGACCGTATATAAAACAGATAGCCATAAAGATTATCATATAGAAAATATTAAAGGTTATAGTTTATATGACACCTCTTTATCCCCATTTTATGGGATGAATTATTTAGTTAAATTATTTATGGATTACATATTGGGATTCCTTTTTTTAATGATAAGCGCCCCATTTATCTTATTTTTTTCATTCTTAATTTTTCTTGAAGATGGTGGGCCAATTTTTTTTATACAAAAAAGACACGGTTGGGATGGGAGAATAATTAACATCTATAAGTTAAGATCATTAAAAAATAGTAATGAAACATCACAAGTTAAAAAAAATGACAAAAGAACATTAAGTGTTGGGCGTATTATAAGACGTTTTAGTATTGATGAGTTGCCTCAATTCATGAATGTTTTAAAAGGAGAAATGTCAATTGTTGGTCCAAGACCTCACGCTCTTGAACATAATAAAATCTGGAGCAAACAATTAAGTGGATTCATGTTACGACACAAATGTAAGCCTGGGCTCACAGGCCTTGCTCAAATAAATGGGTATAGAGGAAATATAGATAATGATCAAAAACTTCTAAAAAGATATGAATTTGACATGTTATATATCAAAAATTGGTCTATATGGTTAGATATTAAAATCGTCTTTATGACTATGTTTAAATTTCTTTTTCAAAAAGCCCATTAAGGTTAATAAGAATAAAAATTGAATAATTTAAATTACTATAAAGTTCTAGGATTAAAAATCGATTTAGTTAATCAAGATAAAGTTTATGAATTATTAAAAAAAAGTATAAAAAAAAACCATAGTCATTTTATAACATTTCGAGATGTGGCATCTTTGATGAGAATTAAAGATGATAATGAATTATTAGATATACAAAATAATGAAGTGACAATTTCATGCGCGGACGGGTGGCCCATTGCATTAATTGGAAGAATTCATAAAAAAAAGTTTCAAAGAGTAACTGGTCCTGACTTTTTTAAAAGGTTTATAGAAAATAATAAGAGTGGTAAACATTTTTTAATTGGAAGCTCGGTACAAGAGTTAATAAAAATAAAAAACAAGATATTATTAAATAATAAAATTGAAATTGTAGGATTGGCAGCACCAAAATTTAATGAAATTAACCAAATAAAAATTAAAAGATTAGCCAATGAAATCAAAAAATCTGAAGCAAATATTGTATGGGTAGGTATTTCGTCACCTAAGCAAGAACTTTTAATATCAATGTTAAAAAAAGAGGTAAAAATTAATTATTGTGCCGTAGGTGCAGCGTTGGATTTTTATTCTAGTAAGCAAAAAAGAGCTCCAAAAATTTTAAGAAAATTATACTTAGAATGGTTATATAGATTAATTAATTCACCAAAAAGATTATGGAAAAGATATTTAATATTAAGTCCCAAATTTGTCATCTTAGTATTTTATAATTTAGCAAAACAATGGATAACAAGATAAAATTTATTTCAGCAAATCAACTAATTTATACAATTGGAAATTTTTTATTAAGTTTTAATTTAATCTACATATTTGGATTAGATATTTTTGGTAAAATAGCTATATTCTTTTTATTATATTTTTTTATTGAGTCAGTTTCAAACCAAGGATATTTAACTAATTTTATAAAAAAATTAATTAACAACGAATACAATTTAAAAGTTATTAATTCTATAAATATTATTTATTCTTGCATAATTTCAATTATTTTTTCTTTATTTTTGTACATTTACTATTTTATTTTTTTTCAAGAATATTCTTTTTTACTATATTGTAATTTTTTTTTTATAATTTTTTTTAATCTTAAAATTAATTTTATTACAATAATTTATTTAAATCTTAATAAAAATTCTAATTTTATTTTAATAATGAACTTTTTAAGATTTTTACTGTTATTAGTTTTAATTAACGTTAGTTTTTATTTTACAGTCAATAAAAGTTATTTATTATTTTTTTATTTATACTCAATATCATTAATTATTATTTCTATAATTATAAACTTAAAACTAAAAATTAAATTTAGTTTTAAAAATATATTTAAAATATTTAATGAAAATATTTATTTTCTTAAAAAAACTCTCGTTACGGAATTTTTAACGAGAATTCAAAATCTAATAATCTTGATATTATTTGGCTATTACGGATCAGAAATTTGGTTAGCTTTACTAAGATTAACTTCGCAATTTACAAGAATAATAAATTTTCCAAATTTAGTTTTTGAAAAGTACGCTATGTCTTATTTTAATAAAAACCTAGGAATTAAACGTAAAAAATATAGCAATTTAAAATTATTATTTATGTTTAATATAGTGATTTTCATTTTGATCATAATAGCAATCTTAATATTATACTATCTTGAAATTAATATTATTTTTGAAGATTATCTCCTAATATTCTTTGTAATTCCTTATGTTTTCCTTAAATTAATCAATATATTTGATAAATATTTTCTATATTATAAATACTACTCTGAAGAGTTTACATCTTATAAATATTTAACAACCATTAATTTATTGAATGTTATAATATCCATTATTTTATTTAATTTTTATGGACCTATAGTTACACCCTATATTCTTATTTTTTTTGCTCTTCTGAGACTATACGTAAATATCGATTTTAAAATTGTTAAGTAGAGAAAAAAATCTAATTTCAGTATTTTTATTTTTTATATTTTTGCCGATTTATCTTAATTACAGAAACGACTCTTTTTTTACTCTAATGATATATATTTTTCCATTAATTTTATTTTTAGAATTATCTCTTCATAAAATTATTGAAATAAATTTTAAATTTATTTTATTTTGGTTATTATTTTCAATATATTTTTTTTTTTCTTTGTTTTTAAATGATGATCAATTTTTATTAAAAGAATATATTTTTATCTCTTTGACAATTTCTATTTATGCAATATCTGGCTATAAAATAAAGAACAATCTTTATATATATATGATATTGGCTTCATTAATTTCACTTTTTTTAGTATTAATATCTGAAAGTAATTACAAAAATATTATAGGTGAAATTTTTATTCCTTCCAAAACTGCTTTTGAAGGAGGCCTAGCATGGGCTGTTCCTTTATTTATTTTTGCTTCTTATTATAATAAGAAATATTTATATTTAATAATTTTTATCATATTAGAAATTTTATTTTTTAAAAGAGTAGCTTTAGCCTCAATAATTTTTTTATTTTTATTAAATATTTTTAAATTTAAAGATAAAAAAATAATTGAGAATGAAATAATTTACATTTTTTGTTGTTTATTTTTTGTAATTTTTTTTACTTTTTTTCCAATATATTTTTATGATGTAATTAGAGATTTATTATTATCAATATTTGATATTAATATTTCTCAAAATTATTTGTCTGCAGGTAGATATGATATTTATATATTATTATCGGAAGGAGTTTTAAATAATAGAAGTTTTTTTCAAACAATTTTTGGCTTATCTAGTGGATTTACTTCAAATTATTTAACATATTATTATGGTGAAAATACACTGCTTCATAATGATTTTCTAAGAATATATTTAGATTATGGTGTGATAGGTATAATTATAGTTACAATATTTGTTATTTCTTCAATAAATAAAAACGCGTATTACAAAACACTAGCATTATATACAATAATCTTATTTTGCACTGATAATGTCCTAACGTATTTTTTCTATTGGGCTGTTTTATTATTGAATTATAATTTTTTTATTAACAATAAGTGATTGTTCTTTGTATGACAGAGAAATTTTAAGATAAGATAAAGATTAAAAATAAGAAATTTAGAATTTTTAAACTAATTCATGATTTATAGATTATATTTGAAGTTAAGAAGTTTTATTTCAAATTATTATTTTTTAAATTTTATTTTTTTTAAGATTTATCCTTACATTAGAAAAAATTATAAAGAAAAAATTATAAATAAAAATTCTGACATTTGTATAGAAGGCTACAAAAGATCAGGTAATACTTATTTCATAAGTTTATTGGAATACAAAAATAAAAAAAAGATTTCTATAGCTAGTCATATTCATAATAAATTTCAAATTCAAAGAGCAATCAAACTTAATAAACCAATAATTTTTTTGATTAGAGATCCAATTATGGTCATTAATTCTGCGGTGAATAGAAATGAAGATTTTGATCCATCACAATTAATTAAAGATTATATTCAAATTTATCAGTATGCTTATAAAAAAAGTGATTTAATCATGTTTATAAATTTTAAAGATTTTACAAATAATAAAAAAATAAATAATTTACTTAAAACAATTCAAATAAATTATCCAAATTTATTTAATTTTAAAAAATTTGATAAATTTGATAATGATAAAATTAAAAATATTGTAATAGAAAAAGATAAAGTATATTTACAAAAAAAATCTCAAGAATTAGATCACAATAAACTATCTATACCTTCTCAAAAAAAACAAAATAAACTTCTTCAATTAGAAAATTTAGATAAAGCAAATAAGATTTATCAGAGTCTCTTAGAGAAATGTCTGTCTTAATAGTTCACAACTATTATAAAGAAAGAGGAGGGGAAGATAATGTTTTTGAAAATGAATATAAAATTTTAAAATCTGCTGGTTTTAACGTTAGCAAATTAGATATTCATAATAATCAAATTATTTCACTAAAAGATAAATTATTATTAGCAATAAAATTATTTTATAATTCAAATTTTATAAAAAAATTAAAAAAAATTATTAATAAAAAAAAAATTAAAATTGTTATAATTCATAATTATTTTCCACTGATTTCTATATTTTCTTATTTTTATTTAAAATCAAAAGGAATAAAAATATATCAAGTTATACATAATTACAGATTTTTATGCTCTAAAGGAATTTTTTTTAGAGATGGCAAAATATGTAATATTTGTAACAAAAATAAGTTATTTGGATTTTTTTTTAAATGTTATAAGAATTCTTATTTATTTTCTTTTGCTTTATATCTATTTCAAATACTTACAATCAATAATAAATACTGGATAAAAAATATAGATGGCTTTATTTTTTTATCAGAGTTTCAAAAAGATATTTTTAACAATACTAAAATTCCTGAGAATAAAAAACTTTTAAAACACAATTTTATTAATCAAACAAAAATTGAGCTTAATCAAAGAAATAAATTTTATTTGTTTATAGGAAGAATCTCAGAAGAAAAAGGTATCTTAAGGTTAATTGATTTATGGCCAAGTCAAAATAATTTAAAATTAATAATCTGCGGCGAAGGTCCATTAAAAAATGACCTTAATATTAAAATAAAAAAAAGAAAAAATATTGAAAATTTAGGATTTAAGAAATCAATAGAAATATTAACATTAAAAAAAAATGCAACCTGTATCATTTTTAGTTCTTTATGGTACGAAGTATTCCCTCTTAGTATAATTGAATGCATTTACAATGGCTTACCTATTTTAATTGCCAATAATCCCAACATAAGAAGAATTTATCCTGAATTAAATAATAATTTTTATTTTGATATAAATAACAAAAAAGCCTTTCTTAAAAAATTAGAGAATATTAGTAATATTCAAAAGAAAGAATTAAATAATACTTATAAAAAAATAATTAATAGATATTCTGAAAAAAATTTAATTAAGTTTTATAAAGAAAAAATCATTGATCAATAAATTAATAAAAATATTTAATAAAATTAAAATTTTTGGTTTACCGAATAAATTTTTAAGAAAAAAAAATAATAATTTTATCTTGATAAATAGCATTCCAAAAAGCGGAACACACTTACTTGAAAATATTCTTTGTTCATATAAAGATATTTATAGGCCATTAGTTAAAACTTTAAACAAAAATAATATTTATAAATTAGGGCCATTAAATAACTTGTTCAAAAAAAAGTATTATGGAAATCTATTTTTATCTCACTTATCCTACGAGGATTACAGCAAGTATTTAATAAACAGAAAAAATGTCAAAATTATCTTTTTAATAAGACATCCTGGAGCAATATTAATTGCTAATATTTATTATATAAAAAAAGAGAAAAAACATAAATTTCATAATAGATTTAAAAACTTAGATATACCTAAATGCATAGACATGGTTTTAAATGAGAAAAAAGAAAATATATTTTATAAAAATATTTTGAGTTTTAATAAATGGTTAAATCACAAAGATATTTTAACTATAAGATATGAAGATATAATTGATTCTAAATTATATAAAAAAGATAATTTCTTTAAAAATTTATTTGAATTTATCAATATTACAGTGGATGGAGATTTTGTTAATAAAATTTTTGAAAATGATTTTAAATCATCACTAACATATAGAAAAAAAACAAAGGATTGGATTGAGGAGTTAAATTATGAACAATTAATAAAGTTCAAAGATATTTATAAAGACATACTTAAGATATATGGATACTCTAATTAAAAATTTAAATTATATTTTAATAAATTCTTACAGTAGATCTGGAAGTACTATTTTAGAAAAATTAATACTTCAAAATTTCAATGCGATTGGTATTGGTGAACTAAAACATATATGGGAAAGAGGATTTATTCAAAATTTAAACTGTTCATGTGGTGTAGAGTTTCAAAAATGTAGTTTTTGGTCTAAGGTTTACAACTTTTATAAAGAAAATAATATTGATTGGAATCAAATCGAAAACTTAAGATTAAATTTAGATAGAAATAGATTTTATATATTTTTTGAAGTGATGAAATTTAAAAATACAAAGTACAATCTTAAAAAAGAGAAATATAGAAAAGAATTAATAAGGTTAATTGAATTAATAATACAGTATTCAGGAAAAACGTTAATTATCGATAGTAGCAAGGATCCTGCACATGCAGGTTTTTTAAATAAAATTTTTTCTATAAAAAATATCTTTTTACTAAGAGAATCTAGAGGGGTAATTAATTCTTATAAAAAAAATATTCATTATGATAAGGCAAATGGAATAAAGTTTGACAAAAAAATATCAGTTAGGACTTTTATTGAATGGTTTATAATTAATCTTTTAATTATTTTTTCTAGTCGAAATTATTTTTTCATAGAATATAAAAATATATCCAATAATTTAGATAATTTAATTACAAACCTAGATCTTGATAATTATAAAACAAATAATAATTTTTCTTACCATTCTATATCTGGAAACCCAGTTAGATTTGAAAAAAAGTTTATCTTTGATCAAAGAGGTATTTCAAAAAAACAAAACTCTTTTTATGATCATATTCTCAATTTTTTTGATTACATAATAAAAAAAGCTGCAAAAAAAAATTGTATAAATAAGACTTTATAAAAAACTTTAAATTAGCGAAGCAACGAATTCCCAATTTACTAAATTATCTAAAAAAGCTTTTAAATAGTCAGGTCTTTTATTTCGATAATCAATGTAATATGAGTGCTCCCAAACATCACATCCAAGAATAGGCTTCATATTATTTACAAGTGGATTTGATGCATTAGCAGATTTTGTGACAACCAGTTTTCCATTATCAACTGCTAACCATGCCCAGCCAGAACCAAATTGAGTTGTTCCAGCTTGAATAAACGCATCTTTAAACTGATCAATACTTCCAAAGTCAGCAATTATTTTATTTTCTAATTCAGAAGGCATTGCGCCCCCACCATTGGGTTTCATACATTGCCAAAATAAAATATGATTCCAGTGTTGACCTGCATTATTAAATATACCTGCCATGGATGGATCTTGGCTTGATTTAAGAACTATCTCTTCAAGAGATAAATTTTGTAATTCTGTATCTTTAATTAGATTATTGAGGTTAGTAACATAAGTTTGATGATGTTTTCCGTGATGAAAGTCAAGTGTTTCTGAGGACATATAAGGGGCTAATGCATCATTAGCATATGGTAAATTTGGTAATTCAAATGACATTATTGGTATCCTTTTATAAATAATTCTTAATTTATATTTAATATATTATTGTATTAATCTTTACAACCTTATCACAATGAAAAAAAAAGTAGCAAGAATAATTAGTGTTCAATCTACCGTTCTCAATGATTTAGTGGGCAACCGAGCAGCAAGATATATTTTAGAAAAAAAAGATTATGAAATTTATGAGATACCAACAATAGTTCTGACTTCTCATAAGGGAAATTCATCAACAATACAACTACACTCAAATTCTTTAAATGTTTGGAAAATATTTCAAAATACCAAAAAAAATTACAAGATAAGATCAAATGATCTTACAATTATAGGGTATGTCCCATCAAAAGATTCAACAAAATATATTTTAAAAATTATAAGAGAACAAAAAAATATAATTTTAGATCCGGTCATGGGTGATTTAGGGGTAGGTTTATATGTTCCTAAAGATGTAGCAATTTTTTTTCAAAAAAATTATATGAAAGCTAAATATTTATCTGCAAATTTTTTTGAATGGAGTTTCTTAAATAAAAAAAATATTTCCAATTATAATTTAGAACAAGTGATTAAGGATGTTTTTAAATTTACTAAAACAAATAATTCAAATGTTTTAATTAGAAGCATACCATTTAATAAAAAGCTTATTAATATTCTTGCAAGCTCTAAAGGTGTTTGGGGAATAGTCACACCTATATTAAAATTTAAAACTCGCTTTCACGGGGCTGGTGATTTAACTACAGCTCTATATGCTCACCACATTTTAAAAAATAATTCTGAGAAGATAGTCTTAGAGAGACTTACTAACGACATATTTCAAATAATATCGAAAAAATCTTTGCAAAAAGATCAGAAGTTTAAAGCTAAGAACTTAAATAGTCTTTAATTAGAAGTTCTGCGATTTGAACAGTATTAAGCGCAGCGCCTTTGCGCAGATTATCAGAAACACACCAGAAATTTAATCCATTGGGAATGGTAGGGTCTCGACGAATACGGCTTACATAAACTGGATCCAAACCCGCTGACTCCACGGGGGTGACATATCCTTCATCAGCTCGGTAATCAATCATTTTTAGCCCAGGAGCTGATTTAAAGATATCTCTTACTTGATCTTCTTCATAAGGTTTTTCAAATTCTAAATTAACCGCTAAAGAATGAGAAACAAATACAGGAACACGAACGCATGTCGCTGTCAGCTCAATATTTTCATCAAGTATTTTTTTAGTTTCATTATACATCTTCCACTCTTCTTTTGTTTGGCCGTCATCTAAAAAAACATCAATATGTGGAATCACATTAAAAGCAATTTGCTTAGTAAACTTTTCTTTAACGACGGCTTCATTGGCATAAATAGATTTAGTTTGATTAAATAACTCATCTGCAGCTTCTTTTCCTGCACCTGAAACAGATTGATAAGTAGATACAACAATTCTTTTAACTTTAAATTGCTCATGAAGGGGTTTAACGGCAACTAACATCCCCATAGTCGAGCAATTAGGATTGGAGATGATATTTTTATTTCTAAAATTTTTAAGAGCTTCAGGGTTTACCTCCGCAATCACCAAAGGAACATCAGGATCTGTTCTAAAATGAGATGTATTATCAATCACGATACAACCTTTTTTTGCTGCCTTAGGAGCAAACTCACTTGAAATTTTGGCACCGGGTGAGAAGATTGCTATATCAGTATCAGAAAAATCATACTCGGCTAGGTCACCAACAGTAATAGATTTGTTTTCGCCAAAATCAATCGTGCTTCCCTTTGATCGAGAAGAGGCTAAAGCTACTAAATCAGAATATTGTATTTCTCTTTCATCGATAATATCTAAAACTTCACGTCCAACATTTCCTGTTGCGCCAACAACGGCTATTTTTGGTTTTTTGAGAGAAGCCAACTTAAATTCTTTCGATAATTAGATCACCCATTTTAGAGCAAGAAACGAGTGTTTGATTTTCATTCGTATAAATATCTCCGGTTCGGAAACCTTCAGATAAAACTTTTTGAACAGCGCCTTCAACTTTGTCAGATAATTCTGACTGGTTTAAATTGTATTTTAACATCATCGATAAACTTAAAATGGTAGCGATCGGGTTAGCTTTATCTTGTCCAGCGATATCAGGAGCACTTCCATGAACAGGTTCAAATAAACCATGTCTTTTACCATTATTTTCTGCTCCTAAAGAAGCAGAAGGAAGCATGCCAAGAGAACCAGTCAGCATCGCAGCACAATCGCTCAATAAATCTCCAAACAAATTATCCGTCACAATTACATCAAACTGCTTAGGATTACGCACGAGTTGCATCGCACAATTATCAGCTAACATATTTTCTAACTGAACATCAGAAAAATCTTGATGAGTATCTTTAACTACTTGTCTCCAAAGCACGCCTGTTTCCATCACATTTGCTTTTTCAACAGAAGTAACTTTGTTATTTCTTTTTCTTGCTAAATCAAAAGCAACGCGAGCAATACGATCAATTTCATAATCATAGTATACTTGAGTATCAACTGCTTTTTTACCATCCGAAGTATCTTCAATACCACGGGGCTGCCCAAAATAAACGCCACCTGTTAGTTCACGAACAATCATAATATCTAGGTTGCTAACAACCTCGTCCTTTAATGTGGATGCAGATGCTAACGCTTCAAATACTAGTGCTGGTCGAAGGTTTGCAAATAATTCTAATTCTTTTCTTAAACCTAATAATCCTGCTTCAGGTCTTTTAGAACGTTCAACATTATCCCATTTAGAACCACCAACAGCACCAAGCAAAATTGCATCTGATTGTTTAGCTTTTTCTAAGACTTCTGGAGTTAAAGGTTCGCCGTTTACATCATAAGACGCGCCACCCACTAACTCTTTTTCATAAGTTGCATCTAGACCTAACTCATTCAGTTTATCTATTACTCGAATAGCCTGATCTGCTACTTCAACACCAATGCCATCACCGGGAAGGACTAAAATTTTAGAACTCATTTATATATCTCCAAATAACCAAGGTTTTTGATTTTTCTTATCAGTTTCATAAGAAGCAATATCTTCCTTATAGCCGAGGGTAATGCCTATGTCATCTAACCCTTGTAAAAGTCTATCTTTGCGATGATCCTCTATCTCAAAGTTAATTGAATGATTTCCAACTTGAATAGATTGATTAGGCAAATCAATATTAAATTCTAATTGGCTTCCAGCCGCACTCATTAGTCGATCTAATTCTTCAGCTTTAACAACTATGGGCAGAATTCCATTTTGAAAACAATTATTATAAAAAATATCAGCAAAACTTGTTGAAATTACACAACGAATACCAAAATCCTTCAAAGACCAAGGTGCATGCTCTCTACTTGATCCACAACCAAAGTTATCACCCGCTACTAAAATTTTAGACTGATCATAGGGCTTAGTATTAAGAACGAAATCCTCAATCAACTTTCCCTCAGTGTCGTATCTCATTTCGTAAAAAAGACTGACACCTAAACCAGTTCTTTTTATCGTTTTTAAAAACTGTTTTGGAATAATCATATCAGTATCGATATTAACTATTGGTAATGGTGCAGCGATACCTTGAAGTGTTATAAATTTATCCATTATGAGAAATCTCTAATGTCAGCGATATTGCCTTTGATTGCTGAAGCCGCAGCTAACTCAGGGCTCATTAAATGGGTTCGACCCCCTCGACCTTGACGGCCTTCAAAATTTCTATTAGATGTTGATGCACAACGCTCGCCTGGTTTTAATTGATCAGGATTCATTCCTAAACACATTGAGCATCCAGCTTCTCTCCATTCAAAACCTGCATCTTTTAAAATAGTATCAAGACCTTCCTCTTCAGCTTGTTTTTTTACTAAGCCTGAACCAGGAACAATCATTGCCTGAACATGAGAGGCAATTTTTTTATCTTTAACGATGGTTGCAACTTTACGAAGATCTTCAATTCGACCATTCGTACAAGAACCAATAAATATTTTATCAAGTTTAATATCGGTCATTTTAGTACCCGGCTTTAAGCCCATGTAATCTAGAGAACGTTCAATACTTTTCTTTTTATTTTCTGATTTTGCACTATCAGGACTTGGAACAATTCCATTAACAGCAATAACATCTTCCGGGCTTGTGCCCCAAGTAACCATAGGATCGATCTCGGAGCTATTGATTACGATTTCATGATCATAGTGCGCATCATTATCAGAAGGAAGCGATGACCAATACTCAACGGCTTGATCCCAATGAGAGTCTTTTGGGGCATAGGGTCTTCCTTTGATATAATCAAAAGTGGTTTGATCAGGAGAGATTAATCCTGCTCTCGCGCCTGCTTCGATACTCATATTACAAATTGTCATTCGAGCTTCCATGGATAAACTTTGAACAGAACTACCGGCGTATTCAATAACGTGGCCTGTTCCGCCCGCGGTCCCAATTTGACCTATTATATAAAGAATAAGATCTTTTGAATTCACACCAAAGGGGAGCTCTCCATTCACAGAAATTCGCATATTTTTCGCAGGATTTTGAACGATTGTCTGAGTTGCGAGGACATGTTCAACTTCACTTGTGCCAATTCCAAAAGCCAAAGCGCCGAAAGCGCCGTGAGTAGAAGTGTGGCTGTCTCCACAGACGATGGTCATGCCTGGTTGGGTGATACCTTGTTCTGGACCAATGATATGGACTATTCCTTGTCTTTGATCCATTAAATCAAAATACTGGATGCCATGCTCTTTTGTATTTTGGGCTAATGTCTCAACTTGAATTTTGCTTTGCGGATCTTCGATATTTTGACGGTTAATTGTAGGAACATTGTGATCGGCTACAGCTATCGTTGCATTTGGACGATGAACAGATCGATTGGCAATTTTTAATCCTTCAAACGCTTGAGGGCTAGTAACCTCATGTACCAAGTGTCTATCAATATAAAGCAAACTTGTTCCATCATCTCTTTGACGAACTAGATGATCAGACCAAATTTTATCGAATAATGTTTTTGGGCTTTGATTGCTCAAGATTAAATTAGTTTTTAGCTTCAGGTTCCTCAGCAGGAGCTTCTTCGCTTGCAGCTGGTGCCTCTTCTGGAGCGGCTGGAGCTTCTTCTTTTGCTTCTTCTTGAGGAGCGGCTTCTACTTTTTCTTCAACAGCTACAGGAGCCTCTTCCGCTGCTGGTGTTTCTTCAGCTGGCTGCTCTTCAGGAGCTGCCTCAACATCTTTGATAGTAGAAATATATTGATCATCATCATATGAATGACCATCAGTTCTTTCTGCAATTCTTGCTTTCTTACCTGATAGTTCTCTTAAGTAATAAAGTTTAGCTCTTCTAACATCGCCAACTTTAATTCTTTCAATTGAATCAATAACGTTACTATAAAGTGGAAAAACTCTTTCTACACCTTCACCGCTTGAAATTTTTCTAACAGTAAAAGAAGAATTTAATCCGTTATTTTTCTTTCCAATACATACGCCTTGGAAAGCCTGAACTCTTTCTTTGTTTCCTTCTTTAATTTTAACATTCACTTTAACAGTGTCACCAGGTGCGAAATCTGTAACTTTAGAATTTTTTAAAATT
>Ga0255769_10002546_pt1 | contig 19355 bp, 2 predicted proteins | sample 041ome_9_FD_179637 | JGI IMG/M metagenome (GOLD analysis project Ga0255769, IMG submission 179637) | Coastal salt marsh microbial communities from the Groves Creek Marsh, Skidaway Island, Georgia - 041413US metaG (version 2) | ecosystem: Environmental > Aquatic > Marine > Intertidal zone > Salt... | reverse complement strand
CAGAATAAAATTAATAAACTACAAAATTCTACTAAACTAGAACAGACACCTACTGAGTCTAAAATTGCAGCAGTTCAAAATCCTCCAACTACTCAAGCTACTTCAACTACTAAGAAAACTTCTAAACGTAGTGTAAAACCTACATTGGGAGATATGATGATGGAAGCAGGTAGAAGTATGACAAGTACTCCTACTGATGCTCAAATGCAAGAAGGTGTTCCATACACTATGGGTTTGTACGACACATCTAATACAGAGGCAGGTGCAATTAGTCCTACAGGCGAATCTGTATATGCTAAATCAAAATCTGTAGAAGATTATGTAGCTCCTTGGATGGATTTAATACCAAATACTTTAGATATGACTGAAGAACAATTCCAGTCTAAAGTATATGATTATGCATTAGAAAATGATCCACAATCTATTGTAAATATGTGGAGTAAGTTTGGTATCACTAATAAGGGTAAAGCTGACAAAGAATTAATGTCTTTAACAAAAGATGGTAAGTTTGACGCTGAAACTTTAAAAGATCCTAAAGTACTTGCTAAATTAAAACAAGCTTATGTAGATGGTAAATTAGGAGCAAGAACTTTAGAACCTACTAAAGGTTCTACTCCTAAAGGAACAGGTACTCCAAATGAACCTGACTTTGGTAGAGAGCTTAAAACTAAAGAAGATTCATCTACTAAACCTAGCACACCTGACTTTAAGTCTGTAACAGGTAATGATCAAGGGAGATATATCAAACAAGCATTTCCTCTTGATCAAGCAATTCCAGGTATTATGGGATTAGCTGCTGCTCAGGAAACTTTTGGTTATGGTATACCAGAAGTTGATGCTCCTTATTTACGTTCACAAGAAATGAACATTCAATCTCAGTTGCAGAACATAGATAATATGGGAGACGCAGCTGTAAGAAATGGAGCAGATCCTTTAGCAACTTACATTGCTGGAATTAATGCTAAACAACCAGTATTTGAAAGAAAACAAAACTTTGATGCTATGGGTAGAAGTCAAGCAGATATGTTTAATGCTCAAGCTGAAATGCAGAAACAAAGAGTCAATGCAGCTATGTTTGATCGTACTTATAATCAACTTTATGCTCAAGCTCGTGATGCTGGTACTGCAGAAAAACTAGCAGCTGTCAATAATATTCTTGAGAAGAAATCTAAACATGACCAATCAGAGAATCTTAAACAAGCATACATAGATAACTTAACTAGTGCTTATAATGTAGGTGACAGAGGTCCTGGTAGTTTTGATGTTGTTCAAGGTGCTAGAAACCTAGTTAATTATGGATTACCGACTGATGAAGCTATCCAGGCAGCTATGCAAACAAGTACAGCTGTTAATAAAGGAAAGAAGTCAAATAAAACGAATAAGAAAAAATAACCATGCCTATTTCAGCTCAACATACTAAGTTTGAATATCCTGATTATATAGCACCTTTACCAGCAGATGATTTGGTAAAGATTGCTTTAAAGAAACAAGAACTTTATGATCAAGGTATTTCCCAAGTACAAACTCAAGTTGATAACTACGCTAGCTTAAGAAACAATATTTATACAGATGTAGAAAAAGCATACTTTGATGAAACAATGACAAAGTATGTTAAAGCTATTAATGATAGTGCTGGATTAGATTTTTCTAAGAAGTCTAATTTAAATGCTGTTTTAAATATTGGCAAACCGTTAGAAAAAGATTCTAATATAGTAACTGCTATTCAGAACGGAAAAGAAATTCAACGTAGACAAAAAGAACTTAGTGAATTAGATGGATCTAAAAGATCGGTTTCTAATGACTGGTTCTATATGAATGACGTTAATGATTATTTGAATTCTAATCAATTAGGTGTATCTTTGAGTAAAGGTAAACAGTATCAAGAATTCTATGATATCTCAGATAAAGTAATGGAATATGTTAAAACTTTATCCCAAGAGCAACAGAATGAATTCTATTCTGCAGGTAAAGGAACTCCTACTGGTTACATAGAAAAAATTAGTCAGCAAGGATTCCAATCAACTGAATTAGCAAAAAGGATTAAAGGCTTACTAGCAGCTGATCCTAAAGCGATGCAACAGCTTCAAATCGATACAAGGTATAACTTTGCCCAATTAGGTAAAGAAAATGCTTACAAGGGCTATATAGAGGATATGACACTCAAAGAAGCTGCTATAGATAATGAAGGGCAGAAAACTTCTCAAGAACTCCAAGCTTTAATTAAAGCTAATGAAGTAGTCAAATCTCCTACTACTGAAGCAAGGATAACTGCGTTAAAACAAAACTTAACTTATTTACAGCAAGTTAAACAACAACTTAATATTAATTCTAATAAGTCTTTTGAAGACTTTGATACGAATGATTACTATGAGATTTATGAGAATAAATTCATAACTAACTTATCAAACACTTACGCTACTCAAAAAATATCAAGAGAATTAAAGAATGATAAAGTGTGGGATGAGATTCAAAAGATTAATTTTGAAAATCAAAAAGCAAGTATTGATATTCAGAAAGAAAAAGAGAAGGCTAAGATAACTGATAGTTCTTCCGAAAACTTACTTAAACGTAGAAAAGAATACTACAAAGCTTATAATGTGGATGTAGAAGATATAGTAAATGTACCTGACTTCTTTGCTCAAAAAGATGCTGAAGGTAATGCTATTCTTAATTTAGATCTACAAGAAGGAACAATAGGAGATTTGATTGATAAACAAAACACTATTCTTAATAAGATTCCAGCAGGTGGTCCTAAGATTAAAATGAGTATACCAGATCCTAAAAATGAAGGGAAAGTCATTACACAAGAATATACGCAGAAAGAACTTATGGAAATGTTTTTAAACCAATTTAAAGACGTTAATGCAAATGATAGAATTATTGTTACAGGACAGAATGGTCTTACTGAAGAGATTGATTTAGAAAGTTTTAGAAGGTTACCTACTAATAATTTAACATCTATGGATATGATTGCTGTTGGAAATCCTTACTCTGAATATAAAGAAAGAAGAAAATCTAAGGAAGGTGACTCGTTTGCACCTAATAATTGGTAATTAAGACTTTATTTAAAAAAAATTATGCCTGCAAGTAAAAGATTTTTAGACATGATTGATAGCAATCTTGTCGAAATGTATGGAAAGACATCTGCACAGATGCGTGGAGAGTATAAAAAGCTTCAAGAACTTTCTAAATATCAAGATTCATTATATAAAACTACTCCAGAACCACAAAGTATATCTCAGAAAGATCTTACTAATGATGATATAGTAAGTCGTATTACTGATATTGTATCAGCTAAGGTAGGTGCAGGAAAAACTTTTATGCAAAGACCTCTAGGTGGAGGTTCTGCTGGTTTTGGTGGATTAGGTTTAGCTCAATCTCTTGGCGATGAAGGTAAGATAAAAGTAAGTTTTGATGATTTAATTAAGGCAGGAGATCCTGAGGCATCTAAACAAGTTGCAATTAATCTTAAAAATAATCTTGATGAAGGTAACTTAGAGTCTTTAACCGAGATTAAAAGTTATCTTCAAGACATCTACAATAAAAGTGATAATACTGCAAAGAGTAAAATCACTACATTGTATGAAGACATAGAGCAGTACTATACTAATAAAGCAAATTATGACTATGCTGCACAAAATCTAGATGAGTATTTAAAAACTGTTCCATTAGAACAAAGATCCGGAGATTTAAATAAATTAATTTTAAATAAAGACACAGGACCATTTTCTATTAAGGCTCCTCAATTACAAAATAATGATATCCTAAATAAGTACGCTGAACATAGAAGTTATAAAACAGGCGATGTACTTTACAATGAAGAGTATCTACAGGAGTTTGTATCATCCCCAGTAAAGTCAGAAGAGAGTCTTCCTAAACAAGCTGAACTTGCTTTTGCATATAATCAAAACTTATACGTAAGTGCTAAGAATAAAGCAACTGAATTAGGTAATGATTACGAAGCTTTAAAAAATTCTATTGAAAAGACAAAAGCTGCTGGCGCTCCAGTAGCACAAGAAGCTATAGATAACTTAGGTCGTATTAAACAAGAACAAGAGTACACTACTAAGTTAGCAGATAAGTTAAGTGCACAATCAGATTATTATAAATTTTTAAATACTTACTATCCTGTTGAGTATGAAAAGAAAAAAGCTCAAGATAAACAGGAAGTTTATAAAAATACTGAACAAGGATTCTTTGGTAGGGCAGGTGAAAGTGTTTATAGAGGCGCTGAAAGAGTAGCAAGTAATACTCTTAATACTTTATCTGGTCTTCAAAATATTACAGGTTTTACTGGATCGGCTTTTGAAAATGCTTTATCTGCAGAAAATTTACAACCACCACCATTATACAGAGCTATCGATGTTAACAAAGATGGTAAACTACAAGATAGTGAATATCTAAAAGATGAAAGTGGTAATAACATTTCTTTTGATCAGGTTAAGTATACAACAGCTGATGGAGAAAGTCATTGGAATTTATGGTCTGCATTTGAACAAACTCTTCCTATTGCTACAGATGTAGGTATTACTATTGCATTAAGTAGAGGAGTAGGAGCTGGTGCTAGGGGATTAGGTTTACGTTGGACAAATGTAGCTAAAGCTGCACGTTTAGGTGAAGCAGGGACTAAAACATTTTTGAAAAGTGTTGCACCTCGTATATCTACTTTTGGTAACGTATATGCTACTACCTTTCCTAGATTCTACGCTGAAGAATTAAAGAACTTTAAAGATAAGTCTAATGCATTTGTAGTAGGATCTTTAAGAGCTGGAATAGAAGCAATATCAGAGACAATAGTTCCTGAAACTGAATTCTTTAAAGGACGTAGTACCTATGGAGCTCTTGATGGGATGTTTAAAAGATTAGGTAAGTTAGATCCAACTAACTTAGCCGAAGTAACTTTACGTAGAGATATAACTTTAGGTTTAGTTCCTAAAAATTCTTTAAGTAAAACAAAGGCTGCATTATTAAGTGCACCTTCTGCTATTAGAAAAACTTTATCTGGTGCAGCTCAAGAAGCATTGGAAGAAGAAGCTTCTTTACTTGGAAACTACTTTGTAGATAAATATGCTTCTTCCCACAATCTATCGATTGAACAGTCTAATGATTTAACTCTAGATAATATTTTAGAAACTTATGTAAGTGGCTTTATTCCTTCTCTTTTTATTTCAGGAACTACTAGTCTTGTAAATAATAAAAAGAATAGAAGAGATCAAGCTAGATGGAATATTGCAAATAATCCAAATCTATATCTCAATAGAATACAGAAGCAAATAGAGTCTGGTACTATTACAAGAGAAGAAGGTCTTAAAAAAACTGCAGCAGTTAAAGCATTAGAAAATAGATTAGCTGACTTTGAAAATATAGGAAATATTAAAAACTTAAGCACCTTACTAGATGACAAAGACTTACAAAGTCAATTCTTTAATGATCAACTACTTACGGAAGAACTTTTAAATGTAGATGTCTCTGAGTTAAGTGAGGAGCAAATACAAAATTACAATACTCTTTTAGAGGAAGCTTCTAAAACAATACAAAAAGCAAAAGACATTTCTTTTAAGTACCAAAATTTAGGAGAAAACGATAAGAGAGAAATTATTTCTAACGTATTTAAAAAACAAAAAGATGCTGTTACCGATCCTAATTCTAGGATTAGTAGTTTAATTGGCGCAAGAAATACAACAAAAAGATATCTAGATCAAGTAACAGATCAAGATCCTAGAAAAGACTTTATTAAACAAGAGTACCAAGATTACTTAGATACGGTAGATTCTCAGCTTGTAGAAAGATTACAAGGATTTCAACAAATGTTACAAGAGGATCCATCTCAAGTAACTACAGCAGAGTTGATGCTGGCTAATCAATTTATAATACCTGCATTAAGAGATACCGGATTACTTACTCAAGGTCAGGAAGATGTTATTCCTTTTGTAGCACAAGGGCCAATGGTTTCTCCTGAAATACTAAGTTTAGTGCAGGAAGAGCTAGCAACTAGATTAGTATTATCTGAGGAGGAATTTTATGAGCAAGTTGAAAAAGACTTAAATAATCCTGAAGTACAATTATACCAAGAGCTTAGTTTACCTCTAGCTGAATTATCTCCTAGTGAGTTAGAGAGTGGTGAGTTGGATGAAGATGCACATGATCATTTACCTGACTTAGTAAAGTTTCGTTTAGGACTAGTTTTAGAAAGTCATAAACGAGAAAAAGAAGAAGCACCAGATCAAAAAAGTAGTTTAGAAAACTTACGTAATGAAACTACTTTAAATTATTATAAAACAGCTACTGAAGATTTAGCTACTCAAGAAGAGAAAGTAGCAAAGATTCGTGAGATGAATAAAAAAGTTTTTGCTGATAAAAAGGCAAAGACTACTTTAGTTGAAACGGAGGACGGAATTAAAACTCAAACAGAAGTAGAAAACGAATCTAAATCTGAAGAAGAAAAAAAGCCTACGACAAAAGCTGAAGAAACCAATACTTCTAATTTTAAAACAGAAGAGCAACGTAAAGCAGAAGAAGAAGAAGAGAAAGGAGAGAAAGAAGGCACTGTATATCCTAGAGAATTAAATACTGAAGTATTTGATAAGTACAGAAAAGCAAGAGAGTATGAAGATATAAAACTTGCAGAAGAACTTTCCGAGTTAGAAAATACTCCAGGAGCAGAAGAAGATGTAAGACTTAAAAAGGCTGAAAGACGAACTCAAAATAAATTAGGATTATCTAGACTAATATTAGAACAAGATAATCTTAAAGATATAGAGTCTGCTTTACTAGGTTTTAATACTGAAGAAGACATACAGAAAAACATAATAGATTTCTTTAATACTGTAGAACAAGGTACTCCTGATTATTCTAAAGCAAGATTTATCGATCCAAAGTTCCGTGCAGACTTCAAAAATAAAGTAGAAGAATTAATCGGAAACAAACCTTCTAGAGAAGAAGTAGTTGATCAGCAAGAAGGTGAAGCAGAAGTAGAAAATCCTTTTAGTGATCCAACAGAAGATTCTGAAGGTAGTGAAGAAGAGCAAGTAGAACATGGAGCAAAAGATGCTTTAGGAGAAAAAGCCAAAGAATCTCAAGTTCCTAATCCTCAAAAAGGAGGTTTACTGTATGAGCTATCTATTAGATTTAGTGGATTTACTCAATCTGTAGTACAATCAATTAGTGACATATTTAATTCTGGAACAACTCCAAGCATTAATGTTACTATTCAAAATACTATAAATACTTTTAAGTTAGCTCTTGAACCTACTCGTTATAATAGATTACAGCAGCTTTCTGAAAAGACTTCTCTTACTGATACAGAGTTTACTGAACTTAAAAATTTATTAACTTACAATAAAGTACAATTAGTAGATGATAGCTTCTTAAACCATGCTCGTACGAATCTAAAGAAAGCATTAACTAGTTCGGAATTTGTATATTCAGTTTTAACTACTCCAGAAGGAGAAGTACTATACTTTAATAGAGATGGTAGTATTGGTACTGCAGAGACAGGTGTGCCAATATTAAATCCTGTAAGAAAGAATCCTGAAATTCTTAAACAAGTTCAAGAGTTAGGGATAGTTACTAGTCCTGTAGTAGGAGTTAGAGATAATGTACCACAAGCTGTAGGTAAAATTATGCAGAGTGGTAAATATAAATTTTACATCAATACAAGTTCTACTGATACAGTAATTGCTGGACCTAGTGGTGGAAGATTTACTGTGCAAAAAGGTTTTCTTTATTTAGAAAATCCTGAAGCAGATTATCCGTACTTAGGTACTAATACTCCTGAGGTATCAGGAACTGATATATTTAATTTAGTTCAAGACTTCAATGCTGGTAAACTTGATAATGAGATTACAGCAGACAATCAAGAAGATAGAATTTCACAATTCTTTGATTTATTAAAAAGAACTATTAACTTAAAAACAGTTGCTCCTCAGTTATTATTCCATGAAAGGTCTGGGTTATACTTTACTGCTACTCCTGATAAAACTAAAGTACAGTTTAAGAGAGTTAATACTAAAGGCAAAGCTGGAGTAATTCCTCAAATTCAATCTACTGATAATAATACTTCAGCAAAAGATCAGTTAGCTAATACAACTTTTTATAAAGACATTTCTCAAGATCGATTAACTGACGATAAGTCATTTAACGCAATGTATTTTGAGAAGGGTCAGTACAAGTTTAAAAACTTTAATAGCTATACAGACTATTTAAGTAGTCCTGAATTTGGAGCAACTGTCTCCACTAAAGAAACTATTGTATTCTCAGAAAACCTAGTACAATTAAAAGAGAGTACATCTCCTAGTATTGATGCTATACAAGAAAACAATCCAGTAGATACTCAGCCAGATGTAGCTCCTGTATCTGATATAGATGCTACAAAAGCTGGTATAGAAAGAAGAAGACAAGAAGAACTTGAAGCTTTACCATTTGATGAAACAACTCAAAGAAAGTTAGCTTCTTATAAAGCAAAAGATCAAGCAAGATACATAAGAGAATTAATTAATGCTGCTAAGAAGACAATAGAAGGTAGAACACTAGTAAATAAATTTGATGCTGAATTAAAATTAATTGATCCTAAGGCAACTATAGCTGAAAAAGTAATGGCTAGATATTTTTTAGCAGATACTAGAAGAGCTTATAGCGCATCGCAATTATCTGATATTGAAAAAGATATTACAAATGAATTATCTGGGGATTATAAACCATATTGGGGTGATCGACTTAGAGAACTTAAAAAAATATATGATGTAGAACTAGCTGCTTTAGAGCAACCTACTCCAGCTGTTCCCGCTAAACCTAAAAGACGTACAGCTAAAGAACGTAGGGAATACTTATTAAACAATATAAGTAATACAAAAGATGATAGCATAGATATAGATCCCAATGAGTTAAGCCGCAAAAAAGAACTAGGTAATAAAATTACTGTAGAGCAAAATACAGCTGCTAAAGCTTGGGTAGCTAATCATCCTATATTTAAAAATACTCCTTTTATATTTGATCAGACTGTTGCACATCCTGAAGCTTATGCTATCTGGTCTAAGGCAGGTATACAATTATTTGAGGGAGCTAATTATGCAGAAGCTTATCATGAAGCTTGGCATGAATTCTCTCAGTTATATCTTACTCCTGAACAGAAAGAAGCTTTATATACAGAAGCTAGAAAGATCTGGGGAGATATACCATTTGTACAGTTAGAAGAAAACTTAGCAGAAGCTTTCCGTAGTTATGCATTAAGTGGTGGAAAAACTTTTCCTAAAGAACTAGCTAAATACAAAGAGTCTAAATCTATCTTCCAGAAAATTTGGGACTTTATTACTAATCTAGTATCAGATAAGAAGACAGTAGATAATTACTTTGGTAAACTATACAAAGGAAACTTATCTCAATTTACTCGTCAAGAAAGTAATGCTTACTTTAAAAAGCTCTACTCTTCTAAGCTAGTATTAAAAGATGAGGCTGGAAACCTAGTTCCTCAGTCTTTTACAGAGAGAGCTAGAATAGTAGCAGATCTAGATTCTTTATTTGTTGATGTAGCTAATAGAGTTTTAACTAAACAAAATGCAAGCGTTATAAATGCTTTGCAGAATACTGCAATCATCGATAAGATATACGCTAATATGTCAGCACATATTAATCAATTATTTGTTGATATAAATAGTGACTTACAGGAGGAAGAAAGTCCTGAGTTAGTTGAAGAGGCTAACTTCTTTGCAGATTTAATTGAGAACTTACCAACTATATTTAACTATCATAAAAAGAATTCTACTCTATTTGATAATAAAGTTAAAAAGAATCTTTCTTCAGAAACGCTTGACGAGTTAAACTCTGAAGATACTACTGAAGGTATTGGATCTTTTGAATCTAGTATAAATGAATTTTCGCAAAAAGAACTTGCATCTGATTTAATTATTAATGCAATTAGGACATTACCTAAATACGAAAACGGAACTCAGACTATACACCCTAAATTATTATCACCTATGCTTGGTGACTTTGAAAGTAACTGGAATATATTACAGAGAACTTTACAAGGATCAAATAGCTACGGTGATATGTATACTAAACTAAAGAAGATTAGTAGTAAGTATCCTCAATTTAAAACTCTTTTATCTTATTTGAAAGATCCTTCAATCGACTTAGGTCGTATGTCAGACTTATCATTTAAGAATCAATTCTATAATATATTCAGTATGCCTTATGTAGATGGTGCAACTGTAGCTATTACGAATGAAAAAGATGAAAATGGTAGAGTAGTATCAACAGAGACTAGAATTCAAAGAGCAATATCTTTGGATGCAGTTTCTTTAAGAAGTGACTTAGACAGTGAGTTTAACTTTAATCCAGGACCATTTAAAACATTAACTGAATCTGGTAGTTATGCTTTTGACTTTGGTAGCTTCTTTGAAACTTTTCCTGAGACTCCTTTGCTTCCTGCAAAAAATCAACCTACAGATACTTTCTTTGGTGAAGTTTATGCACAGCTAGCAGCTTTAGGCTTGTCTTACAATGATCAAGGATTAGAAGAGTTAAAACTTAAAGATACAAAAGAAGTACGTGAGGCTTTAGAGTTAGTTAGGACAAAACTAAAATCATTAAAAGAAGCTGAGGAACTTGTCTATACTCCACTCACTGCTGTATCTAAACAACATACAACTGAGACTGGTACTATTAAGGGAGAGGTAAAATCAATGAACTTCTTCTTAAATACCTTTATAGAAGCTTCTCCTGAATTCGCAAATGATATGAGATATAATCCAGTAAAGAAAAAAATCTGGATTGTAAATCAACAAACATTTATGAGTAAAGTACTAAATGTACTTAACGATGCTCTTACTTATCCTACACTCAGTTCTGTAGTAAAAGAACTTCCACACTTAGATACTACTATTAATTCAAACCCTAGAGGTTCGTGGGCTCTTAGATATCTATTTAAAGAAGACGGAACTAGAAAAACTATTGATGGTAAACCTAGATCTATTAACTTAATTAATTTCTTAGGAGTTACTACAGACAATGAAGGAGAAAAGTTAATCGATACTAATGAAAGTTTAAAACACTACTTAGATATTATTGGACTTACTCAAGGAGGTATAGAAGAGTTTACCAGACTCTCTGGTAAGAATACTACTCGAGGATTTGCTTTATCTTCTGATGCAAGAAAAGATTTAGGTTTATCAGATCCAAATCTTTCCTTCAAAGATTCTAATAATAACTTTAGCATACCTGAAGATGTGTTCCTTAAACATATCTTACCTATACTTAAGTCTGAAGTAGATACTATTACTTCTCCTTCTACTAATTTTAAATTTGCAGATAATCAAAACTTGCCTACTTTAAGTTACTTTAAAGACATACTAAGCGAAGCAGACAGAGCTAAGTTGGTTAAGGATTTAAAAGGTAATATAACACGAGAACAATTAGAAGAGAAATTTAAATCATTAAGTTATAAAGGTTCTGTGTATAATGCTTTTGAGGAGTATATCACAGAGAATGTTAAAATAAGTAAAGAGAGATTAGGATCTTATTCTATTAGTGATGAAAGTTTAGAAAGATATCATTTTGCTTCTTTTATAATGCGTGTAGAGCAGTTTAAGCTATTCTTTAATCATCCTTATTTCTATAAAAATGCTAAGGATATTGAAAAACGTATCTCAGCTTGGAATGCATTTGGTTCTTATCCTTTATTAGACGAACAAAATATACGTTCACTTGAGATTGCAGAAAATAAACCTTATGCACAAGAAGATGCTTATGTAGATTATGCATTGTCTAATGATATTAAAGTTGTAAAAAGAACTAAGGATTTAACTAAGATAAACTACCTAGTATTTAAAGACAATCCTGTTGTATCTGAGACTGCTAAAAATAATCCTAACTACAGTAAAGTAGTTGATGCTTACACAAAAAGTAAAGAGTTTTCTACTCAGGATGCTGCAGCTGTAGCAACTATGGATTTCTACAGAAGAGCATTTGCTTTGTCAACTGGTCTTACTCCTGCTATGGAGAAAGAGTTTACAAGACAAAATAAAATATGGTCTCTGTACCTACAACTTAAGAATGCTGATGACTTTGCTGCAATTGATTTGCAGAATCAGTTAGATACTTTGTTAGATGAAAAACCTGCTTACAAATTTACTATTAAGAAGTTTCAGTATTCTGGACAAAATTTAGCTCCTACAGGAGAGTCTATTCCTGTATTCCATAAGTATTCTATTAAACCTCTACTCCCTTCTGAAGCTGTGCAGAACGAAAGATCTGCTCAAATCTTAGAGAAGTTAATGGCCTCAGGTGCAGACTATGGTGTATTTAAATCAGGTACTAAGGTAGCTGAAACAACTCCTTCTATTCCTTTATTCGATAGTAAGGGTAATGTAAATACAACAGCTAAGAAGCCTGGTTCAGTAGATATGAAATACTTTAAAGAGCAGGTCCTAGTAGAAAACAAAGAAACTTTTAAACTAGTATTCTCTACTCAGCTTAGAAAACTTATTTATAAAGATGCTACAACTGCAAATGAAGTAGATGCTTATAATCTTTATAAAAAATATATGGATGCTCTAGTTAACTATGACAAAGAGTTATTCATGGAGAAGATCAGCACTAAAGAAAAATTAGTTGAATTCATAGTTGACGAATTGTCTAATAAAAATGCAGCTGATGCAACTAAAGATTTAATTAAGCTTAAAGAAGATGGAAGTCTTCAGTATGTACTTGATGCTTTAGTAGATAGAACAGTACTTGAATCTTCAATAGTAGCTTCAGTTAAGAATAAAATTATTCGCCAAAAAGTTAACGGAGTTCAAAGAGTACAGTTCCCTGTATCATTAATGAGTAACCGTAAACTTAAATACTACGACTTAGTAGATGGTAAGGTTACTAAAGCAGAGACTATAATTTCTTTCTCTAAGAACTACTATCCATTATTTAACTTACAGTTTAATGGTCAGAAAATTGGTGAATTAGATGCTTCTGGTACTCCAGTAAGTATAAATAAAGGACTTGCTAGATTAAATGAAGCTCTAAACGATCCTGAGTTTGTTAAGGAGAATGAAAGAGCTTTAACACTTTCTGCAATTCGTATTCCAGGACAAGGATATAACTCAATGGAAAACTTTACTATAGTAGAGTTCCTACCTGAAGAGAGTGGTGAGATTATATTAGTTCCCGATGAGATGGTAGTTAAGTCTGGTTCTGACTTTGATATTGATAAACTATTTACCTATGAACCTTTCTTAAGTAACGATGGAGTAGCTAGAGGATCAGAATTATCAACTACAGAATCTTTAAAACGTAAAAACGAATTAGAGAAAGAGTACGAAATTAAAAAACTTGAATTAGGTGATTACCTTAAAGAAAGAAGACAATCTATTAAGGATATTAAAAAGTTCCTTGACGATACAGGATTTGATAAAGCTTCTGATATTTACAAAGAAGTTAAAAAACTTAAAGCTGAGAAAATAGATGACGATGCTGAATTAGTGTATACAGGCGAAATAGACCCTATAGAAGCTCTTAAACGTAAGTTTGAAGGTGGGGAGTCTGTAGAAGACATTCTCTCTAAGAAAGTTAATCAGACGAAGCGTAAAGAAAGAAAAGCTAAAATCAAACAACTTAGTCAAGTTCTACAAGATTACTCTGATCAAAAATTAGGTTTCTATCTATCTGAAGCAGTTGAAGCGATTAATGAAGTAAAAGCAGAATTAGCTGAGATTAAATCTAATCTTAGTCAAGTCAGAAATGGTTTAGCTAACAATATTTTATTTAATGTATCTGATCGTCTAACACAAAGTGAAATCTTTGGAGACTTAATTACTCCAAATAGTATCAGTGCAATTACAGAAGCTGCTGAAATTAATGCTAAAGATACTACACCTGACCCTTACGTAAAAGCAAGTTACACTAATATAGTTAATCCAATATATCAACTATATGTATTCTCATTGAACTCTTATAAAAAGTCTTTGGGAACCGATGCTAAAAATAACGTACTACATTCTATATTACAGAAAGCTAATTTATATATTGAAGATGCTTCTGAAAATACAGCCTACATACTAAGAGCAAATAGAACTGCAGATGGTCGAGTAACTTTTACAGGTACTACTGATACTAACGGAGAATCTATTTCTTTCATACAGGGCCAAATGATATCTGCTCACGTAGATATTGAGAAGAATGATGACATTGCTACAATAGGACTTAACAACGTAGTTACGCCTGTAGTCAACTATATGTTAATGGCAGGTACTCCATTTAAACATATAATTAATTTAATTAACTTTAAGTATAATGGACAGAGTAGCATATTAAAGTTTTCTAAGAATCCAGATATAGACAGTATACTATCTAACTTTAGATACAGTACTAATCCAGTAATTACTGAATTTGTTAATAACTCTACTAATAAACTAGGAAATATATCTTCAACTAAGTTATTTAAAAACTATAATAAACTTGTATCTAGACTTACTCCTGAAAAAGCTAGAGAAGAATTAGCAAAAAAATCTGAGTATGGGGATTTCTTTAGGTTATTAACTTTCTTAAAAATGAGAGAGCAGTCTCAAAAGATGGCTACTCTTTCTTTAGGAACAGACTTTGATACTTTCTCTCCTCAGAATTTTGAATCTTTCCGTAGAAAAAAAGCGGAACTTCAAGAACTTAGAGATAGTAAATTCTTTAACACAGATGGATTTGCTAAAGTATATGCTCAGTCAATTGTATCTGAATTCCAAATTCAAGAAGATATTTTTGATAAGCTAGTAGACTTGTTCCCAATTTCTGCAAATAAATTAATTACTGATACGATTTCAGATACTCATACTCAACTGAAGAAAGTAAATTATGATACATACTCTAGAGTATTTAAGAATGATTTATTGTATTACTTGTTTGCAACTAATACTGATCAGGTCACTAAGTATCAATCATTAGTAAATAAGAAGTCTGAAAAGCATATTAAAAATATGTATGATAGCTTGAAGAGTAGATTAGCTAACTTAGGACTACAGTCAGAAAATAGAATCTTTGACTTGGTTAGACTGAATACTTCTGAAAAGTCTTCTTATATCCGTACAGGTCTTAGACAAACTTCTTATGACTATGACATCAATTACTATAGAGAACAATTTGAAAATGGTTTAAACTATTCTCACCCAGAATTAGATCCTTCTAATACTGAGCATGCTCAAATTATTGATGACATGAGAGAATTCTTTAAAGCATTTGCAGTAGCAGGTATTATGGGAACTAACTTAAATAAGAAGTTTGATTCTTATCTTCCATTAATTCCTGAGTCTGCTTATACGTTCTATATAAATAATATTGTAAAAGAGTTTGGTAGTAAAACAGCTGAACAACAACGTGAAGTTTTAGCTGATTTTATTCCTAAGTTTAATACTAATCATCCAGAATTCTTCCAGAAAGAAACGTCTACTGATTTACTATACTTTAAAAATTATCTAGAAGAAGTTTCTCCTGTAGAGGTCACTAGTCCAGAGTTATCTGAGGCTGACTTTGCAGACGAAGAACTTTACTATGAGTATACATTAGATAAAGAAACTTTTGATGACTTACCTCTACCTGCTGAAGCACAAGCTTTACAAGAAATGAGACCTACTAGAGATTCATTTGTACGTTTTGCTGACAAGGCTAATCTACAAGGACCAGAAGGTAAGGGTATTATTTTAAACTATATTGCAAAAAAAGGAGAAGGATTTACTGTTGATGTAATTGCAGAGAGAGCTTCTGATATCTTTAACAATGAAGTAACTCCTCAAGAGGTAATTGATTTCATTCTTCGTTATCCTGGAGGTATAGGAACAACTAATTCTACATCTTTAAATACTTATTACGGTTTTAATAATCCTGATGCTAATCCAAAATATGATAGTATTAGAGAATTAATTCAAGAAAGAAAAGGTGCAAAGGCTGTTAAACCTACAACTCCAACTACGCAACTAGACTTATTTGCTGAAAATAATCAAGCAGTTAATGATTCAATTGCTGACATTAAAGCTGAGAACACTAAGAATAGTGAAAGTTGTTAAAAAATAAATAAATACTATATTTGTAAAACCTATGTTTTGTCCCAATTTATCTGACCCAAAAATAAAAGAACAGTTTGAAAAACTACAAAGTCTACACCCAGACTTTGCTTATTACCTTTGGGATAAATACCAAGGAGAAGTTCCTGCTAAATACTATCAGTTATCTTCTACTCAAATTAAACCAGGAGTAGAAGAACTATTTAATGAGAATTCTGAGTTAGCTTCTGTAGGCACATCTGAACAATACTCTGCATACTTAGATACTATATTTCCTGATAGTAAAGTAAAGGATATTCTTTATCATGGTACTCCAGATGGTCGTTTTGATTCATTTGATTTATCTAGAGTTGGTACAAATACAAAAACTAATACTAAAGGAATTTATTTTACAGATAGCAAAAAGACTGCAGATTTTTATGCTGAAGGTTCAATAGATTTTTCCCAATTTGAATCTTATGAAGAATACCAGTCAGTAAAAACCGCTAAAGTTTTTCCAGTAATTTTAAATGCTAAAAATTTAAAATTAGTTGATGATCCACAAGAACAAGAGAAACAAGGAGATGCTGTTCTTAGAACTAAAAACAAATTATCAGATAAAGGTTTTGTAGGTGAATTAGACTATGCCCATCAGTATATTGTATTTGATTTAAATCAAATCCACATACTTGGAAACAAACAAGATATAGAAGGATTTAAAAAGTTTGTAGCTTCTCAAACATCTCCTATAACTATGGAGTCTAGGGTAATGTCTCCTGAAAAAGTAGCTGAACGTATAATAACTGAAGATATAAAAAAGGAGAAGGTTAAAAGTTTAGTTAGAGATCTGTACGATAATCCTGACTATCAAGGACTTACGCCAGAGAAGAAAGCTAAATTTATCTCAAGTGAAATTTTTAAAAGAGAGATCCTTCCTTTACAAAGACGTAAATCTGTTACTGTAGAATCTAATGGAGATATTATATTTACTCCAACAAAGAAAACTACATCAGCAAATCCTTACTTAAATTCTAAAAATAACTTTCAGGGATATGCATATAGTGTTGCCAATAACTTAAATAGAAACTACTTTACTACTTCTGCTCCGGTAGCTGCTAAACTTACTGAACTACCAGACGGTAGAATTAAGTTAGAACTTGCTAGTAATAATAAGTACTTTAGTAACTTAGTTAGATTTATAGATGAAGTACAACAAGAATATATTTCAGCTGAAATAGAAGCAATTGAACAAGCTGAGTTCTTAGCAAAAGATTATGCTGACTTAGTAGATAAAGAAAGAAGTGCTAATGAGAAGATTATTGATGGTGAAGTTATGCCATTTGATGGATCTCTATTAGATAGTAGACTAGGTGTTATATATAAAACAGCTAATCCTCAATACGAAAAGTATTCTAAAGTTCTTAATTTCTTATCTACTAAATTTAAAGGAGCTTCATGGACATGGAATGTAAACTTAGATCAAGCAGCTAGAGTTAATATACTAACTGGTGAGATTGAGTTTAATCCTTATATGATGCAAGAAGATACTCCTTGGCATGAATTTGGACACTTACTAGTAAGATCTATTAAACAAAACAATCCTGAATTATTCCAGGAACTTAAAGATGAAGTTAAGAAACTACATGAAGAAGATCCTACTAACTCTGCTTATGCTTTTGTAAAAGAACTTTATCCTGAGTACGGATTAAGTGAAGCATTTTGGGAAGAAGCAATTACTACAGAATTAGGTAGACAGGCTGCTTTAACAAATGCAGAAAGAGAATCTCTAACTTTATTTGATAAGATTAAAAACTTCTTTAAAAGCTTATTTGGTATAGATGTAAATGAAAACACATCTATGTCTCAGTTAGTAGATAGTTTATTATCGAAAGAAGAGGTTGAAGTTATAAATGATTACTATTCTCCTGAAGTTGTCCAAGTGATGTATCAAAGAGTTATTCCTCCTGGTATGGAAAATTCTATGGACGGAGTTCTTAAGGAAGAATTTAATAGAGATGAGAATGGACAGTTTCTATCCTTTAGTGAGAGAGTACAGAAACTTGCTAGTCAGATAGAAGAAAAAGACTTTAAACAAATTTTAAACTCTAATAAGTTTATTGGGACACCTAATAACTTATTAAATAATTCTATTAACCAGCTTAAGAGAATACAACAGTATGTAAAGAAAGAAGAAGCTGCTGCAGCTTTCATTGAACTTACAGACTATGTGCAGACTACTAATATGTACCTTAAGTTAGTAGAACAAAGATTACGTAAAGTAGAAGATGATGAAACATTTGATCCAAAGAAAAAACTTGCATCTTTACACTTTGCCAAAAAACAAGTAGCAGCTTTTGAAGGACAGATGGCTCAGATTGAGGCTTTGTTAAATAAAGAAGCTACTAGATCTATAAAAGCTGTAACTCCTGAACAACAAAAAACAAGATCAGATAACGGCTTACTATATCAGTTAGCAGCAATTAAGGGAACTATATCTGCAATAAAAGATTCACATAATACAAGAATCATTGAACCAGTAGCTGAAGAACTTTGGAAATCTTTAGAAGCCGGAAATAAACAACTAGCAGAACAGTTTGACAGAGAGATAGAAAAACTACAAAAAGGTAAGTCTTCTAATAAGGATAAACTAGTTAAAGAAAAACAAGCCGAAAAAGAAAGATCAGTTCTTACAAAAGAAAAACTAATACAATTACTACAGGCTAAGGATAATTTGGCTGCCTATGCGGCTGAGTCTGCTTTTTCTTCTAAGAATCCAAGTGTACAAATTATAGCTCAGTATATTAGAGAAGGTATTGCAGAAGTAAATAGTATGCAGCTAGAATCTAGAAACAAATTACAAACTATACAGAATGAGATTGCTAAAGACTATGGAGATGTAGCAGGTGCAGTTGTAGACTTAAGAAAGGTCTATAACCCTTACTACAGAGAAGTTGATTATGTAGAGGTAAAGGGAGATACATTAGTAACCAAAAAAGTACTAGCTTTAAACACTAAAACAAAAACTCCTGAGTTACAGAATAAAATTACTACTCTTAAATACAATTTAGAAAAGGCTACTACTATTGAAGATCGTAAAGCGATTCAAGATGAGATAGATGAGTTTTATGAAAAATATACTGAAAGGCCTTTTACTGATGAATACTATGAGATTCAAAATAAATTACCTTTAAGAATTAGAAAACAACGCCAAGAAATTTACCAAGAAATAGCGGAAGCTAGACAATTACTAGACACTAGTCTTGCTGGTGATGAGAAAGGCACTACCCAAGTTGTAGTAGAAAGAATACAATCTTTAAACAGACAGCTTGATGATATGGA
>Ga0255769_10002545_pt1 | contig 19357 bp, 23 predicted proteins | sample 041ome_9_FD_179637 | JGI IMG/M metagenome (GOLD analysis project Ga0255769, IMG submission 179637) | Coastal salt marsh microbial communities from the Groves Creek Marsh, Skidaway Island, Georgia - 041413US metaG (version 2) | ecosystem: Environmental > Aquatic > Marine > Intertidal zone > Salt... | reverse complement strand
ATATGCTGGCACGACTGATGCTTGTGGTGTTTATAAAGGCAAACCCTGCATAATTGACTACAAACAGACTAATAAACCTAAGAAAACCGAGTGGGTAGAAGACTATTTCCTACAGTTAACAGCCTATGGTACTGCACACAACGAAGTACATGGTACTGATATCAAGTCAGGCACTATTCTTATGTGTTCAAAAGACTATGAATTTCAAACCTGGACTATTGAAGGTGCAGAATGGGACAAGTGGCAAGAACGTTGGTTTGAAAGAGTTGAGCAGTATTACAAACTTGCATAAATACTTGATAATAGAACAATAGGTTAGAAACATGGCTGTAATACAAATTTCAAAAATACAAGTACGACGTGGCCTACACGAAAACCTACCACAATTAGCAAGTGGTGAGATGGGATGGAGTGTAGATACTCAACGACTTTATATTGGTAATGGTACCTTAGCAGAAGGCGCACCTGAAGTTGGTAATACTGAGATAGTTACCACAAGCCGTGATATTCTAAGTATCATCAGAAGTTATACATTCAAAGGTACTGAGTCTGGTTACGAAAGCGTTACAGGGTCAGATGCTACACACCCAATATTAAGAAAGTTCCAAGATAAACTAGATGAATATGTTAGTGTAAAAGACTTTGGTGCTGTAGGTGACGGTACAACTGACGACACTGCGGCAATACAAAAAGCTATTGATCAAGTATATCCAGCCAGCAAATTTACAACTATTGCTACTAGAAGAATACTAGATATTCCTGCAGGCGAATATATTATTTCTAGCAACATTACTATTCCTAGTTATGCTCATATTAAAGGTGAAGGTCCTATGAGCTCAATCCTAAAACAAACGGGCGGATCAAACCCATTAATACAGTTTAAAGATGAAAATGGTCTGGTAGGTAATGCTATTACTGGAACAAATCCGTTCCAGATTTCTATAACAGACATTGGGTTAGAAACAACACAAGACAATCACTTGATAGCAATTGACAGTGCCAGTGATGTTAGACTAGAAAAAATGAGCTTTACAGGCAGTGTTACATTTGGTGGTGCTGGTACAGAAAAAGCAGGTATTAGAATTCAAGACAGTGTAAGTAAAACAGAACATATTTCAATTCAACACTGTGACTTTGCAAATGTGTCATATGGTATATATGGTACTGGCGACATAAGAAGTGTTACCATTGATCATTCTAAGTTTGATCATGTATATCATGGTGTTGTAGCAGATAAGAATTCAAGTAATGTTGCTCCAACAAGTATGACAGTCAGTAACAGTATCTTTAGTAGAATTAGTAACTACGGTGTTAAGTCTAACGATGGTAGTTCAATAACTTCAACTTTTAACTACTTTGGTGAAGTTGGATTTAGTGAATTAGCAGTTGAGTCAAGTGTATTATACTGGGGCAACAATGACAACTACAGTATTAGTGATAAATTTACTAGAGACGATGCAAACATAGCTCTATATCCATTAATTGAAATGGAAGACAATGGTAGAATAACTAGTCCAACAACTTCGCACTATGGTAGTCTAAATATCAACCCAGGTGCAATTGAAACACTAGCAGGTAATACAGCAGTAGCGGCAAACACAACAGTTTCATTTGATGAAGTATCAAGTGCAATTATCGATTATACTATGGTGCGAAACAATGAAACTAGAATGGGTAGTATGAAAGTCACACAAACAGGCGGAACCGCTTTCTTTGAAGATGACTATACAGAATCTACAGCATTAGGGGTAACATTATCATTTGATTCATACGGTAATGTTGCAGTCTTACAATACACTTCAACTAATACCTCACCAGTACAGGATACGACTTTCAAATTTAATATTCGAAACTTCGTATAATGTGGAATAATACTTTTTGGGAATTGCGTGTTAACGAAAGACTTAACATGTGGAAAGATTTCCGCAAGGAAATAGGTCAGTTATCTCTTGACAGTGCAGTCAGTGAAGTAGCCAATATGTGGGGTGGTGCTCCATATATCAATTATTATGTCAATCCAAACGATCCAAAAGAATGGCCAGATCCATGGACAATGTTAGCCGAAAATTACTATTGTGATCTTGCAAAAGCATTAGGAATATTGTATACTATATACTTTAGTGAACATAAAAATTCACACCCGGAAATACGTATATACTATGACTACAAAACAAAGGAAAGACACAATGTAGTTTGGTTAAAAAATGGGAAATATATTCTTAATTGGTGGCCATACGAGATAGTAAATACAAGTGATATAGAGAAAGAAACTGATGTAAAACTATTACACAGATATAAGGAAAAAGACTTAAATCTAGACAGATATTAATCAATCAAATAACAAAGAGGTTATCAAAACGTGAATGTTGATATTCAAGTAAAAAAGAGAAGTGGCAATTTAGTAAAGCTCGATCTTACCAAGTGGCAAAACCAAGTAGCTAAAGTCTGTCAAGGAATTGCTGACGTCAGTCAGTCAATGATTGAAATTAAAAGCCAACCACATTTTTATGATGGCATTACTACAAGAGAAATTGATGAAATAACTCTACGTGCTATTGTAGACTTAATTGATGTAGAACACGAACCAGAAGTAGGGCATACTAATTATCAATACGTAGCAGGTAAGCAACGCCTTTCAATGTTAAGAAAAGATGTATATGGCTCATATCAACCTCCCCGCCTCTACGACATAGTAAAAACAAATATTGCTACAGGATTATATACTCCTGATTTATTAGAGTGGTACACAGAAGAAGAATGGGACAAGATGGAAAAATTTATTGACCATTCTAAAGACGAAGATTATAGTTATGCCGCTATTGAGCAGATGATTGAAAAATATCTTGTGCGTAATCGTGCTACAAAAACAATTTATGAAACACCACAGATCCGTTATATGATAGCGGCCGCAACGGTGTTTCACAATGAAAATCCACAACAGAGATTAAAGTTTATTAAAGACTATTATGTCTGTGCTAGTGAGGGATTGTTTACACTAGCAACACCGGTACTAGCAGGCCTAGGTACTCCTACAAAACAATTTAGTTCATGCGTGTTAATTAAATCAGACGATGACTTAGATAGTATTTTTGCCTCAGGTGAGATGATGGCCAAGTATGCTAGTAAACGTGCAGGCATTGGTTTAGAAATTGGCAGACTACGTCCATTAGGAGCACCTATCCGTGGTGGAGAGATCATGCACACTGGTATGATTCCTTTCTTAAAGAAATGGTTTGGTGATTTACGTTCATGTAGTCAAGGTGGTATCCGTAACGCATCAGCAAGTGTATTTTATCCTATTTGGCATTATCAGTTTGATGACTTAATTGTACTTAAAAACAATCAAGGTACAGAAGAGACTCGTGTACGCCATATGGACTATGGTGTGTGTTTAAATGCGTTCTTTTGGAGACGTTTTAAAAATAAAGAAAATATTACTTTCTTTGATCCAAACGAAGTGCCAGATTTATATGAAGCATTTTATAATGACACTAAACTGTTTGAAGAACTGTATGTCAAGTACGAACGTAAAACTAGTCTACGTAAAAAGACTATGTCAGCTGAAGAAGTATTTAAATCAGGAATATTGAAAGAACGTACAGATACAGGTAGAATTTATCTTGTGTTTGTAGATAATGTTATGAATCAAGGACCATTTGATCCAAAACATCATACAATATATCAATCAAACTTATGTTGTGAAATCTTACTGCCCACTAAACCATTTAAACGTTTAGATGACGAAGAAGGAAGAATTGCTTTATGTACCTTAGGTAGTATCAACTGGGGTTCATTCCGTAACCCAGAAGACATGCGTAGAGCATGTAGAATTTTACAACGTAGTTTGTGTAATATCTTAGACTATCAAGATTTCTTAAGTATACAAAGTAAATTAAGTAATGACGAAATATCACCTTTAGGTATTGGTGTTACTAACTTAGCATATTGGCATGCTAAACGTAGTCTTAAGTATGGAGAATCAGAAGCATTACAAGAAGTTAAAACCTGGATGGAACATCAGGCATTTTTCTTAACTGAAGCATCAGTTGAACTTGCTAAAGAGCGTGGTGCTTGTACACATTCAGAATTAACTAGATACGGACAAGGAATATTTCCTTGGGAGTTAAGAGCTAAAGCTGTTAACAAACTAGCAGACTTTACTCCAACTAGAGAACTTGATTGGGAAGAACTAAGAAGTCAAATGAGACAGTATGGTGTACGTAATGGTACTTTAATGGCTATTGCTCCAGTAGAAAGTTCTAGTGTTGTTATTAACTCAACTAACGGTATTGAAATGCCAATGAGTTTGATTTCAGTTAAAGAATCAAAAGCAGGATCGTTTATACAGGTAGTACCAGAATATAATAGACTAAAAAATAAATATCAATTGATGTGGGAACAAACTGATTGTACAGATTATCTCAAAACAGCCGCCGTCTTGGCCGCTTATGTTGATCAAAGCATAAGTACAAATACGTTTTATAATCCAGCACATTTTAAGGATAATAAAATACCAACTACACTTATTGCTAAAAACCTAATGCAGGCACATCAGTGGGGACTAAAGACTTTCTATTACAGTCTTATCAACAAAGCGGGGTCTAAAAGCTCTGAAGCGGAAGAAATTGCGGCGCAATATCTTTCACAGAGTATAGGGACAAATTTAATTGAAGAAGAAGAAGATTGCGAGGCATGTAAACTATAATGAGTAAAGAACAATACGACCTAAAGAAAAAAACAGATTATTTAAATAGACAAATGTTCCTTGATCCACAAGGACCAGTAACCATACAAAGATTTGAAGAAGTAAAATACAACAAGGCAGTTAAACTAGAACAAACAGCAAGAGGTTTCTTTTGGGTACCAGAAGAAGTTTCATTAACTAAAGACAGTCAAGACTTTAAAGATGCTAGTGATGCAGTTCGTCATATCTTTACATCAAACTTATTGCGTCAAACAGCATTGGATAGTTTACAAGGTAGAGCACCAAGTCAGGTGTTTACTCCTGTTGTTGGCTTGCCAGAATTAGAAGCATTGGTTTATAATTGGTCGTTCTTTGAAACTAACATACACTCACGTTCATACAGTCACATTATTCGTAACATTTATAATGTACCTAAAGATATTTTTAACACTATCCATGACACACAAGAAATTATTGATATGGCCAGTGACATCGGTGACTACTATGACAAACTACATGTTATTAACTGTAAGAAAGAACTAGGACACAAGATTGATGAACAAGATCATGTCAAAGCAATTTGGTTAGCTCTGAATGCTAGTTATGGTCTAGAAGCATTCCGCTTTATGGTGTCATTTGCTACATCACTAGCTATGGTAGAAAATAAAATCTTTATTGGTAATGGTAACATTATTAGTTTAATTTTACAAGACGAATTACTACACAAAGAATGGACTGCTTGGATGATTAATCAAGTGGTTAAAGAAGATAAACGTTTTGCTAAAGTAGCAAAAGAGTGCGAAGCAGAAGTACAGAAAATGTACGAAGATGTTATTGCTGAAGAAAAGAAATGGGCTGACTATCTATTTAAGAAAGGACCTGTTATTGGACTCAATGAAAACATTCTTAAAGATTTTGTAGATTATACTGCGGTTAGTGCGTTAAAAGACATTGGTATCAAGTATTGGAACCCTGCTCCTAAGACAACACCAATTCCGTGGTTTAATAAACACAGTGATACAAGTAAAAAACAAACAGCATTACAAGAAAATGAATCAACTAATTATGTTATTGGCGTAATGAGTGAAACAGTCGACTATGATGCTTTACCATCTTTATAAGGGAGAAAAAAATGTTAAAAGTATTTTCAAAAACAAACTGTCCTTACTGCGACAAAGCAAAGCACTTATTAGAGTCTAACAATATTCCATTTGAAGTTGTTAACATTGAAGAAGATCCAGAACAAAGAGAGTGGTTGATTAATCAAGGGCATAGGTCAGTCCCACAAATTTATAAAGGTGATGATATCTTTGTAGAAGGTGGATATCAAGGACTAGCAAAATTATCACCAGAACAATTAAAAGAGGTAATAAATGCTTAATTCAAAAAAATATGAAAAGGATACTATTGTATCTTTCAAGATCGTCAATGGGGACGAGTTAATAGCAAAAGTTGTTGAAGAAACAGATAATGGTTACGTGGTTAACAAGCCATGTACAGTTGTACCAAGTCAGCAGGGGATTGGGCTAATGCAGAGTTTATTCACTGGCGACTTAGAAAATCATACTGTGACTCTAAGCAAAACACATGTTATGCTTTCAACAAGAACTATTAACGAAATGGAAAAACATTATATTAAAACTACAACTGGTATTGAAACTCCAGATGGTAGTGGAATTAGTATTGTTAAGTAGGTAACACAAAATGGCAGACTTAATCGCTACAGCTAGAAATGCAACAGTGGTTTCTGAAAATCAATATAACACTGTTGGTAAACCTAAAGGCAGTCTAACACCAGCAACTATGACTGCTATGATTGGCATACACAAAAGTGATGGTTCTGCTATTGACAAAGCACCTAACGTAAAACTAGTAGAAGATAAACTGGCCGCTATCGCCGCTGATGTAACAAACCCAAATCAAGCCGCGGCACAAACTGCACTAACTAATTTACAAAACGGTCAAGCAAAATTGTTTAACAAAAATGATTGTGGAGGATTTGGTTCTATTGTAGCACAGTGTGATAGTCATATCAGAGATAGTCATGACATCATGCTTACTCAACAAAATCTAGCAGGCACAGACTTTTCATCTTTTGGGCAAGGTGTAAAAGATATGGGCAGTATGGGTGACAGAGGGTTAACTAATTCATTTGGTGATTTGAAAGGTGCAGGAGCGGCCATTAATTCAACTGGTGGATTATTTAATGGAGTTGAAATAAAAAATCTAGGCACACCAGGTGGTATAGTTGAAGGACTAAACAATAACAAACTTGGTAATGCTACTGGGCTCAATAAAGCACTAAAAGACCAAGGTGTCAATCTTAATGACATACATAATCCTGCATATAAAGATAGAATTGAAGGAGTGTTAGGAAATATAAATGATCCGGCGGCACTTAATGCTAGTGCTGAGCAGTTTGGAACTGACCCATTTGCTGATTTACCAACATATTCAGGTAGTGATTCAAGTTTATATCAAACTCCAAGTTTTGGTGGTATACCAAGTTCACCATCATATAGTACATCGCCTGGTGCAACTTCATTATCGCAAAATCAAGCGGCAACATCACAACTTGGAGTTGGCGGATTTGATGCAGGTGCAACTGGATTTGGTGGCGGACAATTAGCTCAGCCTGGTGAAGGTGGCGGAGGAATACAAAGTCTTAAAGATCTAGGTGATCCTACAAAAACAGCCCCGCCAGCAGACTTAAAAGGATTAGACTTTGGTGGTATGGGAATTGAGTCAGCGGCCGGAGCGACTAATCCATTAAGTTCAATCGGAACTAAACTAGGTGACATGGGCGGCGGACGTATGATTAATGCTAGTGCGGCTCCTGGTATGTTTGGTGGTATTAAATTAGCAGAAACACCATTAAACAATGAGGCACATCCTGATCTAAACAGCATGATGACTGACAGTACTCTGAACACTCAATTAGGTAATATGATTGGAGTCAGTGGTTATTCAACATCAAGCAAGTTACCTACAGTAAGAGACATGTTAGGTCCTGTTGCCGGAAACGATGTCATTGATAAGATAGCCGCATCAGGCGGTGAGATGTCAGCTGAAGAAATTGCAGAAATTGAAGCCAGTGTTGCTACGTCAGTGGGGTTTGCTGATGCGGCCGGGATACAAGCAACGTCAGGCGCACGAACACAAAACCTAGCAGGTTCAATGGGCTTTGCTACAAACTTACACACTTACGGTAAAGACCTGTCAACTAACGGTACTGGTGGAGTACTGATGAGTATGGCTAACACAAGTACCAAATATGGAGAAGGCGTTAAAGCCAGTTTGATAGAAGGCAATAACAATAGAATATTTGCCGCAAATGGCCTACCACAACCATCAACTAATCCATTTGAAGGATTGCCAACATACGTAGACGATGACGGTAGTTTAAAAACTAATTCAGCGAGTAAACTATTAGGAGGCTAAATTGGATCTAAATCCAATACATGAATATGATCAATTGTACGATTGGTTAATTTCTTTGGCTTCAAAACAACTAACTAACAAAACGTTTACAAATCAACTTTCAAGATTTCTTAATAGAAAAGGACACCCAGTAAAAATAAAGCATTATAGTGGTTGTGAAATCTTAGATCCTGGTGATTGGGCATTTGGTGCAGAGTATGATGTTGAACTTGACGAACAAGGAAAAAAGCCCTTCAGAATAGACTATTTTAGTTGTTTAGACAACAAAAAACAGTGGAAAATGACAGAAAATAAGGCCAAAATTATGGCTTTGGATCTAGTTGAGACTCTAGTACACGAATACACACACCTTAAACAATTTAGAAGTAGAAAGTTTAAAGAATGTAAATTTAAACCACAACTGCACGGAAAGTCAGATAAAAAGCGTGATGAACAAGTATACCTAAGCAATCCTGATGAAATAGAAGCATACGCTGTAAACATTTCAGTACGATATTATATTGAAACAAAAAGGCTAAGTATTATTAAGCCTGAAGTAAACAAAGACTTTAAATCTTATCAAAAAGCATTTGGCAAAACACATCCAGTAGTTAAAGATCTTGAACAACAGGTTAATCGCAACATAAGACATCTAGAGGAGACAGGAGATGGCGCAGTTAAAAGAAGGCGGTTTAGAATGGGAAGAAGCAGAATTAGATCTCGCAGATGAAATCACTGATGAAGATTATGTTTTTGTTGTCAAACCAGACGGTTCAGTTAAATCAATCTTATTACCATCTATAGAAACTGATATGAGCGAAGGCATTCGTGATTTAATGGATTTCTTAGAAGATAAGAGTTCGTTAAGCTCAGCAGGACATACTCTACACTAGTTTTTTAATTCTTTAAAAAGTTTTATCAGTAGTCGTGTAGTTCTAGGACCTATTTCACCAATAGGCTCCAATCCATTGTCTTTTTGTAATCGGATTATTTCAGGTGCTGTCTTAGGCAACTTATCATATATCTTTGAATCCCATGACTTAACTTCATGTTCATAGTTCCAATATGCCTGTCTAGTTAAAGGACCCATCTTACCATTGACAGGACGTATACCTTCTACTATTTGAAATACTTTTATTTTGTTTCGAGTGTTTAGATTAGGTAAGGGTATTTCACAGTAGTCGCCACGACCTCTTACTTTGCGTATCAGTCTACAGTCTTTACCTGTTAGCCCACTTACCACATGATCACTCAATGTCTTTCCTGTTTCCTTAACGCTAACAACATCTCCTGCTGTGCCTGCTATATCCAATGCCTGTGCTACTTCTACTGCTGTACTAGCACTTTCTGCTGTTGCGGCCGCACCACCTATTTCAAACGTAGTAACTATTAAAGTACAACCTTGTGTCAGCAGAACTGCTAGTAATAAAACTAACTTGCCCATTTAAGTGCAAAGAATTCTGCGTCTTTGTCCTCTCTAAAAGTGAACACCATATAGTCTGGAGCAACTTCAGTAGTATATTTGTCACCTGGTAGCCCATACTGCTCACAGCACCAGGCACAACATTCGTTCCACCATCCTAAAGTCATACGACTGTTCCACTTGACTTTAATTGATGTCATTTTGTTCTTTAAAACGATCGTGCATCACAATTCCATCTAAGTGATCTAGTTCATGCTGAAAGCAGATTGCATTGATACCCCAAAGCCGTGCTTGTATTAAATCACCTTTATGATTGTGATATTCTACTTCTATTTCTGCAGGACGTTTGATAACCATAGTCTCACCAGGAAAACTCAAACATCCTTCTTCAATTTGAGCATATTGGTTACCGTGACTTATAATACGAGGATTGAAACAGTGCATGGCCATACCGCCAGTGTCAAACTTAGTCTGCATCACAAATACTCTGGCTGATATACCAATCTGTGGAGCCGCAAGTCCAATACCATTTGACTGTTTCATAAACTCTATCATTTTATTAGCCAAATGTAGATTCTTTTCAGGAGTATCAAATTTAAATGCTTCTGCGACATCGTGCAATACGGTATCCACAAATTTAAACTTATTTGGAATCTTTATTTTCATACTACTATTATATAGTCTTTCTAGAACGATTTCAAGATAAATAACTAAAAGTTAACGGAAATGGAACCAAAATGGCTTCAAACGGAATATCAACATTATCATCAAAAGAACTTAAACAGACAACCAAACTTGCTATGGCTGAAGCAAAACGCCAAGGCAAAGTTGTTGCTCTTGATGGCACCTGGACAGGTAACGCCAATGTTAGTCAACCATGGGCAAGAACATTAAACGTTTTAGATATAGATCTATTACCAACAGTATACAGTGGTAATGTTATAGTTGATAATCCAAATGGCCCAGGTGGAACGTTAACCCAAGGACGTCCATGGGGCGAAGATGCTGTTATTGTTTTAGTTACTCCGGCAACTGATCCAGAAGAAGCTGTTGCACCAAGTACATTTATAACATTACAATTTTGGTATGATGCGGCTGATACCGATACATTAATTCCAAGTGCTACAGATGAAGGACAAATTACTCAATGGACTGATAAATCAGTCCTAGCACATAACGCCAATCCAAATGGCGGAACATCTAAACCAAATTACGAAAATACTGTACCATTAGCAGGTAACGGCTACGTAGAATTTGATGGCAATGATAACTTAACAATTAATCCGTTTACTGATTTGGCATCACAACCTGGATTTACAGTTTTCTTTGTTAGCCAGTTAGCAGATACAACTGGAGTTCAATACATAGGATCAACCAATGACAATGATTTAAGATTATTTTCAGACGGAACATCAATGACAGTGGGAATGAATGGCGCAACAGGTACTGTGGCCAATGTTGCTACAACTAGTTGGACATTACACAGTGTAACATTTGATGGAACTGGAGCAGATAATGAGTCAAGACTAGTTTATAGAGTAAACAAATCAGCACAGACACTTTCTTTCACAGGCACCGTTGGAACTCTAACTAGTCCAGTAAACAATGTTTTTATTATGGGTAATGATATTACTAAGACTATGGGCATGGAAGGTTACATAGCAGAAGCAGTATTGTTTAATAAAACATTAACCTCAGCTGAGATACAGAACGTTGAAAACTACCTAAGCAACAAGTGGGGTTTATAGTAAATGGCCACACGTAAGAATTTTGAACATGGCTTATTAGTAAGTCAAGGTGCACTTGACGGACAAACCTATGTTCATAAGTTCGGTGCTACTCCTCAGATGTCTATTAACCAAACAGGAAGTCTCTGGGACGTTAATGATACACTATATCCTTGGACAGCGTTAGACACACCAGCAGTGGTAAACGTAGAACGCAACAATGCCAGTGACAATGGCCTGGTAGTCACAGTACAAGGACTTGATAGTAACTGGAACGTACAGGAAGAAGAAATCACAATCACAGGTGCTGATCAAGTTGGCACTAAACTATTCCGTAGAGTAAACAGAGCGTTTGTTACATCATCATCAGCCTCAACTAACGTAGGTGATGTTGACATTGAAGCAGGAGCCGCGGGTGGTACCACTGTTGCTCGTATTGGTGCCACAAATGGACAAACACTAATGGCAGTTTATACAATACCAGCTGGTTATACAGGCTACTTACACAAAGGTGTAGCCAGTATTCAATCGGGCGGTGATGCTACAGGCTACATGTATGCTAGATATAATACAGTAGGTACAACTTTCCGTGTAGCACACACATTTGAAGTAGTTGGCACAGGCGGACAGTACATACATGAATTTCCATTTCCACCAGCACTACCAGAAAAAACAGATATTGATGTTAGAGCAACTGTGCGTAGTAATAACTCACGTATAACAGCCGCATTTGATATACTTCTCGTCGAAAACGACACATAATTCACTTGATTTTATTAAAACTTCTTGTTATACTAACAAAAGCATTCTTAAATAATTAACTATGACGAAACTTACAATAACAGACAAATATGTTATACCATTCTTAACCTTACTATCAGGATTAAGCATATCAGCTGTGGCTGTATGGTATTCAGTGGCCGGGCTTGTGGCTATTTTCGCCGCCTCAGCAACAGCAATTATTATCATGGGTGTGGCTTTAGAAGTTGGTAAATTAGTAACAGCAGTATACCTACACAGATACTGGCACATGACTACACGTTGGTTAAAAACATATCTGGCTATAGCAGTTCTATTCTTAATGTTTATTACATCAATGGGAATCTTTGGGTTCCTCTCAAAAGCACACATTGAACAAACAAGTCTAAGTGAGGAACAATCAGCACAGATAGAAACCATTGATGAAAAAATTACTAGAAGTGATGCTAAGATTAAACGCTGGCAAGAAGAGATGGATAGACTGCTTGGTGGTGCAACCGGAGGTGAAACTGCTATTGTTGCCGGTGACACTGACGCACTAAAAGATATTAGAGCAACTATTAAATCAGAAAAAGATGCTGTGCGTAAAGATGCAGACAATCGTATTAAACAGGCACAGGATAGACGTGATGCTGAAATCAAAGCGGCTGAACCACTACTAGAAGCATGGGGTGGTGAATCAAAATACAATGCAGAAGTTAAAAAAGCCAAAGACGTAGAACAAAAAGAAAGTGATGAAGCTAGAGCAGATCGTGATAAAAAACTTGCGGCAATTGATAAGAAGTATGCCAAAGATATTGCAGAGTTAAACAAAAGAATTAATTCTGTGCGTAACGAAAGCAAGTCAAAGGTTAAAAACATTGACAAGCGTATTGTTGAATTAGAGAACAGTATTGAAGCAGAGCAAAAGAAAATTGATGTTGTTCGTGAAGACAAGATGGTATTCGAAAAGGAATACAGAAAGTTAGAAGCAGAAGTAGGACCAATCAAATACATCGCTGAGTTTGTCTACGGTGATGTAGCTGATAAGAACATGCTAGAGGCCGCTGTGCGTTGGGTTATCATAATGATTATATTTGTATTTGACCCACTAGCAGTTGGATTATTAATAGCATCACAGTACGCATTCCAACATGGTAGAGGTGACAACTATGTTGAACCAGGTAAAACTAAAATTATCGAAAGAGTAGAAGTTGTTGACGCAGATGTAGATGATTCTACTCCTAAAGATATTGAAAAACTTGAAAAACAAGTTGAAAGTAAATTGGAGAAATAACATGGCAAAACCACAAGAAGCATTAGATAATATATGGGCCAAGTATCGCAAATCATTAAATGATTTGAACTCTGCTTTAGATGAAAACGAAGCATTACGAGCTGATGCTGACATTGATTTCACTATGCCTAATGATATTAAAGAACTTGAAGCAAAAATAGAGCAACGCTTATCTGATGGCTAACAAACACCAAGAGTCTCTTGACTCTTTGTGGGAAAAGTATAGGACTGCCTTAAAAAGATTAGAATGGGCACTTAGCGAGTTAGATAAAAAACCAAAAGAAGTTACAGTTGAAGTTCCAGTCGAAAAGGTAGTTGAACGAGAAGTAATCAAAGAAGTTGAGAATATCAAATTAGTCGGTATTGAAAAACCTATACACAATGCCAACGCTAAAGAGGACTACGATCCTGCACCTAAGACTGTACGTCCAAAATCTTCTACGAGCGATGAACCAGTACACCAAGGGTGGAAGCCATTACAAGTTCCTGATTTTTCAATACAAGCAGATAATAACGGAAACGATACTCTAAATAGTGGACACGCAGGATTTGGATCTAAATTTCCAGAATTACCAAATAAAGGCGATATGTTCTTGCGAGTTGACCAATTACCTAGTATACTATATAAGTGGAACGGTAAAAAGTGGATAGAAGTTGATAAAACACAAAGTTCAAGTTACGCTTACAATGAACTTTATCTACAGCATCTGGTAGAAGGTGTTAGAAGTGGTCAGTATGATATTGACATGTTAAGCGACATAGAAAGAGAACAATTAGCGAGATATATTGATGCAAAAGGAATTTCATAGTAGGTTTATAACATTTCCAAGTGTTGTAGACAAAAGTTCAAATGAAACAGTAGCAGTAATTGATGCTACAGAACACGAAGTAGAACAACTTGGATTGTTCTGCAAAACTAGCCAACAGGATTATGATATATACCTTTATCGTAAAGAAAACGATAAAAAATGGTTAGACGATTTTAGCCAAAATATTGACAAATGGTTGATTAATCGTTCTAGCGATGTTATAATAGATAGTAGAAGTGTAATAAAGTTTGAATCATCAGAAGAATTATTAACATACTTCGTTGATAAAGACACTAAATAAACACTATATATTATAAGGAATCGTATATTTTGGCAAAAGAGTCAATGGTAAAAGGTACGCTAACGTATGTTAAAAACGATAACGTAGATCAAGCACTACGTCGTTTTAAAAAAACTGTGCAAAACTTTGGATTATTAAATGATCTTAGAGACAAGCAGTTTTACGAAAAGCCTACATCAGTTCGTAAACGTAAAAAAGCGGCCGCTAAACAAAGATGGCGTAGACAATTACAAAGTCAGACACTACCTAAAAAACTTTATTAATGAATGCAGTTATATTTGCGGACAATAAGTATCAATCCGACCGATTAGGCCTCCTAAGAGCGCCAGGCGCTCACAGAATAGCAACACTTCTTAGAACTCAGCACAACATTAAAACTGAAGTTATAGATTTTTATCTAGACTGGACTCATGACGAACTAAAACAGGTAATTGATAGAGCAGTTGATACAGAAACAATATTTGTTGCTTTTAGTTGTAGCCTAATGTTCAGTGGAGTTGAAGAATTTGACACGATTCGTAATTATATTAAACTAAAACATCCTAAGGTACCAATTGTAGTTGGTGGAAATAAAACTTTGCAAAAAGGGTTTAACGGTGCTGACTATTATATTGAAGGAGCAGGTGAAGAAGCAATGACTGCTCTAGTTGAGCATCTTAAAGATCCAACTAAAGAATTAAAATATCAAGAAGTCAGAGGCAATCGTGTAATTAACACATTGAAAGATTATCGAGTAACTGATCTTAGTAACTTAGATATTGCATATCAACCAAATGATTTTGTTGATTCAACTGAAGTTATGAGCATCGAAACTGCTAGAGGTTGTGTGTTTAAATGTAAGTTCTGTGACTTTCCATTGATTGGCAAAAAGAAATTAGATTACCTTAGAGACATTAAAGAAGTAGAAGAAGAACTGCTCAAAAATTACAAAGACTATGGAACATTTAGATATTTTATTGTTGAAGATACTATCAATGACACTGATGAAAAGTGTGAACTGTTATTAGAAATTAGTAAACGCTTACCTTTTAAATTAGAACTAATGGGCTACATGAGAGCAGATCTATTAGTTAACAAACCACACCAAACTAAAATGCTAGTTGATGCTGGTTTTAGAGCGTTCCACTTTGGTATTGAAACGTTTAATGAAAAAGCAGGAAAAATAATTGGTAAAGGTATGAACCCTGATAAGATGAAAGAGGGCATACTTAAAATGAGAAAGCAGTATCCTAATTTATTCTTAAATTCAACGTTTATAGTTGGCTTACCGTATGAAACTAAAGAAGAAATTATGGAAAGTGTTGACTGGATTATACGTGAACAAGCATTAGATTTTTGGAGTTTTAATCCTTTAATTATTCCTAAACATGACGAAACAGTTTACCATTCATACTTTACAGACAACTACTTAATGTATGGATATACTCCAATGAACAAAGAAGACGAACAGCGATACGAAAAAGAAATTGAAAAACTAAGTTTTGGATTAAAATGGTTTAAAAACATAATCTTATGGAAAAATAAAAACTTTGACAGTATCACAGCGGCCGACTTTGTATTTGAAATTAATCAAAAAAGTAATCCATATAAACATGTTGATGCCTGGACAGCATTTGCTATTGCCGGCCTAGGTTATAAACTTGACGATATATTTGCTATGACATATAGTGGTAAAAATCCTTTAGATCAACCACAAGTTATTCAACAGACACAAGACTTTGTTAACCATTATAAACAGCAAAAATTGGCAAGTCTACTATTGACAAAATAGTTTTTTAAATTTATAATATATACATGATAAATAAATTATGTAAGATGCTTCGGGTCTTACATTAATTAATCTTGCTTAATATAAGGAGAGCGAAATGAGTAAAATCATAGGTATTGATTTGGGCACCACAAATTCATGTGTTGCTATCTTAGAAAACAAAAATCCAAAAGTTATTGAAAATGCAGAAGGTGCTAGAACTACACCTAGTGTTGTCGCCTATACAGATTCAGACACACTAGTAGGTGCACCTGCTAAACGACAAGCAGTAACTAATCCAAAAAACACAGTGTATGCTAGTAAACGTCTAATTGGACGTAAGTATGATGAACAAGCAGTGCAAAAAGACATTGACTTGATGCCATACGAAATTGTAAAAAATTCAAATGGTGATGCGTGGGTCAAAGTAAACGATAAAGAACTAGCACCACCACAAATTTCAGCAGAAGTTCTTAAGAAAATGAAAAAGACTGCTGAAGAATACCTTGGACATGCTGTTACAGAAGCAGTAGTCACTGTACCTGCTTACTTCAATGACAGCCAAAGACAAGCAACTAAAGACGCTGGTAAAATTGCTGGACTTGATGTTAAACGTATTATCAACGAACCAACAGCGGCCGCATTGGCATTTGGCTTAGACAAAGGCGAAAAAGGAGATCGTAAGATTGCTGTGTACGACCTAGGTGGCGGTACTTTTGATATTTCAATTATTGAAGTAACAGATATTGATGGTGAAAAACAATTTGAAGTACTAGCAACCAATGGTGATACATTTTTAGGTGGTGAAGACTTTGATCAACGTATCATGGACTACCTAGTAGATGAATTTAAAAAAGAACAGGGTGTTGATTTAACTAAAGATCAAATGGCGTTACAGCGTTTGAAAGAAGGTGCCGAAAAAGCAAAAGTAGAACTTTCAAGCAACAGCCAAACAGACGTTAACTTACCTTACATCACAGCAGACGCTAGTGGTCCTAAGCACTTAAACGTAAAAATTACTCGTGCTAAGTTTGAAAGTCTAGTAGAAGATTTAATTAAACGTTCAATTGAACCGTGTAAAGTTGCTGTTAAAGATTCAGGTGTTAGTTTAAATGACATCACTGATGTTATTCTAGTTGGAGGGCAAACACGTATGCCTGCTGTACAGAAAGCAGTAGAAGCATACTTTGGTAAAGCACCACGTAAAGATGTCAATCCAGATGAAGCAGTAGCAGTAGGTGCCGCAATTCAAGGTTCAGTGTTATCAGGTGATACTAACGATGTGTTATTGTTAGATGTTACACCATTATCACTAGGTATTGAAACACTTGGTGGTGTTATGACTAAACTTATTAAAAAGAATACTACTATTCCTACTAAGGCTAGTCAAACATTCTCAACTGCGGACGACAACCAACCAGCAGTTACTATTAATGTGTTCCAAGGTGAACGTGAACTAGTTCAACACAACAAGAAACTGGGTGAATTTAATCTTGAAGGTATTGATCCTGCACCAAGAGGTATGCCACAGATTGAAGTTACACTTGATATTGATGCTAACGGTATTCTTAAAGTGTCAGCAAAAGACAAAAACACTGGCAAAGAAAACAACGTTACTATCAAAGCAAACTCAGGATTAAGTGAAGAAGAAATTGAAAAAATGGTTCAAGATGCAGAAGCAAACGCAGAAGCAGATAAAAAACAAGTTGAACTTGTAACTGCTCGTAATTCTGCAGATGCACAAGTGGCACAACTTAAAAAAGAGTTAGAAACACACAAGGAAACACTGTCAGCAGAAGATGTTGCTAGTGTTGAAAAGGCTTTGGCTTCAATTGAAGAAGCCATAAAAGGCAACGATAAAGATGCTATCGATAAAGCAGTACAAGATAGTATTGAAAGTTGCAAACCATTGCTTGAAGCAGTGGCTAAGGCTCAGCAACCTCAACAAGAGTCTGGTAGTGAAACTACAGACGACAATGTAGTAGATGCTGATTTTACAGAAGTAAAGGACGATGATGCCGATAAAGGGTCATCAAAATAATCTTGCTTAATAAGGAGACTTAAAATGAAACAAGTATATGTAAATAGTTTAGATATTCCAAGTATCAGTAGATTTGCTGTAGGGTTTGATCGTATGTTCGACGAGCTTACTAAAACAGCAGGTACCTTAAACGGTACTAATTATCCACCGTATAATATTATTAAAAGTGGTGAAAACACCTACGTTATTGAAGTAGCAGTTGCTGGCTTTGAAGAGTCAGAACTAGACGTAGAAGTTAAAGACGGCGAATTGATCGTAAAAGGTGAAAAGCAGTCTAAAGAAGAAGACGGTCCTGAATACCTACATCAAGGTATTGCCTATCGCAACTTCTTAAGAACATTTGCTCTAGCAGAAAATGTAGAAGTACAGGGTGCTAGTGTAAAGAATGGCGTGTTAGCAGTAACCCTTGAACATATTGTTCCTGAAAGTGCTAAGCCAAAAAAGATTGCTATTACTTTTCAGAAGTAGTATAATAAGTAATATAGGGGGACGAATCGTCCCCCAACAACTAACACACGAAGGGGTAAGATGGGAAAAGTTGCGACTAAAACAAAAAACGTTCCAAACACTATGATTAAGGAACCATCAATGTATAAAGTCATTTATTTAAATGATGATTCTACAACATTTGATTTTGTTGTTAGTACATTGACTAAATTTTTTAATCACAGCATGGATGCGGCAGAAGGTATCGCCAAATATATTCATGAAAATGGAAGTGGAGTAGCAGGCATTTTTCCATATGAACTTGCTGAACAAAAAGGTGTGGAAGTTACTAGGTTAGCAAGAGCGGAAGGATTTCCTCTTGTTGTTAAGTTAGAAAGTGATGAATGATATTCAATAAAATAAAAGAACTCAAAGCACAAGGTCTTAAAATAGGAATAACTTTTAGTACATTTGATTTGCTACACGCAGGTCATATTGCCATGTTATCTGAAGCCAAAAATCACTGCGATTATCTTATAGCAGGCCTACAAACAGATCCTACCTTAGACCGTGCAACCAAAAATTCACCAGTTCAATCTATCGTTGAACGTCAAATACAACTACAGGCCACACGATATGTAGACGAAATTGTAGTTTACCAAACTGAAAAAGATTTGGAAGATATCTTGCTTTCTATGCCAATTGATGTTAGAATATTAGGAGTAGAGTATGAAAATAGAGACT
>Ga0255769_10002536_pt1 | contig 19408 bp, 10 predicted proteins | sample 041ome_9_FD_179637 | JGI IMG/M metagenome (GOLD analysis project Ga0255769, IMG submission 179637) | Coastal salt marsh microbial communities from the Groves Creek Marsh, Skidaway Island, Georgia - 041413US metaG (version 2) | ecosystem: Environmental > Aquatic > Marine > Intertidal zone > Salt... | reverse complement strand
GCACAAGTCCTCTCCCACCCGAGCATGATCCGCACAGTCGACCGTGATGATTTGATAGTGCCCACCCCTCACCTCTGCCGGGGATAGGAATGGAGTACCTTCAGCAAATTTTCTGAGCGTTCGCGGAATTGGGTCCTGATTAACCGCCTGGGCATCTTTACCCAACGCAAGCAGGGCCCGGGTAAGGCCTACTTGGGAGCCCACGCAATCCCCATCCGGCCGCTTGTGACCAAGTACCAGAATGGGCCGGTCATCCAATCGGGAAATAGCTTGAGCGAATAGGGTGGATTCTTTGAGAAAGACAGACATATGTGACAAAAAGTGAATTTTATATCACAACTCGGAAGGGAGGAAAAGCATGGAACTAGCCAGTCTCCGGCACAAGAAACCCATCCTCATCCATTCCCTGCACCCCGACAATTCCTTCCCCATTTCCCTCACCCAGTAGAACAAATGTCCTATCCTCCATTCTGTAAGAATAACCTGGAAGTAGTCGGCCGAGGGTTCCTTGTTTGTGACCACGCTGGCTATTGGACAAACTTTCTTCATCAGGCAGTTGTACAGATACCAACCCATCACGGACAGTAGCATATCCACTCACCGAGTGACAGATCTGCAAGGAAACATCCTCCTTAATCTGGACCCAGTCCCCGGAGTCAGCCTGCTCAAACTCAACCTGAGCAAGCAGAGGAAACCAGGGGAACCATTGATCCTCCCAGGCTTGTGAGCCCGACAAAATTTTGAGTCTTGGATGGTCCAATAGATTGGTCTCTTGTAAACGCATCCAATTGGCCCAAGGCAGGCAGTTGGACTCGCTCTTCTCTTCAAGGAGATGGTTTACGGCTTGTGCCCATTTCCCGTAGGGTTCTGGCCAGTCACCTCCTCCATCCCGTATCGCCTTCAGGAAATCAGACCGTTTCACCGTCACTCCACCTTGGTCTCGAAACAACATTCCGCTTTGTTTTCGAAAGATTCGCTCCCTTAAGGCATGGCGAGCAGCACGACCCACGAGAACGCGCTCATTAAAAGAAGCACGACCAAGGTCAAGAACCGCACGCCTCACCGATTCTGGGCTAGCCTCTAATGAGTCGATGGGAGACCCACACCTCACAGTTATCCGGTAAGGAAATGCCCGCGGAAGTTTTTTAAAAAAACGCCCGCCCTGGTAGCTATAGGTAGATCCCCAAACCCCGTCCAAGTGAGCTGGAACAACTGGCATCTTGCTATGCTTAGCTAGGAGCATAAATCCCCGTTGAAAAGGTAGGGTTACCCCCAACCGGGATATTCCACCTTCAGCAAAAAGGCAAAGGGGACGGCCGGATACTAGGCTTTTGATGGATCGTCGAAGGGCAGAAAAAGAATGCTTCGGGGAGAGAGTCAAGGTACGGGTTAAGCGGAAAATGCACCTCAAAATCTTCGAACTACCTAGTTCATCATGAGCGAGGTATCGAACCTTTCTAGGAAAGGCGGCACCGATAAAGACCGGGTCGGCATAAGAAAGATGATTGCTGACAATCAAAGCACCACCCTGTTCAGGGAAATTCTCCATCCCCACAACCCGGATCCGGTAAAAAATCCTTAGGACAATGTGGAAACAAGCCCGTAAAAGATCTTCAAACTGGTAAATCATACTAACCAGGGCGATAACCCCAAGGGGGAATATAAGGATCAGAATTTCTTCCTTGGCCCCCAACCCTAGCACATTGGAAAACCAGGCATGCACCCCAATCAAGGCGACCCCGCCCAACTGAGTAAGTAAATTGGATGCGGCAAGGACTCGACCACGCTCATCTTCCCCAGCCTGATTCTGAAGGCAACCATTGAGCGGTACAAAAAACAAAGCCCCGAAAAAACCGAGCAATGCACAGCTGCACTCAAAAGCCCCACTAAGGGGGTGGGATATGTAGACACCCCAGAGGCTCAAGGCCATTCCCACCGCCCCCATCGGACAGAGCCCAATCTCAATCCTGCCCTTGTTCAAATAGCCACAAAAAAGACAGCCAGCCATAATCCCTAAACCGAGTAAAAGAAACCAGTACCCATAGAGGCTACCCATGCCAACCTTCCCCACCGTCACTTCGCCCGACAACTTGACCAGTATCAGGTAGAAAAACCCGCCCACCGCCCAGAAGCAGGCATCCCCCAGGGCTGCCCATCGCAGGCTTGGGCGCTTGAGCAACTGTCCAAGATCACGGAAGTGGCTGAAAATAACGGAGAGAGAAAATGGCGGTGCCTTGGGGGCTTCCGTGGACGGGGTGGGCAAAAAAACAACCCAGGAAACCAGAGCAAGAAAGCAAATCCCCAAGGTAATAAGCTGAGCGGTCTCCCACCCGCCTCTGCCTGCCACCAAGTGATCGAAGAGAACCGCTCCACTGAAAGCACCCCCAAGTATGCCCACAATGGTTAGCATCTCCATCCACCCAACCGCTTTGCCAAGTTGGCCATAGCCGACAATTTCCTTAAGAATCCCTTTCTTGGCTGGAGATAAAAAAGTCGACTGGGTAGATAGAAGAAAAAAGCCAGTTAGGGTTATGGGCAGGCTTCTTTGGGAAACCCCAAAAACGATCCCGCCCAATCCAATAAGTTGGGCGAGAAGGCTTGTTCCCACCACCTGTCTTTTCGGATACCTGTCTGCCACCCAACCGGCCCATGGGGCGAAGAGGATGAAGGGGAGGATCAGGAGAATGGATGCCTGTTGATTGACCAAATCCATGCTCTCCCTTCCAAACTGAAAAGCGGCCAGAACAGGCAGGATTGCTTTGACTGCATTGTCATTAAACGCCCCAATGCATTGAGCAACAAGCAGGGGGATCGTTTGGCGAAAAGAAAGCGGGGGGGTGCTCATATACTCCATCAAGGAGTTAGGGCTCCTCTGCTAGCATGGCGATTTTTTTTTGAGCCTCCGTAAATCTGGGTTGCCAGCGGTTGGTCTCGAGCAAAGCATGAATCCATGCTCAAAAAGACCCTGCCCTTATTTATTTGTCTGCTTGGCCCAGCATTCGCCAAGCAGCCCAATGTCCTTTTCATTTTTTCGGACGACCATGCCTATCAAGCGATCTCGGCCTATGGATCCAATCGCAACCAGACCCCCAACCTCGATCGCATCGCCAACGAAGGTATGCGATTTGACCGTGCCTTTGTCACTAACTCGATTTGTGCCCCCAGTCGGGCAGTTGTGCTGACCGGCAAGCATAGCCATCTCAATGGTCAACTTACCAATATGGAAACCTTTGACGGCTCGCAGCAAACTTTTCCCAAGCTCCTGCAAAAAGCGGGTTATCAGACCGCACTCTTTGGCAAGTGGCACCTCAAAAGCAGTCCCACGGGATTTGATTTCTGGGAAGTGCTCCGTGGACAGGGTCCGTATTACAACCCACTCTTTCTTACTGAAAAAGGAAGGAAAAATATCACCGGATATACCACTGACATCATTACAGACCGTACCCTGGATTGGCTGAAAAATGAGCGGAATATGGAACAACCGTTTTTTCTTTGCTCCTGGCACAAGGCTCCCCATCGCAACTGGTTGCCTGCACCCAAATACATGAAAAAGTATGATGACAAAGATATCCCGGAACCTGAAACCCTGCGGGATAATTATGAAAACCGATTATCTCCTGCGTCCACGCAGGCAATGACGATTGATCAACATATGCGGGATGACTGGGATTTTAAATTAACTCCACCAAGGGAATTAAATGAGGAGCAAAAGAAAATTTGGAATGCTGCGTATGAGCCTAAAAACCAAGCATTCCGTGAGGCAAAGTTGGGAGGGGATGATCTGCTGAAGTGGAAGTACCAGCGTTATGCCAAGGATTACCTCAGATGTATTGATTCAGTGGATGAAAATATTGGTCGTCTCCTGGATTATCTTGATCAGAGTGAATTGGCGGAGAATACCATTGTGATCTATTCCTCTGACCAGGGCTGGTACTTAGGAGAACATGGTTGGTATGATAAGCGATGGATGTATGAAGAATCCTTCCGCACCCCCCTCCTCATCCGCTGGCCTGGCACTATCCGTCCTGGCAGTGTCAATATGGATCTCGTACAAAATCTGGATTATGCCCAGACTTTTCTTGATATCTGCGGAGCCAAACAACCCACGGACATGCAGGGAAGATCTCTTCTTCCTTTGCTCATGGGAAAAACCCCTGAGGACTGGAGGGAATCGATCTACTATCAATACTACGAATTCCCCGGATCACACAATGTCCGCAGGCACTACGGCGTGCGCAACCATCGCTACAAGCTGATTCATTTCTACATGATTGATGGCTGGGAATTGTACGATCTTGAAAAAGATCCCCAGGAATTAAACTCCGTATACGGACAACCTGCCTTTGCTAAAATTACGGAAGAAATGAAAAAAGAACTCTTCCGACTTAGGGAAAAATATCAGGTACCCGAGGACAAACGTCCTTTACCCAAAATAATCAGGGAGATTTACTAATTAGATCGCTGAAAGCTTTTCAATCTTCTGGGCCAGATCGATATCTTTCTGGGTAACTTTGCCCCCCGCATCGTGGGTATTGAGTCCGATCTCAACCCGGCTGTAGCAGTTGAAAATCTCAGGATGATGATCCGCTGCTTCTGCCTCGTAGGAAATCCGCAGAATAAATCCCATCGCTTGTTTAAAGTCAGAAAATTGAAAAGACTTTTTTAACTTATCTTCCTTCCATTCCCAATCTTTCAAATCGTTGAGCATTTGGTAAATTTCTTCCTTATCTAACGGCTTTAACATCTCAGGAAATGGGTACTCCATGCTTTCCTCGTTGTCAATTGGCTCCTTTGCCGTTGAGATGACAGAAGTCTCCTCTTTTTGATGAATCAGTTATCGCCCGAAGAAAAAAATAACCTGCCCCGTCATGTCGCCTTGATTATGGACGGAAATGGTCGCTGGGCAAAATCCCGCAGAATGCCGAGGCTTTTTGGTCACCGCAACGGTGTCGAAAATGTGCGGGCTGTAGTCAACACTGCTAAGGAAGTAGGAGTTCCCTACATTACTCTGTATGCTTTCAGTACGGAAAACCAGAATCGTCCCAAGGATGAAAAATCTGGCCTAATGAAGCTTCTGGAAGAATTTTTGAAGAAAGAACTCCGTTCGATGATGGAGGATGGAATCCGCCTGCGGGCGATTGGGGATCTTTCCGGACTACCGGGTTTCGTCCAAAAGATTGTGGAGGATACGATTGAGCTGACCAAAGAGAATGAGAAATGGAACCTCACCCTGGCTCTCAATTATGGCAGCCGTCAGGAGGTACTAAAAGCGGTCGCAAAATATGCACAGAACCATCCAAACTCTAGAACTGCTCCAACCTGGGAACAATTTTCACCCTATTTGGAAACTGCAGACCTGCCGGATCCTGATCTGATCATTCGGACATCGGGTGAATTTCGTCTCAGTAATTTTCTTCTTCTGCAAGCTGCTTACGCGGAAATTTTTGTATCTCCTCTGCACTGGCCGGACTTTGGCCGGGATGCATTCCTCGAAGCCCTGGGCAACTATACCCGACGGGAACGGAGATTTGGAAAAACCAGCGAGCAAATTCAGCAACCCGCACACGCCTGATGATTTTACGAACTATTGCCACCATTATTCTCTGGGGATTACTCGGATTTATTGTTTACGGACTAAAAGAACCGGGGGCGATGTGGATCCTCAACCTCTGTGCCACCCTTACTCTTTTTGAAGTCTACACCATTCTGGGGAGAATTGGGTTCGCCGCCAACCGCATCACCGGCTTGGTAACCGGTGCCTGCATGATTCCTATCGCATTCTATTTCCCGGGAGCAGGAATTGATGCCCTTGCCGTGGGAGCTCTTTTCTCATCCGCTGCCTGTGTGGTATTCCCACAGGATCAACGCGGTTTATATGTAAAACGACTGCTTCCCACCTTTTTTGGGCTCTTATTTGTAACCTTTCTTCTGCACTATTTCGTTCGTATTCTTCGCCTTACCGATCTTCCGGAAAACCCGGACGCGATTGGATTTGGCCTCTTTTTCTGTCTCTGGATCGTGCTGGTGGCAAAATTCAGTGACATCGGTGCCTTGCTGGTCGGTAAAACCATTGGCCGCACCAAAATGGCTCCTTCCATCAGCCCTGGCAAAACAGTGGAAGGATTGCTGGGTGGGTTAGCTGCCTCGGCCGGAATCGGTGCTCTCATTCCCTGGTTGGCCAGCACACATCTCTCTCATTTATTCGATTTTGGGACATGGACATTTGAGCCATCACAAGGAGCACTCTGGGGATTGGTCATCGCAATCGTATCTGTGATTGGCGACCTGATTGCATCTGTACTCAAACGCCTGGCGGGAATGAAAGACTCCGGTGGAGCCATTCCCGGGATTGGAGGTCTGCTCGATCTGACCGACAGTCTAATTCTTTCTGCCCCCACGGGTTACTTTATCATCCTTCTGTTATAAACTATGGGGCCAACCCGAAATGTTGTCCTACTGGGTGCCACTGGGTCCATCGGGGAAAGCACCCTGCGGGTTATCCGCAAACACCAGGATCGTTTAAAATTAATCGGAATCTCTGCCCATCAAAAGGGAGAAAAACTTTGCCAGATCGCACATGAATTCGCGGTCAAAAACGTACACCTCGGACATGAAAAGGACATCAGACAAGATCTACATGCTGAAACAAATTTTTCCACCGGGCCCCATGCGTTAAATGAGCTGGCTGCCTTGGAGTCCGCAGATTTGGTGGTGGTTGCGGTAGTGGGGGCCGCTGGATTAGCCCCTACTCTCGCCGCACTTGAAGCCGGAAAGGATGTGGTGCTGGCAAATAAAGAATCTCTGGTGGTTGGAGGTGAATTGGTCATGGAAACTGCCCGGCGTACCGGGGCAAAGATTCTTCCAGCAGACAGTGAACATAACGGAGTTTTTCAATGCCTTCAGGGGCAACCGGAAAAATCCCTCGATTCGATTATTCTAACTGCATCGGGTGGTCCCTTTCGCGACTTTTCCGTTGAGCAACTTTCCACTGTCACTCCAGAGCAGGCACTGAAACATCCCAACTGGTCTATGGGGCCAAAAATCACGGTGGATTCTGCCACCATGGCAAATAAGGGACTGGAATTGATCGAAGCCCACTGGTTATTCGGATTGCCTGCGGAGCGGCTTAAAGTCGTGATTCATCCCCCCAGCCTGGTCCATGCAATTGTTCAGTTTAAGGATGGATGTACCCTTGCTCAGATGTCTCCCCCCAGCATGACCTTTGCCCTGCAAAATGCCCTGCTTTTTCCCGACCGTATGGAGGGAGTGGAACAGGGGCTTGACTTCAGCAACCCCCTGGACTTTTCCTTCTCTCCTCCTTCACCGGATAAATACCCCTGCCTCAAGCTTGCGCAGGATTGCTTGGTTAAAGGTGGTACGGCTCCCCTCGTCTTTAATGCTGCGAACGAAGTGGCAGTGGCTGCATTTCTGAGAAATCAGATTGGCTTTACGGAAATTTCTGACATTATTAAAGACACTTTGAACACGGCTGATTTTCCACACGCATCCTCGCTCGAAAACCTTCTGGCTTTTGATCAGGAGATTCGAGTACAGGCTTCTGCTTTTTTGCAGAAGCTTGCCTGATTGGCTTTTCTTTTTTCTCCCATGGATAGCCTCTACGACATCGCCTTTCTTTTTGTAGCCCTTTTTGCCCTCGGGTTTACCATTTTCATTCACGAATTGGGTCACTTTCTGGCTGCTCGCAGACGAGGTCTGATTATTACCAGATTCTCCATTGGGTTTGGTCCAAAGATTTTTGGCTGGACCAGCAATGGCGTGGAATACCGGCTCTCCCTCATTCCCTTCGGTGGCTATGTTGCCCTGCCTCAGTTGGCAGACATGGGCAGATTGGAAGGCAAGGAAGACAGCTCGGACGATGATCCTGAAAAAGTGGAAACCACCGATATTCAGGCTGCATGGAAAGATTTCGAGGAGGAAGAGAACGAGGAGGAGGCTCCCCCGCCCATCCCCAAAATTAGTTACGCGGACAAGATGATCGTCTCGGTGATGGGAGCAGTGTTTAATGTACTGCTTGCCTTTGCTTTGTCCTCCGTTCTTTGGTTCTTCGGATACGATGTATCGGATGCCCAACTCACCACCAAAGTTGGTTATGTGGCAGATACGGTGGAAAGATGGAATCCATTGGTTGGAGAAGGGGAGGAAGTAACCGGCCCGGCAAAGAAAGCAGGAATCCTACCTGGTGATGAGATTTTGATGGTCGATGGTGCGGAGGTTTCCGATTTCATGGATATTCAGAACCGCATCATTACGGGAAAGCAACAGAATGCACAGGGAAGAAGACTGCTTAACCTTACCATCGGAAGAGGCCAGGAGGAAAAGAAAATTGAGGTTTATCCAGAAGTCTGGGGGAACGAGGAGATCCGGGTCATCGGGATTGGTCCGAAAGAGACTTTTTTCATCGGTGAGCTCACCCCAGACATGCCCGCCCAGCAGGCCGGTTTGGAAACTGGGGATCAACTTGTATCGATGGATGATGAGCCCATTTTTTCTTTCGCTCAACTGGTTACCAACCTGGAAAACAAAGCGCTCGGAGAAGAAGTTAATCTGACCGTTCGTAAAGGAGGAGAAGGTGGACAGGAAAAAACCTATGCACTTACCCCCGTCGAAAAAGAGATTCTAGAAGGCGGTGTGCCCAACACCCGCCGGCTGATCGGGTTTCGTCCACAGTTTAAAATCGTCACCACCTACCCCAACCCATTGGAACTCATTTACAGCCGGGTAAAAGATATGTATCTAACCCTCAGTGGTTTGGTTAGTCCAGCATCGGATGTCAAACTTCGTAACATGAGTGGCCCGGTCGGGATCGTGAATCATCTCAGCATTTTTGCCAAAATTGGATTTAAGAAACTGCTTTGGTTCGTCGTTTTCATCAATGTGAACTTGGCCATTCTCAACCTGCTCCCCATCCCGGTATTGGATGGTGGACATATGCTTTTTGCCACCATTGAAAAATTGCGGGGACAACCCCTGCCTATGGCCTTTCTTGAGCGGGCACAGATGCTTTTTGTGGCCCTGCTTTTCTCTTTCATGCTCTATGTCACATTCTTTGATGTACAGCGAATCCTGCCCTTTTAATTATCTGTCTTTCCTGAGGTGATGGATACACCATCCCCCTACTGCAACTCCCGCATCTCACCTACCCGTCGTACTTCCCGGGCAGTACAAATCGGTCATCTGCAAATTGGTGGACACCACCCCGTACGGGTCCAGTCCATGACCACAACCGATACTTTGGATGTTGCCGCCACCGCGGCTCAGGCGATTGAACTCGCCGAAGCCGGTTGTGAAATTGTTCGGATCACGGCACCCAATGTTCGTGCAGCCCAGGCCTTGGGCGAGATCCGTAAGAAAGTAAGGCAGGCAAAAATCGATGTTCCTCTAGTTGCGGATATTCATTTCATGCCTCAGGCAGCCATGGAAGCTGCGGAGCATGTCGAAAAAGTTCGGGTAAATCCGGGCAACTATGCCGACCGGAAAAAATTTCAGACCCGGGAATATTCCGATTCCCAGTATGGGGAAGAGATCGAGCGTCTCCACGATGCTTTCAGTCCCCTCGTACTTCGATGCAAGGAACTGGGGCGGGCGATGCGCATAGGCACCAACCACGGCTCCCTCTCCGACCGAATCATGAACCGCTTCGGGGATTCCCCAAGAGGCATGGCGGAATCCGCACTGGAATTTCTTCGAATTGCCCGATCCCACGACTATCACCAAATGGTGCTGTCAATGAAATCGAGCAACCCCAAGGTTATGATTGAGGCATACCGTTTGGTGGTATCCCTGATGAACGAGGAAGCAATGGATTACCCCCTGCATCTCGGAGTCACTGAAGCTGGAGACGGCGAGGATGCCCGCATAAAAAGTGCGATCGGTATTGGCTCCTTGCTCTGGGATGGTCTGGGAGACACGCTGCGGGTTTCTCTAACCGAAGACCCCGTTGCCGAAATTCCTGTGGCTCTTGATCTGGCCAAGCGGGCAGAATATTGGTGGGAGCAACCAACCGAATCCCGTTTTGAGCCTAAGGAACAAATTAACCCCTATGAATTCGTTCGCCGCACCACTCCGGAAATCAAAGTAAAACGATCAGCATTGGCAATCGGGGCAACTCATGTTCCCGCCGTCCTCGCCTGTGCATCTCATCCTTTGGATCAACCTGCAGAAATTATTCAGGAAGTCGCCCGTGTGCAATCCGCGGCCAAAGACGCCAAGGTGGAAGGATTGGTCATTCAGTTAGAAAATGACTCCCAACTACCTCATCTTTCCACCCTATGCTCATCGCTTTTGGGAGCCATTGATTTACTGGTGGTAGATGACTTGAGGGAAGACCCGGCCTCCTCCTTCCCTCAAGATCATGTGCATAGCACACCTATTCTATGGCACGCCGCTAATATTTCAGCGGATCCTGCTTCCGTTGCCCGCTTTCTTGCCCATTGTGAGAAAGCTGGTCATTCCCCTGCCCTGTCCATACCGGCCCTGGAACTCGATCCCAGCCTCGTTCATCTTCTCCAAAATTCGGAAAATCCACCCATTATTACTTTGGCAGAACCAGCAGGCTCAGCCTGCGTGGGCCAGTACCGTGCCCTGTGTGCGGAATTAAATTCCCATCAACTCTCCCTTCCTCTCTGGATACGCAATACAGGAAACTCCCAGCTTCTTTCTGACCAGCCTTTCTTTTCCGCCCAGCTACTGGATACCGCAATTTTATCCGGCTCCCTTCTCTGTGATGGGCTGGGCGATCTCATCTCCGTGGAACATACCGGGGAACTGAACCGTAACCGTGCCCTTGCCTACAATACTTTGCAGGGTGCCCGTGCCCGTATCTCCAAGACCGAATTTGTGGCCTGCCCAAGTTGTGGACGCACCCTTTTTGATCTGCAAAGCACCACCCAACTGGTCAAAGATGCCACCGGTCATCTCAAAGGAGTTACCATTGCAGTGATGGGGTGCATCGTGAACGGGCCCGGGGAAATGGCGGATGCAGATTTTGGATATGTGGGCTCCGGGCCCGGGAAAATCGATCTTTATGTGGGTAAAAATCGGGTAAAATCGGCCATTCCAGAAAGGGATGCGGTTGACCGATTGGTCGATCTCATACAAGAACATGGTAAATGGATCGATCCTTAGCCAACCCTCTTCCAGACCTTTCCCATGTAGATGAAGAATTAGGTGCCCGCATCATGGCAGGCCGCGAATCTGTTCTCCAACAGGTGGAATATTTCCGTAAAAATTTTGGGTGCGCTCAAAGCAGATGGAAAAAGGATGGCACCCGAGTGACCGATGTGGATGAAGCAATATCCAAAGAAATGTTTGATTTTCTCTCTGCCAAATTTCCTGAAGATGATTACTGCTCCGAGGAATCCGCAGATACCCCTGAACCTGTGCCATTAGCTGGTGAATTTGCCTGGGTCCTTGATCCAGTGGATGGAACGAATAACTACGCGGTGGGTGTGCCGGAATGTGGCATCTCACTTGGTTTACTCAGGCATGGGGTGCCAGTTTATGGGTTTATCTACGACTATGGGCGGGATAATCTCCTCCAGGGCGGTCAAACCACCGGCTCGACAGAAGGCACCACCCCTGTGCATGCAGCCACGGATCTTGTGAATGAAAAACTTACTTTTTGTATGCATTTCCCTATCCCTACGGATGCTTTGGATGCCCTGCGTGAAGTCCTGCAGGAGTGGCGCATCCGCTGCCCAGGTTCTGCGGCTATGGGGCTGGCGAATGTAGCCACAGGCCGGTTGGATGGCTGCCTTGAGTTCCGCTCCAAACCATGGGATTGTGCCGCAGGTTATGCCATTTGTGAAGGTGCCGGGGCCAGATTTTTCTTTGTCCGAGACCCTGCTTTCCCTATGACCACATTCAGCCCATCGATGGGAGCCTGCCCCTTCCGGGTCGGATCTGAATTGTTTCATGACAAGGTCTGCGTAGCTCTTGGATTAGAGAGATAAGAGCACTTTAATTGCCCTTGACCGTGCGGGCATATTTCGGTTTTATTTTGGTTCCTTTTAAGCGGGCATAGTTTAGGGGTAAAACCCCAGCCTTCCAAGCTGGTGTCGACGGTTCGATTCCGTCTGCCCGCACCATTTCACCCTAAACTGCTATATTGTTTGACTTTCCTTCTGCAAAGAAGCGATAATATAGTTTAGTCATGACAATGTTTGGTTCCAGTATTGATTTCCTTACCCATAGAGCTAAGGACATTACCCAAACGAACCTTAGGTCCATCAAGCGCATAGTTGCCGGCGATAATGCACAAGAACTTGCCGCAACGGACCGAAAAACAGGCACTCTTGGCAGAGTCATTCGTATATCAGCGGACAATATGTCCAAGCAGGACTCGATCCGCTTCTTCCAAAATGCCATGTCCTTCATGAAATTCCAGGAAGAAACCATTGAGTATGCCCGTCAGCTTTATTCTCAAATGCATGCCCTCGCCCAGGAAGCACAGTCCGCAAGTATCTCTCCGGATGAAAGGGATATGCTTGAAGCCAAATTTTTGGAACTTCGCGACCAGGCACTCGACTTAAATAACCTTCAATTTAACGGAATGCTTTTATTCGATCAGTATGCCGGGTCTATTAAATACGATGTGGATGTTTCGAGTGATTTCAGCAACTACCCAAAAAGCATTTTTGAAGATCAAATTTTAGGTAATGATGCCGAAAAAAGTATAACCAGAGAGTTTGTTTATAATAGCGGCATCTTGGTATTTGATGTGGGTCCAGGAGGTGGTCCTGATAAGTTTAAACTAAGTCAGCAAAATGATGATGGCTCTGTAAGTACTCTCTTTGAAACGTATTGGAGAACTGCTGGTATGGTGAACAACGGTGATTTCGATCGTTTTATTATTGAGTGGGGTCCAGACAAGGAAACAACCTTTAGGTTTGTACCTCTAAAAGAAGGTTCTGTCCAAGAAATCGGAAAGATGCAGGATGGCGATATTTCGTTTGAGGATGAATACTACGATAACAAAGCTAATTATCTGTACAATTTTGCAGGTTCTGAAATTGATGCATACGGTGTTGGAGAGAACGACAAGTACAAATCGGATGGCGGACAACTTCTTACTCCATATGGCTTTGGTATTACGCCATTTGGTAGTGGGAACAGACCAGTTGAAAGGGAATATGTTCTAGATGAGGAAAAAGATTGGTGGGCAAGCTCGGGATTTGAAGATTTCTTGGACACTGAATTTAGTCAAAATTACAGTCACCTCGAAAAACAAAATATTGAGATTACACCAGCTGAAGAAAGAAAATTACGGTCGCAAAATGTTATTCTTGATACAGATGCTCCGACAACAATTCCTTTAACTGGTTTTGAAAATAGCCAAAATCCTAGTTTTTATGTCAAAACTGGCTCGCTTGATCCTCTAAATACTAAGATAAAATTTGCTCACATCGCCAATAAAGAAAATTACTCAAGTCAATTACGATACAAGTTCTACCTTCCTGAAACTGATAACATTGATGTAGGTAATGAGGGCGACCTTCCCACCTTTATGAAACCGCTGGGTCTTGGTTTACTTCATCGAAGTTATGAAGAAGAAATGCAGCAGTGGAAAAGCGGAGAAATTGAATCATACTCGGGAAAAAATGGTGAATTCCCCACTTTGAATATCAATGATGCTACCGAAGCAAAACTAGCTACCTTGGCTCTTGAGAATGAGATGATTGGTCTCACCGAGCAAATCGGAATTTTGGGGAACAATATGGCACGGGTGATGTCATCGATGGAAGCGGTGGATAAGCAGCTGGGTATTCAGCGTGATCTCATTGCCGTTGAACCAGAACAGGTTGTACTTCAGGAACTTGAGAATTTATCCTATGCCCGGGAAATGCGCAGTTTCAATGCTTCTTTGATGAATAAAGTGGTACAAATCAATCATGATATGATTGATCTTTTACTGCAATAAATTCGGTCTTTTGTATCCCCCAAATAATGAGGTTTTAAACCCTACTTGCGTGCACATGCTCGCATGACTATTATATAGCAAAGAATTTGACATAGGGTAGCGAACTGAAAGATAATGGATAGTCCCCATGTCTTTCTTCACCAGTACCATCGATTACTTACTTCATCGGAAAAAACCGATGGAGCATGAGACGATGAAAGCGATCACCCGGATAAAAGCAGCGGATAACCCCAGCCATCTGGCCGTTATTGATGGCGAAGCAGGCTCCGTCAGCAAGTATGTGCAAATGGAGGCGGATACGGGCATGAAGCGCACATCCATGAATACCTACCAGCATGCAGTCACCTACATGCAGTTTCAGGAGGAAGCGATTAAGTATGCCCAAATTCTGTACGATGAAATGGCCAAACTTGCCCAGCAAGCGGTTGATCCGATGACTTCAGATACGGAGCGTGCTGAGCTTGCCGAACACTTTGAACAACTTCGTAAGGTCGCTCTTAATTTAAACCATGAAACATACAAGGATGCCTTTCTCTTTGAAGAACGGGCATCAAGCACTGACTTTGCCGAAGATGCGGAATGGAAATTACAATGGGCCAGTCATGAAGGATCCGGGGGTAATATCCTCAGCAAAGATGTGATCTACAGCGAAGGTAAGATATCGCTACGGGTAAACAGTGGAAACCGGGGGGAGCGTTACGAACTGATTCAGGGAGATCCCGATGGGGATCATGTTGTGTTATTTGATTCCGGGAATTGGAGGACCAAGGGAGAGGCAAATAATTACGACTTCGATGAGTTCATCATCGAGTGGAAGCGTGAGCAGGAAACCTTTTTTCATTCCCCTGAATCTTCCACAGGGGATGGCTTGGATACCCCCAAAGGAGATGCTACCCCCTATTGGATAACGCCCACAGAAGACGCAACCGAAGTTGCAGATGCCGCCTTTCAGCAGGATGAACTCGGGCGAAACCTCTGGATCGGTTCTATGTACGTCGCGGAAGAATTTTCCTCAGATGATGCGGAGAATAATGTATATGAGAAATTTGATATTATTTCTTATTCTGATAAGCTTTGGTTATTACTCGATGACGCTGAGCCTGTAGAAGCACCAGTTGTCGAAAATGGTGATGAGAATTCTAATTGGCAGGAAATTACTTTCGCTGGAAATTGGCAGAACTCTGGACACTCGGTTGGTCAAATCGTGGCACATGATGAAAAATTTTGGTTGCTCGCTGAAGCTACAACTGCCACCCCGAGCGAGAATATTTATCAATGGAAGGAAGTAGGAAACGATCTGGTTGGCCACTATGCGAATCTTCTTGGTCACTTTGATATCGATCGTTCTTATAATTTAGGAGAAATTGTTAGTAGCGATAATCCGAATCAGCAGGGTAATTTTTGGTTGCTTACCGGTACCCAAACTGATCCACCAGCAAATGAAAAATGGCGCAAGCAACCCTATCGTGATACAGCTGCATGGACTAAGCTCAGTAGAGAACAAGCAGATGAAATTCTCCAGTATTGGACTTTTAATAATACCAATTGGAAAAATTTCTTATGGGATGGAGATCATAAATGGGTCGAAACCAAAGGTGCACTCAAACAGGCACTTTTAATCAGTGACGAGGTGAACCCTGCCCTACACAGCTACCAAGACCTTTACAAAGCCCGTTCCCCCAACCCTAATGATTCCAAAAACGAAGGAGTCAATGAATTTGACCATTTGGAAAGAGCCGCTGTTTTTGAAATGCTTGATAAATCAGGGAATCCAATTCTGGAATTCACTGCCGCAGAAAACGGCGCTGCAATTAACGACTACACCTTTGAAATTAACACAAATCAGACCCTTCATGATGCCCAGGCTGCCATTATTGATTATGAGGGGATAACTCTTACTGCTAAAACGCCCGGATTCGCTGGTAATAAAATTGAACTTAGAGTTGATGCTGAAGACTTTGAGTATGCTAAAATTGAAACTAAAGATGATCTAGGCGATCCAAGTGGCCTTGAGTTTACCGCGAAAGTGGCAGGTGATGACGGAAACAAAAATCGGATTCAAATCATTGAGTCAAAGCAAGCCACCGCCAATATCGGTGGGGTAGAAGTTGAGATTAAGGACACGTTCCTTGTCGGAGAAAATGGAAATGATTTCAACCCCACAAATGATGATATTATCATTAAGGAGGACTTCTTTACCCAGTCATTCACAACAATTGGAGGAGTAACAGTAACTATCATTGCAAAAGATGGTAATCCTCTTGGAGCAGCTGGGGATGGCACAGAAATCGTTGTCGGTACAAACACTCAAGCGTCTGTTGATATAGGTGGTGCAATACTTACGGTTAAACCTTCCGCAGATAATGGTGCTGATGGTGCTGAATCCAATGATATTCAAATAGAGGTGAAGCACAGCCAATCCAAGGCCGCAACCTTGAATCTGCTTGGCTTAAATTTATCCGTTAAAGAAGTCGGCACCGGTGGCAACGATATTGAAATTTCTGTTACAGAAAATGACAGCACCGTGACTGGCATTGTTTATGATGAGGGAGCAGGAACCCTGAAGTTTGAGAATGCTCTCACCACTTACAATTTAGGACAACTAGCTGCTGAATTTACTTTTCCTGAATCGAACATTTTTAATGTTGAGGCACCTACTGATTCAACAATCAATCTCTCCGGAGCTGCCACCGATGAATTTATAACTGCAGGAGGAGATGGCAGTAAAGACATAACCTACAACCTGAATGGCAGTACGCACCAGATCTTACTTCCTCATTCCGACTCTTACTACAACACGAACGCTGAGAGACGGAAAGAATTTGAAGATGGCGTCAATAATTTAGCGGATATCACCGATCTTTTCGATGTAGATGTAACCAGCAGTACTACACCTATCGACCCCGATACTTACAAAACAGCTGGGGGACTTGGTAGTACGCCCACCGGGCAAATTCATTATGACAACTCTTTTGGTCATAAGATTTGGCTTCCTACCGGGGGTATTTTTGATTCGGAAGATTTATTTAATGCTTTAAGCAATGACCAGGATTTTACTGGCACTTTTGACATCGAATTGGATGCCGCAGCCAAAGATTCGACATTTGACAATGATCGAGCATACGCCCTGGATGATGGTGAAGGCTCTGGTAGTGTGGAAGCAAGATATGACGCGGGACTCAATCAATTAATCATAGAACTTCCTAATTCATTGGAAGATGAGAAGCAGGAGGATATTGCCACCGCAATAAATTCAGGCACTGGCGGTAGATTTTCAGCCCAAGCCACAAATCTTACTGCCGATGCTTCAGACTCATGGGATACTGATTTTGCCAACGGAGTTGGCACGGACTCGCTTGTATATGTTGAGGATCTAGCAGGTAATCCAACAGGGATCATTAATTTAGCTGGAGGGCCAGGAGCTGGTGCTAAAAATAGCATTCAGAATGTTATCAATGCCTTTGAAGACTACGGAAGTACAATCTTTCAATCCGCCAAGAGTATTGGCGGTGGTATTTTTGCTGGCACCTATCAGAATACAGAGGATACAAAGGGTCTTACGAATTCTGAATTTGAATATACCGGTGCAAACACCAATGACCCAATTCTCACTCTAAGGCAAGGAGTCAATACAAGCATTACACACAGTGCCATCGTAGATAAAATTAACAATTCCGGCGGACTGCTCAAAGCAGAATCCTCCACACCAGGCTCAGAAGTTACTAATTGGCCTGCTGTTGGAGCCACTGATTTACTTTACACCAGCTACAGTTCCCAAGGAACTTTACACGACAAAGCCAAACTTGAAACCCATTTAGGACGTGATGAAGAATCAGTTAGGTATTCTGAAGATAAAGCAAACAAGAGGATTACCATTGATTTACGAGGTGATAGTGCTACTCCACAGGAAATATTGCTGGCCTATGAAGCTTGGCGAAACTCCCTGCACAATGGCGTTAATGACAACAACCCAAGCTCTTTCAAAACTCCGGTAATCCTAGACGAGGCCGGTCGTAATGATGATTCGATCCAACCAAAGTTTAGAATTGGGGGAATTAGTGCAGAGAGCTCAACGGGTTCCATGGATAATAAAATCAACGACTTGGAAATCCTTCACAATATCCAAGCCACTGTGGATATTGGGGGTGCAAAAATCACGGTTAAGCCTGACCTCGCTCACGGGGAAGACTCGGACAACATCAACATAGAGGTTGAATATGCTTCCGTGGACATTGGGGGTGCGAGAATCAAGGTTAAGCCCGAGCTCGCTCAAAGGAAAGGATCGAACAGTATCAACATAGAGGTTGAATATAATTCTAATCCATGGACAGGTTTTTATGATCCGAGCACCCATAAGATTACCCTCCCCGACGCGAAAAATCAGTATGATTCCAAAGACTTGGTTTCCATTCTTCGGAACGATGCTGCATTCAGTGCTGATTTTGATATTGAACAATCAGATACTGCTCTGGCGAGCGGCAATTTCACTACGAGTGAATGGACAGGTTTTTACGAACAGGTAGACCCATTCACCCATAAGATTACCCTCCCCTATCTGACCAATAAATATGATTCCAGAGACTTGGTTTCTATACTTAAGAACGATACTACCCAAGCCACTGTGGATATTGGGGGTGCAAAAATTACGGTTAAGACTGACCTTGCTCATGGTGAAGACTCAAACGGTATCAACATAGAGGTTGAATATAACACTTCTGCTTCATGGACAGATTTTTATGATCCAGTCACCCATAAAATTACCCTACCCGAACAGATCAATGAGTATGACTCCACAGACTTGGTTTCTATTCTAGAGAACCATGATGGATTCAGCGCCAACTTTGACATTGAACAATCAGATACTCCACTAGCGAGCGGAAATTACACCACGATTAATGGGGAAGATGGATTCAGTGACAATTTTGATATTGAACAATCAGATACTGCACTGGCGAGCGGTAATTACACTACGAGTGGAGGGGAAGGAAAAGCTCCCACCGCTGAAAATATGCATTACGATCAGCCAACCAAAACACTATGGTTGGCAGAAGGTGCAGAACATACGAATCAAACACTCCACGATTATCTAAATGGCCTCGATGCCTCCAATTCTTTTTGGACTGATTTCGAAATTGATCAGGGTTCACTCGCTATCGAGGGTAATGCTTCACAAACATTGGAAAGTATCACCTACTCCCCACTTGCCCGTTTAAAGACCAAGGGTCAAAATTCTGACATTGGAACCGCAGATATATCTGCAACCAGTCAAATGGATGGGAACCGCGGGACAGCTGGAGCTCCTCTTACAGGAAAGCAAGGGCAGGTGATCAGTAAATCATCCAATCCCAATATGATTGATTCCTCAAAACTTTCTTTACGGGTTACTCCCGGAGACACTGATCCGGAGATGATCGACAATAGTTTTCAGGCAGTTGTTCATTACACTCCTCCCGAAAAGCTGGAAGAAAA
>Ga0255769_10002534_pt1 | contig 19415 bp, 19 predicted proteins | sample 041ome_9_FD_179637 | JGI IMG/M metagenome (GOLD analysis project Ga0255769, IMG submission 179637) | Coastal salt marsh microbial communities from the Groves Creek Marsh, Skidaway Island, Georgia - 041413US metaG (version 2) | ecosystem: Environmental > Aquatic > Marine > Intertidal zone > Salt... | reverse complement strand
AGAGCTTGCCATGCCACGGGTTTTTGATAGCAGGTCAAGCCATGTCAGCGCAGGTGTTGGACATTGGTTACAGATCGGCGATGTGATAAACGGCACCTCGGCGCGCGCAGTGCGATCCATGAAAATCCGTGCCGTTGATCGATTGGGTGGCGGAACGGTTCGGTATCTGGCAGGACCGCAAACGGATTTGTTTTCAGATGCCGACCTTGACCGCTTTCACGCCACCGCATTTCGCGCAAGCTACATTGCTAATCGCAGAGGCGTCAAAGTTGATTTTGAGGGGGCACCGTTCACGCCCCAAAACGCCCATGGCATCGTGTCCGATATTATCGTGACGGGCGACATCCAAATGACGGGGGATGGGGAACCCTATGTCCTCATGTCAGAATGCCAAACCATGGGCGGCTATCCCAGAATTGGCACGGTGATCCCAGCGGACCTACCCATCCTAGCCCAAGCCAAGGCAGGCACGCCCATTCGGTTTGAACAAATCACGCTAGAGCAGACCGATATGATCATGGCGGACCCGATTTCTTCGACAAACTTATCAACCCGATTATCCACGCTGGTGCGTGACCCCGCAGAGATCAGCGATCTGTTATCCTATCAGCTGATCAGCGGCGCGGTTACGGGTAATGACGATGCAGCAAAATAAAAGGAAAAGGAAATGGCCATTGAATATTTGAAGCGAGGAAGACCCGAAGCCGACCGAGCCGAGGACGATGCTCAAACTGCCACCATTGTGTCAGAGACCTTAAAAGACATCGAAAAGCGGGGAGATGCAGCTGTCCGCGAACTGGCCTGCAAGTACGATAACTACGATCGCGACATGTATCGCCTCTCCGATAATGAAATTCAAACAATCATAGGTAAGGTTTCGCCGGAAGATATGGCTGACATCAAGTTCGCTCAGAAGCAAGTACGCAATTTTGCTCAGGCGCAGCGCGATAGCATGCTGGATATTGAGATCGAAACCCTTCCAGGTGTTATCCTTGGCCACAAAAACATCCCTGTTCAGTCTGTTGGTTGCTACGTGCCGGGAGGCAAATTCCCAATGGTTGCATCTGCGCACATGTCCGTTGCGACAGCATCAGTAGCTGGTGTGCCAAGGATAATTGCCTGCACGCCTCCGTTCAACGGTGAACCAAATCCAGCAGTTATTGCAGCAATGCATCTTGGCGGTGCCCATGAAATCTATGTTCTAGGTGGTATTCAGGCTGTTGGAGCTATGGCGATTGGGACCGAAAGCATAGATCCAGTTCACCTTCTTGTTGGTCCAGGTAATGCATTTGTTGCCGAAGCCAAGCGCCAGCTTTTTGGGCGTGTTGGGATCGATTTATTTGCAGGGCCAACCGAAACCATGGTGATTGCAGACGAGACCGTAGATGCAGAACTTTGTGCTACAGATCTACTTGGCCAAGCGGAACACGGCTATAACTCCCCGGCAGTACTTGTGACCAATTCGCGCAAACTGGCAGAGGCTACCCTTATTGAAATTGATCGCATCCTGAAAATTCTGCCAACTGCAGGAACTGCAGCGGTGAGTTGGTCTGACTACGGTGAGGTGATTCTATGCGACACATATGAGGAAATGCTGGAAGTAGCTAACGATATCGCCTCAGAGCATGTTCAAGTGATGACAGACCGCGATGAATGGTTCCTTAACAAAATGACTTGCTATGGAGCTTTATTCCTTGGGCCACGCACCAACGTTTCGAATGGCGACAAGGTGATTGGGACAAACCACACATTGCCGACCAAAAAAGCCGGCCGTTACACCGGTGGTCTCTGGGTGGGCAAGTTTCTGAAAACTCACAGCTATCAGAAGGTTTTGACCGATGACGCCGCAACTATGATTGGCGAATATGGATCTCGCTTATGCATGCTGGAAGGGTTCGTAGGACATGCCGAGCAATGCAATATTCGAGTGCGTCGCTATGGCGGTCTGAATATACCTTACGGCGAGGGTGCGCCGCGAAGAGATCCTGCAGAGTAAAACAAGGTTTGACAGCGTTACTGAGATGGACCTTCATAGGTCCATCTGTAATGCGGTGGTGTCGGCCCCTTGTTGCGCCATCCTTGGTTCATTTGTTCCCAAGAATGCGCCAAAATACCAACAGAGCGTGACAAACAAAACAATCCACGCGCTAGGGGCGGAGCAAATCCCAGTTCGGCATAAATGACGGCTGTTGCACCATCGATGTTCATCGGAATGGCCGCGCCCTTTTGTTCCCGCAAAACTGTTTCAATCTCTCGGGCGGTCTGGGCAAATTTGCCATCGCATGCCCCCTGACCCGCGGCTAGATCCACCAATTCCATTAACCGGGGTGCACGTGGGTCTGTGGGTTTGTGAAACCGATGTCCAAATCCCGGAACGATTTTGCCATGCGCGTCTTTCCATGCGGTCAATGCATCTGACACAGGCCCATCATACGCCATAACAAAATGAAACAATTCAACTGCCTGTTCCCCTGCGCCGCCATGCACATCCCCCAACATATTCACCGCGCTTGCCATGGCGTTGTTGAGCGGCAATCCACAGGTCACTGCCATGCGTGCCGCCGCGATTGAGGGGGCTTGTGGCCCGTGATCAACAGCGGATACCAATGCAGCCTCAAACAATTTGGACTGTGCCTCAGACGGGCGATCCCCGCGCACCATCATCCAGATCATGTCAGGAAAGCTGATATTGCCGATCAAATCTTGGATCGGGTTGCCACGCAACTCAATACGTCCAGGTTCCATGTCAATGATGGATGTTTTCCACCAATCTGCAACATCACTCATAATATGCCCTCATCTTGCAATGCCGCGATGTCATCGGGCGATAATCCAAGTGCGCCCCACACCTCTTGGTTATGCTCGCCAAGATCGGGGGGATAGCCCGCAGGCATGGGTTTGCCACCGTCGATGATTGCGGGTCCTGTTGCCACTTTTATATCTTCACCGTCCCGAGACAAGGTGGCGATCATATCTCGCTCTGCGATCTGTGCATCACCCAACAATTGCGGAACACTTAGGACGGAGCCACTGGGCACTCCGATGGCGTTTAACTCTGCTACCCAGTCCTGTGCAGGGCGCGTCTTCAAAACTGTTTCGATTTCATGACGCAGTGTATGACGGTGCGCTTTGCGCATTTCACGGGTCACATAATTAGGATGATCCAACAAATCCGTCCGCCCAATGTGTGTGGCCAATGATACCCATTGTTCGTCCCGATTTGCGGCAATGTTGATGGGTTGGTCCGCCGTTGCAAAGGTGCCAGAGGGCGCAGAGGTGGTGTTTTCATTGCCATGCGCTGCGGGTTCAACGCCTCCAATCAAATAGTTGGACACAACCCACCCCATCGCTGAGAGAACAGCATCCGTCATTGATAGATCCAAAAATGCTCCGCGCGGTTGGGCGTTTAATGCAGCAGCAATTGTCATTGCCGCTGCCATACCCCCCGAGGTATCCGCGATTGGATACCCCACCCGATAGGGTTTGGTTTCTGGCGATCCCGTAATGGACATCACCCCTGCGAACCCCTGAATGATTTGATCATAGGCAGGATCGACATTGCGGGGTCCCGTTTGGCCAAACCCAGATATCGCACAGTAGATTAGATTGGGATTTTCTTGACGTAGAACCGCGTAATCCAGTCCCAATCGCGCCATGACGCCGGGGCGGAAATTTTCGACCAAAACATCTGCGTTCCTGACCAGTTGTTTCAATAGCTCTTTCCCGCGGGGATGTTTCATGTCCAAGGTAATGGATTTTTTGCCCGCATTTTGCGCAAGAAAGCTAATCCCCATGCCCGCTGCATTACGTTCAGGATCTGCGCCCAACACGCGGGCCAAATCACCCGATCCTGGGCGTTCCACCTTGATAACTTCGGCCCCCATCAGCGCCAGTTGATAGCAACAATAGGGACCTGCCAAGACGTTCGTGAGATCAAGAACACGAACGCCTTCCAGGAACTTAGTCGCCATCTGCGATTCCAGCTGACTGAAGACGAGCACGCCGTGCGCGATAGGACGGCAGCACCACCAAAACCAAGGATAAGATCAATAGACCCAAGGTCATCGGACGTTCCCAGATAAAGGATGCCCCATCATAGAGGTTCATGGAGCGGGCGAAGTTATCCTCAAGCATGGTGCCCAAAATAAACCCGATCAACAAAGGTGCCAATGGATAATCCGCAAATTTCAGAATGGTCGCGCAAACCCCAAACCCGACCAAAATAAGCAATTCTGTTGAATTATTTTGCCCAATGTAAGCTCCCATCAATGTGAAAAATAATATGAATGGGATCAAAAAATTCCGAGGAACAGCCAGAACCTTGGCGATATAGGGGATGAGTGGCAGATTTAGGATCAAAAGCACCACGTTCCCTATATACATTGAGATGATCACAGACCAGAAAATCTGCGGATCATCTACCATCAGACGTGGCCCCGGCGTCACATTCAGCGCAATCAATGCACCCAGCAAAATCGCCGTTGTGCCCGACCCTGGAATACCCAATGTCAGCAAAGGAACAAATGATCCCGTGCAGGCCGCATTGTTGGCCGTTTCAGGCGCGGCCAATCCTTTGATAGACCCTTTTCCAAATTCCTTCTGTTCATCCGCGTTTGCGATATTGCGTTCCACAGCATAGCCCAAAAACGATGCAATGGTTGCCCCTGCCCCTGGTAGAACGCCAATGAAAAAGCCCTGCAATGATTGTCGCCCAATGACAGGCGCAATTTTCTTCGCCTCATCTCCTGTGATGCGCAAATCTTTGATCTCGCCTCCATCGCCTTGTACAGATCGAGATGGTTTCAGAACTAGATACAGCGCCTCTGGCAACGCAAACATTGCCATTGCCAAGGTGATAAAGCCAAAGCCTGACTGCAAATCCATCAGCCCCATTGTAAAGCGTGGGGCATTAAATTGCGCAGTTTCGCCAACGGTCGCCATGATCAGTCCCAGAACTGTCATCAACAAGGCCTTAGACACTTGTCCCGTACCCGCAAAGGCCGCGATGGCCGATAGGCCAACAATCATCAATGCAAAATATTCAGCTGAATGGAACAACAATGCGACCGACGAAAGCATGGGTGCAAAAATCATCAACAGGATCGCCCCAATTGTTCCCCCTGCGAAAGAGGCAATCGCGGCGATGGTCAATGCCTTGCCAGCCTTACCTTGGCGCGCCATTGGATAGCCATCAAAGCTGGTTGCTACTGTCCCTGCGACCCCGGGAGCATTTAGCAAGATTGATGATGTAGAGCCACCAAAAATCGCTCCATAATACACCCCCGCCAACAGAATTAGTGCGGTGGCTGGATCGCCAATTGTGATCGCAACAGGGATCATAATCGCTATAATCGACATTGGACCCAATCCGGGCAACATTCCAATAAAGGTACCAATCAAACACCCTGCAATCACCATTAACATGTTTTGCAGTGATAGCGCGGTGGAAAGGCCTAAGAAAATTCCTTCAAGCATTGATCAAGTCCCCATAAAAAATGGCAATGGGCGTAGGAAGATGCCAAGCACCTCTTGGACCAGATACCAAATCCCGACCGTCGCGATAGCTGAAACTAAAATCATCACAACCCAGCGGCGTTCCCCCAGAATTACAGATCCACCGATCAAAAACCCAGATGTCGCGAGCAAAAATCCCACAGGGCGCAGCAAAATAGCATAGGCGACCATTAATCCCAGCAGGGCAAGCGCCGGACCCAATTTGTATTCGTGCAGGCGTCGATAATCGATGCTCCCCAACTTTACCTCGCCTTTTTCAATGCCCAGTAACACAATCAAAGATAAGATGATGCCCGCGATTGAAAGGACCTTAGGAAAGGATGACGGCCAGACGGCCAAACGTTTCATAATTGGTGGGAGCGTGCTGTCCATCATGAACCATGCTGTATAACCGTAGGCCAAACATATCCCCAGCAAAACCAATGCAACCCAACGATCTAACGCCATTTTTTATCCCTCTTTAGGTGGAAAGGCCGATCAATCGACCGACCTTTCATAGTCCGAGTTACCCCGTTTTTGTCTTAGGCTTATAGGAAGCCCAATTTTTTCATAAGATCACCGATGACCTTCTCTTGGCTTTCAAGGAAGGTCATGAAATCATCACCAGGATTGTGGATGTTCACCCAGCCATTGCGGGCGCGCACAGCTTCCCACTCGGATGTGTCATACATCTTTGCGATCGCATCTTGATAAGCAGCAAGTTTATCTGCGGGCAAACCTGGTGCTGCAAAGAATCCACGCCAGTTTACAAATGTAGTGTCGATGCCTTGCTCTTTCATCGTCATAGCAGAATCCATAGCAGGCACACGCTCATCCGATGTGACACCGATGATTTTTACTTCACCCGCTTTGGCCAGTGCAACCGCTTCGGAAAAACCTGTTGAAAGTGCTTTGATTTCACCAGAGAGCAGCGCAGCCATAGCTTTGCCCCCTGCATCATATGGAATATATTTCACATTCAACGAATCTTTACCTGCTGCTTCCATAGCCATAGCAGCTACAAGGTGATCCATACCGCCAGGCACAGAACCACCTCCAATTGCGGTGCCCGATGGATCTGCATCATAGGCCGCAATCAAATCTGACATGTTATTGATGTCGCTATCAGCACCGACTACCATCGCCGCATAATCACCAATTGTTCCTGCAACCAATGTTAGATCGCGGAAGTTGTAGGGAAACACACCTGTCAAAGAACGGATGACGATTGGTGTGGAATTCACCATCAATGTACCATGCTGGCTATCGGCATTCTCGATCATATAACCAATGGCCTTACCACCGCCACCGCCTGACATGTTTTCATAGGATGCAGAGCCGACTAGGCCAGCGGCTGTCAGAGCCTCGCCTGTACCGCGTGCTGTGCCATCCCAGCCGCCACCTGCACCGCCAGGGATTAAAAAGTGAATGCTGTCTACAACCTGGTGGCCTCCCGCAGTTACAGGTCCTGCAAGACCGATAACAGCGGCAGCGGCGATAAACGCACGACGACCGAATTTCAATGTCATGTTGATTTCCTCCCATTTGACATTCGCGGAACATTCCGCACATGATTTGGTTGTTTGAAAGATTAATCTGACACAAACCTGACACGTTAAATTGAGGCTTAATCGAAACATGCGCTTTCTTCTGATTGAGGATAACCAAGCCTTGGCAAATGCCGTCATCGAACGCCTCAGTTTGGACAGTCACATTGTGGATCATGCGGCCGATCTAACGACAGCGCGGGATTACACGGCCACTGCGGAATATGACCTTATTTTATTGGACATAATGCTGCCTGACGGGGATGGGCGCAGTTTTTTAGAACAGCATAGATCGGACAAATCGCGAACACCTGTGATCGTTCTAACCGCCAGATCCGAGGTATCAGATCGCGTCGGAATTTTGGATTTGGGCGCGGATGATTATATGGTAAAACCGATTGATTTTTCCGAACTTGAGGCCCGCTGCCGCGCAGTTTTACGGCGTCAAACAGGGGCTGCACAAAACACGATTAGCTTTGGTGAAATTGAATTTGATTCTCTTGCAGCAACGCTAAGAGTCAATGGAACCGAGGTGCAACTGCGCACAAAAGAGCTTCGCTTGTTTGAGGTATTTATCAATGCCCCTAATCAAATTTTTCCAAAATCGCAATTGTTGGATCGTCTTTTTTCCTATGACGTCGAAGCATCGGAAAATGCGATTGAAGTTTATGTTGGCCGTTTACGGAAACATTTAAGTGGATCAAACGTCTCCATCACAACAGTGCGCGGATTGGGGTACAAATTGGAATGTCAGTAAGCCCTCCAAATATCCAAGGATCAATCAGACAGCGTCTGTTGATCATGCTCCTCATAAGTGCCGCTGGCATTGCGATTTTGCTTTATGTTGTGGTGCAGTCCGTCGCCGAACAAATCGCACAAGAAAGCCAGGATAACATCCTTGCTGCCTCTGCCATTTCAATTTTGGATAGCGCGCGCGTGGTTGAGGGCGACATTTCAATTGATCTGCCTTATTCGTCACTTTCTATGTTGGACAGCGTTACGGATGAGCGTGCATTTTATGCAATCCGGTTGAACGATGAATTTTTGTCGGGCTATCCCGATCTGCCCCGTATCGCGGCACAAAAAGATACCACGGCGTTCCAATCAACCACGTATCTGGGCGAAGAGGTTCGCATCGCCTCTACTTGGCGCAGTTTTTCAACGCTTGAGGGGCAAGCCTATCTGGAAATTTCTGTGGCACAAACCCTGACTGGATTAAATCTATCTATCGCGCGCATTTCACGAATATCATCGGCGATTGGACTTGGATTTTTCCTATTATCTATGGTGGTTGCCATGGTTATTGCGCAAAGCACGATCCGCCCATTGCACCGTTTGACGGGTTCGGTTTCACGGCGCGGCCCCAGCGATTTGAGTCCTGTTGCGGCACCCGTCCCGACAGAAATGGCGCCGCTTGTGTCATCTCTAAATTCCCTAATGACCCGATTGCAAAAATCTCTATCCCGATCTGAAGATTTTATCGCAGAGGCCGCACACCGAGTGCGCACACCCATGGCCATTGTCCGAACCCAAGCCGAAGTCACCCTAAGACGCGTTGAAAAGGAAGAAAACCGCCTTGCCGTGCGGGAAATGATACGTGCAGTTGATGAAAGTTCGCGCACCGCGGGACAGTTGTTGGATCACGCGATGGTTTCGTTTCGCACCGATGATTTGGCCCGTGAAACCATTCAATTGGATGAACTCATCCTCGACACAGTGAACCGTTTGCACCCAATATCCGAATTGCGTGATGTGGAAATTAGAATACAAACATTGACGCGAACCAAAATTCAAGGCGATCCAATTCTGGTGCAAAATGCCATTCAAAATGTTCTTGATAACGCCGTTAAATATACCTTCGCCGACACAAAAATCGCAATTATGCTAGATCACTCCGACGGATACGCCCACATCCGCGTGCATGACGAAGGGCGCGGATTTGATGAAACTGAAATTGATCAATTGCTACGGCGATTTGAGCGCGGCAAAAACGCAGATGGCATTGTCGGATCAGGACTTGGATTGACCATTGTGGATGATATTATGCGTGCGCATGGCGGTCACATCATTCTCACAAATAACGCAGGAGAAGGCGCATGCGTCACGTTATCTTTTCCATTGTAATGTGGGTTTTGGCCAGTTTTGCCAGCGCCTTTGAAATCGAAGATCGTACAGTTTTTGGGGATGAAGCAGACATCGCTGCACTTCGGATCGTGTCGACCGCTGATATCAGTTATTTCAAACCCATTATCGATGCTTTCCGCGCGTTTCGCCCCGATGTTACGATTGATTATACCGTTGCCAGTTCAACCGAAGTCATGAACGCGATTGCACTGGAAAAACAGCCCTTTGACATCGTGATTTCTAGCGCCATGGATTTGCAAACCAAACTAGCCAATGACGGATTTGTACAAAAACATACATCATCTGTAACCCAAGATCTTCCAGATTGGGCTGTTTGGAATGATATGGTTTATGCCTTCACACAGGAACCTGCGGGTTTTGTGATTTCAAACGCCCTCTTTGATGGGCTCCCCATTCCCCACAATCGCCAACAATTGATCACCGCTTTGCGACAGAACCCAGATCGCTTCGAGGGACGTGTTGGCACATATGATATTCGAAAATCCGGCGCGGGCTATTTATTTGCAACTCAGGACGCCCGTGCATCTGACACCTATTGGCGGTTGACCGAAGTGATGGGCACCCTTAATCCAACACTTTATTGTTGCGCATCAGAAATGATCGATGACGTTGTAAACGGCGATTTAGCGGTGGCCTATAACGTCTTGGCAAGCTACGCGGAAAAAAGCCCTCACCAAGACAAATTCACAATTATTTTGCCATCTGATTTTTCAATCGTGATGTTGCGCACGATGTTGATCCCCAAAATATCGGACAACCCCGTTTTGGCTGCAGAGTTTTTGGATTTTGTCCTTGCTCAAACCTATCCCTCTGGCGTGTCATCTCTGCTGAAAACTCAATCACTGAATAACGCAGAGCAAAGCACGCTTTACCGCATTTCAATGGGTCCAGGGTTGCTCGTTTATTTGGATTATTTTAAGAAAAAGAATTTCATTGCCGAGTGGGAAAATGCCATTGTGCAAGATTAATGGCATAAAACCACTGTCAGCAATAAGTCAGGTGAACCGCCTATCCGAGGTGCGCACCCAAGGAGAGAGGCACCGTGGATAAATCTGTTACAATCAAAATTCTGATCCCTTCTGGCGCACTTGGTCTGGGATACGATCGTGACGCGCTAATGCGGGGGATCGAACACAAACCGGATCTGATCGCAATTGATGGCGGATCAACTGATAGTGGTCCGCATTATTTAGGAACAGGAACGTCAAAATATTCACGCAGTTCCATCAAATCCGAATGGCGCCAACTGATGCAGGCCCGCGCGATTGCCAATGTGCCTTTGGTGATCGGAACGGCAGGAACATGCGGTGCGGATGATGCGGTTGATTGGCTGCTGGACATTACCAAAGAAATTGTAAAAGAAACAGATCAGGACGTCACAGTTGCCATTTTGAAATCTGGTCAGCCAGCCGATCGGGTCATAAGCGCGTTTGATGACGGACGTATTACGCCATTGCAACCTTTGATCGATATCGACCACGCCGTTTTGCAAAACTGCACCAATATCGTCGCACTGGCGGGTGCCGAACAGATCCAAGCCGCCCTGAATACCGGGGCGGAAATCATCATCGCAGGGCGCGCAACAGATACCGCAACCATCGCGGCGCTGCCGCTCTTGCGTGGATGCCATGCGGGGGGAGCGTGGCATGGAGCAAAAATTGGGGAATGCGGTGCGTTGGCCACAACAAATCCGTCATCAGGCACCATTATGATCACCTTTGATGCAGATGGATTTACTGTCGAACCCATGGGCCAAAATGCACGGGCGACTCCCTATACCGTTTCGGCGCACATGTTGTATGAAAATTCAAACCCGCTAAAGCTATATGAACCAGGCGGTCATCTAGATGTTACGGGTGCCAGCTATACGGCATTGGATGAAAGGCGCGTGCGCGTCACAGGCAGCAAATGGTTTCCAAGCGACATCTACACCGTCAAGCTAGAAGGGGCACGGTGTGGCGGATATCAATGCGTATCGCTCGCTCTAATCCGAGAGGCGCGATATGTGCAAAACATTCAAAACTGGACATATGCCGTTGAAGAAAAGTGTCGCAAGAAAGCCGAAGAACAAGTCGGAGAGGACTTTACTCTGGAATTGCGCATCATCGGGTTGAATGCCACGCTGGGTGCACAAGATTTGAATTCGCAAATTGGGTCCGAGGTTGGCGTATTGGGAATTATCACAGCACCCAGCGAACTGGTTGCGAAAGAAGTGGCAAAAATGCTGAATCCCTATCTGCTCCACATGCCATTGACCGATGATGAAGAGATGCCAACATTCGCCTTTCCCTTTTCACCTAATGAAATGAACCGTGGCGAAATATACGAATTTTGCCTGAACCATGTGATGGAATTGGATGACCCAATGCAGGCCTTTTCCCTGACGATTGAGCAGGTGCGCGCATGACAAAACTGGCCGAAATCACGCAAAAAATAAGGTCCAAAAACGCAGGGCCATTTTGGATCACGATTGATATATTCTGCTCAGACGACGCTGAATTTAAACGCGCTCTTATTTCCGCCGACAGCGAACACGTGGCGCATGCATTGGGTATTTCTATGGCTGACTTAAAACGATACGACATGCCAGATTTGCGCGTGGTAAAATTCAGTTTTCCGCGTCCCATAATTCAAGGCACGCGGTTTGATCGTGATATGCACGGGGCGTCATTTGCCAATCTGCTCGCAGAGTTGGACGTTACGGCAAAGGCGTAAAGAGCAAGCGCGTCAGTATTTTTCGTTAAACAGCGGACCTCATTTCAAAAGTCCTGCGTCACTTGCGATCTTGCCAATCATTAAAGTTTCAAGGTAATGGACGCGTATGTTTACAGTAGCCGCACTCTATCACTTCACCCGTTTTGAAGATCCTGCAGGACTGCAGGGACCTCTGCAACAAAAATGCAATGAACTGGACATAACAGGTTCTCTACTTTTGGCCAGAGAAGGCATTAACGGCACGATTGCGGGATCAAGGGCGGGTATCGACGCCATCCTTGCACATCTGAGAAGCCTGCCTGGGTGCAGCGATTTGGAACACAAAGAGAGCACAGCGAGCCTACCACCTTTTCCGCGGATGAAGGTAAAATTGAAAAAAGAAATTGTCACGATGGGCCAGCCCGATGTGGACCCCAAAGCGCGCGTTGGTCATTACGTGGATGCTCATGATTGGAACGCATTAATTTCGGCGCCTGATGTCGTTGTGATTGATACCCGCAATGACTACGAGGTGGGCATCGGCACCTTTGAAGGGGCAGTTGACCCAAATACCAAATCATTCCGCGAATTTCCAAAATGGTGGGAAGAAAACAAAGACCGTTTTCATAACAAACGTGTGGCAATGTTTTGCACAGGCGGAATTCGTTGCGAAAAATCAACAAACTATCTACTGGGCCAAGGAATTGAAGAGGTCTACCACCTCAAGGGTGGTATTTTAAAATACCTTGAAGAAGTGCCGGAAGCTGAAAGCAAATGGCAAGGCGACTGTTTTGTTTTTGACGCGCGCGTCTCTGTCAGTCATGAATTAAAGGAAGGACCTCATCAGCTTTGTTATGCCTGCCGACGTCCGATCCTGCCCGAAGATAAAGAGCGCTCAGAATATGAACACGGCGTCGCCTGTCATAAGTGCGCAAATGAAACAACCGAAGCGGACAAAGAACGCTTTCGTGAACGCCAAAAACAAATTCGCCTTGCGCGCGAGCGTGGCGAACAGCACATGGTTGGCTACGACGGTAATTAAAACGCTCATCTGCTTTGCTGTGCTCTCTTGCCCTTTGGTCATCTATTCAGTTGCGGCAACAAGCAGAGTTTGATAGGCCCCTGTTGGTTGTGCGGATCAAAATAAAAATTGAAATCAAAGGCATTAAAGCAGTTATGGAAAATAAGAACGCTCGGGACTGGGCACGCGTGTTATCCGAATACCGTCATCCCTGCAAATATCGAAGCAGTTTTGAAATTGCCGCAACTATTGTGCCTTTCGTCGGGATGTGGGCGCTGGCGTGGTGGGTATTGGCATATTCAACCATCTTAGCAATTCTGATTGCCTGCATGAATTCACTGTTTTTGGTGCGCCTTTTTTGCATTCAACACGATTGTGGACATGGAACACTGTTCAAAAAAAAGTCCATAAATGATTGGATTGGCCGCATCCTTGGTGCGTTCACACTGACCCCCTACGAAGTTTGGCGGCGCGCTCACTCAATCCACCATGGTGCGTCTGGAAATTTGACCAAACGTGGGATCGGCGATATAGATACACTGACAGTTAAAGAATATCAAAATCGATCCCCCTTTAGCCGGTTGAAATATCGCCTCTATCGTAACCCCATAACCCTGTTCATCATCGGCCCCGCTTATCTGTTTTTCCTGCAAAATCGCCTCCCAATTGGGTATATGAAAAACACAAGCTTTTGGATCAGTGCGATGGCAACGAACCTTGGGATTTTGGCAAGTGTTGCTGCAATATACTATTTTGGTGGCCTTGCACCCGTTTTGTTCATTTTTTTGCCTACCACGTTCTTGGCCGCGATGATTGGCGTTTGGCTGTTTTATGTACAGCACCAATTCGAATACACCTATTGGGAAGAAAACGCAGAGTGGGATCTACATGATGCCGCCCTGCTTGGCAGCTCGCACTATGTCCTGCCCCGCTTTTTCCAATGGATGACAGCAAACATCGGCATCCACCATATCCACCACCTTTCAAGCCGCATCCCCTTCTATCGCCTGACCAAAGCGATTAAGGATCATCCCAGCCTAGCTGAGATGAACATCTTGACCGTCAAGGAAAGTTTAATCCAAGCAAATTTCCACTTGTGGGACGAAGAAAATAAGTGTTTGGTTCCATTTTCAAACGTCGCCAAAGTAACTTAGATCTGCTTTTGAACAGCATCGTTTTCAAACAGCACACGATTGTTCTGATGTGCCGCTCTTATACGAGAATATCAGCAATACTGCTCTTCAGCGTAGCGCGGCAAAAGTTACCACAGAGAGTGGTCAAGTATTGCGCTTAGCTACCCGAGTTATGATTGCCAGATCAACCGTTAGGTGGAGCGTAGGCTTTTGCGATCTTTTGGGCTTCAGTTGTTACGGCATCTATATCCACAATCTCAACGTAGTCAGCTATCTCGAAGCCGCCAGAAGCTTTAATAGCGGCAGCAGCACCCATCACAGCGTTTTGTGACGGTAAAGTACAATCAACGACAACGTCGTACTTGCCTCTGGTAAAGTGAATGTCGTGGCACGTTCCACCAACTGCACTCATCAGCGCTTTTACCGCTACCCTCCTATCAGAACCTGAAATAAGGCCTTTTAGCCCAGCACTAGAGTATGTTCCTAGCATAATTATTCTTGTCATGGTGATAACTCCCTGTTTGTTTATCCAAGCGGTATACAACAGTTATAACAAGGAACCTAACGGACGCCTCCACAGCGACTTTCTAAGGTGGCCTGCAGGAGCCAAACCAAATTTTATTGGCGCGTGTCTGGCACAGTTGCGTCAGACCACCTTGTATTGGTTTATTTAGATGCCCGGTATGATTGGTACGTCACACGCGGAAAGTGCCAAAGTTAATGATATCAGATAAAAGTATTTCATTTGTTCCTCCGTTACATAGCTTGAGACTGAAGGCTACATGCTCTGTGGCAACCCATTCAACTGCCATGATCGCAATACGATTTATGTCGAAGCTGTACCTACCTGTCGAAAAAGTTACAGAATCGCTTTGAGTAACTATCAAAGTAAACTGGTCGGTTGATTTGACGGTTAACGACAAAAGTAGAGAAGAGGTCGCTTGTAGTGTAGGGCCTCTTCTCAAATACCCTCTGTCCAACGGGAAGTAAGACCTCTGCTGTTCCCATGACCTCGCAGGGGTCTTTTCTTTTCCTCTTAAAGAACTGCCCACGAAATCATGGCAATCTCCCCTGCCCTCAAAAAGAAAAACAGGTGTAGCTAATCAGGAGAGAGGCAACACCTGCAGTGAAAAAAGTTCTATCGTTGCTGTGCATGTTACGTGCCAAGAATAAGTTCTGCAGCCATCCGGTTTAGAATAGTGAAGACGGTGGCTTAGCCATTTGAGCCATGCGCTGCTTGACTTTGTTTTCGATCTTATTCGCTTCGTATGGTTTCATCTTTTTCCATTTTGCACTTTCAGCACGGGTACGACCACAGCCGATGCACCAACCGCTTGGGCCAGTAAACTGACATATATCTACACATGGGCTCTTTCGCTTTTTCATTCTCGCAACCTAGCCTATCGCCATCGCTGGTCAACTATAAGGAAGCAGAAACAAAAGTGGCCCAAACAGTGCGTCTCTGCTGGGCCAGTGAATACAACAAAATTAGGGAGAGATTTTGCTGTTAATAAAGAAATAGAGTGCGATGTCTCCGTGTACATGACTCAGAATGTCGCTACCAAAATAAACCTCAGAAACAAAAGCGCTTTGGTTTGGACGTGCCCGCGTTTATCATATCCTTGAGAGATTAGGAGCTTAATATGCGCACATTGGTCAAATTAGCGACATATGCAGCAATAGCGGCTGTTCTTTATGGGGTAGTTCATTTTGGAATATTGGCATTTTATCATAGCTAGAAGTTTCTTAGCGCTTTGTAGCTTCATGAGCATTGCAAATAACTACTGGACTGCTTCGCTCAACAGGAGTTAACCTGATTTTGGAAACACTTCTTGGGGAGATTTAATATGGCTACATATCGTTGCAGCGCGTGTAACATGGGTGTTGATGCAAGTTGTTCGGACTGCAAGGAACCACTTGTTAACGACAACCTTACCTTAGATGACGGTACAACTGTACAGATTTCTAAATGTCCAAAGTGTGAAGGTAAAATCAAGTCACCAATGTGCTGTGGCCAAGACATGACATGCACTGTCTAAAATGAACATCAAAGCATTTCATGAGACACTTCTCAAAGATGGCTTCACTGTCGTTGAACGTGCAGTAGCGCCCAACAGTTCGCTTGAGACGCATAATCACGATTGGGAAGTTAAAGCCCTGATCACGGCTGGATCGTTTTATGTCCACACAAAAGCTGAGCAGAAGACCTACAGGGAAGGTGAGGTTTTCACTCTTACTGCAAATGAACCCCATACAGAAGGTGCAGGTAAAGACGGCGCATCACTTTTGATAGGACGCAAGTAACGTAGGTGTGGGTCAAGCGGCAGTCTTGGTGGTCTGTTTGTAGTGTAGGGCGATGTTTTTGTTACGTGTAATGATCACAATCTTACCCTTGTCGTAATACACAACGTACTTCCCAAGATGCTGCCCAGAAAGCTGCATAAGCGTCATTTTATTGCCTATGATGTAAAGGAACTTATTCTAATTACGTGGTAATCATGCATGCTTAATGCAAGTAGCAAACTCATAAAACAGGACAAAATCTGCAAGTCATGTAAGAAGCTTGCACAAGTCTTGAGTGGGGGTTATTGCGAACATTGCCTTGCAGTACATGTCGTCAAGGCATGGCTCAAGAAAGGCGGTGTGAATTGACGTGAGTGGTGTGCCCTAGCCTTACAGATTTAAATAAGGTTTGTTCAAACTCACTCAGGAGGATGGCGCTTCACCTAATACCCTTTTGTGAATATGCGAAGACTGCTCCAATTATCATAACCATTGAAGCTAATAACAAACTCGCACCTATATTCTCCAACCAATCACCGAAGACACCCGCAGCGAATGGACCTATTGTCTGCGCCAATGCAAAAATGATCGTAAAAACGCTGATTGAGTACGCCCAAGTGTTTTCATGAAGGTTTTTTCTAGTAAAATTTGTGACTGCACCCGGAGCCATGAATACTGATAGCCCAAATATAACCGCAGAAACAACAAGACCTACAAAGCTGGGAAAGAGGACTGGAATACTCGACCCAACAGAAATTGCGATCAATATGAATGAGAGTGGCCCACCATCACTAAATCTCGCAAATATCGGTTTCCAAAAAAATGGCGAAATGCAGATGCACAGTCCCAGAGTGACCCAGACCGATGTAATTGACAGCGCAGATAATTGTTGTGATACCATCCACGCAGAAATAAACGTCAGGTATACAATGTAGCCAAGCCCAAAAGATGCATAACCTGCAAAAATCGCGTACATCGAATTGATGGGGATTTTTTGTTTATCTTTACTGACCAAACTACTGCGTGGCAATTTGCTTACAGACCATATGCCAACAGGACAAAATATTATACATAAAACACCAATGATGACCCAGCATATTGGCCAAAACGAATTTCCATAAAAGTCTACCAACAAAGGGATAATCCCCCCGGAAATTACTATTCCCAGACCCCCACCCGTTCCAAATAAAATAGCTATGGAAAGTGCATTCATTTTATCATCGTTCTTGAACAACGTCGACGCCAATGCTCCCGCTGTTGAAAACGATATTGCACCAAATAATCCAGCCAAAAACCGTAGAACAAACTGAAACTCGATTGTCACCAATATGCCAGTCAATAATAAGGTTACAGATGTAGTAATCAATCCAGCGGCGAAGAGATATTTGGATGGAAACTTTTGCACGAGAAGCAACGTAAAAACTGCTCCCACTATGTATCCTAACGCGTTTATTGTTCCTAACCAACCAGCCTGCAGATAGTTCCAATTCATTTCAGCCTGCATAGCGGGCAACAGTAAACCATACGTAAATCTTGCAAATGCATTAGTAACCGTTACACCAAGCACTAAACCTATCAATATAAACCATTGCGTAGCATTAGACTGCGGGTGTGTAGAGTTGTCTCCAGAAATTTGCATTTAGTTATCTAAGCGTCCTGTGAACTCATTAGGCCTTCAATTTTTTAAGAGGGTAGTTGTAGCAGAGTTTAGTTTTCATCATCTGACACGACTTGATGGACTTCAATTACATTTCCGATCGGGTCATAAAAAAATATTTGATGCCAACCTTTCACCGCGTCACTTCCCCAATCAGAATACGGCACATTACACTTATCCAAGTGAGCCATGAATGTTTCAAGATCATCTGTGCGGAAAGCTATGTGGCCGCGTTCTAAGGGGTTCACCACATGTCCTGACCGAAAAGAATTTGTAATATCTTTTGGAGTTAAGTGTAGTTGAATGGTGCCATCTGTGACAAATCTTACATCACCAACAAGCGCTTTATCTTGATTAATTGGTGGTAAGTTTTGGCATTCATCATCACCTAAGGTCATAACGTTACGATAGAAGTCATTCAGTTCGGGTACATTGTCTCCACAAAGATTTAAGTGATGCAACCAAAGTTTCATAAGCTATGATCCTCAATCAATTTTTAAAAATCATTTCGATTGTGATAAACAAGATACTTTCCTCGTTTCCCTGATACGTCAATTACTCTTTCATCAATCATATCTTCGAACTCCCACTCAAATTAGCCAACAATAAACACAAAGTCGTATATTTGAATCTTCTTATTTGCTACGAATGTAGCGAAGAGAGGATAGCATTATGGACATATTGAAATCAGGCACACGCCCTACAAAGAAAGCATCTTCTGAGTATTTCACAGGTACAGTATGGCAAGACCCAATCGTGGAAGCTCCTGAGCCAGCACGAGTGCGGGCAATTAGGGTAACATTTGAACCAGCGGCTAGAACTGCGTGGCATACTCATCCGCTAGGGCAGACGCTCTACGTGCTAAGCGGTACAGGCTTGGTAGGCTTAAGGGGCGAACCTCCTAGAATTATCAATGCAGGTGACACCGTCTGGATACCACCTCAGGAAGAACATTGGCATGGAGCTACGGCAACCAACTCAATGTGTCATTTAGCGATCCAAGAAAGTCATGAAGGTAGTGTTGCCGAGTGGTTGGAGAAGGTGTCGGACGATGATTATCAACTACCCGATATAACCACTGATAAAGTGTTTAGTTCGTTATTCTAGTAGTGTTCTCCCGACCCCAACTCACATTACCAACCACTCACCACAAAAGTGTTCATGAAGATCGGAGCGATTGCCACTGGTGTAGCCAGCTTAGTCACGCTGGCTAAGTTTTGTCCGCTCAAGTTCAGAGTTCCGTAAGGTAAGAGAGGTTTATCTATAAAATTAGGCTAACTATTTAGTGCCAACACAAGGAGACTTTGTGTTTCCGAAAAACAAACGGTAGCATCTGTTGTTTTCCAATGCAAAATTATTTGCTGTAGCTTCCTGTTCGCAGCAAATATCGTGAGGTCAGACTACGCTATCCCAGCATCCCATCTGGCCTCACTTTTAACGGG
>Ga0255769_10002501_pt1 | contig 19585 bp, 15 predicted proteins | sample 041ome_9_FD_179637 | JGI IMG/M metagenome (GOLD analysis project Ga0255769, IMG submission 179637) | Coastal salt marsh microbial communities from the Groves Creek Marsh, Skidaway Island, Georgia - 041413US metaG (version 2) | ecosystem: Environmental > Aquatic > Marine > Intertidal zone > Salt... | reverse complement strand
AATCTGGAAAAACAACGAACGGTAAGAACGGGCAACCGCTGAAGGCTTTTTATATAGGCGCTGAAGGCTTTTTATTAGGCGCTGAAGGCTCTTTATTAGGCGCTGAAGGCTCTCTGTTAAGGCTCTATTGCCCGGCTAATTCGCGGTAAAGACCTGGCAGGAAGCGTCCCGGATCACCCCAGGTGGCGTCAAACTCTGCAGTAGGACTGGCCGCAAGCACAGCATCCAGATCCATATCCCGGGAAATCATTTGGCTTACCCGGTCCCTCACAACCTTGACCATATCAATATAGGCCTGAACATCTGCGCGACCGGTCACTATGCCATTGCCGGCAATAAACCGCGTATTGTTATCAGCAAGTGCCAGCGCCATTTCATTGCCCTCGACAAAACCCTCAATAGATCCACCGGCAAGCACCGGGTAGCGTTCCGGACTATAAAGATCACCCAGGTGAATGACATTGGACTGCTGATAATGAACCATGAGATTGCCGAGGGAATGGGCCGGTTGCGCATGAATAATCGTTACCGTTTCTTCATCAAAGTAGAGTGTCATGCTGGATCCATCTGACAGCACAATATCCGGCCAGGCAGCTTCCGGGGCTGGCGGTCCGCCACGTTGCCCCGCCATGAGCACGCGACGCACTTCTTCATGGGCGATGATGACAGCGCCACTCTCGCCAAAACCTGCATTGCCATCGGTGTGATCAGGATGTACATGCCCATTGATCAGATACTCGACCTCGCCACCGGAAATTTCCCAAACCATGCCACGAATAGCATCAGCCAGTTCCGGACGTTTACTGTCTACCATGAGGGCGCGTCCATCCCCTGCCAGCACACTGATATTGGCATAGCCGCCACCACTCAGCATCCAGACATTGCCGCTGACATGCTCCATCTGCAGCTCAGTCTGAGCAGATAAAGCCAGTGGAAAAAGACAACAAAAGTGGACGCTTAACCAGCGTGCTTTGCTCAATAAGTAAGCCATCATTGGGTCATACCCTGTCTATTTAACTCTGAGTTAGTTGTGATTGATCAGACTTCCAGTCGACCCGTGCTGTTACCAAAGGATTCCCGGTGTATGCCGAACTTATCCATTAGTCCCAGATAAAGATTTGCCAGCGGTGTATGGTCTGCAACCTTCAGGTGTCGGCCACCTTCAAGCATGCCACTGGCACCGCCGACCAGCAGAATTGGCAGCGGATCAAAATTGTGCTCATTGGCATCACTCATGCTGCTGCCATACAGGATCATGGAATGGTCGAGCAGGCTGCCATCGCCATCAGGTGTTGCCGCCAGTTTGTCAAAGAAACCCTTGAGCACACTGATATGATAATTATTAAGGACGGCAAACTGGTCCTTGTTTTTCTGTTCATTGGAATGATGCGAGGCATTATGAAAACCTTCATTGACGCCGCTACGTGGGTAACGCACATTGCTGCCTTCCCCCGCCATCATCAGCGAAGAGATACGGGTAATGTCAGACTTGTATGCCAGCACCTGCAGGTCAAACATGAGATTTATATGATTTTCAAAGCCGCTGGGAATGCCAGCAGGCGCATCAGGAACCTCGAGAGATTCCGCCGACAACCTGGCATCTATCAGGGCGACACGGCGCTCAATTTCCCGCACCTCTTCCAGGTATTCATTTAACCTGACCTGGTCAGCGCTGGGCAGCTTGAGGTTCAGGCTGGCGACATCTTCACGAATAGAGTCCAACAGACTTGCCGACTGTCGTCGTCTTTCCCTGCGCTCAGTATCAGTAGTGCCATCCCCAAACAGTCTTTCAAAAACCAGTTGCGGGTTATTTTCCATCGGTAGTGCAAGTGACGGGGTTTTCCAGGACAGGGAGGAGCGATAGGAACAGGTGAAGTTGACGTCGCCACAAGTGTTATTGGAAGGCTCTATGGCCAGTTCAACTGATGGTAATGGTGTGTCCTGACCCAATTCATCTGCCATCACCTGATCAATCGATTTGCCAACAAAAGCGCGATCACCGGCGACTGGATGGGCAGCAGTAAGAAAGGCGGCGGCAGCACGCTCATGATTCTGGGCACCACCACTATCTTCCCCTTCTTCTGGTCCAACGGGTGCATTCGCCAGACCGCTAATAATAGTTATTAGCTTGCGGTAATCTTTAAGGGGTTTCAGGATCGGGGTAAAGGCAAAATCTTTTCCGGTTTTTTCAGGTGTCCAGTACGCCATCGTGGCGCCATGGGGAATATAAATATAGCCCATGCGCGGAGCAGGATTGGCAGCGGTCTGGGCAAGTGCGGTATGTGCCGGAATCATGGAATCCAGCAAGGGTAAAGCAATGGCAGTTCCCGCGCCCCTTAACAGGGTGCGGCGTGACAGGTGCTTTTTACTAATAAACATGTGAGTCTCCGGAATCAATCAATTGTCGCCGAGCTTCCTACATTTCCCGATAAAGATTACTGCTAATACTATAAACCTAGCGCCCGGCAGTCTCCAGCGCGCTTTCAATTTTCGTACGTCGGGTAAAGGCATCACTCAAGGCGATTTCCTGCACCAGGGCACTAAAACGGAAATCGCTATCTTCTGCTCGCTGCACAACCTCGCGCACTGATGGCATATCGTAATACTCAACTTTCCTGCCCAGCGCATAGGTCATCAGTTTTTCGATAAAATTTTCCACAAACAGGTCGCTACGTGCCATCAGGACATCGAACAGCCCTTCCGGCCCATCAATATCGGTACCATCCCAGAAAGTTGCTGCGGTATTAACCGGGATGCCGCTGGTCTGCTCGCGGAACTTACCGATAGCATCAAAGTTTTCCAGCGCAAAGCCAATGGGATCCATCATGTTGTGACAGGACGCACAGGCGGGATCAATACGGTGTTGTTCAAGACGTTGGCGCAGGGTCGTCGGAGCTTCTCCAGCCGTGGCAGTTTCTTCGAGGTTGGTTTCCACTCCCGGTGGTGGTGGTGGCGGTGGCGTTCCCAGCAGATTCTCCATTATCCAGGCCCCTCGAATTACCGGTGAAGTGCGATTTGGTGCCGAAGTGATAGTGAGTATGCTGCTGTGCCCCAACAATCCATGTCGTCCGGTTCCCGCCAAATTCACTTTCCGAAAATGGCTGCCACGAATATTGGGAATACCGTAATGTCGCGCCAGCCGCTCATTTACGAAACTATAATCAGCAGTAAGCAGTTCAATCACCGGGCGATCTTCAAGGATTACTGATTCCAGTAACAATTCGGTCTCACGGCGCATGGCTACTTGCAGGCTACCATCAAAATCCTGCGCCGTTGGATTCACGTTATTTAGTTGTGACAGGGACAACCATGAGGCCGCAAAATTTTTCACCAGTGAATCCGCTTTGGGATCCCTGAGCATTCTTTGTATTTGCTGCTCCTGAACCTTGCTGTCTTCAAGCGCGCCTGACTCCGCCAATGCCAGCAATTCTTCATCAGGAATACTGCTCCAGATAAAAAATGACAATCTTGATGCCAGTTCATAAGGCTGAAGCTCGTAGTTCTGTCCGACATTGATTCCTTCGGGCTCGCTTTCAAAGCGGAAAACAAACATCGGATCAACAAGAATACGTGCCAGGGCATATTGAATGCCCGTATCAAAATCCCGCAGTTCGCGACCATCCCGATAAAAAGCCAACAGCGTGTCCATGGCGCGTTCACTCACCGGCCGCCGATAAGCCTTGTAAGCCAGGTTTTCCAGTATCTGCCGGGCGCAGGGTTCTTCTGCTGAAACGCTGTCAGGTGTGCAGCTGAAAATTGCTTGACGACTGGGGGTATCTCCAGGTCCGGAGGCATTAAGTGGCCCATTTATGGATACCGCACGCACCGAAGTACTGTTCGACCAGACCGTATGCAGATCATCCACGCCTCGAGGTGACTGGGTTTGCACAAAAGCCGCTTCTATTTTGTGAGGCCCGGCGCTTATGCCCAGTCTTATCTGACTGGAGGCTCCCGCAGGAAATAAAGCAACGCGTTCGCCATCGATAACCAGCTCAACAGGATCTTCTATACCGACAGGGTCCAGGGAGAAAGCGGCGTTGGCACCGGTGCGGCTGATACTGAATTCATATTCTGCATCTAGCGGAAAAACATGTTCAAAGGCAGCACCTCCTCGGGTGCCCAGCGTAATACCTTCCAGATGTGCTGATTGATCCTGGCGGTCTGCGCGATAGGTATCGGTTCTGGCACTGGCTGTCATATCACCCACAGCGAGACGGCTGACCTTGTTCGCAGCAGAAATATAGGACTGCATCAATGCCGGAGAGACACTCAAGGCACTGGCGATATTATCGAATCCCTCGCTGGAGTTGTCCGCAGGAAACATCTCGGCCGCGTCTATCGGCAAGGCCAGAAGATCACGAATGGCGTTCTGGTATTCAGTGCGATTCATACGATGTAACAACGGTGCACCGGTATTGGGACTATCACTCCAGGCACTATCAATGGCATGGGCCATATCAGCGACAAATGCCTGCACTTCATGATTCCCTGGTCGTTCTTTTCCCAGCGGCGGCATCATGCCAGCCTTGAGTTTCAGCAACACCTTTTCCCAGGTCTCTGCATCACTTAACAGATCGTTTGTATCCAGCAAGTCAAAGGCAAGACCACCAGCGAAATCATCAAAGTTATGGCATTCACTGCAATAGTCTTCAAGCAGTTGCAGATGCTCAGGGTCAATGGCATCGGACTGTCCATAGAGCGTATTGGTCAGCCCCAAAAACATTAGCGCAATAGCCGGCAAGCGGGCCTTTTTCATATTAGGGCTCATAGGCTATGCCGGCCTCGTCCATCAGCGCCTTTAACAGGGCTATAGTTTCAGGTTTTTGTTCTGCGCCTACAGCCGCAAGGAAAACACCTTCCGCCCAACGCAGGGCACTGCGACCGACAGTGTCCTGAGCATCCAGCTTTGCGCCCGCATCAGCAAGATATCGAATAATGTCATTGGAGCCCCGATTGGCAGCGCCAAGCAGTGCCGTCAATCCCATGGAGTTGCTGGCATTAACATCCCCACCCAGGGCGACGTTGAGCTTGACGGCCTCCAATGAGGCTTCTTCAGACACAGTATAGGTTTGCGCAACAGTCCAGTTAACGCCAGCTGCTGCCATCAGAGCGGTGGTCCCTTCGTAGGTAGTGATATGAGGATCAGCATCATACTCCAGCAGCATAGTCATGGCGGGGATATCGCCAGCCAGTGAAGCTCTAATAAACGGGGTCTGCCCGGTCATATCGACCCAGGACACATCGTTTAGTGAGTAGAGCCACTTTTTTTCTGGCGGCCATTCCTTGGTGCGGGCATTCACATCGGCCCCTGCATCAAGCAAGCGTTTAATCATGGCAAGAACAGGTTTTCTGTTAACACGGTTATCCTGGGGGTCATCTTCCAGGTCACTGTTCATGTCCAGATTACGATAATCCACGGCGGCAAACAGCGGCGTGCGGCCATAAAAATCATCAACATTCACCAGTGCTCCGGAATCCAGCAACAGCTCAGCAACATCAAGCTGATTATTTAACAGCGCCATGAGCAAGGGGGTAATCCCATTGGCCTCGCTGAGTTCAAGGTCAGCGCCATTTTCAACAAGCAGTCTTGCCGCATAGAACTTGCCATCACGGGCGGCATATAACAGCGGAGTCATTCCACCTTTGGCATCATATCGCTCACCACGGTGGGGAACGCCGCTACGGTTGATACCCACGCCTTCCGAACCACAACCGGTGCCCTTGCAGGGAGGAATATAGGCGGGAACAGGTCCCAGGCGGGTACGTGCATCAACATTCGCCCCATGCCGAATGAGCATATCAATAACATCCACATGCCCTTCCCGAACAGCAATCATTAATGCCGTTTGCTGAAATTCAGGGTCCCGGTAATCAACCAGAGCACCGCTGGCCAAAAGCAGATTGACGACTTCAGATTTGCCAGTATGTGCTGCCGTCATCAATATGGTTTCACCGTTTTCGGACAGTGTATCGGGATCAGCCCCTGCGTTGAGCAGCCAACTGACTATTTTTTTATTACCGTTCTGGGCTGCCAGAAACAGGGGCGAGATACCATTGCGATTCAGCACAAGGGGATCTGCACCGGCTTCCATCAACAGAGAAACCGATTCCTGTTGATCGCGCAGCACAGCCCAGTGCAGGGCTGTCGTACCATCATTGAGACGGCTGTTCACATCTATGCCCTGTTCAAGCAACTGCGTAATTTCATCTATCTGTCCTTTTTCAGCCGCACGAGCGAGTTGCGCATGAGCACTGACATTGACTGAAAAAATCAATGACAGGCAAGTGCAAATGACCAACGCCACTTTAAGTAGGCGTACCCCTGAAAAATAGTTCACATTACTTCCCAAATCTTCCTCCGGGAAAAATACTGTATGTCTGCAACTGAATGTAAATTAATAATCTTATCCGGGCTCGTTATTACACTGAAAAATAGTGCATATTGCTTGCACATTAGCCCAAAAATACTGCAACGGATGCCCCTGCACTATATAACAATGCCTATTGATACCTCAAGAATGCTTGATTGGCGAAACGGCAAAACTGACCCACAACCCTGTCAGCTTTATCCTTATACAGACCAGACTTCTATTTCAGGCAATAATTACAGATCACGCGGTCAATAAAACCCGGTTGCCTGCAGAATTGATTCTGCTACATTACACCTCTATAACGACGCGCCTTGCCAGCAGCAACAATTTTATCTTTGAGGTGGCACCTCTAAAATGTCACTTGATTGCGGAAATGTTTTAAACACCACATGCAACTGAATCTTTTCTATAAGCATAAAATCGCGCCCAAATTAGTCCTGGTATTTTTACTCGGCAGTGTTTTTCATTATTCCCAGGCACAGCCCAGAGAATTTATTGAAGGCGTTCATTACCAAGCGCTGGCAAATCCGGTGCCAACCCAAACCGATGCCGACCGAATCGAGGTACGGGAAATTTTCTGGTATGGCTGTCCTGAATGCGCCACTTTGGAACCTGTCATGACTGACTGGGGTGAAGGCGTAAGGGGCGATCTGGTATTACATCGAACGCCAGCAATCTGGAATGACATCATGGCATTACATGCGCGCATTTATTACAGCGCCATTGCTGTTAATGCTTTAGACGCTATTCACAGAGAAGCGTTCAAGGCAATACACCAGAACAATAATCCGCTGCGCACCGAGCCTCAGATCAGGCAATTGTTTCTTGCCAACAATGTGACTGCCGAAGCTTTTGAAAAGGCCTGGAATTCCGGGGAAGTGAATTCACAAGTAGAAAACGCAAGGCTTCGTACGGCCGAATACGGTGTAGACAAATTACCCAGTGTTATCGTCAATGGCCGTTTCGAGGTGACTCATAACAAAGCCATCTTCAATCATATCGAACTGAATATTGCGGTGAATATGCTTGTTCGACGTCTGCGCGACGAACGACGAACAGATTTTTAATTCATCTTTCGCCGTCTCTCGTCGCCCCGTTCGCAATCAGCTACTCACTCAGGCGCGATTTCAAACGCAAACAGGGCATTGCCCGGTCGACCTACAATGCAGCAGTTACCTGACAGCATATAAACCATTCCATCTACGACTACCGGTCCTGAGGCATCAAAGGATCCGCCCTGGGCTTCTACGCCATTAATGGTTTCAAACTGCGGATTACTATCAAAGGTCCACAATACTTTACCGTCTTCGGCGCTGTAAACCCGCATGCCACCGTCGGCCGAACCACTAAAGACGGCGCCGGGAATAGCCGTGACAGCGGCAGATTGCGTTGCGCGACAGCCACGACCCGTCTGACAGAGTAAATCCTGGGGAGGTGCAACCCATACCCCCTGACCACTGGCAAGCTCAATACCATGAACACCGCCCGAGTCGGGATTACCGTACCCCCCAACACCAACATAGGCCATACCGTCCGCGACTGACATGCCCCACCAACCACCGGAAGCACTGCCCGGGGCAACATAATATTGCCAGGCAAGTGCCCCGTTATTATTCGGATCAAGTGCATGGGCCATGCCGGACTTCTGCGGTATAACAAGTAATTCCCTGCCATCAGACGTTGAAGTAAGGATGGGCGAGGCAGAAAAATCCACATCCGGTCCAAGTTCAATGGGACAGTTGGCGCTATTACCATCACCGTTACGACTGCAGCCGGTGATAAAAGCATCATTCGGCGTCATCTGATTCACCCAGACTATTTCGCCAGTTTCGAGATCCATGGCAATAACCGCATCCGAGGTAATTGGTGCCGGATCGCCATAGGCATTACCGGTAGCGGTATAAAGCAGGCCCCGGTCTGGATCAATAGTCGGCGCATTCCAGATGCCCGCGCCGGATGGACCATATAGCTGAACACCGGTATCACTGAGCCCGCGCGGTTGAGGCTCATCCATGGTGTAGGTTTTCCAGAGTATCTGCCCGCTGTTGACATCAAGCTTGGTAATACTGCCGCGAAAAGTACAACAGGGATAATCAGGCCCGGAGGAGTTGGTTTCTTCCACTACTCCAGCAGACGGTACGTATAGATTTCCTTCGAACAGCGTGACCGAACCCGTACCGCGCACACCGGGATGATCTTCTACCCGGGATACCCAGATTTCTTCTCCATTCTGCGCATTCACCGCATACACATTACCGCGCAGGTCCTGAAAGAACACGGCATAGCCATCACCACCTTCAGGCAGGTTGATCGGGCCGACAGACAAGGCACTGCGCACGCCATTGCGCGGCAGGTAGGTCCAGTAAGTACAACCGCTTTTTGCATCCAGAGAATAGATGGCTCCAGCCTTGTTGCCAACAAACAGGCGACCGGAGACCACTGCCGGTTGTGCCCGGGGCTGATCTTCACCCGGCAGTCCAAACACCCACTTCAGGCGTAAGTTGTGAATATTGTCGGCACTCACACCGGCATCCAGCGCGGCGCGTGCATTACGATGATCACTGCCCCAGCCATTCCAGGCCGGCGCCAGGACAGGGTTTCCCATGCGCGGATTATCTGCACACAGATTGGTGGTCATGGTCAGATTCAATTCAGACATAGGCCGCCCGCTGATATATTCCGACAGCGACTGCATCTGCCTATTGGTCAGGCCAGACGCCTGAATACGCATGACTCCCTGGGTCAGTACACGATAAATAGTTTCCGGGGGTTGCTCTGCCAGAACCGATCTTGCCGGTGCCCGAACCGCTTCATTAGCAGGCGCCTCATGACATGTCGCGCAACGGGCGTTGTATAATTCAGCACTATCCTGCGCCATTACCAACATTGGCAAAAACAGCAGTGGACTCAGCAAAAACCATTCAAAAAGACACTCAAGAATACGAAAAATTTTCATTTTTTCCCCTCTGATCAGCGAATCAGGATGCCGCTGAATCCCGATACTATTCCTAACAAATTAATCCCGTTACCGTGTCAAAGCTTACCAGACCACTTTACCTAATTGTTGCGTTTTTTACGTTTTGCAGCTGAGAGGCTTCATGCTATTCTCATTCGCTCATATTCCCACAGCCATATAGCAGGCCGATATTACGGGAAACCCAGGGGAAAAAAATGAAAAAATTTACTACATTGTTTGCTGCTGCACTGCTCTGTATAACTGCAGGTGCCGCGCTTGGCCATCATTCCTTTGCCATGTTTGACCAGACTACCAAGGTCGAATTCACCGGCATTGTTGGCGAAGTGCAATGGACCAACCCTCATGTATGGATCATGGTTGATGTGCCTTCTGATGATGGTACTGACATACGCTGGGGAGTTGAGTTCACCAGCAAGGTACATCTGACCCGTCGTGGCTTTTCTCCGGATTTATTTTCTATCGGGGATGAAGTGACCTTTTCTGTCAGCCCCTATGCTGATGGTAGTCCCGGCGGCAGATTCTTCTGGGTACAACTGACTAACGGTACATATTATTGCGATGTCGGTGCCGCTCAACGTGTTTGTCAGGAAAGGAACTAAACCCCGATAGCGGGTAAACCCATTCAAGAATAATCATAACCAATCAGCCGAATCCTTCTTATGAAATATTTCTCTTTGATACGCACTACCTGTTTTAGCTACTTTGTAATTTTCCTGAGCGCCCAGCTTTTCGGTGTTGCCGCAAATGCCCAGGACGATGTTGTTTATCCCGCCAATGCCGAAAACGTCAGTTATGCCGAGCTCGACCAGTTACCTGACTGGCGCGGACTCTGGTTTCCTGCTTTTGGCCAGGTTGGCGGTGGCGATCCTGTTCTGATTGGCGAAGCCAAAACAATCTGGGAAATGCATCAGGCCAGACTGGCGGCGGACTCCAACTATGAAGTCCCCGAAACTGCCAACAACTGCGAACCTGACGGCTTTCCCTACATCATGAATTTTCCCTACAGCCTGGAGTTTCTGTTTACACCAGGAAAAATCACTGTGATTCAGGAAGCACTGATGCAGGTACGCCGTATTTTTACTGACGGTCGTCCCATGCCTTCGCGCGAGGAACTTGATCCAAACTATTTTGGCTATTCACGTGGGCACTGGGAAGGCGACACTCTGGTTGTCACGACCATAGGCACCCAGGCTGGACAGCGTCTCGGTCGACCGGGAATTACCAACAGCGATCAACTTACTGTGACAGAACGTATCTATCTGGATCCGGAAAATGAAGACCAGCTCCATCTCGACTTCACCTTCGAAGATCCAAAAGTACTCGCCGAACCCTGGCACCTGACCTATACCTACAGTCGGGATCGCACCTGGGAACAGATCGAATATATCTGTTCACAGAACAATCGGCATATTCTTGATGCTGATGGTCAGACCCTGCCACCGGAAGAACTGCGTTAATAATTAATCACGGAACAAAAAAGCCCGATTAAAACCGGGCTTTTTTTATACCAGCATTAAAAGCACTACTCGACGCAGGAAAAACTCTCCGCACTATTAATATCACCACGACCGTTATAACGCGGCCACTCAGGATAATGACATACCGGACGCGTACGACCGGCTGTCGCCTGATTGGCATCACTGGCCACCAGCTCGCCAGGGGCCTGACCTCTTTCTACCCAGGCTTCCAGCGCATCAAGGCTTGAAAGCCGTGCGTTGAATACTCCGGTGACATGGCCCATGCCGGGAATGGTATAGAACTTCACAAAGTCAGATAGCGCCTCTTCATCATAACGCTGCTGTAATCGTTCCCAGTACTGAATGGAAGAGTACACTGGAATAAAATCATCCACCCTGCCATGGAAATAAATCAGCTTGCCACCATTGTCCCGAAAGCGATCAATATTGACGCTATTGGCACTGATCAGCTCTACTAGTTCACCGATGCGCCCTGCATACTGGCCCGGATCAAAATCATCCATGGTATCCAGTGTCAGGTCCTGGGCGATGGCATAACGGGGTGTAGCATCACCAGGTCCATACTGAAGCGCCTGCTGCGGCCCTTCCCGTCCCAGATTGGTACTGCCGCCGTCCATAAATGTGGAGCCCTCAAAAGGGGTCCACTTGGGAAACACAGAGGTCAGCTCATCATCTGCAAAGACACTGAAGCCAAGATCATAGGGAGTATCCATGACATTGAGCGCTTCAATCTGCGCATCTGACAAACAACGGTCACTGATATCCGCACCATTGTCACAGCGAACCGGATTGTCCGAAGTGGTCAGCCTGAAATCTTCGGTCTCTTCCAGACAGGCTTCAACATTACTGATGATGCCATCTTCTGCCCGATCCAGATCATCACAGGCGGCATAAACCGCTCCTACATAACTCTCAATTTTTGCTGGACTAATCCAGCTGTCACCATTGTTGGCCAACAGAGCCCGGGCATAGCGATTCGCTGAAAGATGCAGCATCACCACGTTATGTGCCGGATAGCCTGCTACGGCGCCATGGTAATCATCAGGATAACGCTGCACCGCATCGAATGCCTCATGTCCACCCTGAGAGCCCCCGATAATATAATTGTACTGGGATGCCGTGCCATAACGGGCCTGAACCAGGTGCATGGCCACATCATGGGTTTTCTTGATTTGCTCATGACCGTAATTTCTCAACGCTTCCTCATACAGGAAGAAGCTGCCATCAAAACCGGGTAAACGGGATTTGTGCCCCGAATCACTGCCAAGGGTCACATAACCCCGGGCCAGTGGCGTTTCTTCTGAAGCCGGCTGCTTGGCATAATGTCCCAGACCGGTAATGACACGACCATTAAAACCGCCCCCACCCAATTGCAGGGATTTACCGTTCCAGTCACTGGGCAGGTTCACCTGGAACTCTATATCCGGAGCGCTATACGTCACGGGATGGATATTACCTTTCACCTGACAGAATTCGCCGTTGCTATTATCCCGGGCATTGGCACGCACCAGTTGGGTGGCAAAAATGGTCGCGCCTGTCGTGCCAAGACCAATGCCTGATGCCGGTATTTTTAAACCGTTAAGCGCGGCGCAGGCTTGTGCCGCGTTCAGACTGGCCAATTTAGGGCGCCAGGAAACATCCTGGGCGAAAGCCCCGCTGCCGAGACAAATACTGGCTACCACTGATACCAGGCCTTTGATTATTATTGCTTTTTTAGCAGGTGTTGCCATGGATTTCCCCTTCTCCAGATAAATAGTAAACAGTCAGCAATATTCCTGTTTTTTGCACCCCGTTGCAAATGCTTAATACAGTCCCCATTAGTATTTACAGGATGTGATAGAATGTCCTTTCTTCTGGGGGTGATTTGGATTCGACGCCGGTACTAAAACCCAGGGTGCATGTCGAGAGGGTAGTAACTCTCGTAAAAAAATTGCTGCAACTTTTTTAGTTGCCAACGACGATACGTACGCTCTAGCCGCTTAAAGACCTTAAGTTAGGCTAGCGATTGCCAAGGGATGCCTGTAAACCTGAAGCAATTGTCATATAGAACAGGATCGACCCAACAGTGCGTTCGCCGCCGAGGGTCTAAATATTTAGCGAACTCGCCCTAAACACCCTGCCAGTCGGGTCGTGATGGGCTAACTCAATAGATTTGGCTAAACATGTAGACCTCTAGGCAGAGGGCTGACGGACGCGGGTTCAATTCCCGCCGCCTCCACCAAACAAGGGTTTAAAGAGAACCCGGCAAGACCAAAAAAGCCCGTATATCCCTGTGATTACGGGCTTTTTTAATGCCTACAGCGTCCATTGGCTACCCAGACAATCCAGCTTTTACAGTAGTACGCTTAGCAGTACTGCTGAATACTCAATTCATCTTTTGCATATTTTTCAATAGGTTATGATATAAATTCAACTCCCGCCGCCCCACCAAACTGTTATCTAATCAGCTCCAAGGAAGGACAGAACACTCATGAAATACTGGATTTGCACCATTTTAACAGTCTAAAGACGTCCAGCTAGATATAAAAATATCCAGAATTTTTACTAACATGTTTAGAAAAATGGATACAAAATTACTTTTTAAAGTAAATATACTAAGAATGACTAAGCCTCTAACTGATACGAATATCAAGAAATCCCTCTATTCAATATGCTTATAATGGAGAGTGCGATGAGCCGAACCTGTGTTCAGAAGGCACGTAAAATGCTGATTGTTAATTGATATTTTTTCAGAATCTGAGGCTCAGACAGGGTGGAGCGCGAAGAGTTCTATGGGGTTAACAAGCACGTATTAGGAAGTTGATCTTGAAAACTTTCCTACGAAGCTACCGAGTAATCAGGCATGTAACTTTGCCCATCAATCGTAGTGGCGTCTGACTTTCCGTGATATCCATGCGAATTACCCTGAGCAGCCAAACAACCAAACAGCTTGCCTGCGCCATATGGAAACACATACTGATTAACCATATAGAAAAATAGGATCAATACTCATCCGCATATCAAAACAGACCGTATGTTAGTATTAGCTTTGTTTTCTAATAACGAATTACACTGGGTGACATGAACTTAAGCCAATTTCCTAATCTAAAAAAGGGATTTATATTTTTAGGCATATCTCTTTTAATCCTTTCAGTTCTGATTTCGTTGTCTGTATTGGTAGGATTTTTTAATCTAAATGATTTTGAAGTTTTAGGTCACTCAGGGCTTCGCAGCATTGCTGCTATAGCAGTTCTAGGCTGCTTAATAGCTGCAACTGGATACTACGACGAATAATGGGAGTAATAATATGTTCAAACAATCTGATTTTTTCATTCTTTTAGCAGTAGCAATTTCTTTTGCGGTCTCGGCATATCTTTGGTTTTATGGTCAGCAAGATGAAGCGCTTTTTACAGCACTATGGGTGCCGTCCATATTATGCTTTGGGATCTATTTCAAACTAATGGCTATCATGGGGAGTAAGAGATGATTACACAGATACTACCTTTTATTGCTATCTTCGTTTTCACGCTAATGTTAATTGGTCTGTTTCTATCCGCTCGTGAATTTCTCAAATTAAGTGATGACCCATCTCAGGTTGTTGGTGAAAAGTCAGATCAAAAAAAGCAACAAGCAGACGAAACATAAGAAGAATAGAGGGCACTGGAGATATGGAAGTGACACAATAATGATTGGCCAAAAGCAACGCAGCTTGCTCGTAAATTAAAATTGCCTGTCATTGAGAAATTAAAAGTGTCTCGGAAATGCCGAGTTGTTAGCAGACTTTTTTATATACCCGAGACTAGACCACCCAATGTGTAGCTCTACAAAATCATTTTTCTAAAATCCAATATTAAGTATCTGAGCAATTACAGTGACACTGTCAAGCTATGACAGATTCTCCCTTGTGCCTATTTTTTCTCCGTCTACTCGACCACAGTAATCTTGTACGATAACAAGCTGGTGGTGGTAATTGGCTTGCGGTCTTCAGTGAGCAGCTAGTAGCCTACATAAAACAGACGCTCGCAAGCGGTTATTGTTGTGTGATATAGGTTTGCAACTGACGCACGATTACCTATCAACGTTGCAGTAGCAGTGAAGGCAGAGGATACAAAGTCGACTGCAGAAAGAATAGCTGTATAGGTTAGGATCTGTTGTAAAAAGAGATATACAGCTAGATTTAGGTTTAAGCTAGCATAAGAATGTGAATATAAAGACTGAGCTTAATAAGTTAGATATCTATAATCTAAAGCATTTTATCTGCGTCACTACATTCTTATAAGGATAAGTAGACAGCATTATCTACTGTATCTTCACCTCTAGATAAACATTGCCCATTTTTTTATTAATTATTTGATGATTATTATTTTTTATCTATGTGAATTTCCACATTGAGTAATAAGTGCTTGTACAAGCATATGTCAGACTCCTTTTTCAAACGAATCGTTTGAATTTAAGTTTGTGCACATGGAGAGTGCTTTGAAGTCTAATGCAAACTGAAGGCTTTTATTTGGAAGGTGGTAATATCCTTATTTGCAATGATTGATCATCATCTGGATTTGGTGATTAGATTGTTTCCAAAACTAAACTCTTAGCTTGATTTTCTCTAGACTTAGTCTGTCTTTATAACTTATGACTAATGCTGCAACAGCTAATATGAGTATTCCTCCTGCCTCATATAAAATATTAATCGGGTCTAAGTCTTTACTCTGAAGAATTATCATGCGGCACAATGCCGTCATAGCAATAATGATTGGCAAAGTAACCGGAATTCTATGACTTGTATAAAAAGCGCTAATCATTCCAAGAACCTCCGCGTAGATAAAAAGTAGAAACAAGTCACTTAAATTCACTTCAAAGGTTGATATCATCCTTATGCCCTCAACTGACGCAGCGTATAGCGTAGCAATACCTATTATTAAAAGTATTACATTCTCAGCTATTTCAATTACACGTGAACTTATTTTATTAAAATCTTGAGTCATCTCTTTTGAAACTCCTTTTGTGCTCGCAAAATTATCATCCACTGGCTATAAGCTTAAAAAAACTTTTCTCATCACCAAGAAACTCAAAGAATTAGAGTACATACGCACTTAGTACTAATGTGGATGAAATAATTAAAAAAAGAAGATATAGGGATAGAAGTATTTTATTCGTAGTGCAAAATGCCAGAATTATTTTTCAGCATCTCCCTGCTCAAGCATTTCGCTTGCTTCAAGCCACTGTTCTTCGAGTGCTTCAGTGGCAGATACCAAGGCTGCTCTTTCCAGCAGCAAGTTGTTTAACTTGTCTTTCTGTCTGTCATCATAGAGAGACGCATCGGCTAACTGCGTTTCAAGCCTGATCTGCTTGAGTTGATTACTATTGATTTGTTTTTCCAAATTGGTAGCTTTGTTACGCAGGGATTGCAGCTGATTCCTTTTTTCCGCTGCCTGTTGCCTCAGCTCCTTTTTACTCAGCTTGTTTTCAGCCTGGTTATCAGGCTTTTTGCCAGCCTTGTTATCCGCCTTGCTTTGCTCCAACAGGAGCTTTTCATAATCATTAAGGTCACCGTCAAACACTTCCAGCTTGCCATTTCTAACCAGCAGAAACTGATCTACGGTATTACTCAATAAATGACGGTCATGGGACACCAGGATCAGGGCGCCAGTAAACCCCTGAAGCCCAACTTCAAGGCTATGGCACATTTCAAGATCAAGGTGGTTGGTCGGCTCGTCCAGCAGCAACAGATTGGGTTTTTGCCAGACCACCAGGGCCAATGCCAGTCGAGATTTTTCGCCACCCGAAAAGTGCTTGATAGTTTCTGTAACACGATCATTCTGAAAATCAAAACCGCCGAGAAAATTACGTATATCTTGTTCACGCACCTTAGGATCCAGTCGCTGCATTAGTAACATAGGGGTAGCTTCTGTATCCAGCTCATCAACCTGATGCTGGGCACAGTAACCAATATTGAGATGATCGGAGCGGTTGATATCTCCACTTAGCAGGGGCAGTTTATCTGCCAACACTTTTAACAGGGTAGACTTGCCCTGCCCATTCGCGCCCAGCAGGCCTATACGGGAGTCTGAGCGAATATTCATCGAGAAATTTTCAATCAGCGGGGTTTCATAGCCAAAAGCAATATCTTCACAGGCAAGCAGACTTGGTGGCAGCTTTACCGGCTCCAGAAATTTAAACTTAAAAGGCGAGTCTATATGAGCTGGGGCGATCTCTACCATGCGATCAAGTTCTTTTAGCCGGCTTTGTGCCTGCCGTGCCTTGGTCGCCTTGGCGCGAAAACGGCGCACAAACGATTCTATTTCTTTTTTTCGCACCTGCTGCTTTTCATATTCGGCTTGTTGCTGCGATAGTCGTTCCGCTTTTTGTTTTTCATAATCACTGTAGTTACCGCGATATAAGAATAATTTTTTGTTTTCAAAACTGACAATATGACTGACTACAATATCAAGGAAACTACGATCATGGGAAATTAGTAACAAGGTTCCTTCATAACGCAGTAACCACTGCTGCAGCCATAAGGTGGCTTCAATATCCAGATGGTTGGTAGGTTCATCAAGTAGCAATAAATCCGAAGGCGTCATCAATGCCTGCGCCAGATTCAGGCGAATACGCCAGCCTCCGGAAAACTCCTGCACAGTGCGGTTAAAATCTTCCAGTTCAAAGCCCAGCCCAGAGAGTAATTGTTCAGCCCGATTTCTGATTGACCAGGCATGAATCAATTCAAGTTCCGAGTGCAGTTGCGCCATAAGCTGATCATCGTGATCCAATTCGGCCTGAATCAGCTGCTTTTCAATAGAACGAAACTTACTGTCTCCATCGATGACATAGTCCAGTGCGCTACGCGAAGACCCGACCGTTTCCTGGTACATCTGTGATTTACGCAAGTCTTTAGGCATATCCAGTTCGCCAGTATCGGCACTGAGCTCCCCCATGAGCAATTTGAACAGGGTGGTTTTGCCAGTGCCGTTACGGCCGATGATGCCGATCTTTTGGCCGGAATAGACCGTAAGATCAACCTCATCCAGCAAAAGCTGACTGCCCAGACGTATTGAAATATCCTGTAGTGAAATCATTGAACTCTTGTTGGGGACGATAGCCCAGGATGGGGAAAGCGGCTATTCTAATGAGCTTCGTAAACAAAGCAAATGATCTTGCCGCTTCAATAGGTACGGAACGATGCCAGAATATAGACTGATAATGCTAAAACGGCTCATAAAAAATACATTTTATGCATCATGGCGCTCCCGAAGCGCGAAACTTGGAGCAAAAGGTCTTTTCAAACCACGCATGACGCCGGTTTTTTTTATAACCCGCTGGGATTTCTGGATGCATTGAGCTACTATGATTTCTCCCCTCTTCGCAACACTTTGCTTGTGCTGGCGAATTTTTGAGCGCCTGAACCATGGCGAACTAAGAATCAGTGTTAGCGCTGTTAATGTCACCAGTAGAAATTTGATCTATTTTGATTTAGATATAGAGCCCATCATCCCTGAACATATTATGGCAAGCGCAGCATTGCCCGATGGTTTGCCGCCAATAGAATTTGATGGCGAATGTTACTAGGATGCCAGTCTTTTTTTCCAATAGCTCCCTGCAATACGTTATTGATCATAATGCCAATGTCTGCGAAGACTTATTACTTTTCCAGATAGATCTCTTCAGTGCTGAGGGCAGCATGCCCATGAACATCGTGGAAGTGGGACGTCGCATGAAAGATATCCAGCATTCAAGTCCGACTCGTACGATTACTGATATTGTCCGCGGCACACAAAATATACTCGGTCTTATCAATCGTTTATTGGAGCACATACCTACCGAATCCCTTACTGAAGAAGAGATTGCTATGCTGGGCAAATGGAGTTGTGACTCTGCCATCACCCTGGTGCATTTAATCTATCGCCACAAAAACCATGAACTGGCTTCCAAGGATTATGAAGTTTCACGTCTGTCTGTTGAGGAGCATTGGCAGGCAGGCGAACAGGATATTGAACATATGCTTTCTCAAAAGTCTTGGCTTGATCGTAAACTCATCAAGGGAGAAGTTACCGTCTTTGATTCTAATGAAATGCATGATTCTCCTTTGGTATAAATGAAAATTATTAGCAGATTACTGTTTCCATTTTTTCAACTTGCGTTCTTCGGCAATACTTGCTGCTAACCGCGCATCAGATATACTTACCCCATGGAAGTTACCCTGTTTCCCAATTCCCTTCGCCCTGGCGTAGGTCTGCGCCCTAAAAAGGAAGCGCAAAGACCATCACTGCCTCAACACGCACGGCTTTGCCCGGTGCTTGAAGCAGGCAGTTCACTGGGGGCACTGGTCTATCCTGCCCTGGCTGAAAACGAACAGTTTCATATCGGTTATGAAGGCGAAGGCCTTTACCAGTTTGGCTACTCGGTTAACGCCACAGGAAAGCAATGGGACCAGGTATTTTTTGTTAACTATCAGTTATCTATTGGCACCATCGGCATGCGCAAAGAAGAGGTACAACTGATGGTACCTGAAACCCCCAGTCTCAAGGATAGTGCTCGGGCAATAGCACGAATGTTTGTCTCTGTAGATGATCTTGGCACACCCGAAGGCGCTGTTACCTTAAGAGGGGCCTATAATTTCCAAACCGCCCCGGGCTGGGACACAGTGTATTCCGGTGTGATTAATAATCCAGCCCGCCCCGTAGCACCGGTACTGGTTACCCGTGTGGAAACCGACTGGTATGTTCATGATTCAGAATTTCGTTATATATTAACGCCCGGTGAGATCATTACCGTGTCACATAATC
>Ga0255769_10002499_pt1 | contig 19612 bp, 18 predicted proteins | sample 041ome_9_FD_179637 | JGI IMG/M metagenome (GOLD analysis project Ga0255769, IMG submission 179637) | Coastal salt marsh microbial communities from the Groves Creek Marsh, Skidaway Island, Georgia - 041413US metaG (version 2) | ecosystem: Environmental > Aquatic > Marine > Intertidal zone > Salt... | reverse complement strand
AGCTCCTTGGCCGCTCTCGCAATCCAGGATCGTTGCGCTCGATTAAAAGGCAATTCCTCCCGGTCCATCGCAAAGAAGTATTGCCTGAAAAACACCCCCATGTGCTCAAAGAAGTAACGAAGACGACCTATGACCGGGTAGTTTCGGCGAATCGCTTGTGTGGTCTGATTGGTATCGATGATGTACAGCACAACGACCGTCGCCAAGGCGCCCAAAATGGCTAGCGCAAAGACCATATTGGCGGCGTCCAACACGGTGTCGAGAAAAGAGAGTATCGAGTCCATAGGCTTTTTGACCCTCGCGAGATGACCCCTTTAGGATCCGCTGGCGCGTGCGAAATTGCCAGCCCCCAAAAGCGACACGTGCGATGCACTGCGTCCCGTTGCCACGGATTCTGGTTTGCTGCGTTAGCTATTGTGACCCGGATCTTGGTTCTGCCCCTATAAGCGGGAACCAGCTAGTGCTTTTGTGCCGCCATCTCGGTCACGGGGGCGGATACTCTTCGCCGGAGCGAAGCTGGTGAGCGTGATTTGCTTGAAGTTTACTCGTTGTGATGGAGCCAACGCCCGCCCACGCTGGACCGAGTTGAGGCTAGAGATTGCGTTTTCCTTGGGTGCTGCCCCACAGCTTTAAGGCGCTAATGAATTTCTGGCCAGCGGGTCAGTCTATCAAGTTGGTACCGGAGGCCGGACTTGAACCGGCACGCTTTTAAGGGCAACGGATTTTGAATCCGTCGTGTCTACCAATTCCACCACTCCGGCACATAGACGAGGCGGCGGAGTATACCAATTCCGGCTCGGCCGGCAATGGGAGACTGGGTTTTTCAGGGGCTTGCTGTATACTCTTGCGCGATTCAGCCGAGCCACACCCGGTCGGTCCGGTGAATCTGAGTATCTTTAGGGAGAAAAGATATGGCGATGAAGCTCATCAAGAAAACCCCCGATTACAAGATCTACGTTCGCGGCGACGATCGTTACGCGGTTCAAGATGCCAGCGGCAAGCCAGTGAATGGCGAAGAAAAGGTCCGTATCCTGTTGGCTGAAGAGCTGATTACTGTGGCCATTCCTGATCCCAAGCCCGAGCCAGCCGCAGATGTGGAGGAAGGTGAGACCGAGGCGAGTGCGGACGCCACCGACGCGGAAGCAGAAGACCCGCAGGATGAGCCGGCTGAAGAGCCAGTGGCAGCCGAAGCTGATGAAGGGGAAGCCGAGCCGGAGCCGGAGGCAGACCCCGCGCCTGAGGCAGTAGCTGAGGATGCACCCGCCGAAGGCGAGGATGAGGAAGAGGCAAAGTAGGCCCTGCCCATGAAGCAAGAATCCGAAAAGCCGGCTTGTGCCGGTTTTTTTGTGGTGCGGGCCGCACTTTTGTTCGCGCCAAAAGATCAGCACCCTTGTCAGCTTTTTAGCCCATGAAACGAGCCGAATTCGGTTTCGATTTGCCAGCAGAGCTGATTGCTCAGGAACCGCTCTCAGAGAGATCAGCTTCGCGGCTGTTGGAGCTTGACGCCGCGCTCAAGAAAATTGCCCATAGATCATTCAGAGACCTGCCGTCTCTGCTGTCGTCCGATGATCTACTGGTGTTCAACAATACCCGGGTTCTGCCCGCGCGGCTGTTTGCTCAAAAGCAAACGGGGGGCAAGGTCGAAATTTTATTTGAGCGACTGCTCGGAGATGGTTCTGCCCTGGCGCATGTCAGGGCCAGCAAGAGCCCCAAGGAGGGTGCCTTGCTGCTGGTCACGCCGGATGATCATAGTGATGTCTCCGAGTTAACGCTGCGTGTCACCGGTAGAGAGGGCACCTTTTTTACGCTTACGCCCGAATCGGGATCGCTAAGAGAGATGATGCGCCGCTTTGGTCACATGCCGCTGCCCCCTTACATAGAGAGGCAAGACACGCCGGAAGATCGCGACCGCTATCAAACAGTCTATGCCCGACGTGAGGGCGCGGTCGCAGCGCCAACCGCGGGTCTGCACTTTGATCGACCGCTACTCGATGCACTGGATGCGGAGGGGATACGACGAACAGAGGTGACGCTACATGTGGGTGCAGGGACCTTTCAGCCGGTACGGGTCGACGAAATTGAAAGCCATGTCATGCATAAGGAATATGTCGAGGTTGATCAGGAGTGCTGTGACGCGGTCAATGCCTGCCGGGAGCGAGGCGGTCGCGTTATTGCGGTGGGCACCACCGCAGTCCGCTCTCTGGAGAGCGCGGCGCGGCAAAATGCGGAGGGATTAATCATGCCTTTCGAAGGAGACACCGATATTTTTTTATATCCTGGCTGCCGATTTCATGTTGTGGATGCCATGGTTACCAATTTTCATCTACCCGAGTCGACCTTGTTGATGTTGGTGTCGGCTTTTGCAGGGGTCGAGACGATCCGGGAGGCCTATGCGTCAGCCATCGAAAATCGCTATCGGTTCTTCAGTTATGGCGACGCCATGTTCTTGACTAAAAGCGAGACAATCTCGTGAGATTCACTGTGTCACAGTGCGACAGCCTAGCGCGCCGGGGTGAGATCGAACTGCCCCGGGGGCGTATTCAGACCCCCGCATTTATGCCTGTTGGCACTTATGGCACGGTTAAGGGCATGCTCCCGAGAGATATCGTGGAGATCGGCGCGGAGATCATACTGGGCAACACATTTCACCTGTGGCTCCGGCCTGGCACCGAGGTGATTAAAGCCCACGGGGATTTACACGACTTTATGGGCTGGGCGGGACCCATACTCACTGACTCCGGTGGCTTTCAGGTGTTCAGCCTGGATGAGCTCCGCAAAGTGACGGAGGCGGGTGTTGCCTTCAGGTCGCCCGTGAACGGCGATAAGGTTTTTCTCGACCCCGAGACCTCGATGCGCATTCAGCGCGATTTGGGTAGCGACATTGTCATGATTTTTGACGAGTGCACACCGTACCCTGCCACTGAAGTCGAGGCCGAACGCTCTATGCAGTTGTCACTGCGATGGGCAGCCCGCAGTAAAGTGGCGCATGGCGACAACCCGGCGGCATTGTTCGGCATTGTTCAGGGAGGGATGTATCCGGAGCTCCGTAAGCAGTCGCTTGATGCTTTGGTCGAGATAGGCTTCGACGGCTACGCCATCGGTGGCTTGTCGGTGGGTGAGCCCAAATCCGAGATGATGAAAGTGTTGGACGGCCTTGCCTCCCTCTTGCCGGTCGAGGCGCCGCGGTATCTGATGGGGGTAGGGACGCCGGCGGACCTGCTGGAGGGCGTACGTCGCGGCGTCGATATGTTTGACTGCGTGATGCCCACGCGTAATGCCCGCAACGGACATCTTTTTACCAGTGCCGGTGTTATCAAGTTGCGCAACGCGCGACACAAGGCCAGCACCGAACCACTAGATCCCACCTGCGACTGCTACACCTGCCAGCATTTCAGTCGGGGATACCTCGCGCATTTGGATAAATGCAACGAAATATTGGGGTCCCAGTTGGCCACCATTCACAACCTTCGTTTTTATCAGCGCCACATGGCGGGTATTCGACAGGCGATAGAGGCAGGAAACCTAGATGCCTTTGCAACAGCATTTTATGCCCAACAGGCAGAGGGTGATCGCCCATGAGCGAGGTGCCGAACCGCGTCAAGTCGCCCTGTGTCGAGGTCTGTGCTTTGGACGACAAAGACATATGCATTGGCTGCTATCGAACCGCCAACGAAATCGTTGAGTGGTTCTCCGCCAGTAATGAACGCAAGCGGGAGATCTTGGTTAGGGTGGGGGAAAGGCGCGCCGCTGACTAACTGTTTGCTAATCCTTAATTGCCTGCGGGTTTGTCTGAGGCGGTTGCAACCGCATCGAGAGGCGTTATGCGCAATCGACTGATGTGCGTCTTGGCAATTTCTTCAATATCCAGCTGATATCCCTCTATCCTCACCGCGGCCTGAGCACTGGGGAACGCTTCCAGCGCTTCAAGGGCCAGGCCGCTGAGGGTTTTAGGGCCGTCTGTTGGCAGATCCCAGCGACGTTGACGGTTCAGATCACGAATACTGACGGTGCCAGAGCAGGTGGTGCTACCGTCTGGATGGCGCGTGATTTCCTCGTTTTGCTCTACCAGATTGGAGGTAAATTCCCCCACAATCTCCTCGAGAATATCCTCGAGCGCAACCAGCCCTAAAATGTCTCCGTACTCGTCAACGACCATTCCCAGTCGTTTTTTTTGTCGCTGAAAATGCAGTAGCTGGGTATTGAGGGGGGTATTTTCGGGGATGAAGTAGGCGGGATCAGCTACGGCGAGAAGTTTCGAGCGAACCAAGCGGCCGACATCGAGTACCTGACTTAGATTACGCATGTGAAATACGCCTTCAATCTGGTTGATGTCGTCGCGATAGATGGGCAGTCGAGTGTGCTCAGTGTTTTTAAGCTGTCGCATGATGGCTTCATCGGGCGCCTCGATATCGATCCCATAAATCTCGTTGCGCGGTGCCATGATGTCGTTCACCGTCATCTGCTCGAGATCCAGAATGTTTACAAGCATTCTGCGATGTCGACTCGGGATCATCGAGGCGGATTCGGTAACGATCGTGCGTAACTCCTCCTGAGACACGGCGTCGTCTCCGCTTTGATCCGGTGAAAATCCCATTAACTTCAAGATACCGTTGGTCAACCAATTAATGGATAAGACCAGTGGCATCAACAATTTTAGCAGCGGGACAAGAATGAGGCTTGCGGGAAAAGCGACGCGCTCGGGATGCAGTGCGGCGATTGTCTTTGGGGTGATTTCGGCGAAAATAAGGATGACTAACGTCAGCACCAGCGTCGCTATGGCGATGCCCGCGTCTCCGAACAGCCGAATGGCAATGACCGTGGCGATGGCCGAGGCAAGGATGTTGACCAGATTATTGCCGATAAGAATGAGACCGATCAGTCGGTCGGGTCGTTGTAATAACGAGATGGCGCGTCCTGCGCCGCGGTGGCCTGTACCCTTCAGATGCTTCAAGCGATACCGGTTCAGCGACATCATGCTCGTCTCTGAACTTGAGAAGAAGGCGGAGATCACAATCAATAGCGCCAGCGCCGCAAAGAGCAGGCCCAGCGATGTCTCGTTCAAGGGAGGTTCTTACCTCTATCTATGCCGAATCGAAATGGTGGAGAAAAAAGCGGGCACGCACAAGCCTCTTTTGACGACCCTGAAAGGGGCGCGTTGGGGTTATTGGGCCACGGGGAGTAGCAGTTCAAGCACCAGTTTGGAGCCAAAGAACCCCAGAATCAGTAGGCCAAAGGCAATCAGGTTAACGGTAATCGCGGATTGCACCCGCCAGCCCCGGCGAAAATATTGCGCCAGCAGGATCGCGTAGAGGCACCACGCGAGTAGGGTGAGTACCGTTTTGTGCACCAAGTGCTGGCCAAAAAGGTCCTCAACAAAAACCATCCCTGTTCCAATCGCAATCGTCAGGATAAGAAATCCGGCCCCGGATAATTCAAAAAACAGGGCTGAAGCGGCCTCAAGCGGCGGTAGTTTGCGGATAACGCCCTGGCTACGGTGCTGTCTCAGTTGTCTGGATTGCACTGTGACCAGCAAACCTTGCAGAACGGCAAGGGCGAGAACCGCAAAGCTGATGATCGAAGCAGAGACATGGGAAAGAATGCCAGCGGGCAGGTCACTCATTGGTCGGCTGGTGTCCGGCGCGAAGGTGGCCACCAGAATTGAGAGTGCAGCCAACGGGAATAGCACAATGAGCAAAGTGTGAAGGGGGCGAGCCAGCAGGGCGATCAGGCTGATGACACCCATACTGAGAAACATCAGTGAGGCCACGCGATAGAAACCAAGGCTCGATTCTCCCGCTTGTGCCGGTAGATACGCGGCCAAGCCATGCGCTAACAGCGCCGCGACCCCAACAAGGGCAATCTGGCGTCGTTGCCGCTGTTCACCTGCCTCCAGATTGAGTACCTGCCGCCAGACTGCGATGAGATAGAGTAACGCAGCCAAAACAGCCAACCCCGCGGTCAACAAACTGGGGGCGCTACCCACGGCCTCGGGCCTCGCAATAGCTGTCAGCAATCATCTGGATTTGGGTATCTCTCATCGCATCCTTATACTACGCGGTTCCAGATGAACTTGGGTATCCCTACGCGGGTAACACGTCGATGTTTGAATCTCTCAGTGATCGGTTGAGCAGTAGCCTCAAGGCTATATCAGGTAAGGCAAAAATTAGCGAAGACAATATCCGCGATACGCTTCGTGACGTTCGGATGGCGTTGCTCGAGGCCGATGTGGCCCTGCCGGTGGTTAAGGATTTCACTGAACGGGTCAAGGATCGTGCGATCGGGGCTGAAGTCGCTAAAAGTCTAACGCCGGGCCAATCCTTTCTCAAAGTGGTCCAGGCAGAATTGCAGACGGTGCTGGGCGGGGAGAGTGAGGGGCTCAATCTGGCAACGCAGCCACCCGCGGTGATTATGGTGGCCGGCTTGCAAGGCGCTGGGAAGACCACCTCGGTGGCCAAGCTGGCGCGGTATTTGATCGAGCGGGAAAAAAAGAGCGTTTCGGTAGTGAGCGCTGACGTTTATCGCCCTGCGGCTATTACGCAGCTGGAAACCTTGGCTGCCGAGGTTGGCGCGCGCTTTGAGCCAAGTGACCCTGCAGAGAAGCCAGTCGATATTGCGCGGCGAGCCGTTGCTAATGCAAGGGTGGCGTTCTCGGATGTAGTGCTTATCGATACTGCCGGTCGACTCGCTGTGGATGAAGTGATGATGGCCGAAATTGCCGCATTGCACGAGGAAGTGAAACCGATTGAAACCCTGTTCGTCGTTGATGCCATGACGGGTCAGGACGCGGCCAATACAGCCAGGGCCTTTGGCAAGACGCTGCCGCTGACAGGCGTTATTTTAACCAAGGTCGATGCCGATACCCGGGGGGGAGCGGCGCTGTCGGTGCGAACAATCACTGAGCGACCGATAAAGTTTTTGGGCGTTGGTGAAAAAACCGATGCCTTGGATCCCTTCCACCCGGATCGCTTGGCCTCGCGGATTCTGGGAATGGGCGACATGCTGTCGCTCATCGAAGAGGTTGAACGCAAGGTCGATCATGACAAAGCCAAAAAGCTTGCCACAAAAGTGCAGAAAGGCGGGCGCTTTGATTTGGAGGATTTTCGGGAACAGCTTCAGCAAATGAAAAACCTGGGCGGTATGAGCGCCATGCTCGACAAAATGCCAGGCATGTCGGGGATGGCTCAGGCGGCACAGAATGTTGACACCAAGCAGTTTGTCCGTATGGAGGCGATGATCGACTCCATGACGCCCAAAGAGCGACGTAACCCTGATTTGATTTCCGGATCTCGCAAACGTCGAATTACGCTGGGTTCCGGCACCGTGGTCCAGGATCTGAATCGGCTACTCAAGCAACACAAGCAGATGCAGAAAATGATGAAAAAAATGAAGGGCGGGGGCATGCAGCGCATGATGCGTGGTCTGGGTGGCATGACCGGTGGCCCGGGTGGCGGGCTTCCGCCGGGGTTTCCTCGTCGTTAACACCGGCTAAGGGAGTCAAAACCCGCCGACTTTGCACCTTTTCACTGATTGCGGATTGCTGTATTCTCCGCGCTCTTTTTCTCAGAGAGCCCCTGTCTTCAGCGGTTCACAAACTAAATCGAGGATACAGCATTATGGTAGTCATCCGGTTATCTCGGGGTGGTTCCAAGAAGCGTCCCTTCTATCACGTCACCGTGTCCGACCGACGCGAGGCCCGCGATGGGCGCTTCATCGACCGCTTGGGATTCTTCAATCCCATCGCCCGTGGTCAGGAAGAGCGTCTGCGCATTGACGTCGAAAAAGTCGAAGGTTGGGTCGCCAAGGGTGCCCAAGTTTCGCCCCGCGTTCGAAAGCTGATGAAAGAATATCAGGCGGGCGCTCAAGCGACGGCCGCCTGATAGATTTCGGGGGGCGGCCCCGTGCGGTCCGATGCAAGATCTTCCGCCCCCAATCGATGATCATCTAACGCTGGCCGACGTGGTTGGCGTATACGGTGTCAAAGGGTGGGTCAAGTTGCGACCGCGACTCGAAGACACTGCATTGCTCACAAGCCTTTCCAGACTCTACTTATTTGGCCCCACTGGCAGAAAATCCTTCGCCATGGGTGACCTGCGGGTGGAGGCTGTCCGACATCAAGGTAAGAGCCTCATCGCCAAACTCGCCAATATCGATGACCGAACGGCGGCTGAAGCCCTCAGAGGGTTCGAAATCCGTATTCCCGCCGCCAGCTTTCCAGCTCCTGATGCCGGTGACTTTTATTGGCGTGATCTGATGGGATTGGCGGTGTGGTGCTGTGAAGGCGATAAGCGGGTGTTACTGGGCACTGTGGAGCGATTGTTGGAGACCGGTGCCAATGATGTATTGGTCGTGGCACCGACGGAGATAAGCGTCGATGACAAGGAACACCTTATTCCCTGGATCCCAGACAGTGTCATCGTCGACGTGGATCTGCAAGGAGGGACGATAGAGGTGAATTGGTATGTCGACGCCTGAGGTCTCCCCTCAATTGCGGCTAGCCGTGCTCACGCTGTTCCCGGAAATGTTCTCCGCCATCACCCAGTGGGGCGTCACCGGGCGGGCATTCGAGAATGGTCTTTGCCAGCTGTACCTTCAGGATCCTCGCGAAGAGGCAGCCGACCGTCATGGCACGGTAGACGATCGACCCTATGGCGGTGGGCCGGGAATGGTGATGCAGGCCCCGATACTGGCGGCGGCCCTTGCGAAGGCACGAGTGGTCGCGGGTGAAAACGCCAAGGTCGTGGCGATGAGCCCGCAGGGAATACCACTGGACGCCACTTTGGTGCAGTCGCTTGCAAGCGAGGGGGCTTTGATTTTGGTTGCAGGTCGCTACGAAGGTATCGATGAGCGCTTTGTGGCGCGCCATGTCGACCTGGAAGTCTCTGTGGGCGACTATGTCGTCAGCGGTGGGGAATTGCCCGCGATGATTCTGATCGACGCCTTGGTTCGTTGGCTGCCCGGAGCGCTTGGCCACGAAGCCTCTGCCGCTGAGGATTCCTTTTCCGAGGGATTGTTGGACTGTCCGCATTACACCCGACCCGAGATCTACGAGGGGCTTACGGTGCCTTCTGTGCTGCTGAGCGGTCACCACCGGGAAATTACCGGGTGGCGTCGTGCGCAGTCACTGCGGCGGACGCTGGATCGGCGCCCTGACCTGATAACGATGGAGGGTCTGAGCGAGGCGGATCGGGCCTTGTTGGACAAGTGGGATCTTTTACAGGAATAGGGGGGCAGACAATCGTCAAATCAGCAGGTATCATCGCGCCCCTGTCCGTCTCCGGCCCTGCTGCTGGCGTGTGCCCGAGAGCTAAAATCGCGCCGGAACTCGCTACGGTGAGTGCGACGGGCCTAACAGATACAACGAATAGGATATCGATCGTGAACCGTTCACGGCGATGGGAGAGTGTAATGAGCACCAATAAGATAATTGCAGAGCTGGATGCCGAGCAGATGACCCGCGAAGTGCCGGAGTTTGCGCCTGGTGACACCGTTGTCGTTCAGGTTCGCGTCAAAGAAGGCACCCGGGAACGTCTGCAGGCTTTCGAAGGGGTTTGTATTGGTAAGCGAAACCGCGGACTTAACTCTGCTTTCACAGTGCGCAAGATCTCCCATGGCGTGGGCGTTGAGCGAACCTTCCAAACCTACAGCCCGTTGGTTGACAGCATCACGGTCAAGCGTCGCGGTGACGTCAGACAAGCCAAGCTCTACTACCTACGTGAGCTCTCTGGAAAGGCAGCGAGAATCAAGGAAAAGCTCTCCTCCTGAAGCAACGCCGCTCGCAGGGGCACGTGTGGCAGTCAGTGAGTGGGATGTGCTGCATCGGTCGCAAGGGGTGCGAGCATCCTTTACACTCAGGTACTGAATCAAGCGGCGCTAAACAGCGCTCCAAACCCTCTGGCGAAGAGCCCTGCCGCGCGCAGGTAGCGCTTCAAGTCCTCTGCTTTGATTAGGGCAGGGAGAGCGCTGGGTGTCTTGAACCGGGAGCCGCGGCTAGCTCGTAAAGCACTGTAAGCCCGCTGGGTATGTAGAATCGGCAAGAAGAAGTAGTGGGAGGAATCAGGAAGATGAACCCAATCCTAGCGTCAGTGCCTTGGGGTAATACGCGCCGGCTGTTTTTAGCGCTGATCGCTGCGCTTCTTAGCGCTTTTCCGTTCTCTGGTAAGGTTTTGGCGCAGGATGCCCTGGATATTCTCACGGCTTCACTGAGTGCTTTTGCCGGCCAGCCCGTGGGCATTGAATCAATCAAGCCCAGCCCCGCACCCGGGATATCTGAGGTGCAGATCACCAATGGCCCGTTGATCTACGCGACTGATGACGGTGCTTATTTTTTTCTAAATGGTGATTTACACAAGACCTCTATGCTGGGTGCCAACAATCTGACGGAGGAGCGCAGGGCGCTAGCGAGGACAGAGCAACTGGCGTCGATATCGATGGACGACATGGTGGTGTTCAGGCCCAAGGGAGAGGCGAGAGACTACATCTCTGTGTTTACCGACGTGACCTGTTTTTATTGCCAGAAGTTGCATCGTGAAGTGGATCAACTGAACAACATGGGCATTGAGGTCCGGTACCTTGCCTTTCCCCGCGGTGGAATTCCCTCAGAGGGCGCGACCAAACTTGCGACTGCCTGGTGCGCTGAGGATCGGCAGACAACGCTGACAGAACTCAAGGCGGGTGTGGAAATGCCGCTCAACGAATGCATGGATAATCCCGTGGCCGCGCAGTATGCACTGGGGCAGCAGATGGGGGTGTCGGGCACGCCGGCAATCATCACCAGCGCTGGGCAAATGATACCGGGATACCGTCCCGCCGCCGATTTAGCGACGGTGCTGGGTCTGGACTGAGCGCACACGTCAGAGAGCAGATTTCCCGTGGACACCCATTTTCAACGCATTGAGCGACTCCCTCCCTACGTCTTCAATATTATTGGAGAGTTGAAGCAGGAAGCGCGCGCCCGGGGCGAGGATATTATCGATTTTGGGATGGGTAATCCCGATCAACCCACACCGACCCACATCGTTGATAAGTTGCGCGAAACGGCCCAACGCGGTGATACCCACCGGTACTCGCAATCAAAAGGTATTCCACGATTGCGCAAGGCGATTTGTAACTGGTATCAGAATCGCTACGGAATCATTCTGGATCCCAACAAAGAAGCCATCGTAACGTTAGGATCCAAGGAAGGGCTCGCTCATCTTGCGTTGGCCACCACTGGCGTGGGTGATGCGATCTTGGTGCCAAATCCTAGTTATCCCATCCACCCCTACGGATTTGTGATTTCGGGCGCAGATCTCCGCCATGTCCCGATGCGCAGTGAGGCCGAATTTATCGATGAGCTTGAGCAAGCCATCCGCAATACCTACCCAAAACCCAAGATGTTGGTGTTGAATTTTCCCTCTAACCCGACGGGACATTGCGTTGAACTGCCATTTTTTGAGCGGGTTGTTGAGATTGCCAAACAGCATGGCATCTGGGTCGTTCATGATTTGGCCTATGCGGATCTGGTTTTTGACGGATACACCGCGCCGAGTGTTCTGCAGGTGCCGGGTGCCAAAGAGATTGCCGTCGAGTTCTTTACACTCTCTAAAAGCTACAACATGCCGGGGTGGCGGGTGGGATTTTGCTGTGGCAATCCCGAGCTGATTGCTGCCCTGGCGCGGATCAAATCCTACCTCGACTACGGCATTTTCACCCCGGTGCAGGTGGCGGCCATCGCTGCACTTGAGGGGGATCAGCAATGTGTGCGGGATATTTGCGACACCTATCGGCGGCGCAGAGATGTGCTTTGCCAAGGCCTTAATGAGGCAGGCTGGCCCGTGGCTCCCCCAAAAGCCACCATGTTCGTATGGGCTGAAATTCCTGAAGCCTTCCGCCATATGGGCTCCGTCGAATTCAGCAAACTGTTGTTGCAAAGTGGTGGCGTTGCTGTCTCACCGGGCGTGGGCTTTGGCGAGTACGGAGAAGGTTTTGTCCGCTTTGGGCTGATTGAGAACGAACATCGCACGCGGCAGGCTATTCGCGGAATCAAGCGAGTGCTGCGTCAAGGGGCGCCCGCCGAAACGGAGACCCTGTCGGCATGACGGATTTGGCGCCTCTGAGAATTGGCATCTGTGGCGTGGGCACGGTAGGTCTCGCTACGATTTCGATCCTGCAAAACCAATTGTCCCTGCTAGCGGCGCGATGCGGGCGAGAACTTTGTGTGACGCATGTCGGCGCGCGTCGGGACCACTCCGATCATCTCTATGGCGATGCAATAATCAGTCGCGATGTCATGGATGTGGCGCGAGATCCCAAAGTTGATGTGGTGGTTGAGCTTATTGGCGGCACCACCGTAGCTCTTGAGCTGGTTAAGGTAGCCATCGAGCAAGGGAAGCACGTGGTCACAGCTAACAAGGCGCTGATTGCGGAACATGGTAATCAATTGCTCGCATTGGCTGAGGCGTCGGGTGTCCACCTGTGTTTTGAGGCGGCGGTTGCAGGGGGGATCCCGGTGATCAAAAGTCTCAGGGAAGCGCTGGCGGGAAATGTCGTTAGCGAAGTCGCTGGTATCATTAACGGCACGGGTAATTTTATTCTGACCGAGATGAGCAATAAGGGCCGCGCGTTTGAAGATGTGCTGTCTGAAGCACAATCCCTCGGTTACGCCGAGGCTGATCCCACATTTGATATTGATGGCACTGATGCAGCGCACAAGCTGGTCATTCTCGCCTCGCTGGCTTTCGGTGTGCCTCTGAGTATTGACGCCCCCGCGAAGGAGGGCATTCAAAACATTACCCCCGAGGACCTCGACTACGCCAAAGCGCTGGGGTATCGCGTTAAGCATCTGGGCATAGCGCGTCGCTCTGGGAGTCGGATAGAGATGCGCGTGCATCCCACTTTAATTCCTGAGAGCAAGCAGCTTGCTGGGGTCGATGGCGTATTGAATGCCATTATGTTGAAAGCTGACGCTGTGGGTGAATTGCTATTGGTTGGACCGGGGGCCGGTGGTGCCGCCACCGCCTCATCCGTCTGTTCCGACATTATCGATATTGCGCGGGAGTGCGGACCGGGCGCCCGACCATTGGGCATTCCGGTAGCGGAACTTAATGCTGTGCCGCTGACTCCTTGGGAAGAGGTCAGTAGCGAGTGGTATTTGCGGCTACACGTGACTGATCGGCCCGGGGTAATGTCGGATATCACACAGAAATTAGCCGCTCGAGGGATCAGCATTGAGTCTCTGGTGCAAAAGGCGGCGAAGGCGGGTGACACTAACGTACCGATTGTCATTTTGACCCATGCGGTGCCGGCGTCCCTGATCACTGATGCAGTGAAGGCAGTGGTGGCGTTGGAGGAAGTGCAGTCTGACATGGCGTTAATTCGCGTCGAGACCTTTGATTGATGGCGTTTGGTTCGGGAGCACTGCAGTGAGTATTCGGTACCTGAGTACCCGCGGAAGGGCGCCGGTTCTCGATTTTGAGGGTGTCTTGCTGGCAGGTTTGGCTAGCGATGGCGGTTTGTATCTGCCGGAATCATTGCCTCACTTCAGTGCCGACGAGCTCCGTTCCATGCGAAGTTTGTCCTACACCGAGTTAGCGACAGCCGTCATTGCCCCCTTTGTTGAGGGGAGCATCGCCCGCGAGACCTTGGCGGAACTGGTTGAGGCGTCATACCGAGATTTTCGGCATCAGGCGGTTGCGCCCCTAGTACAGCTAGATCAGGACCAATGGCTGCTTGAGCTATTTCACGGACCTACTCTCGCATTCAAGGATTTTGCGCTGCAGTTGCTGGGGCGTTTGCTGGATCATGTGTTGACCCAACGCGGCGAGAAAGTGGTCATTATGGGCGCGACCTCGGGTGACACCGGCAGTGCCGCTATCGAAGGCTGTCGTCACTGCGAGCACGTGGATATTTTTATTCTTTATCCCGATGGCCGGGTATCTGACGTGCAGCGCAGGCAAATGACCACAGTGAAAGGCAGTAACTTGCACAACCTGGCTATCAAGGGCAACTTTGATGACTGTCAGGCTTTGGTCAAAGCCAGTTTTGTTGCGGAGCGCTTTTTGCCTGAGAACCGTTCTCTGGTGGCGGTCAATTCTATCAACTGGGCCCGCATCATGGCCCAGATTGTTTATTACTTTTATGCGGGGTTCGCCTTGGGTGGCCCTGACAGGCCAGTCAATTTTTCTGTGCCCACGGGAAACTTTGGAGATATCTACGCCGGTTACCTCGCGCACCGCATGGGGCTACCGGTCAATAATTTGGTCATTGCCACCAACCGTAACGATGTTTTGCATCGGATGCTTACGACCGGCACGTACTCCCGACAGCCTATCGAAGCCTCACTCTCTCCCAGCATGGATATCTCGATATCTTCCAACTTCGAGCGTTTGCTTTTCGATCTGTACGAGGGCGATGCGGCTCAAATAGCAGGGTTAATGGACGAATTTTCCCGTGGGCAAATAGCATTGAGTGAGACAGCTCTCGCTAGGGCCAGATCGCTATTTACCAGCGCGACAGTGTCTGATGAGGAAACCCGCGACGAGATCGCCCGGCTTTGGCATCAGACCGGGATGTTGCTGGATCCGCACAGCGCCATCGGCACCCTTGCGGCGCGGCAATGTCACAGAATTGGAGACGGTCCCATGGTGACCTTGGCTACGGCCCATCCCGCCAAGTTTCCCGCTGCCGTGGCCCGAGCCAACACGGGCGAGGCGCCCCAATTACCACCGCACCTCTCCGATCTATTCGATCGGGAAGAGCGATTCCATACGCTGGATAATGACCTGACAGCCATTCACGCCTTCATGACGGCGCAGTGCCGCCCTTGAGTGCACCGGCGATTCGCCGCTGGAACGGCGAGATCAGTTCGGCGCTGCAAGGGGCAGCGCTCCCCCACTTGCTCAAACAAATTTACGCCAATCGGGGTATCAGGCACCCCGATGAACTGGTGCTGGCGCTGAACAAACTGTTACCGCCGCACTCACTGCGTGGCATTGATGATGCGGCCGAGTTGCTGGCAGATGCCATCGAGGGTGAGGCGCGAGTGCTCGTCGTGGGTGATTTTGATGCCGACGGCGCGACCAGCTGCGCCATGGCGGTGTCGGTATTGCGGCAGATGGGATTGGCGGAGATCGCCTATTTAGTGCCTAACCGTTTCGAGTTTGGTTACGGTCTCACGCCTGAAATCGTTGAGTTGGCGGCGGCCCAGGCGCCAGACCTGATTGTGACGGTGGATAACGGTATCTCCAGTGTTGAGGGCGTCGCGGCAGCGCGCCAACTAGGCATTAGCGTATTGGTTACTGATCACCACCTGCCGGGAGCAGTCTTGCCACAGGCAGACGTAATCGTAAATCCCAACCAACCCGGCTGCACGTTTCCCAGTAAATCCCTCGCAGGCGTAGGCGTCATGTTTTATGTGCTGAGCGCACTGCGGGCGACGCTGAGAGAGCGTCACTGGTTCGAAGATCGTGGCATTGAGCCACCTAACTTGGGTGATGCTCTGGACCTGGTTGCGCTAGGCACCGTTGCGGATGTTGTTCCATTAGATCGCAACAATCGGATTCTTGTCGCAGCCGGTCTGGCGCGTATCCGATCGGGGCGCGCGCGACCGGGCATTGAGGCTTTATTCGAAGTTGCGGGGCGGGATCATCGGGCCGCGACGGCGTCTGACCTTGGCTTTATTGTCGGGCCGCGACTCAATGCGGCCGGGCGCCTCGATGATATGTCCATTGGTATTGAGTGCCTGTTGGCCGAATCCTCCCTGTCCGCCAGGGAACGCGCCCAGACCTTGCATCAATTGAACCGGGAACGACGGGATATCGAGCAATCCATGCAGGAAGATGCGCTGCAGCAATTGGCCTCTTTGGACCTCACGACCAGTGCACTGCCCTTTGCTATGACGCTTTATGACCCCACATGGCACCAGGGGGTGATTGGTATTCTCGCCTCGAGAATCCGAGAGCGTACCCATCGGCCCACCGTGGTGTTTGCTCAAGCAGGTGAGGGCTGGCTGAAAGGCTCTGGCCGATCAATTCCCGGTATCCATCTGCGCGATATGCTGGATCTGGTCGCCACCCAGCATCCCGGGTTGCTCAGTAAATTTGGTGGTCACGCCATGGCAGCCGGACTCAGCCTTGCCGAGGCCCGCCTGGATGATTTTCAGCAGGCCCTGAACGACGCGATTGCTATCACGCTGAACCATCAGCCGCCGGAGCGCATTCAGGACAGTGATGGCGCGCTTAAGGCAGAAGAGTTAACGCTTACGGTAGCCGAGCAAGTGACGCAGGCAGGACCTTGGGGGCAACAGTTCCCCGAGCCGCTCTTTGACGGTGAGTTTGTGGTCAGGCGCCACCGCATCGTCGGTGAGAAGCATCTCAAACTGTCTTTGGAAGTTGATGGTACCGACGTTGAAGCGATTGCCTTCAATATTGATGTGGCGAATTGGGTGGAAACGCCGTTGCAACGTGTGGGAGCGCTCTACCGTTTGGGTGTCAACGACTACAGAGGGGACCGGTCGCCGCAGTTAGTGATCGATTCCTTCTGGGCAATTTAGCCGGCCGAGCATAGAGGTTTAGCCGCGCTCATATGGCACGAGCCGCCGCAACCCTTTAGACTCACGCCCTGTCAATTCAGGCCGGCTCGAAGCGCGCATGTCGTGCTAGCGATGGCCCGCGATTTTCCGATACTGGAGCCTAGACCGTGGAAGTAGCACCGCTCGTCAATCAAATTAAAGATCTCCGTGCACGTACAGACGTGCTCAGGGGGTATCTTTGACTTTGCCGTCAAGAAAGATCGCCTGAGAGAGGTCGAGCTGGAGCTGTCAGAGCCCAGTATTTGGGATGACCCCGACAAGGCTCAGGGGCTGGGCCGCGAGCGTGCCTCACTCGAAGCGGTGGTGGCGACCATAGAGCAGTTAGACGCGGGCTGCGCTGACGCCAGCGATTTGCTGGATCTTGCATTAGAGGAAGACGACGCTGATGCGGTGCAGTCAGTGGAGGATGATCTCCTTCAGTTAGAGGCGGCGCTCGAGCAGTTGGAGTTTCGCCGCATGTTTGCGGGAGAGATGGACCCCAATAATGCCTATCTCGATATTCAGTCGGGGTCTGGGGGCACAGAGGCACAAGACTGGGCGGAAATGCTGTTGCGAATGTACCTGCGTTGGGGAGAGGACAAGGGCTTCAAAACGACTTTGGTAGAGGCGTCAGCGGGCGAAGTCGCCGGCCTGAAAAGTGCGACCATTCAATTCGAAGGGGACTATGCTTTTGGCTGGCTCCGCACCGAGACAGGGGTTCATCGACTGGTGAGAAAGTCGCCCTTTGACAGCGGTGGCAGGCGCCACACCTCCTTTGCCTCTGTGTTTGTATCCCCCGAGATCGACGACAACATTGACATAGAGATTAACCCCGCAGATCTCAGAGTCGACACGTATCGCTCCTCGGGCGCTGGCGGCCAGCACGTGAATACCACTGACTCAGCGGTGCGTATTACCCATGAACCTTCGGGCATTGTCACCAGCTGCCAAACTGAACGGTCTCAGCATCAGAACCGTGATAACGCCATGAAACAGCTACGGGCAAAGCTCTATGAGATGGAGATGCTCAAGCGCAGCGCAGAAAAACAGGCGCTGGAGGATAGTAAAGCGGATATCGGCTGGGGCAGTCAGATCAGGTCGTATGTACTCGATGATTCCCGTATCAAGGATTTGCGTACAGGGGTCGAAACCCGCAACACTCAGGCAGTACTCGATGGGGCATTGGACCCTTTTATTCAGGCCTCTCTCAAAAAAGGGCTTTGAGATGACGTGTGATGGAGTCTACGGTGGATAACGGCCAACAAACGGAAGACGAGAACCGGTTAATCGCGGAGCGACGCGCTAAGTTGGCAGCCCTGCGCGAACAAGGGTCGGCATTTCCCAACGATTTTCGGCGCACGGCGCTCGCGGGCGACTTGCAAACCCAATTTGAATCTAACGACAAGGCAGAGCTGGAGGCAGCGGATCGTTATTACTCTGTGGCCGGTCGTTTGATTCGCAACCGGGGCGCGTTTCTGTTGATTCAGGATGGGTCGGGCACGATTCAGCTCTATCTCAATCGCGATCAGTTGTCTGACGATGATGTCGCAGCGATCAAGACTTGGGACCTCGGAGATATTGTGGCGGCGTCGGGCCCGCTTCACCGCAGTGGTAAAGGTGATCTGTACATTAATATGAAGGAAGGGCGCTTGCTGACCAAGGCGTTGCGGCCCCTGCCAGATAAGTACCATGGGTTGGTCGACCAGGAAATGCGGTACCGGCAGCGGTACGTTGACCTGATCGTGAACCCTGAGGTGCGGGAGATTTTCCGCATTCGGGCTGCCACGATTCAGTTTATCCGCCAGTTTCTCGGGCAACGACAATTTGTGGAAGTCGAAACACCCATGCTGCACCCCATCGCCGGAGGTGCCACGGCGCGACCTTTCGTCACCCACCACAACGCACTCGATATGGAGATGTTTTTGCGAGTGGCTCCCGAGCTGTACCTCAAGCGGCTGACGGTCGGCGGGCTAGAAAAGGTCTTTGAAATTAATCGCAATTTTCGCAACGAGGGTTTGTCGACGCGACACAACCCCGAGTTCACGATGCTCGAATTTTACTGGGCTTACGCCGATTATCGCGACGCCATGGACCTCACCGAAGAACTCATGCGGGAGCTGACCCAGGCGGTACTGGGGACGACCGAGGTCCGATATGGCGACACCATTTTCCACTTTGACCAACCGTTTGCGCGAATGACGGTGGTAGAGGCCATACTCAAATTTAACCCCGATCTCACCCTGAGTCATTTGGCAGAAAGAGACAGCGCCTGTGCCGTCGCTAAAAAGTTAGGGCTTTCGGTGGAGGATACCTGGGGCCTTGGCAAGATCCAGATCGAGATCTTTGAGGAGACCGCAGAAGCGCAGCTGCAGGAGCCAACTTTTATCACGGCGTATCCGACAGAGGTCTCACCTTTGGCGCGGCGTAACGATGACGACCCATTTGTGACAGACCGTTTCGAGTTTTTCGTTGGTGGCCGCGAACTGGCGAATGGATTTAGCGAGCTCAATGATGCAGAGGATCAGACTGAGCGATTTCGTGAGCAGGTCGCGGCAAAAGATGCGGGAGATGACGAGGCAATGCACTTCGACCATGATTACATCCGGGCATTAGAGTACGGATTGCCACCAACTGCGGGCGAGGGCATTGGCATCGACAGGCTTGTGATGCTCCTAACCAACTCGCCTTCCATTCGCGATGTGATCCTGTTTCCGCACTTACGTCACGAGCAGGGCGCTTGAGTCGCGCACTGCGCTGGTGTGCCCGGCCTGCTCAGTGCTAAGCTCCACGAAAGAGACAGGGGTTCATTTCGTGCGTCACGGGTTTCGTGTCTGGGTTCTGGTTTTTATTACCGGTGGGTTAATGACCGGGTGCGCACTGTCTCCTGACAATACTCGAAGCGAGTCACAGCAGGAGGCCTCCTCAAAAGCGTCGAGTGCGGAAGCGCTTTCTGACGCCGCTTTGTGCGCCTGTGACAGCCCGATTGCCACCGATCACTTTGACGCCGCATTACAGCAGTTAGGGGCCGGTGACTACGAGGCTGCGCGTGAATCGCTCACCCAGCAC
>Ga0255769_10002498_pt1 | contig 19613 bp, 5 predicted proteins | sample 041ome_9_FD_179637 | JGI IMG/M metagenome (GOLD analysis project Ga0255769, IMG submission 179637) | Coastal salt marsh microbial communities from the Groves Creek Marsh, Skidaway Island, Georgia - 041413US metaG (version 2) | ecosystem: Environmental > Aquatic > Marine > Intertidal zone > Salt... | reverse complement strand
TCGTTAAAATTCGTATTCATGGAAATTATTATCAAAATTCGTCGTTCGCGATGATCTCGGGAACGACCGCTTCGGTGGTGTCGTGCCGTCGTTTACACCACCGCGCCGTACGGCGGGTGTCGACGGGCGACAAAGGAGAGTGGAGATTTTTCCTTGTCCTCGACGCGCGGCGCGCGACGGAAAACGCCGACGACGACGGCGAAGACGGCGACGAGGCAGCACCCCGCGAGAACCCACGTGCCGGGCATCGATGTGATTGGAACGTCAAATGCACTCGTTGGCACATCGCCTGTTTCCTCAGTCGACCGTTTCTTCGCGCCTAGACCGAAGCGCGCGAGGGACAGCTTTTGAGAAGACGCGCAGTTCGCGTCCATGACGAAGGTAAACGGCGCGGCGGCGTTCCCGGCTTCGTCACGAACACCGCTCACTTCGACGGCGTACTGACCCACTTCAGTGTTAGGAAATCCAACCATCCACTTGAAGCCAACCTCGTTATTGGAGCATTGGAAGTCAAAGCCTGACTTGATTGCGTCTTCGCTCACGGCTTGATTGACGCTTTGCCCGTCGTCTCCGCAGGATGCGCGTTTCTTCGTGATGGCAACTTTTTGATCCGAGCAGTCGATCGCTTCGGGGAACTCGACAGTGTAAAATCGCTTGAACGAAGGATACGACCTGCCGGGAATCGGCGTCTTGGTGTCCACTCTGAGCGTGAGGATTTGATCAGAGACGTACTCGTGAACGGTGCTGTCCGCCAAGGCGCTGATCGGACGACTTTCCGTGCCAAAGCAAAAGTTCTTCAATCTCAACTCGTAAATGTTATCCTTAAAGCCACTGAGAAGCTTTTCGTACTGGTTATTGACGTCCCAGTCAAAAGTGCAACCACCGAGACGTGACCCGTCGCATAACAGGTTTTTCTTGTAACTGAACTTTGGATCGCTGTCTTCAGACTTTGCCGTGATCCATTCGCCGCCGCTCGCGGGACGATATTGCAACCGAACGAATCGAAGATTCGGGTTGATAGCTCGGACGTCATCCGAAGAGCCAGGCCATAACAAAGCTCCGTCCGGATTGAAGACGGTCAACTTGAGTGGCTTGGGCGTGGCAGATGAGACGCTCGAGAACAAGTAATCCGCCACTGTGGAACCGTCGAAGGCGACTTTCGGACACTTTTGATTCCACGTCATCAATCCTAGCGGAAGAGTGTTCGTGCTGATCGGTTCTCGACCGAACTTTGACATTAGGCTGATTTCGTGTTCGCATAAACTCATGACGACGACGGCGACGTGCTCCAGTCGAAGACTCGACGGGCTCGCAGCCGTCACGGTAAGCGCGAAAGACGTCTCAAGTACCTTCTTCTGAACTTTCAAATCTTCACCGTCCACAAATTTTAGAGGTAATACGTCGCCAAAGTATACTTCCTCTCCACCCATACTGAACTCGATGTTCTGCAAGTCTTCAAACGTTGGTGGAGCTCTCCGCGAGGCTTGTACAACCACCGCTGCGACGTCCACTGCTGTCGCCGAGTGTTCTTCCACGGCCACTCGCGCGTTTTCTTTCATTGTTTTGATGACGTCGGCATCTTTCCCGATAGCGAGCGACGCGATCGAATTATCGACGGCTTTCAAAACGTCCAACCCTGTCACGTCTTCCTTGGCCAGCGTTTCGTACATGTCCTGAATCACTTTGTGGACCGACATCACGAGACCGTCAACAATGCGCATTCCGAGCGGAAACGTTTCCTTGTACGGCGACTCGTTGGTCAATTTCAAGTGTAACAAAGCACTTTCATCAGGATTCAGATTTTCGTTAAACGAAGTTTCTTTGGATAAGGAAAAGCCCGCCTGTCGAAACATCGTCAAAGGTTCACCGGGACACGAGCTTCTGCCACCCTTTGTGATGAACACCGGCGTACCAAAGCGCACGTCTTCTCCAACCTGCACGACAAACTTATCTCCGAGTTGAGCGTCACCTAGACTGTACAACGTTTTCAGAGAGGCGTGTCTGTTCCAAGCGAACGTTCGATCTTCAGCGAATGACTTTTTGAAGGTATAGACAGCCTCATCGTCCACCCCGCCGAGCGCCATGGCAAGTTGAACGGTCGAGCCGAGCAAGCCTCCGAGTTTGAGTTTGTATTTGTTGGACTGCTTTGCTGACAGTTGAACACCGAGGCTGGTGTGAAGATCTGCAATCTTTTCATTCGAAGAAAATGAATAATCTGCGGTGTGACCACCGCCGCCGAACGTCAATAATAACGTCCCCTTGTCGGGTACACCGTCTGTAGCGTTCACGTTCGTCGTCACATTCATACCCGTAGCAGCTTGTCCACCCGTGAAGGACGCCACGACCCTCCGCGACACATCAGATGCGTTCCAAGTGTTCCAAAGTAAGTAGTCTTCGCCGAAAGATGTGTTGCTCATCGACAGCGTTTCGACTCTGATATCATCGCGATTGCACTCTCTCCCGGCACAACTTTTAAATTGTCGCAACAAATCGTTCGTCGCCGAACTGAACATCCCCCACGTATAGGCTCCTCGCATCCCGTCTTCATCTTTGGCTTGGTCTTCTTTTGCGAGCACTTCAGAATCATCGTCGAAGAAGTTTTCTTCAAATGCCGGTATGCCATCCTCGTAATACTTGCGTGGATAGGCGGCATACTTGTAGCCCACCTGATCGATCGCCGGGCCAGCTGCGACTGCGCCCGCTACCGCCGCGCTGAGCAAGATGGCGCCCGCAACTTGTCCGGCTGTGGTCTTGGCCGCCTTTGTGGCCATGTTCTTGGCCGCCGTGAGCTTTTGGGCGGATCTCGTGATGAATCCCGGCGGTGGTTTCTTTGCAAGACTTTTCCATTTAGAGGCCGCCTTTAATAGCCTTTGCTTAGCAGCATACGATTTACTTATCTTAGCAGCAGCGGCGGCAGCCGCCTTGCGACGGGCGGCGAGTTTCTTCGGCGCGTCTAAATTCTTCGTCACCGTGTCGATGATGCCTCCGGTATTGACAATGGCATCGAGGGAGGCAAAAGCGGCGATTCTCGCGTCAGAATCCGTCCGAGGTGTAATCCCACGGATTCTACTGTACGTAGCTGTGTCGCCTTTACCATACTCCCAGTACCGCGAATCAAGCATCCAATCCACGCCACCAATTACTCTCGGGTCGTCAAAAAACGGTGGTGGGCCGATACCGTTGAAAGGCATCATGAAGAAACTTGAATCCCAAGCACTGCCGACCTCTTCGATAATATCCTTAATCGGTCTGGCGTACGCCTTCTTGAATTGTTCCACCTGGACTTTGTAGTTCGTGTGCATAAAACCACCATCAGACGCCGGTTTTGTGATTCTCTCGATGGCTTCGTAAAACTTCGTCTTCACACCACCCTCATCGATGGTGAACACTTTCGGAGAAGACCATTCAAGTGTTCGACGCCAAAGGTCAATCTTGTTGTCGAGATATTGCATCCAAGCTTCGATTTGATCCTCTTTCGTGCACTTGGTCATTTCTTTACTCGTCGCGCCGGAAGCGCAGTCATAAAACATTTCCGACCCGTCTGCTTCGATGCCACCTTCCTGCACCAACGTTCGCAAGTAGTACAGATTAGGCATGACTTGTGTCTCGATCGACGCGACGCTCATGATGTACGACGTCGGCTTTCGCGGTAACCACGTGATTTCGCCATACACGTACAAGCAAGGCTTTTTGAGTGTTCGAACATCGTTTACGACATCCAAGATGTCCGATATTTTGTACACGAGCTCGATACCACCGCCGAGAATGACATCGCCTGCTCTCCCAGGAGTACCTGCGTCCTTGCTCGAACGAATCGTTCGTTCTGTCGTGGTTTCGAGACTCCACCCCTTGTCTTCTTTGCTCGTTATACGCATCGTTGGACCATCCGTTTTAGTTTTGAACTCGCCTTTTGACGAGATCAAATGCAGGTCCGTCGACAAAGAACCTTCGGCGATCCATCCGGCGTTGAAACCAACATCGACGGACTTATCGATTTCGGGAAGTTGTTTCTTCGACGCCCCACCTTTGCCCTCGCTCGCCATACGTTTCCCAACCAAGTCAAACTGAAGTCCAATTTGAGAGCCCGTCGATAATTCCGCGTACGAGAGACCACCGGGTGGATCGTGCACGACGGTGTAGACCAAACCCTCCAAAGGCACAGTCGCCCAGTAGACATCGTCACTGTCCGGTCCGAAGAGCCCTTCTCCTCGAGGTTTCGAGCCCAGAGGTATGAGCTCACGCTTTGCGTACGCGGTGACGAGTTTGTACGTATCGAAGCGCTTGATGGTGAATTCCACAGTTCGTCGATGATTACCGGCGAGATTAGGCGTACCAGCGACGACCTCCACGCTGGTATCACCGTCTGTATTCCAAATGACGAGTTCGGACGCAGGCTCGATCGTCGTGTCAAAATCACACAGTGGTCCGCCGCCTCGGTTTGGATGGCACTCATTGTCGTCTTCATCGGTGACCGACTGTCTGAAACTGAGCAGAGTGCTGCCCGTCTGAGCTTCCTTGTTAGGTAACGCTTCAAAGCATTTTGAAAGCACAGGCTCGCCGTCGACTTGATCAAGATGCAATTCGAACACTTTCGCTTGGAGAAGAATCTTACCGCTCACGCTGCCCAAATCTTCGGAAGTCGTAGTTCCGAGGAAATGTTGAATCGTGAGATTACCGTCCGCTTCGTTTGGATCGTAACAGACTTCCAATGGATCTCGTATTTTGGGAATGTCCACGATCTCAACGCAAATGTAGCCGTGATACTTGTACCGAATTGTCACCAAATCGTAGTCGTCGCGCATGGCCGCCATTCGTTCATGGGCGTTTCGTGATCGAAAGAAAGCCACCATCGAGCCAGGCTCCGTACCACATCCGTCCGCCCACGGCTCATTCTCAATCAACGGTTGGATGCCATTCACGTCAGGCCCCGACACGAGCTTGATCGAGTAATCCATGGCGGCGAACGGCCAAAATTTAGCGTCCTCACTCATCCCGGTGTTTGCGACATTCCACCCTTCAACTTCTTCGCTCTTCACAAACTTTGGAGCGTGGCATCCATTGATCGGCGTGATCTTAAACACAGCACCGCTGTATCGCCGTTCACACTCTCCGTGGTATAGTCCAAGGTCGATGACACCTCGCGTGACGTCGGTGAAAAATACAAAGTTGCCATCTTGAACGTTTGGAAGCGTCTTGACCACGCTGCGTCCTTTGCATGTGTGCACGTCTTCGACAGCGTTCTCTATGGTGTTGCCAGCGTAGCATATCGTGTGATTCTTGTATTTTGGGCGTATGTTGAACGTTTTCCCACGAGTGAGAGCAAACTTGAAGAAGCCTCGCTCATCCGTATGGTATTCCTCAACTTCTCCTTCGGGTTCGAATACTTCAATAGTCGCCTTGAAGAGTCCGCAGTCGTTGGATTGTTCGACGAGATCCCTGGGGAACAGTACGGCACCGTTTACGATAACTGTCGTGTCATCCGTAAAGTCTTTCTCTTCGACGCGTTTATGCTTGACTGATAAAGTGACCCTATCCAACGCCACTTGATCTGAAAATACCTGTTCGACGATTTCCTCGTCACTCGGCGCCTCGGGCAACGCACCCCGCGGCACGGGAGGCTTGTTAAAGCTGTGCAAGATATCCGGAAGCCGCTTTTGGGCTTGAACGCGCAGACGAAAGTTATCTCGAGTCATTCGATGCATCATATCCAATGCTTTCGTCTCGTTCGACGTATGCACCGCGACGGACGTGGTGTCGAGTATGAGGTAATTCGTGCCGTTCTTGTGCGCGAGCACGGGTATGACGTACGTGCTGTCCACCGCGCCGACGTCGATTGCTGGAACCTCGATTTTACTCAGATTTCTGCACTCGAAACGGTGTTGCTCGTCTCGCAATGTCTCGTAAAATTTTGTCCATTGAGCGTTTCCGAACGGCAGAGTGGCGGAGCGACTTCTCACAATCATCAAATTTTCACACGATTCGCCGCCTTCTAGCACGTGGCCCGTGCGCGGGCCGCTATTTGCAGCGTCGTCAGACGTCTGAAACATGCTGAAATCGTACATGTACTGGGCATCTTGAAGTGGGAACACGATGATTGGCTCCACGACCAACTGTTGCGCCTCGATACGGTTCACAACGTCCTTAAATTCAGTCGCGTCGAGCACGCCGTCTTCATCCCGATCGAGCTTCGCCCATACATCGTCCGTAATGATGACGTGGCCACCTTCGGACGATATTGTGACAGCTTCAATGTAGTCGACCAACTCGCTCCGCATCACATTACCCGATCCGTCGAAATCAACGTCCTCGAGTTCGTGATTCGGCGGAGGCGGCGAAGGCGGAGGGGGCGGAGGCGGCGAAGGCGGAGGGGACGGAGGCGGCGAAGGTGGAGGTGAGGGCGGAGGTGACGAGACTCTCCTAGTCCAGCGCACATCCTCCAGCGACGCGCCTTGTTCGTGTAGGCTCACATCAACGTGAAGTGGATACGTCACCGTCTGATCGCTCGTCATGAGCTTCAAACCGTCCACGAAATACTCCACCTTGCCGGCATCGTTGAGCGCGATCTGAACGACGGCGCTCTCACTATACGCCTTTTCAGCATTCCCAAAAGCTTTGCCTCTCTCATAGACTCGTACATAACTCACCGAGTTCCGAGTAAAACAGTAAATTGCGAAATCAAGACTTTGGTAAGAGGTGGAATCCGCAGTCGACTGTGAATTCATCGCAATCATCCTTTTTTGGCTCGTCGACTCTTTGCACACGGCGGAGACGCCTCGAACGGTATCGGATGCTCCACGAATGGCGCGTTTACTCACAGCACCCGCCGTCCATCCTGACCCTGTTAGCGTCCTTACGAGATGCCCTTTTCGATTTGATTCGACGCCCTTCAAAAGCACCCACTCGATGAATTCCTCCACCTCGGCGGCGCCTGGTGGCGGGGGTGGCGGCGGACAGTGTTGGGAATAACAGTCTTCGCGTACCGTGTACCCGTTCTGATGACTACACGATTGGCCGCCGTGTGCCGCTGCTGTGTGTATTGTGAACGTCTTTTGTCTCTTGCCCCAACCACACTTCGCACTACACGTCGACCACGATCCAAACCTGCCATCACAATTCACTGGACACGGTTTCGGCGGACAGTCCCCCCAGTCCTTGTGCCAGTCGTTGTACGGGCAACTCAGACCGCCATGCTCAGGATATCTCGAGATTCTGTAGTACCTCCATTTGTAACGTCGGCCGCTCGTGCAAGTTGGAGTACAAACATCCGACCAGTGTGTCCAATAACCGTAGCAGTTTACTGGTTGAGGTAACGGATCGCAATACTCCCAGCGTACGTTTCTGTCCGTCGTGTAGCACCAGATCGTGGGTTCGCCGTCAGGATTTCTGCAGTAGTTGTTCCCGCTCCCGCACGAGCCCTTGCCGCAGTTTCGTCTCGTGTGCCTGTGGGGCGACTGCGAATCCCACTGCTGACACGTGCGACCGTTCCTCGTCGTCGTCTGGCACCCTCGATACCCTTCGTCTCTCCACCCTCGGAGCGTCTCGTCGCATCCCCAGCCGAGCGCGGCCGTCGTGTTGTTCCCCGCCGTCTCATCTCCGCCATCGTGATGGACATCGTACTCTGTTTGGTCGTTTTGCAAACCGTTTTCAAATTCATCAGCGTTTTCAAACTCGTCGTATCCGAGCTCTTGCATAGCTGCAAATTCGTCCACGTAAACTCCATTCGCCGACGCGTGCGGCGAAGACGTGGTTTCGGTTCGCCTGTCGTTTCGAAGCATTCCAAGCTCGGAGGTTTCGAAATTCTCTCGAAGAATGAGCAACACGTTGTGCGCCTGACTCTTCGGGACCGGGTACTGTCCTTGAGCGTTCCTCTTTGAGTCAATCAAGACTTCCGTAGTTTCAGGGAAAATTTCCTCCTTGTAAGCCCCGATGTGCAGCGTCGCTTTCACCGGAAGCTTGCCTGAGGTGTCTTTGAGATCCATCGCGTATTCGCCGTCATCGTCGGTGACCGCGGTGTACTTGCATTTCGTCTTGCGACCGTTGACTTTGATTTCCGTCACTTGAGCCTTCGTCAGGGCTTTCACGGTGACGTACTGTCCGTGAAACGAATTCACGTCGGTGCCTTTACACGTGTACGTCAAACACGCGTGTGGTAACGGATCCGGATCGCAATACTCCCAGCGTTTGTTTCTGTCCGTCGTGTAGCACCAGATCGTGGGTTCGCCGTCAGGATTTCTGCAGTAGTTGTTCCCGCGCCCGCACGAGCCCTTGGCGCAGTTTCGTCTCGTGTGCCTGTGGGGCGACTGCGAATCCCACTGCTGACACGTGCGGCCGCTCCTCGTCCTCGTCTGGCACCCTCGATACCCTTCGTCTCTCCACCCTCGGAGCGTCTCGTCGCACACGTCCCTCACCGAGTCCATCAAACAATCGTGTCCAAAGTAAGTACTTTTACCCGGGTCGTAATCTTGGACGTGCGCGCTGAACATCGACGTCGCCGATGATTCCAGACGTTTATGGCACACCTCCACAGTCGACACGGATGCCCAACTGCCGAGATTGATTCGTATGTGCTCGTTAGCGTCGACGTTGCTGCTTTTGCCCGCATCATCGCCATCCGTGACGACGTATGACGTAGACGTTTGAGCTCTGTTTGAATGCGTCACACTTTTGAAAGCGGCGAGATTCTCATACTCAACGTCAGCTTGAAAATCTTCAGTCGCCGGCGTGCGCGTCACGAATGTGTCGAATTCTGCACACATTCGCACGTTTCGAACTCCCTCAGTGGACGCGCCGGCCAGCACGCGTCCCTCGATCTGCGACATCCAAGGCGTGCGGAAAGTGAGCTGGGGAGACAACAAGTACGTTATCTCATTTGCGTCGTCTGAATCCGGATTCTTCGTCGTGATGCGATACAGCCATTCGGAGTAGGGCGTGTACGAGGCATCCCTATCTATGTATGTGATGGAGCTGAACTTTGCGGCGCAGCCCTTCAACCCGCCTTCAATCAGAACGACGGTATCAAATTTGGAGTCAAAGTTACCGTTGACCGTCGGCGCTCTACGCTCGATTTCAAACGACTTTTCTTCCCAGGCGGTGTCTCGAAACTCAAAAAAGACTCCAGCGAGATCCATCGATGCGCGTACGTCGATCGCCGTTCCGTCGTAGTACAACGCGCCGGCGCACGCAGGCTGTCCCGTCTTCGCGCCCTTGACTTGCGTGAACACGCAGACGACGCGGCGATGCGAAGGAGTCGCGTGCGCGCGCATTGCGCACAACGTGCCTCGTCCGCAGTCGCGCGCGATGAAAAACATTTCCATGTCCATGACGCCGGCGTACAATCGAACGTCGTCGATGTGCTGCTGACCACCGCCCCTCGACGCTGAGAAGAGCTTGATGTTTGGAAGTTTTGGAAGCGTGTCTTTCGGCCACGAGGGGTGACTCGCAGTCGTCGTCGACGTCGAATCGTCCGGCAATGCGAACAGTTTCAAGCCGGCGTTATGGCTGAGCGTGAAACCCACGAGCACCCACTGACGCATTGGCGCCGAAATTTCTTTCTTTGCGAGATTGCCACCAGTTCCGACAGAATCGTACGACGCGCGCAGCGTACACGCGGATGAAGAACAGTCCATGACCAACGTGAAAGAATTCCTCAGTTGTCCATCCGTACCGCTGAATTCAATCAACGTCGTCGCCGAGCTCTCCGCGACCCTGACCCAAGCTGAAAACGCGACGGCGCCGCCGAGTGAATCGCCGACGTAGTTAAAACCGTCTCCGCGTGCTACGATGCACTGACCACCGGACGCTCCCGAGCACGCGGATATATGCTGACCTGAATACGAAATGTACGGTCTAGCCTTTTCTCCCGAGGCGAGCGGCGCCGCGGAGAAAATGCGATCGCTTCTGACGGTGTCTCCAATCTCGCGCTCGGTGTCAAAGGTGAACTGCGCGACGAGAGACGGTTGCACGTCCCCGATCGCACCCACGACGGGTCGCTTATCGGTAATTTTTGTCAGGGTCCACAGTCCAGCCACCTCGGAGTGATGATCCTTACTGTGCGGCGGCGCTGTGTTTTTCGGCTCGTTGACTTGAAACAAGACGCCGTCCACAAAGACGCACACAGTGTCTCCCGACTTAGGTGGATTTTTAGGTCCGTACCCCCAGTCCACAGCCATCGCTCCGGCGTTTTTCGCGCAATCCTTACGCGTCGTCTCTCGACCAGCCTCGGTCGACGGATACACGACGCTCTTAAAAGATACGGACTGCACGCTTTCAGACGACGCGCACGTGTGCGGCGCGACGATCGCCTCCATGAAGTGGCCGAGCGACAGACGAAGCGGGCGAATCTGGTTCCACACTTTCAAGATGTACCCGTCTCCACCTTGTTCGCGAATCGCGCGGTCGAGCTCGTCGTAATCGAGTACGCCGTCGGTTGGATTGGTGTCGTACTTGCGAAAGATCGATTCCCGCACGTCGTGAAGTTTGTCGCACGGCGCGCGGACGAAATCATCCGCCGACAACAGGACGTACTTGGTGAGTTCAGAGTTTTCCACGCCGCTGTCCGACGACGCCGAAGGTAAAATCGATTCGCAACCGCGCTCGATGGAGAAAGTGTGCGTCCCTGTCGTGCGCGACAGCTCTTGCCTCGTGATGTAGTGATTCAAGACGGCCACGTACTCGATCACGTACGTTCCCGGATCGAGCGCGCCCGTGTCCGTGGTCAATCCCAGTAACTGGGATGGGTGCGTCGTGTCGTCTCGAAAATCGTCCCAGCGCTTGCAAGGGAGATATGCGCCGTAGGATGAACACGAAACGCCGTCTTTTCTGACCGTCGCGAAGATTTTAACCATCCATCGCCTCGACCAAGCTGACGTTAGACAATCGCCGCCGCACGCCACGGAGTGTTTCACCGAGAGACCGAAATCAACAGTGTTTGACGCCACGCGCGTCAACGGATTACCGATGGAAACCGTCGGAGCGGCGCACGAGGTGGTACAATCTGCATATTGTTTGGCCCCGTTGCTATAACTGCACGAGTGGCCGCCGTGCTGTGCGTTTCTGGTCACCGTGTATGTCTTGTATTTGCGTCCGCTCCCGCACAAGGCGTCGCACGACGTGTACGAACCCCAACGTCCCACACAATGTACCGGTTGAGGTAACGGATCGCAATACTCCCAGCGTACGTTTCTGTTCGTCGTGTAGCACCAGATCGTGGTGCTACCGTCAGGATTTCTGCAGTAGTTGTTCCCGCGCCCGCACGAGCCCTTGCCGCAGTTTCGTCTCGTGTGCCCGTGGGGCGACTGCGAATCCCACTGCTGACACGTGCGACCGTTCCTCGTCCTCGTCTGGCACCCTCGATACCCTTCGTCTCTCCACCCTCGGAGCGTCTCGTCGCATCCCCAGCCGAGCGCGGCCGTCGCGTCGTTCCCCGCCGTCTCGTTCGCGCCCCGGCGCGCGTCCGCCGCGTCGTCGACGACGCCGCCGACATCGCCTTCGCCCGCCGCATCGCTGCGCGCGCCCGCGCCGCGCGCCGACACCGCCGACGTCACCGTCGCCGTCGCCATCAACGCCGCGCCGACGACCACGGCGTCGACGCATCGCCATCGCCGTTGAATTCTCCCGTGCCCCCCTCGACGCACGCGCCTCGCGTCGCGCGTCTCGCGTCGCGTCGTCGCCCGCGTCGTCGCCCGCGCCGCGCGTCGCGACGTCTCCCGCATCGTCTCGAAGCGTCTCGCGCGCGCGTCTCGCGCGCGCGCGTCTCGCGCGTCTGAGCGCGCCGTCGCGCCGTCGCGGTCGGGCCAACACCCTATCGATTTTAGCGCGCAATCGCGTCTTTGCTACACGGCGATTCGTCACCCTTCAAAGCGGGTCCACCCCGCGCCGCGGATTTAAAGACGAACGCCCGTCGACGGCGCGATTTCGAGACGGCGATCGACCCGTGACTGTTTGCGCATACGCGCGTCGACGTGCTGACATTTTTTATATAGCGTCATTGGAGGTATTCTAGTACCTCAGCGTTCATATAAGGACGGTGCGTATACCTATTTACCAGAGAAATGGCAAAGGCCCTGTCGTCACGCGCGCTGACGCGGATCGATCGCCATCCGCGTCAGCATGCCGAGCGCGACGCGCGTGTACGAGCTCTGGGACGTCGCGCGGTCGCTGCGCGCGTGCGTCGACGCGGTGCTCGACGCGATCGCGCGTCGTCGTTCGTCGCGCGCGTCGTCGCGCGCGTCGCGCGATCGCGAAGACGCGATGCGCGTGGTGTGCCTCGGCGGCGCGCTGGGACGGGAGATGAGCGCGATGGTGGCGACGGCGTGGACGAGGCGAGGCGCGGGACGACGCGCGGAGGTGGCGTCGTGCGCGGTGACGGCGACGAGACGCGCGCTGAGCGCGGCGACGGAGGAAGAGGCGACGCTGGTGTTCGTGGTGGAGACGGCGGAGGGCGACGAACCGGCGGCGGAGGCGCGGGCGGCGGTGAAGATGATTTTGAGGGAGGCGAAGGCGCGAAACGGCGACGGCGCGGGCGACGCGCGCGGGCGGAGGTACGCGACGGCGATGGTCGGGGATTGCGACATCATCGGCGATCGCGCGGCGTATCGGAGTAATCAGAGCGTGGTCGAGGATTGTAACGCCGTGGGGTTGGCCGTGGACGCGGCTTTGAGACGGTTTGGATGGACGCGCGCGGCGGAGAGTTTGCGCGTGGACAAGTCGAAGGAGGACGACGACGCGTGGCGGCGCGGTCGAAGCGCCGCCGTCGACGCGTGGGTAGCTAAATTGTAGCGCGCGTAGGCGCGGTCGAAGCGCCGCCGTCGACGCGTGGGTAGCTAAATTGTAGCGCGTGTACAGTAGTGATCAAAAACAATAGATGGTCGTCGCGCGTCGAGATCACATCGCGAGTTTGAGCATCGCCGTGAGCTCGGCGTCGTTCAGCGCCACGCAGTTGCCCTTCATGGACGAACTCTGTTTTGACTTCTCCACGACGGAGGCGAAATCGGATTCCTTCAATCCGAGGCTTCCCAATCCCGGTACGCCGCAGTATTCGCACAGATCGACGATCCACGCGATACCGTCTTGCACCGTGGCGTCTGCGTTCCCCGTGATCGCGCGCGCGACTTGCGCGTATCGCTCGAGCGCGCGCGCGGCGAGCGCCGGATCTTCGGCGGCGACGCGCCCCTCCAACGCGGCGATGTTAATCGTCCACGAGTGCGGCAGCAGCGATGCGCAGATCGCGCCGTGCGGCGCGTGTAGTAAACCACCTAGCGTTCCGCTGAACCCGTGTACGGCGCCGAGCTTGGCGTTCGCCAAGGACAAGCCGCCGTAGTACGAGCACAGGCACATTTGCTCGCGCGCGTCGATGTCTGAGCCGTCGTCCACGACGCGGCGAAGCGCGCCAGCGCCGGCGACGATGCCAGCCATGGAAATCGCATCAATCATCGGATTCGGCACGCAACACACGTACGGCTCGATGCACTGCGTGAGCGCGTCCAGTCCAGTGTCCACCGTCACCGCGCGCGGCAGACTCAGCGTCAACATCGGATCTATCACCGCCACCGACGGCAGCATGAATGGATGCCGCATCGACACCTTACGATCACCCGCCTCGAGAACGGAGTTTTTCGCCACCTCTGCCCCCGGTCCAGCTGTGGTGGGAATCGCGATGAACGGTGCCGTGCGCTTCGTCAGCGGCTGCGCGCGTCCGACGACTTCGAGATACTCGTACAAATCCGGATTTTCGCCGGGTCGCCGGTTCGTAATCATCGCCGCCACGCACTTCGCCGTGTCCACCGGAGTCCCACCACCGATCGCGATGACGATTCCACAATCGCTTTCCACCGCCGCTTCCGTCGCGCTGAGCGCGCTCGCCACCGTCGGTTCGCCGCGAGGGCAGTGAAACGTCCGCGTCGTCCCGCCGACGCCGCCCTCCCTCAACAATCGCTCCAGTCGCTCTGAAAACCGCGTCGACTCCCCGGCGACGATGAACACCGGATTCTTTTCCACGTCCACGCCCTCTAACGTCGCGAGCTCGCGCACGAGCGCCGGGACGCGCTCGAGCGCGTCCCTCCCGAAAACCATCCTCGTCGCCGTCTGAAACTCAAACGGCGCCACCGCCGCCGCCGCGCGCGTCATCGCGCCTCTCTCTCGCGTCCGCGATCGCGCGCGACGCGCGCTGTCGCTCGGCGCGATCGAGACCGCGAGCGCGCGCGACATCGACCGGCGACGACGCGCGATGTGGCGTCCCGAAGCGCCGAAAAGCGCGCGCTTTTTTGGGACAAACCTCAAAACGCGACGCGAATGGCCGAAGGGCCGGCGCGCGGCGGCACGCGCGGCGGCCGCGATCAGTTCTCGTGGAACGACGTCAAGGAAAGCGCCGATCGCGAGTTCTACCTGGGGCACAGCGTCAAGGCGACGACGGGGAGGTGGTGCAAAGGCAAAGACGTGTACTGGTACAACAGGGACAAGGAGACGGAGGATGAAAAATCGACCGCGAGCGAGTTCGCGCGCGTGAAAGCGGCGGAGGAGGCGGCGATGCGCGCGGCGTTGGGGTTACCGCCGCTGACGTCGACGAGCGGGGAGGGAAGGAAGGGTAAAGGGTCGAGGCGGAGACGAGACGCGCGGAGCGACGAAGACGAAGACGACGAACGAAGGCGAGGACGGAAAAAGTCGTCGAGAAAGAAGAAACGACGAGGACGTGATTCGAGCGATGATAGTGATTCGAGTTCGGAATCGTCAGATTCGGCGTCGGAGCGTCGACGGCGGCGAAGGAAGAAGGAGAAGCGTCGCGAGCGGCGTCGAAGCCGTAGTAGAAGTCGAAGTCGGGATTTCCACCGCGACGATTCCGAGCGTCGCGATGAGCGACGGTGAACCGCGACGACGCGAACACATTTCGTGCGTTTCGTTCGTTTCCGCGTCGCGCGCGCTTAGCTTGTAATTGCAGTGCTTTCAGTCGTTCTCGTGGTTCGACCGAGTCCGCACTCGTCGCCTCGCCCCTCGCCGCCTCAGGATGGAGGACCTCGCGCCCGACGTCCTCAAGACGCTCGCGGTGGCGATGAGCGAAGACGTGCTCAGTGGAAACTTCGACCTCGCGAAGTCGCAAAAGATCAAATTCGTGTCCTCGATGACTTTCGGTGGCGCGTCGTTGGTCGGTTTGATGTTTCGCTTGGTCGTGAAAGTTTTCGCGCTCGTCATCGTCGTCGCGTGCGGGTTCGCGGCGTTCGCGTACGCGAATCGTGATCGTTTCGTCAACCGTTTCGATGAGTGGGCGCGGAACCGGTGTTTGATGGAGCTTCGGAAGCGAACGACGGCGACGTGCGCGTTGGACGCGTGCCGCGTGCGGATGAACGAGGTGACACTGCGACGTTTGACGATCGGAAACTCGGATGCTGCCGAGTTCACGTCGCCGCATTTGGCGAAGTTTGACGAGATTAAAATTGCGATTGATTTTTTTAGCGCGCTGGGACGGATGCAAGTGGGGAACTTTGTGTTCGGATTTGTCACGACGAAAGTCGACGAAATATTCGTCAGCGGCGGGTCGATCATGCTCGAGGAGCGTGGACGGGCGAAAAATTATAAAATCATGCGCGCGCGCGAAGACGAGAAAGTGGTGGAGGTGAAGGGTGAGGAAAAATCTGAGGCAGAGGCAGCGGCGCCGGCGGCGGATGGGTTTTTCGCGGGTATCTCAAATTCGCTCGAGGCGACGCAAAAGGCCATTGACGCGCAACTGAAAGAGGCGATGAAACTTCCTGGTGCCGCGCTGGGAACGTTGCAAAATGCGGGATCGGACGTCACTAAACGCCTATACGCTTTGGCGGAAATTTTAGACAAGCTGAAGAGAGCCTCCCCTATCGATGACGAGGAAGAAAAGCATTTGAACTCGTTTTCTTTACGGCGAGCGCCGACGGTGTTGAAGGTGAACAATCTCACGTTCTACGACTGGTCGTTGACGATTCATTCCGTCGCTTCGACGCCTTTCCAATTCACGCAGTTTGAAATGAACGATTTCATCGGTCGACCCGGTCAACTGGGTAAAGACGTCGGCATCGGGTTGGTCACGGAAATTCTCAACGATTTTCACAGAAAAATTTTTAGCGGAGTGACGGATGGCGTCGGGAACGTAACGTCGACCATTCTCGGTGCTGGTACGACGATCGTAGGCGGTGTGGCTTCGGGCGTGACGAACGTCGGGTCGACGCTCGTGGGCGGCGTCAGCGACGGCATCGCGTCCATTGGGCAAGTTCGCAACTTGTTGAAATAAACGGTCTACCTATGTGTAATATAATATTGCTAGAACATTCGCTACGCGATTGTGATTACTTGAGAGCGCCTGTATCGATCCCGCGCGCCTTCGCGATTGCCTCCTCAGCGCGAGAGAGGATGACTTTAAAGTCAACCTCAGCGTGTCGGCCCCAGGTGTGATGTCGCGACCACTCCTTGCTCGGGTAAGCCGGAGAATGGAGCTTGTGCAGAACACGCGCAATGGCGCGCGCGGTCATCATCCCCGCTCCGCCAACCTTGCCACCGCTTCTGTGCGCGAGGAGAGTTTTAATGTCGGGCGCCAAGAGCTGCGACTCTTGCTTGACGCACTCGGGCGGCGACGGGAGCATGTCGGAATCTTCGTTCAGGTACTCTGCTAAACACTGGCGCAGGTGCTCGCCTTGGGCTTCTTCGTCCTCCGCGTTAGCGGCTTCATCCATGGCGTTGTACAGTGCGTCTAATTTCCCGACCGAGCACGCTTCAATCTCCGAGCAATGGTCTGCGAGTGCCTTCGCGAGAGGAATGATATCCTTTGGTGGCGCGCGGACGATTTCAAAACCAACTGCTCGATCGGAGAGCGTGTACGTCACGTTATCATTCTTCGACATGGCCTTCAGCTGCGATGCGACATCTTCGAAACCGGTTTGCATGTGCATGCACGCGTCAACAATCTTGAATTTGTACATCGACGCTTTCGGCTTTGGCACGAGCTTCACTATGGCTGCAGCGAGAGGGCAGTCTTTGCCGATTTCTGCCGGCGAACGCCCGTAAAATTGTGCCTCGCACGTCGAACGAATATCCGGCAAGATCCGAATAAGACCTTTGGCGTGTGCGGCGTCGAGTTCGTTCACCGACGAAGGGTCTTTTGAACGAATATCAATGAGACCTTCACCCCATAGATCCAAACACGAAAGCACAGTCTCGATAGCTTCTATGCGCATGTCGAGCTTGATTTCCATCTCACTCGCGGATAACGCACCCACGCACGGTGTCCACTCCGCTTCGTCTTTAGCTTTTTTCATCACGGGGCCGGATTCGAAGACAGATTGCAAAAGTCTCGTGATGGAAGGTCGGTCCACTCCGTCGCTAAATGTCAGCGATCTTGAGCGTAAATAATCCTTTGGATCGAGAAAAGTGACGCACGCCGCGGGAGCTCCGTCGCGTCCCGCGCGCCCCGCTTGTTGGATGTATGCCTCGGGAGATCGCGGCAGGGAGAAATTTATCACCGCGCGTACGTCGGATTTGTCTAAACCCATGCCGAACGCGATTGTGGCGACGACGACGCGTACTCTGCTCATCATGAATTCAGCTTGCGTCTGTCTCCGCTGCGCAGGCTCTTGACCTGCGTGGTACGCTTTCGCCTTGATGCCTTCGTTGTATAGATAACTCGCCACGCGCTCGGAGTCCCGCTGTGTCGCGGTGTAAACGATGATGCTCCCCTCTTGCAACAATTCATCGTGCTTCAACATGTGACACAGAGTCCTTTCGCGCGCCACGTCGGGCACGCGCATGACGGACAAAATTAAATTGTCTCTCACTCGAACATTTCGCATGACGCCTTCGCTGGGGATACCCAACTGCTTGATCAATGACACTTCGGTTTTCTTCGTCGCCGTCGCGGTGAGCGCGAGCGTGGTCTGCGCTCGAACTCGATCGTTCAAGATGCGGCCCAATCGATGATATGCCGGTCGAAAGTTGTGCGACCATTCGCTCACGCAATGCGCTTCATCGATACACGCCAGTGAAACGCCGCCGGGTACGTTCTGCAAATCATTCACGAAGTGTTCATTCAGCAGTCTTTCGGGAGATACGAATAGCACTTTAAGTTCTCCCGCGCGCAAGCGAGTGAGCGTCTCCCACATGTCCCTCCGATCCATGTCGCTTCGCAAAGCTCCGCCGGGAAGCGACGGAGGTAAAGAATCCATTTGATCCGCCATGAGCGCGAGCAAAGGCGAGATGACGATGGTGAGCCCGGGCAACAGTAACGCGGGAAGCTGGTACGTAAGACTCTTCCCCGCACCCGTAGGCAAAAGCGCCAACGTGTTTTCTCCGCGCAACACGCGTTGAACGATTTCGAGTTGTCCAGGACGAAACTGTTCGTGACCGAATCCTCGATTGAGAACTTCCGTGAGATTCGCTTCGCTAGGATCGCTCTTCGCTCGCAAAACCGCGGCTTGCATCTCTGGTCCTACTTCTAACTTTGCTCGCCGCTCGGCTTCGGCTCTGGCGCTCTCCGCCGCCGCCGCCGTGATGTACTCTCGCGCGATGCCGTCTGCGACTTCTCGCGCTCGCAAAGCCTTCTTCGCCGGCGTCAATTTCTCGTCTTCCGTCGCGTTCGCGCATTCAGGGGGAGGCTCGAGTGGATACTCTCCCGAAGCCCACACGGAAGGCGCCTCGGGTGGCGGTGCGTTGGGATCTCTATCCTTCGCCTCGTAATCCTCCGCCTTGTTCTTTGAACGTCGTCCGCCGCCGAATCGATAGTGCTGCGCCGCCTTTTTGCGCGCGCCATTTTTCACCTTGGACTTCCACGTGCGTTTGAGGTTCGTCTTGACGTAGTTACCTTTACCAGACATCGCCTTCACCCTGGCCTTCTCCGCCTCGAACTCGGCGCGGATCTCCGCCGCCGTCTTTGACGGTTTCGGCGCCGCGTCCTCGCTCGCGGCGCCGCTCGTCGACGTCACCGCGCGACGAGCGACGCCGGCGCTCGTCGCCGCGCCCACGAATCGTTCTGCAGGTTTCTTACGCCGTTTCGAACCGTCGTCCTGCTTCAACATCGCGCTCACGCTCAACTCCATCGTCGCCTTCTTCGGCGCCGCCGCCTCGTTACGCATCGCCGCCACCGTCGCCTCGCACAGCAAATCTTCCACCCCACCGCCGCGTTCGATCGCCTCGTCTCGCGCCCGTTTCACCGCCGCGAACCCGCCCTCTCCACCCGCGCCCGCTCTCCTCGCGAGCCTCGATTTAAACCCCCCCGCGCTCGGCTCCGCGTCCGTCCACGTCAGCGGCCGCGCGCACGCCGGTTTCGCCCTCGCCCCGCTCGTCCCCCCCCCCTCCGCCGTCGCGTTCCCCCCCATCTCCCGCAGCGCGTCCCGCCCGTCCCAGTTCGCGCCTTTCGCGCGCTTTTCGAGCAATCTCGGCGACCTTCGCGCGTCGCTCGCTCGCGTCGTCCCGTCGCCGCGCTCGTCGCCGCGCGTCTTGATCGGCGTCGCCTCGATCGCCTCCCCATCGCTCTCCCGATCGCTCTCCCGCCCCTCGCGCAGCATCTCGCGCATCTCGCCGTACGTTCGCGTCGTCCTCTTCCTCGGCGTCGCGCGCGCCGCGTCCCTCGCGCCGTCGTCGTCGCGCCGTCGTCGTCCGTCACTCGC
>Ga0255769_10002495_pt1 | contig 19623 bp, 18 predicted proteins | sample 041ome_9_FD_179637 | JGI IMG/M metagenome (GOLD analysis project Ga0255769, IMG submission 179637) | Coastal salt marsh microbial communities from the Groves Creek Marsh, Skidaway Island, Georgia - 041413US metaG (version 2) | ecosystem: Environmental > Aquatic > Marine > Intertidal zone > Salt... | reverse complement strand
AGTAGCGAGGGCAGGACTCGAACCTGCGACCTTCGGGTTATGAGCCCGACGAGCTACCACTGCTCTACCTCGCGATTTGAAATGCAAAATTACAAATAAAACAACTATTGTGCAACCTAGGGAGCAAATCATTTCACCCTTTAAAATCTCATCCATTTAAATAGCGTACTTTTGCACTCAAATTCTATTCATGAGTACTATAGTTGCCATAGTTGGCCGTCCAAACGTTGGAAAGTCCACTTTTTTTAATCGGATGATACAAAAACGAGAAGCCATCGTGGATGCGGTCAGTGGAGTTACCCGCGATCGTCATTATGGTAAATCAGATTGGAATGGTCGTACCTTCACGCTAATTGATACCGGAGGCTATGTAGAGGGGAGCGATGATATTTTTCAAAAAGAAATTGACAAGCAAGTAGCTTTGGCGATTGACGAGGCGGATGCCATTGTTTTTATGGTGGATGTTACCGATGGAGTTACCGGGATGGACGAAATTATGGCGGACAAACTGCGCCGTTCACACAAGCCGGTTTTTCTTGTTTTAAACAAAGTTGACAATGCAATGCGCATGGATGACACCCATGAATTTTATGCGTTGGGCTTTGAACATTTTTTTCCGATCTCGAGTATGAATGGAAGTGGGAGCGGAGAACTTTTAGACGCTTTAGTAGAAAGTTTTCCCGAAGAACAACCCGAAGAAGCCGACGAATTACCCCGTTTTGCGGTGGTGGGACGACCCAATGCAGGAAAGTCTTCCTACATCAATGCTTTAATTGGTGAGGAACGCTATATCGTTACCGACATTGCCGGAACAACGCGCGATAGCATAGACACTAAGTACAACCGTTTTGGTTTTGAATTTAATTTGGTTGATACTGCGGGAATTCGTAGAAAAGCCAAAGTAAAAGAAAGTATCGAGTTTTATTCTGTTATGCGATCGGTGCGTGCCATCGAACATTCGGATGTAATTTTATTGATCGTTGATGCCACGCGTGGTTTTGACGGTCAAGTGCAAAATATTTTTTGGTTGGCGCATCGCAATCATAAAGGAATTGTAATCCTTGTAAACAAATGGGACCTCATTGAAAAAGACACAGCTTCGGTCAAAGCTTTTGAAGCTAATATTAGAAAGGAAACGGCTCCTTTTACAGATATTCCGATTGTTTTTATTTCTGCCCTCAGCAAGCAACGGATTTTTAAATCCATAGAAACGGCTGTTGAAGTTTATAAAAACAGATCACGAAGAATACCCACCAGAGCGTTCAATGATGCCATGTTACCCATCATCGAAAAAACGCCTCCTCCGGCGTATAAAGGGAAATATGTCAAGATTAAATTTTGCACCCAATTGCCGACGCCTTTTCCGCAATTTGCCTTTTTCTGTAATTTACCGCAATATGTCAAAGACCCCTATCGCCGATTTTTAGAAAATAAGTTACGTGAAATTTATGATTTCCAAGGCGTCCCTATGCAGATCTTTTTCAGAAAAAAATAAGGATTTAAAGCTTTTCTCGGAGGGCTTCCAGTTCTATTTTTAAATGCTCCAAATGCTGGAGTAAAACTTCTTTGGAAGCGGTATTATCCTTCAAATCCAATTGTTTTTTAGCACCACTTAGGGTCATTCCTTTTTCTTTGACTAGGTGGTAAATAAATTGAATGGTTTGAACATTTTCGGGGGTGTATTTTCTAGTACCACTTTCTTTCTTTTTGGGTTGAATAGCTTCAAATTCTTTTTCCCAAAAACGTAACAAGGAGGGCTTTACACCGAAGGCTTTGGCGACCTCACCGATGGAGTAATAGCGTTTTTCTGGAAGATTTACATGCATCTTCTTAATCCATGGATTGGTTCTCTTGTCGAGCTTGCGTGACGAGTGCATCAAATTCTTCTGAAGAAAGGTTGCCGTAATAAAAATTCAAGGGGTTAATGCGTTGATCATCCTTAAAGATTTCGTAATGCAGGTGAGGCCCTGCAGAACGTCCTGTATTGCCGACATATCCTATAATGTCACCTCTTTTCACTTTGTCCCCCCGTCTAACGTTATATTTGCTGAGGTGAGCGTAAAGGCTGACATAACCAAAACCATGATCTATACGGATGTGATTTCCATATCCCGATGAACGACTGTCAGCACGTTTAACTATTCCATTGCCTGAGGCGTAAACAGGAGTTCCTCGTTTGGCAGTAAAATCCATGCCATAATGAAACCTTCTTTGTTTTGTAAAAGGATCCCTACGCGGGCCATAACCAGAAGCCATACGGGTTAAGTCTTTGTTACGAATGGGTTGAATGGAAGGAATCGCTTCCAACAGTTCGGCTTTGTTGGCAGCTAAACGCTCAATTTCGTCCAAAGATTTAGATTGAATAACCGTTTGTTTAGTCAAAATATCCAAACGTTTGGTGGTATTGATGATGAGTTCAGAATTGTTGAATCCTTCCAAGTTTTTGTAGCGATTCACCCCACCAAAACCAGCACGACGCTGCTCTTCTGGAATTGGGCTGGCTTCAAAATAGACGCGATAAAGGTTGTTGTCGCGGTCTTCTACACTACTAATGACTTTTTCTACTTGTGCAAGTTTTTGGTTTAAGATCTCAAATTGAAATTTGTAATTTTTCAGCTCTCGTGCTTGTGCAATCTCTGTAGGAGTATTCATCCAACTGCTGTTGAGTAAGACTAAAAGCCCCACCAAGCCAAACAAAATAGCGGAAAGAAAAAATAAAATAAAATTTGAAATCCTTAGTTTGTTGGTCACTTCTATCGGACGATAGGAGAGTGTTTCAGGATCGTAATAATATTTAACTTTAGACATAAAGCAATTTTATACAAATTTTCTTTTCTTTTGCAGAGAAATTTAAATAACAAATATACAAAACTTCGGGAAAATCTGTATTTACAATAAGATACTCCCTTAGAAAAGTTATAAAAAAGTGCAACACTGCATGAAATCAACACAAATAAGACAACAGTTTCTCGACTTTTTTGCGTCTAAAGAACATTTGATTGTTCCCTCAGCGCCCATGGTTATTAAGGATGACCCCACATTGATGTTTACGAATGCGGGGATGAATCCGTTTAAAGAATATTTTTTGGGGAATGCTGTTCCCAAATCAAAAAGGATTGCCGACACCCAAAAATGTTTACGGGTATCGGGGAAACACAACGATCTAGAAGAAGTTGGAATTGACACCTATCACCATACTTTCTTTGAAATGCTGGGCAACTGGAGTTTCGGGGACTATTTTAAGAAAGAAGCGATTCATTGGGCTTGGGAGCTACTAACCGAAGTTTATAAAATCGATCCGGAAAAGCTTTACGTAACCATTTTTGAAGGAGCTCCAGAAGAGGCTATTGCAAGAGATGAAGAAGCCTATTCTTTTTGGAGCGAAATTTTACCCAAAGAGCGCATTTTGTTGGGAAATAAAAAAGATAATTTTTGGGAAATGGGCGATCAAGGGCCCTGTGGGCCATGTTCGGAAATCCATGTTGATATTCGTTCTGACGAAGAAAAAGCGCAAACTCCCGGAGCGGCTTTGGTCAATCAAGACCATCCGCAAGTCATCGAGGTTTGGAATTTGGTGTTTATAGAATTTAACCGAAAAGCCGATGGAAGTCTCGAAAAACTTCCCGAAAAACATGTGGATACGGGGATGGGTTTTGAGCGGTTATGTATGGTTTTACAAAACAAAATCTCCAACTACGATACTGATGTATTCACACCCTTGATCCGTGAAATTGAAACTTTAACGCATACCTCCTACGGAAAAGAACTTGAGACCGATCGTGCCATTCGGGTCATTGCAGACCATTTACGAACGGTTTATTTTTCTATAGCTGACGGACAATTGCCCAGCAATACGGGAGCCGGATATGTAATTCGAAGAATTTTGAGACGTGCCATTCGGTATGGATTTACCTTTTTAAATCAAAAAGAACCATTCATCTATCGTTTGATTACTCCATTGATGCATCAAATGGCGACTGCTTTTCCCGAATTGAAAAGAGAACAAAAACTGGCAGCCAATGTAATCCGCGAAGAAGAGCAATCCTTTTTAAAAACGCTGGATCAGGGGCTGGTACTTTTGGAGTCTATGATGAACACCTCCAAAGACAAAAAAATTGCCGGTGACAAAGCTTTTGAATTGTACGATACTTTTGGATTTCCTTTTGATCTCACCGCTCTGATTGCCCATGAAAAAGGATTTCAAATCGATGAGGAAGGTTTTCACAAGGCCATGCAGCAGCAAAAATTACGTTCGCGAGCAGCAGCCGTTTCCAAAGCTGAGGATTGGGTAGTACTTGAAGAAGACGATATCGAAGAATTTGTAGGCTATGATCGTTTGGAGGTAAAAGTAAGAATTACGCGTTATCGAAAAATGAATACTGCCAAAGAGGGCGATTTTTATCAATTGGTGTTTAACATGACTCCTTTTTATCCCGAGGGCGGAGGTCAAGTGGGTGACAAAGGGTATTTGGAGACTGAGAATGGGAATATTCATTACGTCACTAATACCAAAAAAGAGAATAATTTAATTCTCCATCAAACCAAAACACTACCCGAAAAATTAAATACACACTTTACAGCCAAAGTGGATGCACAGCAGCGAAAACGATCGGCTTGTAATCACACAGCTACACATTTGATGCATCAAGCATTGCGTTCTGTTTTGGGAACTCATGTGGAGCAAAAAGGGTCTATGGTGCATTCTGGAATGTTTCGTTTTGATTTCTCCCATTTTGCCAAAGTCACTGCTGAGGAATTATTGGAGGTGGAACAATTTGTCAACGCTCGAATAAGAGAACAACTCCCTTTGGAAGAAAACAGAAATCTTCCCTATCAGGAAGCAATTGAACAAGGGGCCATGGCGCTTTTTGGTGAAAAATACGGAGATACCGTTCGAACCATTCGTTTTGGACAATCCATGGAATTATGCGGAGGAACTCATGTCTCTAATACCTCCGAAATTTGGCATTTTAAAATTATTTCAGAAAGCGCAGTAGCCTCAGGCATCCGAAGAATAGAGGCTATCACAGGTGACGCAGTGATTACGTTCTTTCAAGAACAATCCGGTCTTATTGAATCCATCAACCAATCCTTAAAGCATCCACAAGATGCGCTGAAAGCAATCAATCATCTTCAAGAGGAAAATACTCAATTGAAAAAAGAACTTCAAGGGCTATCTAAATTAAAAATCCAAGTTCTTAAGGAACAATTGCAAAATAAATTAGAATCTCATTTGGGAGTTACATTCCTAGCTACAGAAGTGGATTTAGATGCCCAAGGAATGAAAGATTTGTCTTTTGAACTGGGAGCCACGCTAGATAATGTTGTATTGATTTTGGCTTCGCAAGCAAATCAAGCTCCTTTGATGAGTTGTTATATTTCAAAACCTTTGGTTGCTGAAAAAGGATGGGATGCCGGGAAAATCATCAGAACCCTTGGGAGTTATATCAAAGGTGGAGGTGGAGGGCAAGCGTTTTACGCTACCGCAGGAGGTAAAGCGGTAGACGGAATTCCAAAAGCATTGGCCGCCGCAAAAGATATTCTATTTAATTAGTTCGGATTGGTGGGCGGATATTGAGCGACAATTTCCCCTACAAACAGGGCAATCCGCTCATCACGGTTTGGAGTGTATTCACTAATACCTCCCTCGCCGCGTCCTTGCCAAATCAACTGGCGGTTGGTGGCGTCTATCACATCAATGTATAGGGTGCCTTCTGTACGACGACTTACATTATTGTAGTTGGGTCCCCAAAACCAAGGATTCCATCCCCAACCCCATCCCCAATGGTTGAAATTATTGATGTAGATTTTTTCTTTAGCTTTTGTATTAAAACTAATCAATAAATCGGGTGTTTCCGATTTGGTCAGTCCTTTCAGTGTCATTTCTTGGTCAATGGCTTTGAGGATTCTGCGCTTGTCTAAATCCGAAATTTCGACTTCGTCAATTTGCGGTTTAAAATAGGCGTACGTTTGATATTTTGAAAAATCAACAGCTGTGTCATGATCGGTGTACACGCGAATAGAGCTACAAGAGATCAGAAGAAAAAAGACGGAGAGTAGGATTAAATTTTTCATTTTTAAAGAGGTTTTGTCCGTTTGTACACATCAAAAATTATGCCCAAACTATTGTTTTGGATTATATCCAAAGGGACAATGGCGACAATTGCTCTCACAACAATAACCTCTCTTCAGATGATATTGTTCCGTAAAAACCTTATACCCTTCCGGACTTAAATAAAAATCTCCTTCTTCTAGGGGGGGGAGTGCTCCTAATGGCATTTTAACCTATTTTTGAACATGTTGTTTTTCGATGAAAATAAAAGTACTACAAATCAAGAGATTCCCGCGCCTTTGGGATATCGAATTGCTGTAAAAAGGGAAGATTTGTTGGATCCGCAGGTGTCTGGGAATAAGTATAGAAAACTGAAATATATTTTAGAAGAAGCCAAAACACAGCAAGTCCAACAACTACTCACTTTTGGGGGGGCTTTTTCCAATCATCTTGCTGCCTTGGCTTCCGCCGGAAAGCGGATGGGCTTTTCCACCCTCGGTATCGTCCGAGGGGAAGAATGGCAATCCAAAATTGATGAAAGTCCCACCTTAACCTTTTGTAAAACCATGGGAATGGAGCTTCATTGTGTTTCCAGAGCAGCATACCAATTGAAAGAAAAGAGTCTCGAAGTAGCAGTTCACATTAAACGTAATCCTCAACTACTCCTTATACCGGAGGGGGGAACTTCCCATTTGGCCGTGAAGGGATGTCGTGAGATATTAACGCAACAGGATCAAGAATTCGATACGGTGTGTTGCAGTATTGGAACTGGAGGCACTATGGCAGGACTGATGGAAGCTGCAGCAAAACACCAAACCGTCATTGGATTTAATGCCCTTAAAAACGAAGGAATCCTAGCTACGCTGGAGACACTTACTCCCAAGAAAAATGGACATGTTGATAATGATTATACATTTGGCGGTTATGCCAAAGTAAATGAGGAACTCATAAGGTTTATTAATACATTTTATCAACAAACAAACATTCCTTTGGATCCAGTCTATACCGGCAAGCTTGTTTTTGGTATTTTTGAACGAATTAAATTAAATCAATGGTATTGGGGAAAACGTATTTTAATCATTCACTCAGGAGGACTTCAGGGAATACAAGGAATGAATCAACGACTCAAGAAAAAGGGAATGCCAATCATCGAATTTTAATAGGCCTTATCAGCACTTTTCTCTTTATTTCTTGTGGAACGACTCGAAAAGTAGTGGTTCGTCAAAATCCTCCTAAGGAGACCAAAGAAGTGATCCAAGAAAAAACAGTCCCAACGGCAAAACCTGTTTTGTCGGAAAAGAAAATGACCAATACAGAACGAATCAATCTATATATAGCCAAATTCGGACCCATAGCACAAAAAGAAATGGAAGACTACGGGATACCTGCCAGTATTACTTTGGCTCAGGGAATCCTTGAGTCGGGGATGGGCGTTGGTCGATTAGCAGTGGAAGCCAATAATCATTTTGGAATTAAATGCCACAAAGACTGGGAGGGAGATAGCATCTATCACGATGACGACGAAAAAGGAGAATGTTTTCGGGTATATGATCAGGCCGAAATTTCCTATCGCGATCATTCTTTATTTTTAACGCAACGGGAGCGCTATGCTTTTTTATTTCAATTGAATGAAAAAAATTACAAGGCTTGGGCTAAAGGTTTAAAAAAAGCGGGCTATGCAACAGATCCCGAATATCCCGAAAAGTTGATCAGCTTGATTGAACGCTTTCAACTCGATCGTTTTGATCATGTTGGGAAGCGAAATAAAACAGCAATTAAAACATTATCGAACGAAAAAACAACCCAAACCGCCCAGGTTCATAAAGTGGAGAAAGGTGATACACTCTATTCGATTTCAAAAAGATACAATGTGGATGTAGAAGTACTCATTCGAGAAAATGCCATAGAAAATAACACCATTTTTTTAGGTCAAACCCTAACCATTCCCAACCTTTAAAATTATGCGATATCAAAGAAGTAGCGCTTTGTTTCAAGAAGCTCAAAAATATATCCCCGGAGGAGTAAATTCACCCGTCAGAGCATTCAGTGCTGTAGGTGGGACACCCGTTTTTGCGCAAAGCGCAAAAGGCGCCTATGTCTACGATGCCGATGGAAATGCCTATATCGATTATATTTCCAGCTGGGGCCCCATGATTTTGGGTCATGCCCATCCTCAAGTTATCGACGCTGTGATAGCAGCAGCAAAATCGGGAACTTCTTTTGGAATGCCAACTGAATTAGAAACAGCTTTGGCCCAACAAGTGGTCAAAATGGTTCCCAATATTGATAAAGTTCGTTTTGTCAATTCAGGAACAGAAGCTTGTATGAGTGCCGTTCGCTTGGCGAGAGGATATACTCAAAAAGAAAAAATCATCAAATTTGCCGGTTGTTATCACGGTCACTCCGATGCATTTCTCATTCAAGCCGGTAGTGGTGCGGTAACTTTTGGAACTCCCAGCAGTCCGGGGGTTACTCAAGGAACAGCAAAAGACACGCTTTTGGCCAACTACAACGATTTGGAGCAAGTAGGTGCACTTTTCGAGTCTCATCCCGACAGTATTGCCGCCATAATTATTGAACCCGTTGCCGGCAATATGGGTTGTGTTCTTCCACAAGAAGGTTTTTTGGAAGGTCTGCGAAAGTTGTGTGACCAATATGATGCCTTATTAATTTTTGACGAGGTCATGACCGGATTTCGTTTGGCAAAAGGAGGGGCACAGGAGCGTTTAGGGATCAAAGCGGATATTGTCACTTTTGGTAAAGTGTTGGGCGGAGGACTTCCCGTTGGAGCTTTTGCCGCCAAAAAAGAAATCATGCAACAGTTGGCTCCCGAGGGACCTGTTTATCAAGCGGGAACATTGAGTGGAAATCCATTGGCCATGGCGGCTGGACTGGCGATGTTGACCCTCTTGGATGATCAAACTGAAATTTTTGATCGTTTGGAACAGAAAACAGCGCAGCTTCACCAGGGTCTGGAAGAAGTTGCTAAGTCCAAAGGAATTCCCTTTCAGATCAATCGAATGGGGTCTATGATTTCACTGCATTTTACGGAACAAGCCGTTGTTGATTTTAAAACGGCAGCTTTGGGAAATAACGAACGTTTCAAAAAATATTTTCATGGTATGTTGAATGAAGGAATTTACTTACCCCCCAGTGCTTTTGAAAGTTATTTCCTGAATGATGCGCTAACCCCCGAAAACATTGAGGTTACCATAAATAATTTTAACAAAGTAATATTAAAGATTTAACTTTATAGCCAACGTTTAATTTTAACCTTCAAATCTTATACCTATGCGAAAACACTACCCTTTTCTTTTAATGTTTTTTGGTGTCCTCTTTTTGGGATATTCCCAAGAATATTTAGAAACATTACCAGACAATCCAGATCCCAACAAATGTTTTGCAAAATGTGTTGTTCCTGATGAATACAAAGAAGAAACCGTTTCGGTTTTGGTTCAACCGGAATATAAAAAACTTGAAATTGTTCCTGCTGTTTACAAAACCTCCCAAGAGGAAGTGGTGATTCGTCCAGAATCTAGACGTTTTATCTATGTTCCTGCCGTTTACAAAACGGTTGTTGATACCCTCTGGATCAAAGACGATTATCACAAATTAACAGTACATCCTGCTGAATTTTCTACAGCGTACGAATCCGTTCAAATTAAAGAAAAAACAGGTTCTTGGGTGGCTGGTGAAAAAAATCCAGATTGCCCTTCCATCGATGCGGCTGACTGTAGAGTCTTTCATTTTGTAGAAACCCCGGCTATTGTTAGAGAGGTTCCTGTCCAAAAGTTAGCCAGTCCTGCAAAAACTTCTGCTCAAGAAATCAAAGGGAAATATCGTTTGATTACCAAACAAGTTGAAGTGTCTGCGGCTCAAACACGTGACGAAGTCATCCCAAAAAAAACAAAGACCATTGAACGTCAAGTTTTAGTTTCCGATGAAACCACTAGAGAGGTTACCGTTCCTGCAGAATATACGGAAGTAGTCAAAAAAGTCCTCACCAAAAAAGGAGGAATGACTGCTTGGAGAGAGGTGCCTTGTACCATTCCAGAACAAGGAGAGTTGCTCCCCATTCATTATGATTTGGGAAGTGCAGCGCTTACCTCCAAATCGAGAAGTATTATCGACGAATATATTTTATCGCGTATGCAATCCAATAAGAATATGCTTGTTGAAATAGGTTCTCATACAGATTCTCGTGGAAGTGATGCTTCCAATCAGAGCCTTTCGGAAAGAAGAGCAAAATCCGTTGTGGATTATTTAATTTCTAGAGGCATTGATGCGAGTCGTCTAATTGCCGTGGGTTATGGAGAAAACAAATTATTGAACGACTGCGGCAACAATGCAGATTGCTCAGAAGCCCAACATGCTCGTAACCGAAGAACAGAATTCAAAGTTTTTTGATTTTAGTGTTGTTTATGATAAAGGTCGGGATTCCCGACCTTTTTTTTTGTTGAATTGTACAGTTGTTTTATCCGTTTATTCCTTAACAGAAGATGAGTTTAACTAAGCAGCTGCTGCGGAATTCAACATTTTTTTATTAGCTTAGTGATAACCAAAATCAAAGATTATGAAAAATACCTGCTTATTATTAATGTTATTATTTACTGCTGTGGCTGTATCTCAAACCACGGGAGTCGTAAAAGACAACAATGGAAATCCGCTTCCGGGAGCCAGTGTAACCATCAAAGGCACCACGGTAGGAACAACCACCGATTTTGATGGTGTATTTAGTATTAATGCCAATCAAGGGGATGTGATTCAAATCTCCTATGTGGGTTTTGAAACTCAAGAAATTGACTTTACGGGTGATGCACTTACGGTGACTTTACAAGAAGGGCTTAGCTTGGATGAAGTATTGGTAACGGGAAACCGTTCCAAACCCCGAACCGCAATTGATTCTGCCGTTCCGATTGACAATATCCGTACCGCTGATATAATGAATGTTGGAGAAGCCTCTATTGAGCGCGCTTTAACTTTTGCGATACCTTCTTTTAACGCACAAGATCAAGCCATCTCAGATGCCACCGCTGGGTTTGCTCCGGCGGATATTAGAGGCTTGGGACCCTCAAGAACCTTGGTATTGATCAATGGCAAACGGGTCAATCAGCAGTCGCAAGCCTATTTGAATCGTACGCCCGGAAAAGGAGAAGTGGGGGTCAACTTAAAGTCCATTCCCATAGCTGCCGTTGAGCGGATTGAAGTTTTGCGTGACGGTGCCTCCTCTCAGTATGGTTCTGATGCTATGGCGGGCGTAATGAACTTTATTTTAAAGAAAGATTCCGCTTTTTCAACCTTGAATGCTTCGACAGGAATTACTTCAGCAGGAGATGGGTTTCAATTTAATATTGACTACAACACTACGTTACCTTTTGGGAATGGGGGTCGTGTAAACCTCACCCTTGCCTATACTGATCAGGAACGAACCAATCGTGCGGGGGCTCCCGGAACAAGTTCTTTTGACACCGCCACGGCTCGTCAAAATGAAATTGATTTTGCGATTAAAGACCCTACTTTAGGGATGATCATCGGTCGTCCGGATTTAAAACAAAAAAATGTGTTTGTCAATATTACACATCCCCTGGGTAAAAACTCTGAATTCTATACCACCCACGGATATACAGATCGGTGGAATCGATCGTTTGCCTATTATCGTTTTCCGGGATGGAGAAGAGATGTAGCGGATGCCGGATTTTTGACCACTAAACCCGAAGATTTTGTGGGTTATCATCCCACTTTTGAAGGAGAAATTAAAGATCACTTCAATGTGCTTGGATTTGATTTAGATTTAGGAAATGATTGGCAACTCGACCTCTCTGTTACACATGGTAAAAACAGTATTGATTACACGGTCAACCGTTCCGTCAATAGAGATTATCTTGCTGCGGAGGGATGGAGTCCAACAACTTTTCGTCCTGGGGGCTATGCTTTTTCCAATGTGATTGAAAACGCCGATTTGACAAAAACCTTTAGTGAGAAGGTTTCTTTCTCTGCGGGATTGGAATACAAACAAGAAAAGTTTGAGGCCTTCAAGGGCGATCCTTTTTCGCGCTATGGCGGAGGAAGTGACTCTTTTGCCGGAATTGCTGAGGAACAAGAAGGCGAGTGGAAGCGCAATAACTTTGCGCTGTATTCCGGTTTAGACATTGATTTTTCAGATAAATTTTTAGCCACTGTTGCAGGGCGTTTTGAAAACTTCTCCGATGTAGGATCAAATTTTAGTTGGAAAGTTGCTTCTCGATACAAATTGAGCAATACCACTGCAATTCGCGGAAGTATATCTACCGGATTTAGAGCACCTTCTTTACATCAGCAAAAATTATCGAACACCCAATACATAATCGTGGCAGGTTCTTCGGAACCTCTTTTGCAAGGAACCATTCAAAACGGAACTCCTGAGGCACGAGCCCTTGGAATTCAGGATTTATTTCCCGAAACCTCTTTGAATTTTACCGCCGGAATTACTTTTGGAAATCGAAATGGTTTTTCGGGGAGTTTAGATTTTTATAACATCAAAGTGAATGACCGTGTGTTGTTTACCTCTCAAATTCAAGGAGCTTCAGGATCGCAGTTGGAAAAGGATCTGTTGGATGCAGGGGTTGTTGCCATTCAGGCATGGATTAATGCAGGAAACACCAATACGACAGGAGTTGATTTTGTGCTTAATTGGAGAAAAGATCATTTAAATCTTGGTTTGACCGGAAATTTCAATACAACCTCTATTGATAGTATTGATACACCCAAAGAATTGCAAGGCGTAGAAATTTTTTCCCACAAAGAGGCAAGTTTAATTACCAGTTCTAGACCAAAATCAAAAATATCACTCACCGCGGATTATTCGGCGGATAAGTTTGAATTTGGGTTATACAATACCAATTTTGGAAAAGTAACGATCGCACACGATGGCAACGATCCCAAGTTTGATCAAGTGTTGTCTTCCAAATTAGTCACTGATTTAAGGGTGACTTATAAATTTACCACCCAATTGAGTCTTACTGGGATTTTAAACAATGCTTTTGATGTCTTTCCTGACATTACCAATCAGAATACCGGAACCACTTCAGACGGCAGGTTTTTGTATTCCAGCCAAGTCTCTCAACACGGTCAATTAGGTCGAAACTATTCTTTAAATTTAGCTTACAAATTTTAAAAAGCTTAAAACGCAAAAAAGCCACTGAAAAGTGGCTTTTTTTGTTTGTTCAAGGATTTAAAGTTTTGGCAGGTGTTCTTGCTTTCCCTTGTGCTTGTTGTGGTGCATTCCCATGCGGCCATTTCCGCGGTGCATTCCTTTTCCTTTCTTGGAGGCATGCATTTTTTCCCATTTGGCAAATTGTTCATTGTTCAAAATGGTCTTCATTTCTTGCTTCATTGCAATTTGAAGTTCAATCCGATTCAAACGTTGCGCATAGCGTTCATCGGCGGTCATAGTCCCGTTGTTTTTTGGTTTTTGGGGACGCTCTGATTGATGTTTAGCAAAGGCTTGCTCGATTTTTTTTGTTTGATCGACATTTAAATCCAACTCCAATTGAAGCTCTTTGGCATGGAGTGTGGCACGTTGTTCAGGGCTTAATGCAGCTCTAGCATGTTCATCTTGAGCCATTCCAATAAGGGGAAGAGCAAGGGCAAAAAGGACAATATATTTTTTCATAATAAAAATTTGATTTGCCCTTTAGATAAGTCAGAAAGGATAAAGTTTAATCCGTTACGATTATTTTAACATTTCAACGAACAAGTCTTCAGCATTTTTAGTCACTTTTACCAACTGTTTTTTGGTTAGACCTTTGATGGCTAAATCCCATTTTTTATTACTCAATGCACTCGCTATCTTGATCTCGTTCAACAGAGCCGGGCTGGATTTTTTGATCAATTGCAAAATATTTTTTTCATCGTCAGTCAGCGCAACAGCTTGCTGTTCGGGCTTCATTTGAGGAAAAAACAGCACTTCTTGTATAGAGCTGTTGTTGGTCATCAACATGACTAAACGATCAATCCCGATACCAATTCCGGAGGTTGGCGGCATGCCGTATTCCAAAGCGCGCAAAAAATCTTGATCGATAAACATGGCTTCATCGTCTCCTTTTTCTCCCAAAGCCAATTGGGCTTCAAAACGTTCTCGCTGGTCGATGGGGTCGTTCAATTCCGAATAGGCATTGGCCAGTTCTTTTCCGTTGACCATTAATTCAAAACGTTCCGTGAGTTTGGGATTGCTGCGATGTTCCTTGGTCAAGGGGCTCATTGATTTGGGATAATCAATAATAAAAGTGGGTTGTACATAGTGGTGTTCACATTTTTCACCAAAAATTTCATCGATGAGTTTTCCTTCTCCCATGGTGTCGTCCACTTCGAGTCCCAATTTTTTGGCGGTTTCTCGCAGTTTTTTTTCATCCATACCGGAAACATCAATTCCAGTATGTATTTGAATGGCTTCTAAAATCGGCACTTTGGGATAGGGCGCTTTAAAATCAATGATGTTTTCACCGACTTTTACATCCGTTGTTCCGTGAATATCTTGAGCAATTTGCTCCAATAATTGGGCTGTCGTTTCCATCATCCAGAAATAATCCTTGTAGGCCACATACAATTCCATGACCGTAAATTCCGGATTATGAGTGCGATCCATACCCTCGTTGCGAAAATCTTTTGCAAATTCAAAAACCCCCTCAAAGCCTCCAACGATGAGTCTTTTTAAATAGAGTTCATTGGCAATTCGCAAATATAAGGGCATGTTGAGCGCATTGTGATGGGTCACAAAGGGTCGCGCTGTTGCCCCTCCAGGAATGGGTTGTAGGATGGGAGTCTCTACTTCCAGATAGCCTTTTTGGGTCAAAAAGTGGCGAATCGTGTTCGTAATTTGTGTTCGGTGCAAAAAGGTTCTTTTTACTTCCGGATTCACAATCAAATCCACATAGCGCTGGCGGTAGCGAAGTTCCGGATCGTTGAATTCATCATAAACATTTCCTTCGGCATCGGTTTTGGGCAAAGGCAGAGGTCGTAAAGACTTATTTAATAAGGTAAAACTTTTAACATTCACAGATTGTTGTCCCACTTGAGTGGTGAAAAGAGTTCCTTCCAGACCGATAATATCGCCAATATCCAAAAGCTTTTTATAAACTTCATTGTAAAGTGTTTTGTCTTCCGAAGGGCAAAGTTCATCGCGATTAAAATACAATTGAATTTTTCCTCGGCTGTCTTGCAATTCTGCAAAACCGGCTTTCCCCTGAATCCGACGGGACATAAGTCGCCCGGCAAGGATCACTTTTTTTCCTTCTTCGTAGTGCTCGGGTAATTGATGGGAATAAAAATCGACCGGGAAAAGAGCTGCTGGATAGGGGTCAATGCCCATAGCTTTGAGTGATTTCAACTTTTCTCTTCGTACGATTTCCTGTTCGGAAAGGGATGCCATAAACTAAAATTTTCGCAAAGATACACAGTCTCTTAAAATCAGGGTGGGCAAAATTCATATCTTTGTACCGACCCGTCAAGTATGAGTTTTTTTCGAGTACTCTTAGCGATTGTTTTTCCCCCACTATCGGTGATCGATCAAGGCTGTGGTTCTGTATTCATTGTTTTTCTTTTGACTTTATGTGGATGGATTCCCGGGGTGATTGCTGCACTCATTATTTTAAATAATCCCAACCGTTATAACTCGTATTTCTCAAGATGAAAAATCGCCAAGTAAAATGTATTGATTTGGGGCGATGTTCCTATGCCAAAGCTTGGGATTTCCAACATCAAATCTTTGATGGCATAGTTGCGAAAAAGCGAAGCAATAGAGATGCTACTCAGTTACAGCCAACCGATAATTACCTTCTTTTTGTCGAGCACATGCCGGTTTATACCTTGGGAAACAGTGGTGATATTAACCATCTTTTGATCAATGAAACCTCGATGAAAGAAAAAGGCATCGAATTTTTTAAAACCAACCGCGGGGGAGACATTACCTATCACGGACCTGGGCAATTGGTGTGTTATCCTATTTTTGATTTGGACAATTTTTTCACCGATATTCATAAATACCTTCGATTGTTGGAAGAAGCGGTGATTGATACACTCGCGGAATATGGGCTGAAAGGCGACCGCAGCAAGGGCGAAACCGGAGTATGGTTGGATGTGGAAACCCCTTTTGCTAGAAAAATTTGCGCCATGGGGGTTCGTGCTAGTCGATGGGTCACTATGCATGGATTGGCCTTGAATGTGAACACAGATTTATCTTATTTTGACCATATTATCCCCTGTGGCATTCAGGGAAAAGGAGTGACTTCTATGAAAAAAGAACTCGGATTCGAAGTCGATTTAAAAGAAGTGCATCAAAAATTACTACATCATTTACAACTACATTTTGAAATTACTCAAATTGAAAAATCAGTTGATTTGATAGATCAATAATCCTTTCCCTTCCGATTGCACCACCATTTCAACGGCCTTATCTCCATCGGCATTGCTCATCTCCACCGCTGCGCCACCAAATACGGGAAACCCACCAACCGGAGTTCCATTACTGAAAAAAGCATAAACTTTTTGAGTATCCAAGTCGGTAGTAGTAACGTAAATGATATTATTTAAGTAAAAGATTTGCGGGGAAGTATAATTTCCAAAAGGAAGTTGTACGGGAAGCCCATTGATGTTCAAATTGTTTTCAGAGAGGCTAACAATGGATTTGGTGGTCATATCCAAACGGTGATCGGTACCTAAACCCAACGGGGTGGTCACAACATTTCCCTTGGGATCAATTTGAACAAGGTCGCCCGCTTGGTCGGTAGTGGCAAAAGTTCCACGATAAGAAAAAACGGGATTCGCACTGGTTTTGAGGGATTGTTTGAGTTGAATACGATCCTTTCCGATTCTGCTCACTATCCGAACGCTGCCATCAATGTGTTGTAACACTATATAGTCGTTACTTCCAAAACGTATGTGTTTAGGTGGATTTTGAAGAGCCTGTTCCGTTTGTTTAAGTTGAAAACCACTCACTTTTTTACCCCTATTGTCAAACATATCCAGCTTTTTGCCATGGCTTAATAAAAAGCGATAATTACGGTTGAGGTCATAATCAAAAACCGCCAAATGTTGGGGTGCTTCATTGGAGATTTTTATATCGAAAGGCGGAACCACTTTTCCATTTCTGTCGAGGATCATAAATCGTTCAGCAGTTCTAAAGGCCATTTGCAAGCGTCCGTTTTTATATAAATCTACCTGATGAATAGATCCAATGATTTTTCCTGCGAGTTGTTTTTTCCAAAACAAAGTACCGGTGTTGGAAAACAGATACAGCATATTGTTTTCGTCTTGAACAGCAACGTCCATGGTTTTGCTTCGATGATTTTTTAGCCATTGCGGGCTGCTTACCACAGGAGCATCCAAGTTAAAGGTAAATTGATTGACCACACTGTTTTTGGACTGTTCCGGATTGTTGCTTTGCGCCGTCAATCGAATTTGAACATAATTGTTTTCCTCCACGCCTTGGAGTGCCAACAAGGGATAGTTAGCCGTTGGAATTTTTTCCCAAAGGGCACTTTCACGACTGCTGTTATCCTTCCAGAGTTGATTCAAATGGGTTGCATTTCCCAGCCAAAGAAAGCTGCTTTTATTGGCCAATGCGGTTTTAAGTGTCTTAAAATTAAAATCATTCTCAAGGACTTTTCCATCTAAAAAACTGCTGATAATGTTTTCCATCAATGCTTCCGTTTCGGCGTAAACAAGAAACTCGCCCAACTTCGCCACCCATTCAGGATGCACTTCTTGACCATATATTTCAATAAATTTATTGAGGTCCGGAGGGAATTGAAACGCGTAAAATGGAATGGAACGAAAATCTTTATTCGTTCCAGAAGTATTGTACAAAAGTGTGTCAATAAAGGCTTCGTTTTGAATGTGAAAAAAAACGGCAGTATTTCCTTTTAGATGCATCCAAGCGAGCTCATCGACTGCTGCCAAAGCACTAAAGTCAATTTGTTTTAACGCAATATTTTGATAACGCACATAATTTTTAAAATTTTCTTCCAATGCTTTATAATCCAAGAGGGTTAAAGCCAGAAAAGAAGTAAAATTTTGTGGACTGAGTTGCGGAGTAAATAAAGTGTGCGCGCCCAAGCCCTTCACAAGACTCTGCACATCCGGAAGTGAATCGTTGATGAAACTCACGCCATCCAAAGTAAAAGGGTCTTTTTTGGTATTAAAATCTAAAGCATTCCAGCTACTCCCCATATTGGGGAACAGGGGGGTCGTCTTAAAATCTTGAAATAAGTTATTGTTGATATCTGGGTGAACGTAGAGGTTGAGGGGTACATTATCATCGATAGCATTGCTGAGTTGATAAAAGTTTTTTTCTTGTATTCCAGGGCTGTTATTTTTAAAATTTCGAATGCTGTTTTCAACCACTAGCTTGGAATTAGAAGCATAGCGGATGTTTCCCATTTGGGTGAAATAAAGATTTTGATCTCCTTTTTTTTGAAGAATGATCGGAACGTTGTCATATTGTATGCTTGTCCCTTCTGCCCAGGGAATACTGTCTGCTACATTCACTTTATACAAGACAGAAACAGCAATTTGCGATTTTCCCTCGGGAGTGAAACAAACCAAAGCGGAGGACTCTAGACTTGGCGGGAGCATCGTATTGACCAATGGCTCGATGTTGGGAAACAAACCAACGATCGAAGAAAGCATAGCTTGGTTTTGCAATGCATTTTTCAAAACATTCCGATCGTTTATTTGCGCAATAGCAATGGTGTTTTGAGGAACAAATTCGAGTAGATTTTCAGAAATCGTAGGTGTTTGAGAACACCCTATGATTATTATGATAAGTAATAAATACAGCTGTTTTTTCATGATCAATCAAAAGTAAAAAACTCCCCTGTGCCAAGACTTTTTTTTGCGAAAATCTTATTAACGAAAACAGTTTAATAAGTCCTAGGGTTTTGGGAAAGGTAGCTCTGCTTGTTTGGGAAGGAGTTGAAAGGAATTCCGATGATGCTTTGTTTTTCCATGAATAACAATGGCGTTTCGGTGGTTTTTTGTTGGATAGCCTTTGTTTTGTTTCCAACCATATTGAGGAAAAGTTTTGGACAGTTCCCGCATATAATCATCCCTGTAGGTTTTTGCCAAAATGGAAGCTGCAGCAATGTTTTGAAATTTCCCATCCCCTTTGATAATACATTGGTGCGGAATATTTTTGAAAGGCTTAAACCGATTGCCATCCACCACAATATGTTCGGGAGTAAGGGCGAGTTGTTCCAGTGCCAAATGCATAGCTTTTATGGAGGCATTCAAGATATTGATTTGATCAATTTCTTCGGGCGATACAAAAGTAATTGCATAGGCAAGGGCTTGTTCTTCGATCAAGGGGCGGAGCAGAAAGCGTTGTCGCTCGGTCAATTTTTTGGAATCGTTCAGCAGTGGTAGGTTCACTGTTTCAGGGAGTATGACCGCTGCGGCCGTCACAGGACCCGCCAAACAGCCTCTTCCGGCTTCATCAGTACCCGCTTCTAATCCCGGTTGCAATTGAATTTCAAGCATTTATTCTCTTTTCAATGGAAGTTTACCACTTCTTCGGACAATTTACTCACATTTATTAT
>Ga0255769_10002492_pt1 | contig 19644 bp, 22 predicted proteins | sample 041ome_9_FD_179637 | JGI IMG/M metagenome (GOLD analysis project Ga0255769, IMG submission 179637) | Coastal salt marsh microbial communities from the Groves Creek Marsh, Skidaway Island, Georgia - 041413US metaG (version 2) | ecosystem: Environmental > Aquatic > Marine > Intertidal zone > Salt... | reverse complement strand
CATTGCCTCTAGTCTTTTTAACTTTGCTGAATTATTTTCAGTACTGAACCCGAGGCCCTTTCTCTTAGGACCTTTAGTGTGGTCGTAGTACTCTGCTAAGACACACCTAGCCTGTATGTGACCTTTACCACCGTCGCCTATATTGATATTCTTTATACCACGCTCTAGTTCAAACTTTTCCCTTACGTAGTCCCAAACAAAACTATCGTGGTGTTCTATAAGTTTGTATATCTCGTCTTCGTCGTACATACGTTTCATTTCTCGAGCAAAGTTTTTTGTTTCTGGATGATGCATATTAAAACCTAAAAATCCGCATTCGCTATATTGATTACCCCTGCCCATATAAGTCATCATAGCATCTGGTCTGTGTAATTTATCCTTTATTACTTCCAACGGCATAGGCTTAAAAAATACACTGTCTGCATCTATGCCTATGATGTAATCGAAATTTTCTTCAGTTAGTATAGCATGTGTGTATGCATAAACTTTATAACTAAAACGGACGCCATCGGTTAAAAAGTTTTCAGGATTACGGCGTTTATTCCTATCAACAAACTTTTTTAAGTCTGGGATACTGTCAAACATTGTGCCATCTTCATTGTAAACAACGTAAGGAAACTCCCAGTTGTATGTACTTTGAAATCTGTGTCCATATTCTTGATATAATCTATTATTCCATGTTGTAACTAATAAAACTTTCATAACGTCATCCTGTAAACTTTTTTCCAAATAGCAAAATTTAATATAGTAAATAGTTCTTTTTGTGCTCTAACACCGACTCCCTTAGTAGGGCTAGTAAAGTCCTTGTTATTGAGGTACGTGTTATCTACATCTTTTTTGTTGTATTCAAATATTTCTCTTAGTTCTGTATCGTCTAATATATCACGTATATAATCCTTAAGAACTCCGGTATTCTCTGCTGGAGCGTTCATTCTTCCTATAAGTATTTCGTCTGTTGGGAAGCGCCAGCCTGTTTTTACATGTTGTCTAATATAGGCAGGTAGCCTATTGTTGTATGCCTGTTTTTGTAACATCTTATGCATTACCGTAGGTTGTTTGTCAAACAGTCTATCTACTTTGTTATCACCAGGAATGCCTCTTACATAATCACGCAACTTTCTACCTAATATAGGAAATCGACCTTCCATACTAAAGTTCATACCTAATTTGTCATTACGCACCAAAAAGTCTTCTGCCAAACTGTTTAGACTTTCTATGTACATAAAATCATTCAGAGGATCACCAGTTAATTGTGTACGTGGCAACCACTCGTTAAGATAATCCATTTGATCTTCTAGTGTACACTGAAGTTCGGGATTCTCTAACACTCTATTATGAACGCTAAACATTTTTAACTTATTTTGCCAACTGGGTATTCCACGGTGATGTTTGTAACCAGCAAATATTTCATCACCGCCATCACCTGCTAGTGTTACAGTAACATCATGTTCGCTAATGAACTTGTTTGTGTTAAAGTAAGTTGGGAAACTTTTTCCCTGTCTAGGTTCTTCCAGCGCATAGAATGTTGAATCTAATGCATCAACATAGTCCTGCTGTGTTTGATGCACATGATGGTGTTTGATATCCCATTCTTTGCACAGTCTTGTTGCTAAATTGCTATCGTCATTGAGTTTGCTATCAGAATCAGTAGTTGCGAAACTGCTTGTAAATGCTACAGGCAAGATGCCTTGTTCCTTCATTTCGTATAATATACTTCCTGAATCTAAGCCTCCTGACAAGAACAGCCCAATGTTTCTACGTCCCATTAAAGTTTTTGCAACACTATCTTTATGCAACTCTCTAATTTGCTCTGCTAACACCACAGGATTAGTTTCTTTAATAGTATCAATGGTATAGTCTAATAGATTTTCCTTTTGATCATTTATCCATACTTCTCCAGGCACTAATTTTCGTATGCCTTCAAACATTGTGAGGTAACCTGGATTGTATCCTTGCTTATAGTATTGTGCGAGTGCTTGTTTACATATTTTACGATCAAACCCTGCTTGTAATAAACTTTTGATCTCACTGCTAAAATAAAGTTTATTGTTTAAGTATCCGTAATACAACGGTTTTGTTCCGTTGGTGTCCCTAGCAAGAATTAAGGATCGTGTATTCTTGTTGTAAAATGCAAGAGCAAACATGCCATCACAGTCTTTAAGAAATTCCCATCCATGTTCCTTAAGTCCAGCCGCAACAACTTCAGTGTCAGTGTTTGTTATACACTTGTGTTTAAGTTGACCTTGTAGTTCTTTGTAATTATAAATCTCACCGTTAAAAACTAAGACACAGTCTTCGTGGTGCCAAGGTTGTGAACTTACGTCAACGGTATCGACAATGCTGAGCAAATTGTGCCCTAGCGTAATGTTACTGTCAGACCATGTACCGTTGCCATCAGGTCCACGATGGTGCGCTAACTTAATCATCTGCTGAATTAAGTCATCGTCTTGTTTAAAAAATCCGTGGATAGCACACATTACATTAAATCCTCATATACCTTTTGCCATTGTGCTGAAATAACACCAGGACTGTAGTTGTTAATTACATGTTGCTGTCCTGCTCGTACTCGTTCTAACATACTGTTTGTGTTGTATTTGACATATTTAATTCCTTTGTCTATGTCTCCGCACCAAATGTAGTCTTTTAACTTTAACCAACTTGGGATTTCTGCATTGGTAACAACAAATTTGCCTTGCATTAATGCATCAACAGGTCTGTTGTTACCTTTGTATTTTGTCATATCATGTGTATTATCAACTGGCAGTAACACGAAGTCAGACTGTTTAACATATTTCCCTTGTGTTTCGTAACTCCACAATATAGGACCTTCGTTGCTAATTACTTTTAAGTCTAATGTATAAATGTCGTAGTCGTCCCAGTTAATTTGTTTTAAGTTGCCTGCGCTACCATAGTAAACTGCTTGAATTATTGCTTTAGGCTGCCACTTTACTTCTTCTCGCTGTCTCTCTGTGGGATCTGGTATTACATAAACTGGTTTGTCTGTCTTAGTCTCTATTAGTTGCTTAAGTTCATCACATGTTGTTGTAATTGCTGTTGCTGTACTGTTTGTATTTGTCCAAAGTTTTTCTAACTTAGGCCATTTGTTATCACAAATGTCGTGTATATAGCGTATGTTGTTTTTGCGTAGATAGTCAACATGTGAACTTTCGTGTATACGGCCAAGAACTACTATATCATCCTGAGTTGCTTCTGACAATTCTAATATGCACTCACCAACTAACCTTGCTCTGGATCTGTAACTATAAGGTTCTTGTGCGCCTTTTCTATCTGGCGTAAGAAACTTTAACACATAGCCTCCACAGTTGCTAGAACAGATTCTATCATTTCATTAAATGATGTTTGTCGTTTAACACTACTCATCGATTCATTCTTTGCTAAATGATCGCTAATAGTACAAACACTCAGTGCTTTACGATTAAAATTGTTGGCTAGTGCATACAAGACATGCGTCTCCATTTCTACTGCCAACACACCCATACGCTGGTGCTTGAACCACCATAGGTCATCTTCCTGATAAAACCAGTCGTTACTTGTTATACCACCTATGTGTGCTTGTGGACAAACATTACTAAAAGTTTTTAACCAGTCGAAACTTACTGTAGGACAAAATTGCCAGCCTGGTATAAACTGTTTTGTCATATTACTATCTGTGCTTGCAGTAGTTGCCGCAACTATGTCACCTAAGTTTAACTCGTTTGCTATGGCGCCTGCTGAGCCAACACGTATAATTGTTTGTACTCCATAAAACTTGTATAACTCGTGTATGTAGATAGCATTACTGGCTTGTCCCATGCCACCGCCTTGTACACTAATAGGAATGCCTTTGTATTCTCCAGTATATCCTAAACAGTTGCGTACAGAGTTTACTATTTTGCGTTTCTTAAAGAAGTTACGACTTATCCACTCAGCACGTAATGGGTCACCAGGTAGTAGTACTACTGGTGCATACGCATCATCCTGTGCTTCAATGTGTGGTGTTGCCATTTACTACCTCATATAGTTCCTGCCAGTCGTTTACTCTAAGACCAGTCCAGTGTTGATTATAAGGATGATTCATAACAATACTCTGCATGCCAACTTTGGCTCCTGACTCTGCATGACTTGCTGAATCTTCTATCCAATAATAGTTAGTGCCTTTATATTCTTGTTCTAAATAATCTAATTTAGTTTGGGTAAAGTCTAGTCCGCAATATACATGGTCAAAACAATCTCCAAACAGATGCACTAAGTTTCTATAACGCAGTTTTTGTGCGTACTTGTCTATGTGTAAACTACTAACAACGTCGAATACCCAACCTTCTTGTGCAAGTTTACGTACCCACTGCTGTGCATCTCTAAACGGTGGGAGAAAGCCAACTGCTCCTGACTCGTTAAAACGCTTTACGCAGTCTATCGATTCCTCTTCAGGAATACCATAACGTATTCTCTGAATAAATGCGTGATCGACATCTGGTAATTTTAAATAGCCTTGTTCTGCCATCCAGACATCAAACGCAAATACCCAGTCTAGTAATACACCGTCGCAATCAGTGACAATTTTCTTCATTTAAATATCTTCTAACCTCGGGCCATGTGCCTAAGTCTATATAGTCTTGAACTCTAATACCTTTACTGTTGTATATAGGAGTTTCTTTAATTTCATCTAACAATACTCGTTGCCTCAGTGTGGATTTTTCCATAAAACTAATACATTGATCAAAAGCTCTACGTCTAAATGCAAATGCACACCAAAACGCATTATACTGATCTACGTCGTCCTCAGGCTTGTCCTCATAACTTTTTATAATATTATCTTCTACAGTTAAAGCACCTTTAGTTTTTAATACTTCAGTATCTTTTTCGTCCTTATACAAAAAAGTAAATCCAGTTTCTGTTAAACTTGACATCACGCACTCGTGTAAGTCTGCACCTGGGTCTAGTTTCATTACAGTGTCTGGCAACAACACTATATTGTGCTCTCCAAACAAGTGCTTGGCACTTTTAATAGCACCTGTGTACTCATGTTCATTTGGATTCTGAAACGTAAAACTAATATCATATCTGTTGTTGTATTTTGCTAGGTAGTCTACAATCTCAGACTTGCCTTCTCTAATAACAACTACAAACTCTACGTCTTTTCTGCCGTAGTCTCTAAAGAAGTTAAAACTGTTGTCTATTAGACTTTTATTAGGTCCTATGCTCATTACTTCTTTAGCATAAGGTAATTGTAGTCTTGTTGCTCTGCCTGCGGCAGGTAATATCACTGTAAGTTTACTCATTTATTGTATCCAAATGTTTCAAAGTCTTGCTTGTAAAAATTATACACTATTTCTTTCTGAAAGTCATATAATTCTATCTTCTTATCTGTTTTGGCGGCTCCTGACACTTTTTCTTTTATACCACTAAATCCATTATCATTTAACCACGGCCAAATAGTCTTGTCTTCTAACCTAAAAAATTGCATATTTAATTTTGTCTCATACCAATCTACCTGTCTTCGTAGTATACCAGGATCTGGAAATTCACCAAGTTTTCCTTTATGCAAGCAGTCTAGTATCTGATCTAGTGTCCACTGCAACCTGCCTACTTGTTCTTCAATTTGATGATGATATGCACTAACAAATCTATCGTAAGGGTTACGTACCTGTACTATAAAATTATCAACTTGCTGTCCTCTTTCTAGTACTTTACTTGCTCTAGAATGTGTACCAAGTATTTCGCTGTGATGTGTTTGATCGAACTTTTTACATTGTACGACAACACTTCTCCCGCCACACTTGGGAATGTGTACGAATCCTGTATTTGTTTTATTAAGCACTAACATAGTGATTTAACACTTCTAATTTTTGATCAGGCGTATAGTGTTGACTTGTGCCTGCTGTAACCCAACAAGTATAATCTTCTATGCGCTGGTTTAAATGTTTAAACTGTTGCTCTGCTACTACAGGTTCCCAAGTTAAATTCTGTTCTTGCCACAGGTTCATCGGATGATCGCTCTCTGGCGGTTTAGCTATCATTTGTTCTGCTTGTTTAACAACCTTCAGTGCGGCATTGGGTGTAAAGATTGCGGCGCTTACACCGCCCTTATATTTTTTGCCGTCTTTGTATTTCCAACGACTTATTCTAGCATGCTCCGCACCCCAGTTGTCTTTGTCTATAGTCATTGCTTTCCTAACTGCTAGACAATTTACTTGTGTTTCTAGTATGTTCTCACCGTACTCGTAAGGCAGGTGTAACCAACGTAGTACATAAAAGTGATTAATAATAGGATTGTTAGGAAAACGTCTATCATGTGTAACATCCTTTACCTCAACTCCTTTAGATTGCGCTTTTTGAAAATCTTTAGGTGTACCTTGATATAGAGCAATAATTTTCCTAGTATCAGGATAAAATTTATTTGCTTGTTTTTGCCATAAATCGAAATACAGATCAAAATACTTTTTGTTAGCGGCGCAATATAAAATCATAGTTTTTCTCTCTCAGCCTCAAGATACCTAAAGGCTTGTCCACTTAGTAATTCTTGTGTATCAAATTGATGGTTGCATAAGTTAAATAACCAAGGTAGTCTATCAAACTCTAAAGGTTTTTCTATATTTGCTAAATTATTACTTATTGGATAAGCGGCACATTGCTCACCGCATATTATCGGTATACCTTCTATAGCGGCTTTAATCGCCACGCTACTGTGATATGCTATAACGCAATGAGCTTCTGACAGGTCTTGTTCTAAAGGACGCTGTGTTGGGTCAACAGGAGTTCTGCCTATTTCTACTCCTTTGTCGTTCAATAAAACTTCTCCAGGTTTACCTCTTATTACAATATCTCTGGTTGTAAGATTTTTAACTTTTTCTACAACTGTTTCTGTCCAATCATGACTTCCAAAGACATAACTAACAGGATCAGTAGGAGGCAATATTAATATTTTTTGTCCGTCTCGACGCCAAGGTTTAAGCTCAAAGTTCCTATCAAACAACTTATTAAACTTTGTGCTGTCTGTATCTGTAATCTTGTTACAGTTAAAACCATCCGCTGTTACACGCATCCACTCGTTGTGTTTGTTATAACCTGCATTAAAATAAGCATGGTCCATGTAATAGTATTTGTGATTGCCTTGATTTAAATGACGTAACAAATCCCCGCCGCCTCTGAGTATTCCAGCAGTAACAGTTCTTGATGTACCGCTAGGAAGTCTTCTATGAGAAATCCACCAGTCAATAGGTAAGGTTCTGCCTCTAGCTCCCCTATTGAAGTTATTCACTATGCGTTCTTGTGTATTTTTCTTTTTAGCTGGTAAGAATGATATTATCATTGATTTTATCTATGCCTTGAAGTAACTCTTGTTCTGTAAATTGAAAATAACTTAGTGTATTTAACCATTGAGTACGATCGGGCCTAATAGGTGTTTCTATTTTAGACAAGTCTGTTAGTGCTATTGGTCGTGCAGGACCTTGTTCGTGACAGAATACAGGTATACCCAAACAGGCGGCTTCGACTGCTGACATACTTACTGTTGTTACAACGGCATGTGCATTGCGAGCTTCTTCCGCAAACGGTATGAGGGCGGCGGCTGGTCCGCTTGTACCTTTACCTCTGGGCTTGTGTCTTACTTTAATTGGTCTGTCTGTAAACTTACGCAAAGTTTGTATTGTGCGATCTAACCAACCTACTTGGTCTACGAAGCGTTCCATAGTAGAGCTACTAGGACACACCAAAATATGATCACCACTAGTTTGCCAATCATGTACTGTTACTCCTAATCTTTTAAATCTATCATCGGGATAATCACCTACCCAATTACAATGTGTGGCGTTGGGGATAACACGCCAATAAAAATCCATGCCTGGGTTTGTTGCTTCCTTTAAACCATTCCATCTGCCCCAGTAAGGCATGTCGGTAAAAAACCATTTTACATTACGTTGCTGATGTTCTTTTACTAGTTGAAAGTTCTTGCCTACGAAACCCCAAAAGAAACTGGGACCTGTTCCGTCCCATGTGTAGTCTAGTATTTTTCTAAAGCCGTAACATTCATGTAGTGGATTCATCACACGGTAGGCTTTGCTGTCCACCTTGTGTCCTGGACAATACAAGTTCATGAAAACACTCGAACTCCGTATTTTAACTCGAATCTATCTGCGTCAGCACGAGTATCTACCATGGGCTCTCCCCTAATGTTTAAACTTGTGTTTAACAACATAGGGCATCCTGTTTCTGCGTACCATGCCTCTAATAACTTTCTAAAGCCAGGACTGTCTTTCTTGCTAACTGTTTGTACACGGCTTGTACCATCAACGTGTACAATAGCAGGAAAGTCTTTGGGCTTTTTACATGTAGCAACTACTTGCATGTAGGGACTATCTTCCCAAGCCATAGGCATATCAAAATAATCATGTACATGTTCAGCAAGTATAGCAGGAGCAAATGGTCTGAATAGTTGTCGCTTTTTAATTTTATTAACAGCATCTTTTATTTCTATACCTCTAGGGTCTGCTAACAGACTACGATGTCCTAACGCTCTAGGACCAAATTCTGCTCTGCCACTGGCTACACCTGCAATCTTATGTTCTTTAAGATAATTTACAAGTTCTTTTACAGGGTACTTACCTGGTATGTCAGTACCCAAATAGGGGTGTTGCCAATTTAACTTAGTTCCTTGTAGTATGGCGGCGGCACCTAGACTACTACCAGCATCACCTGGATTGGGCATAATCCAAATGTCTTCAAAGTATTTGCCAATGTTCCTGTTTGCTACACAATTTAGTGCTACTCCGCCCATAAACACAACACTAGATTCGCCTGTTAGGTCACGAGCCTTACGGAATACAACATCTAACAGTTCTTCCGTTAGTGTTTGTACACCTGCGGCAATATCAGTGTCTTTAGAGTCTTTTAAGTAGTCTTTTTCAATGCCCAAGTGCATATTTTTGCTAAATTTAAGTCTCCGAGGATCACTTATTAGGTCACTCTTGATAGTACTACTAAGTTTGCCATCACCAAATGCACTCATGCCCATTAGGATATATTCTTCATCTAGTGGTTTTAGACCTACTCGTTGTGTGAACGCAGAGTACATTAGTCCAATACTATGGGGATACTTGTTTGACCAAAGTTTTTCGTATTCTACTTCTCCATCAAAGTCTTCTACAGCATGCCATATACTCATAGTATCCCACTCGCCTATAGCATCTACTACAACAACTGCGGCACTTTTGAATGGGCTTGTCGCAAAGCCTGCGGCGGCATGTGACTCGTGATGATCAGCGTAGTATACTGGACAGTTTAGTCCTGTTAGGCTTCGTAGTTCTTTCTTTACTCTAGGCCATTGTAGTGCATCGTCCCATTGACCTGCAAAGGCCTGACGTAGTTTTTTGTTCCAAGGATTTTCGTAATAAATTATCTTACTAGGAGTGCCGTAGTTAAAGGCTTCCTTAAATATTGCAGGATTGAGCCCGCTGTCGTGTTTACTTTTGCTGTAACGCTCTGAATGCGCCGCAAATAGAATTTCTTTATTATCGATTAACGTTACGCCCGCATCATGAAATCCGTAACTTACACCTAGTATCATATTAAATAGTTGATTATGAAAATTAGTTTTTGGCCTAATGCCGTTGCTCTTAACGGCAAAGATATTTATAAGGCATTCGAGGACCACGTATCATTATTCGACACTGTAGTGCAAGAAGATATGAACGCAGATGCGGCTTGCATCTGGAGTGTATTGTGGCGTGGCAGAATGCAAACAAACCAAGCAGTGTACAACCACTACCGTAGTCAAGGTAAGCCTGTTATTATCATGGAAGTGGGTGTACTAAAACGTAACCATAGTTTTAGAATAGCAGTTAACCATATTAACAATACCGGATACTATGGACACACAGACAATCCTGTTATCCCCGGCAGGCACGAACGTTTTAACTTTGAAGTTAAAGACTATCACGAATCAGGAAATAATATTGTTATTTGTTGCCAAAATGAGTCAAGTGAGTTGTGGCGAGAAATGCCTACTACTGAGCAATGGCTAGATAATATAATACCTAAACTAAAATTATATTACCCCCATAAAAACATCGTAGTTAGGCCACATCCTAGATTCCCTATATCAAGACATGTATTTGAAAAATATAAAGTAGAAAAACCTGTTACAAAAGGGAATTCAGACGATACAGACTTTGTTGATATACTTAAGGATGCATTCTGTGTGGTAAGTCCAACAGGCGGTGCCGCAATAGAAGCAATTATAGGCGGAGTTCCTGTAATTGCAAGTCCTGAAAGTTTAGCAAGCGATGTTGCTAGAACAGACTACCAAGTAATGGTTCCTGACTTAAGTCTGCGTAAAACTTTTATAAAACAGATTAGGAATACAGAATGGTTTATAGATGAGGTAGTTGCAGGAGAACCCTATCGTAGACTTAGGCCGTATGTGCTACATCAAATAGAGTCCCGTCTATCCACCTAAGTAACAAGTGTGGTTGGTTACTTACGTGATTGACTCTGTCTATACTTTCTTCAAAACTTTTTGGTAACAGTTTCTTTTCCCTTAGGTCATGCCAGGAAGTGGTCATAGGATCCATAGGCTTGTGCTTGCTTTTGTACACAACTGCATGAAGCCAAGGATCATGTTGTCCTTTGTAAAATAGCCCGTCCTTGCAGTCAAAGCCTGCACATGCCAGCATATAAACTAGATTAACAATGTTAAAGTTATAAAAGTGTCCAGGAAAGTGGTTGCAATGTATTCTATTGTACTCTATATTATGTGTCTGTGGCAGTATGCAACAAAGCATACCGCCCGCTTTCATTTGTTCGTTCCAGACTGCAAGTGTTTCGTATGGATTTAGAACATAGCCTAAACTGTTATGACTCCATATCAAGTCTACCTTGGTAGACAGAAACGGACCTTTTGTAAAATCCTTCTTCAATACTGAAAGATTTTTAGGTATGTCATAATTAATTTGTGGATTTAGGTCAACTGCATAACATTTGTAGTTGTGCGGAATAGGAACGTCGTCTCTGCTTTCACACTCTGCCCACCACTTGATATCTAAGCCTGTGCCACAACCAACATCAGCTACACTCTTAATGCTGTCCATTAAGTCATCGTGTTTGTATAGTGCTTCGAGTGTAAACAAACTTTGCTGGTGACTTTCTTCTGGTGTTAATTGTATCATATGCTTACATCTTCCATTCCTGCTGTTCGCAACCTTGTTATGTGACCTAGTTGCCACTGTTTGGCTTCTAAGCCTTTCATAATACCTAGCCAACGATTACGTAGTAGGGCGACTTCATTTATTAGTGTTTCAAAGTCTACTACTTCGTCCTCGCCATCAACATACTTCTCAGCGTCTCTGCTGGTTAATGCACGAGCATATCCTTCTAGGTACTTCTTAAACCATTTGCGTCTAATACGTCGTAGTTCAATGTTGAGGTAGTTTAGTACTGCTTCTATTTCTTGTAACTGATTAAATCTGTGTTCAGTTACACCAGGCAAGTTACTAAGGCTCTTTTCCACGTTGCCGTAAATTTTAACCTCAGACTTGGCTTCGTCTAGTTCATTGTTATAGTGTGCAATGAAGTCAGGCAAAAAAGCCAAGTCTTGAACTACTTTATTATACCACATTAATCTTCAAATGCTAGTTCGTCCGTGTCATCATCACCTAAATCATCGTCTAGGTAATCTTCACCTGCTCTTTTTAGATAAGAGTCAGTAGCGCAAAACTTCTCAAACTCTAAGTCATTAATACCCATGTCTACTAGATTGCCTACTAATTGATCTGCGGCTGTTTGTCTATCTTTACTGGGCACATACTCTTTCATAATCAAGTATGTTTCTGTTAATACGTCTAATTCAACTGACATTTAATTTTCCTCGCTTAAAAGCATATCTAATTCTGGATAATAATCTTTAAAATGTGTTGCTCGTTTAAAGTCTTGGGTTACCAGATATTCCCGTACACTACTTATACCTTCTTTAGAATACATTATATCTAATATAGGCTGTATTTGTCGCTTAAACTCTATGTCATTGACAGACATCAACTTAGTTCTAATAGACTTTTTAACTATACTAGGTAAATTTGTAACTGTCAACTCTTTAGGGTCAGACAATGCACTAAACGTGATGCCCATTCCTAATTTGTTAGCCAATTTAAATACTTCATCGCTATACATTATGTTTATATTAGTTACAGTTGCATAGATATTACACACATAGTCAGTGTCCTTATACTTCTGTAAATTAGCAGAAACTGTTTCCCATGTAGAACCAAAACGTTCATACATAAAACGGTTGCCTACAGCATCAATACTAAAACTTAGCTCAACAGTCTTAAACTGGTCCCAATAATCAAAGAGAAAATCTGCAAATACTGTACCATTAGTATTATAGTGAAGTGTAACTTGGTCGCTGAGACCTTCATCAATAAAGTACTGTAATAGTTTCCTATGTGTTTTGTCCAGTAACGGTTCACCGCCAGCAAATGTAATATACCTAACATCCTTACTTACACTAATAATGTCTGACCAAAATGTACTCGACTCATTATCTAACCAGTCAAATGTTACAGACTGTGCTTTTTCATAGCGACTCCAGGTACTACTACAACGTGAACTACAAATCCTGCATGCTAGGTTACACTTATTGCCTAACTTTATGTCTAAGTTTAGTATCTTACTTGAAGTTAGGTCATTGTAATCAATATTAAACTTATGTTCTCTAAACACATACTCATCGTTAAGACGTTTACTGATACCACCGTTATCTTCTACTCGCCAACATTTATCACATGCAGTAGGCTTATTTCCTTCCAATAACTGTTGTTTAAGTTCTTGTTGTTTGTTACTACTAAAGTAATCTATAATGCTTATAGCATCTTCACCTAACTGTCTGTCCCACAAACAGCAACGATGTAAACTACTGTCTACATCTATTTCTAATCCAATCCAGGGTGTCATGCATATTGTGTCTGGTATTGCATAGTTTGTAGGGTTTACAATAGTTTGACTGCCTCTATTAACAGTCACAATAAAAAACTTATCTATGTCTAAATGATCTAATAACTTATCTAAATAGTTTTCTAAATTAGTCTTAGCAGAGTTGTCTTCTATGTCATCAATAAAAAGAATGCGTTCGTCATCAGCAAACGCATCCTTATATACAGCCTGTAGTTCAGTGTATATTTGATTTACAGGCTGTTGTAGTAGACTACTGTAGTTCTTCTTGAGCAGGTACTTCATCTACAACTTCTTCTTGAGCAGGTTCTTCAGTAGCCTTTTCAATTTTACCCCAGTTGCTGATGATAGCATCTAAACAACCACCTTCGTTACGTTCCCACTCCTTACGGTACATTTTAGTCTCTTCGCCTTTAGAGTCTACATGCTTGAGTCTGTTGCCGTCTTTTTGTAGCAAGTTCTTTTTCTCAAACAAGTCTACTAAGCCACTGTATGGATTCATACCTGTCTCATATGGAATCTTAACTTGTACACCTTCAAATGGTTTTGCGTAACGAGTCTTCATTACTTTACAACCTGCTCTAATACCTTTTACTTCTGATATCTTGTTACCATCTTCATCTTCTTTAAGTTTCATTTTCTTCATAGCAACTACAATACTTGAAGCATAGATAAAGCCTTGTCCACCTGATATTTTATCATCTGGATCAAACATGTCTTGACTTGCGTAAGTGTGGTTAGTTGCTACTAGTCCTACATTTGCATTACCAAACATGTTAACACAGTTACGTACCAGTGCAGTAAGTGCTTTAGGCTTACGTCCCATGTCGCCTTTAAGATCGCCTTTACCAAACTGATCAACGTCTGTAGGTGTTAGTAACATACCTAAACTGTCAATTACAAACAATACTTTGGGACGGTCATCTTCCGGCAGTGTTTTATATTCTCCCATAAAGTCACTTACTGTTTTAGCAACATCATCAATCATTGCCATGTTTAGTTTTAACAGTTTATCTTCTGATGTGTCTACATTAAGTGCTTTTAACCAGTCTTCGTCAAGTGCGTTCTCGCTATCAATTAGGATAACAAAAATGCCTTGCTCCTGTGCTGATTTTACAATATTACCAGAACAGATATAACTCTTTCCTGCGCCTGACTCTCCAGCAAATACAGTTACTTTGCCTAGTGGGATGCCTTTTTCAAAATCTCCACTAATAAGATAGTTTAGTGCATAGTTACCTGTGCTGACCCAGTCTGTAGGATCATTAAAGCCAAAACTAATACCGCTAATGCTCTTAGTTAAGCCTTTCCTAAATTTTGATACGTCAAAGGGTTTTTGTGCCATATTATTGCCTCATTAGTTTATATATGTAAGGAAATAGTTTTTCGCTGTCTGTGCCTCTGCGAGCATCTATTGCCTTTAAAAAATCTATAGTGCTGTTTGGATTCTTCTCAAACGGCTCTTGTATATATCTCAATAAATTCCTGTAACTATCTTCTAGTAAGTATCCAGGTTTTTCGTTAATCTTCTCTTGTAGTATAACACTAATCCTGTCTAGTGTCAATTTAGGAAGATGCCGAACATTAAGTGCTTCGGGTTGTAGTACAGGTCCAATTACAAATGCATTTGGATGAAAGTTCCAGTCATTCTTAAACTTTTCAATAAAGTAAAACACTGTAAATGCATTAAGACTAAAGTATAACATATTAAATGTTATCTTGTGTCCTAGGTCTTTGATCCAACGCAAGTTATGGCAGAACGTTGCCCACTGCCCGCCATAACGTATATACTCGTAGTCATCTCCCATGGTCTCAGCACTAACTGTCCAGTGTACGTTCTTAAACTTACATGCCAAATCAAATACTCGAGTATCAGTGTGACTTAAGTTAGTATTGATACGTAAACTTACATCTGGATTATGTTTAAGCAATAGCTCTAACAGTTCCTCATTCTCGGTCATAAGCATAGGCTCACCACCTGCTAAGTAAACATTTTTTAAGTTCTTAACATTGTCAAAAACATAGTTACGCAAGTCTGTGTAGTTGTCTTGACTTGGTTTAGGTTGATGTACGTTTAATTCCTGTGCCCATTTACTGCTAAACTCTGGACCACAATATATACAAGTAAAGTTACATGTGTTTTGCCAGCGCACATCTATTTGGTGTAGTTCGTGTGTGTTATGATCGTATATACCACGGTCTACATTGCGTAGTTCTTTAATATAGTATTTCCTATCACTTACAATGTTAAAGTCTGTTTTTTGTTCTTCCAATTTATGACATCCTTGACAACTTGTGTGTTTGTTATTGTTTTGGTGAGCTTGTTGTATTTCCGTATTTTTACTGCCCAACACAATATCACGTATTGGTGTAGTCTTTAAGTCGCCTATGTCCTCGTATGCTCTAATACAGTTCTTAACTTGCCCATCATGGTTTACCATTATGCCTGTCCAAGGCACAGGGCATCGTATTTCACTAGTAACGTATTCTTTTGCGTCCATTATGCTAGACTGATGTCGTATACTTCCATGCCAACTTGGTCATGGTCCAATATGTTAGTAAGTTTTTCTACCCATGCTGTAACATTAGCACCACCTTCACCTTGTGTGTCAACTTTGCCTGGACGCACAATAACTAACTGAGGCCAAGTCAAGTTGTTACGCAATACTTCTACTGCGGACTCTAGTGTACGTTTTTGATGATGATACTTTATCATGTCATAACCTTCTAAACAACTAACAGGCATACCTGCCATCATACTACTAATGTTAATAATCTTTTTACCTGGCTTGTCTCGCCAGTATTCGTAAACATCAAATAGCAATTCTGTTTGTGCGTATCCTTGTTGAGCATTGTTAAAGAACCAATCTGCTTGTGCAACACGTTCTGCTATACGATCGTGGTGTTGTATATCCCAACCATTACGCTTACTATAATCTAATACGGTATGTCCTTTTTTAACATAATGCTCTACTATGGCTTTACCAATACCGTTAGTGCCACCTGTAATTGCTATCTTCATAAGTAGTCCTTATAGTTAATCTTTCTAATAGTGTCCTGAAACAACAACCATTCAGACAGTTTATGGCTGTTGTCCTGTTCTGTGCCCACTACTTCAAAAAGATCCTTAGCAGGCTCTGTTAAAAAATTAGTATGTCGTACACTTAATACATCTGGAGATTCTAAAAATGCCCATGCCCAATTTACTTTTTTATCCTCGCAAAACTTCTTAATGTTAGGATAGTCTTGCAAGTTTAATGCACTTATTGTTGACCACACATCTAAATGAAAGTTATCATTTTTAAATTTGTTGTAGTAGTTAAATTGTTTTAACCATGTTTTCCAAGTAATAGGCCAACGTAAGTAGTCGTGTACTTTTTTGGTACCGTCTAAACTCATAGTTATTGTAACATCAATACCACGCTTTAACAATGGCTTTGGATCTATACGTAGACTGCCGTTCGTGTTTATTCTTATGTAACGTACATTTTGTGGAGGATGTTCTAGTAATTTCTTATAGTTAGGACTTGCTGTAGGTTCGCCACCGTTTATGTCTAGTTTAAGTATGCGTTCTTGTGGAAAGTCATAAAACTTATCAGTATTGTCAACGCTAATTTTATTATTTGCTATTGCGCCAAACTTTGTACTGAGATGTGGGTTGCAATGTTGACATGCTGAGTTGCAGATGTTATCTAATACTCCGCCTATTATGAGATAGTCTTTGCGTATGTTATACAGTTCTTGATGTTGCTTTTCAGCATACTGTCTTATGCTTTCTTTGCCTTCGTTTTCACTTACTCGACATCTGATACATTCGTCTGGCCAGTCTTTAAGATTTTGGTTCCACTCGCTGGCATTCATAGCATTGAACGATTCAAAACGTGGCGGTCTAACCATATGACCACAACGACTAACTGTGCCATCTGGATTTAATCTTGCAAAATGTCTAAATCTCGTACAATTCATTTATAGGTTCATTAAAAAATGTTATACTTAAAACTATACGTGGACCATAAGAAACCTTAACACCGTGTGGTATCTGACTGTTAAACACAATTGGTTTAGTAAAGAGCTTATGTGTAATTATGTCTGAGTTTGCTACCCATCCCTTCAAGTCATAGACTTCTCTATCAAATTTGTCCTTAACTCTGGGTCTATAACTAATATCCTCATCGTACCAATAGTTTATATTGCCAACACAGTTTTGTATGGGTATGTTAAGTTTAGCAACTACTGGTTTTGCATCTACATGCAAGTCTAGATGCCTAGTAAGATAGGTACATGCAATATCTCTAGGATGCCATTTCTTTTCCTTCACTAACCAGTTCATTAGCGTAGAGCAACTACGCAAACAGGTAGCTTCATCTATGTCGTTCCAGCCTTCTTCAAGATTATAGTGTGCAAGATGTTCCATAACTTCTTGCTGTATACCAATGATACTATGACACTCAATCTCTTTAAATGCTTTCATATATGCTCTTACTATGTTCAAAAACTTCTTTATAGTATTCCTTGTAGTCAGTTTTTAGTACACTGATAAGTTCGTCCCATTGTACTATTGCACCCAAGTAACGCTCCCATATCATTTTATCACAAGTCATATAGAACACTGCTTTATCTGTTACAAGTACTTCCGTCGTTTTGTACGGTACTTCGTGAAAGTCTGTTATGTCTTTCACTTGGTCTATACTCCTAAAACTAAAACTAGCAGTCTTATTCATATAACGGCGTAAGTTAATCAACGTATAAAACTGTGGTGCATAATGTCTATTTAAAAACAAGTACTGCGATGCATGGTTAACTGATATGTTGGTTTGTTGTAAAAAGGTGCTTAGTCCACTTTTAAACCTTGCAATAGGTTCTCGCCAGTATACTGTGATACTTGATGCTTGATATATTTCTTCCGTTGTTGCTAGTTTGTAGCCTTGTCTGTCTAAACTACTAGATGCGTTCTTAAGTACCTTAGCCACAAGGTCACCTGACGGTAACTTATATACCTCAGGATTATCTGGAAATAGTTCGTAATCTAGTTGTGTAAACATATCGAGTGTAGTATTAAAGCAGGTACCCACCTGGGTACCCGCTTCTAACTACTTACTACTAGGAGGTATTACTTCTGTCTATTTCTAATCATAGCCAAAATATCTTCTGCTCTCTGGCTACTTGGTTTTGCATCTTCTACCGGTGCAGTTGCTTCTGTAGGTACCTCTACTGCAACAGGCTCGGGGGTTGCTTCTACAGTTGGTGCTGGTGCAGGAGCAGTCTGTGTTGCTGGCGCACTTTCTCTAGGTTGTGCGTTAGCAATTTGAACGCCTGCTGGTCTGAAGTAACTTCCCCATTTTTCTGCATCATATGGTTGCCCATCTACTGATGCTTCAAACATCTCTTTCATAACTTTAAGAGCTGTCTCGTCTGGACGCTTGGGCAAGAAGTCTGCTAGATTGAATAAACCATATTGTTCTATAGCCGCTGTTTCTGTTGATGTAAGTGCAGACTCTCGCCTTGCCCAATTACTTGTAGAGTAGTCACTGTAACCACCTTTTGTAGTTTTAACTACTCTGAAGTCTAAACCTTGTGTATAGTCAGTTGGCAACTCAACCATGTCTGGGTCAAGTAGTGCTGACTTAATCAAGTTAAAGATTTGTGGACTAATTACAAATCTGCGAATTGGGTTTTCAGGTGTTGTATCTTCCTGCATTGGATTCTCTCTAACAAAACCTTGAAACAAGTAACTACGTTTTTTCCAGTACTTACGACCCATGTCCTCAAGACTCTTGTCTTTAAACCATGTTCTAACTTCTGCTAGAATAGGACAGGATTCTCCCCACATCTCAACACAGGGTACTTGTACCTGTACAGGTTTGCTGTCTGCTTGTCCTTTAATACCCTGGAAAGGTAAACGGATCATAGCACGTTCTACCCAGAAAAAATCGTTTTTAGTATCTCCATCAGGAAGGAACCTGATAGTTGCGGTCTCACCTTCTTTTATGTTCCAGTGTGCAAAGATAGCATTGTCGCCACCTCCACTTGAACTACCACTTGATCGTGTTTCTTGTTGTTGCAGTCTTGCTCTGATATCGGCCAATGATGTTGCCATAATGTTTTCTCCTTAATAAGTTTGCCATAATGTATGCCTAATATGCACACACCACTTTAGTAGTGTATACAATTTTATTTATCTAGTCAATGCTAAACGGTTAAATTTACTATTTAATTCCGCTTAATCTTTTAATATCTTCTGCCGTTGTTTCGCCGTGTTTCTTTTTCTTTTTGTCTGTAACTGCATCGATGAAATCTTCACTAGCATCGCCACCCAGTGTTTCCATTGTCATGTCACCAAAGTCTAATAACTTCAATAACTCTGGGTTTACGTCTGACAAGTACTTGTGTACTGCTGGTCTACCACAAGTGTCAGGACCTTTTTCGTCTGCCATCTTTTGTATATCAGCATTAAGTCCTTCATCATCTATAATACCTTGTAGTGCTGTAATAGCATTACTACCGTCTTGTCCTACAGGAAAATGCTGTCCTACTAGTTTTTGTAACTTTTCGTGTGGTGCTACATCACCTTCGTTAACATCCTCGTCTTTCTTAAACGGATTAATTTTATCTATTGCACCTTTAATAGCCTTACCAACCTTAGTAGCACCTTTAGCAATTTTATATGCAGGCATTGACTGTGTTACTGGGTCTTTTTCTGGA
>Ga0255769_10002479_pt1 | contig 19687 bp, 20 predicted proteins | sample 041ome_9_FD_179637 | JGI IMG/M metagenome (GOLD analysis project Ga0255769, IMG submission 179637) | Coastal salt marsh microbial communities from the Groves Creek Marsh, Skidaway Island, Georgia - 041413US metaG (version 2) | ecosystem: Environmental > Aquatic > Marine > Intertidal zone > Salt... | reverse complement strand
TGCTATCGAGGGCAGGCTCAATCACCACACTGAACAACAACTCCAGCCAGGCATCTTTATCAAGCTCATTCGGATTAGCGGCGGCGATATTATGGTCAAGCGCACACTTTGCCAACTGTTTTTCATCGGCTTCAAAAATATCCAAGCCTAAATACTGCTGAGCCAGGTCGGCATAACGCTGATACACAATGAGTAGATCAGACTTACCGGTGAGTTCACGCATCAACTCACCAAGCTCTTGCATCAGCTCGTCAGCCGAAAAACCTACGCGATACCACTCTAAAATACTGAATTCAGGGTTGTGTCGCCTACCTTGCTCACCATTCCGGAAAGCCTTCGCTATTTGATAGATTGATGGACTACCGTCAGCCAACAGACGCTTCATGAAAAACTCAGGTGAGCTCTGCAAGAAAAGCGCTCGTCCCTTGGCGTAACCTGGTCCGATAAATTCGCTACACAGTGGTTCGATAGCTGGCTCGGTACCGAAAGTCGCACCCAACAACGGCGTCTCTACCTCCAGCACCTCACGGACATAAAAAAAAGCACGCACCGAGCGGAGAAGCTCAGCACGTGCTTTGATCACCGACAGGTCGGCGCCAGAGCGCCAATCAGTCATCCGTTATTCGTCCTTCGCGCGGCTTACGTATTCGCCAGAGCGCGTATCGATTTTCAGCTTCTCGCCGATCTCGATGAACAGTGGCACGCGAACCACGGCACCGGTCTCTAGCGTTGCTGGCTTACCACCGCCACCAGAAGTATCACCGCGAATACCTGGATCTGTTTCAGTCACTGTCAAAGTCACAAAATTCGGTGGCTCAATCGCAATCGGTGCTGCATTCCATAAGGTCACGGTACAGCGGTCGTTTTCACGGATCCATTTAATGCTATCGCCGACGGCTGCTTCATCCGCCTGATATTGCTCAAATGAGGTTGGATCCATAAAGTTCCAAAACTCACCATCGGTGTAGAGATAATCGAGCTCGACATCAATAACATCAGCGCCGTCAACGCTTTCGCCCGACTTAAAGGTCTTCTCAAGCACACGACCGGTTTTCAGGTTGCGCAGCTTCACACGGTTAAAGGCCTGGCCTTTACCCGGCTTAACCAACTCGTTTTCGATGATGTTACAAGGATCACCATCTAATAAGAGTTTTAGACCCGTTCTAAATTCATTGGTATTGTACGTCGCCATGCTGTCCTCAACACAAAAGGCATCAATTAGCCCACTATGATAACGCCTAACGCGATTTCTCTAAAGCAAGATGATTGGCAAAAAGCCCTCGCACGCGCAATTAAAACACCTGAGGCTTTAGCTGAACGCCTCGGTTTAGCGCTTGAATCACTTCCTACATTAAAAGGGGGGCATGGCACATTTCCAATCAAAGTCACTGACTACTGGCTCGGATTGATTGAGCAAGGCAATCCCAATGATCCTTTACTCCGCCAGATTCTGCCGGATGCCGCTGAACTGCTAGACGTTGATGGCTTTGTAGCCGACCCCGTTGATGATGATGCCGCTTACCGCGGTAATGGCGTGATACAAAAATATCAGGGACGTGCTCTGTTGATCACCACAGGTGCCTGTGCCATTCATTGTCGTTATTGTTTTCGACGCCACTACCCTTACGATGAAAACAGCAGCCTGAAACATCTCAGTAATGCTGTTGATCTACTGGCTAACGACACTTCGTTAAGCGAGGTCATTCTTAGCGGCGGCGATCCACTCAGCTTGTCTGATCGACGCCTAAGTGAACTATTCGACAAGCTTGAGGCCATTCAGCATATCAAACGCATCCGCCTGCATACGCGCACACCGGTTGTTTTACCTCAGCGTATATCGGATAGCCTGATTGAAAGACTGAGCAGATCGAATAAATCGATCTGTATCGTGCTGCATGTCAATCACCCAAACGAAATCACCCAAGAGCTTGCAGCAGCACTAGCGCCACTCAAGCACTCAGGAATCAGCCTGCTGAATCAGAGCGTGCTACTCAAAGGGATAAATGATTCGTCAGCTATCTTGCGTGAGCTGAGCGAGAAGCTCTTTCCAATAGGCGTGCTGCCGTATTACTGCCACCTACTTGATCCTGTCCAAGGTGCTGCACACTTTAATGTCGAGAAATCAGCCGCGGAAAAAATTGAAGCTGAACTTAAAGCCACCCTGTCTGGTTATCTCGTACCGAAGTTTGTTCGTGAAGTGCCGCATGCCAGCTCAAAGGTCACTCTAGCTGATTGCGTGCAATAAAAAAGGGAGCCGTAGCTCCCTTTTCAAGCCACCAACTTAATCACTCGTAAGGATTGCGAAGCACCATAGTCTCAGCACGATCAGGGCCGGTTGAGATGATATCAATTGGTGTGCCCACCAACTCTTCAACTTTCTTCAAGTAGTCACGTGCCGCTTGAGGCAGGTCTTCGTACTTCTCAGCACCAACTGTCGATTCTGACCAACCTGGCATTTCAATCAACACTGGCTCACAACGCTCGAAGTTATCTGCACCGATTGGCGGCGTGTTCACTTCTTTACCGTCTAGCTTATAAGCGACACAGATTTTCACTGTCTCCATACCATCAAGCACATCGAGCTTGGTGATACACATACCAGTGACACTGTTGATTTGCAGCGAACGCTTGAGTGACACCACATCTAACCAACCACAACGACGCTTACGGCCAGTGGTTGCGCCAAACTCATGACCCTTCACACCTAAGTGTTCGCCATCGTCATCAAATAATTCGGTTGGGAAAGGACCACCACCAACACGTGTGGTGTATGCCTTCACAATACCCAACACATAATCGATATAGCATGGGCCCACACCCGTGCCTGATGCCGCACCACCCGCAGTCGTGTTAGACGAGGTTACGTACGGGTATGTACCGTGATCGATATCCAACAAGGCACCTTGTGCACCTTCGAACATCACACTGCGGCCCGCTTCACGCAAAGCATGCAGCTCACCAGTCACATCACAAATCATTGGACGAATCTGCTCTGCTTGCTCCAAGCCTTTATCTAAGACCATCTGGTAATCAACAGTATCCGCTTTGAAATAATGCTGTAGCGAGAAGTTGTGATACTCCATAACTTCGCGCAAACGCTCAGCAAAATGTTTCTCATCCAGCATCTCGCCTAGACGAATACCGCGACGAGATACCTTGTCTTCATAACAAGGGCCGATACCACGACCGGTTGTACCAATTGCCTTGTTACCACGAGCGACTTCACGCGCCTGGTCGAGTGCAATGTGGTACGGAAGGATCACAGGACATGACTCACTGATTCCCATGCGAGAACGTGCATTGACACCACTCTCTTCGAGCATGTTGAGCTCTTCAAGCAAGGCATCTGGTGAAAGAACGACACCATTACCAATCAAACAACGCACGTTTTCACGCAAGATGCCCGAAGGAATCAAGTGCAGAACGGTTTTCTTACCATCAATCACCAAGGTGTGGCCGGCGTTATGTCCGCCTTGAAAACGTACTACGGCATCAGCGCGATCAGTGAGCAGGTCAACGACCTTACCCTTACCTTCATCACCCCATTGCGTACCAATGACAACGACGTTCTTACCCATGTGTGTTCCTAAGTAGTTATTTGCTTTTGACGGGCGCTAATTGCCATCCCGCATCGGTTTTTTCTAGTTGTTCGGTGACCTGTGCTTCATCAGCAACAAAGGTTTCACCCGGTAATGCACGAATCACCACACGACCTGCCGCACGTAACTGTGCAATCGCCGCAAGTAATTCATCATCCATTTCTGCTGGCGCAACTACCGCACCCTGCGAGCTCATCGCTTCGCGTGAACCCAAGGCCATCAAGGCTTTTAAGTCGGTGCTGAAACCTGTTGCAGGACGCGCACGACCAAATTTTTCACCAACATGATCATAACGACCACCACGCGCAATCTCATTACCTTGCCCCGGTACAAATGCCGCGAAGACGACGCCAGTTTGGTAGTTGTAAGCACGCAGCTCGGCTAAATCGATATGCACAGAGGCATCCGGCATGCACACGGCCAAACGTTGACTCACTTGCTCGAGATATTCGATCGCATCGCTGACCGCCTGAGAAGCACCTTTGAGCTGCTCACGTGCAACCGACAGCACAGCGGCGTCACCATTTAAATCCGCTAACGCTTCAAGGTGACAACGTGTTTCACCTTTGACGCCAAACTCATCAAGCAGCGCATTAATTTCAGTTTTCGCTTTACGTTGCAGCGCTTCGAACAAACTCGCTTCTTGGTCTTTATCCAGTTGAGCGGTTTCGGCTAACGCGCGGTATACACCGACGTGACCTAAATCGAGATAAACCTCTGACAAACCTGCCAGACGCAAGGTCTCCATCATCAAGCAGAGAACTTCGACATCAGACTCTGGGCCTGCGTGACCATAAACCTCAGCACCCACCTGAATGGGCGAGCGTGAAGCAGAAAAACCATCTGGACGCGTACGGAGCACTTCACCCACGTAACAAAGACGGGTTGTGCCCTTTTGCTGCAACTGGTGCGCATCGATACGCGCAACCTGCGGGGTGATGTCCGCACGAATACCTAACTGCTTACCCGATAGCTGATCGATAAAACGGAAGGTTTGATCTTGAAGATCGGCGCCACTGCCAGTGAGCAATGAATCCAAATGTTCAACTACCGATGGCATTACTAAGTGATAACCCCAGCTCGCATATAGATCGAGTACATCACGACGCAATTGTTCGAGCTGTGCCGTCTGCGCCGGTAGCAGCTCATCAATGCCATCAGGTAATAACCAACTTTTGCTTTGCATTCGATTTTATCTCGCCAGATACAACACCACTAAACCCAGCAACATCGTCATCAAACCCATCTTACGTATCGCGGCATCATCAATCTGCGCGACCATTTCCAGAGTCTTGCGGAATCGGTCTGGGCTCAAAAAGGGCAATATGCCTTCAATAACCAAAACCAGAGCGATGGCGGTAAAAAATTCCTGCCACATAGTTAACTTCCACAAAAAAACCGGGAATGACCCGGTCTGAGATTCGGACCTTCAAGCTGAGCATTTGGCTCGTCTTAAATTCCTCGAAATTTTCGCAAATCGAGGTCCGACTGTCCACGAAAAGGGGGCTTTTAAGCCCCCATCTCGGTGTTTTTATTTACGATTTGGCGATGTTGGATCGAAATAACGGAAAAACTCCGATTTAGGATCCAAAACCATCATGCTGGTGCCGCTGTCGAACACCTCACGATAAGCACGCAAGCTACGCCAGAAGGCATAAAACTCATCGTTCTTCTCAAAGGCTTTCGCATAAGTCGACGCTGCTACCGCATCACCCTCACCGCGCAGCAATTCAGCATCACGGTATGAGTTCGCTAGTATCTCGGTACGCTGACGATCCGCATCCGCTTGGATACGTTCTGCCGCTTCCGCACCTTGTGCACGAAGCTCAGACGCAACACGCTGACGCTCGGTACGCATACGCTCGTAAATAGTGTCACTGATCGAATCTTCAAAGTCGATCTGCTTCACGCGCACGTCAACGATCTCAACACCCAAGTCAGCGGCAGATTCATTTGCCTCACGCGCCAACTTCAGCATGATCTCTTTACGCTCACCCGAGACCACCTCTTGAATGGTGCGTTTACCAAACTCGTCACGCAGTGCTGCGTTAATACGAGCTGATAACAAGCGATCGGTTTGTGTCTGACTACCACGTGTTGAACGGAAGTACTGTGCCACGTCAGATATACGCCACTTAGCGTATGAATCTACGACCACGAACTTCTTCTCTACGGTCAAGAAGCGCTCTGCTTTCAAGTCCAAGGTTTGGATACGACGGTCAAAGGTCTGCGCGTTTTGCACTAATGGCAGCTTAAAGTGCAAACCTGGCTCATAGCTTGAGTCGACGATTTCACCTAGTTGCAAACGTAACGCCGCTTGATTTTCATTCACGATAAAGAACGATGCATTCGCTAATGCTGCACCTAGACCAAGAATGATCAGTAAAACAATGCCTTTATTCGAGTTCATTAGCGACCACCTCGCTCACGAGACAAACTTCCGCGGTTCGCTCGACTATCTATATTGATTTGATCAGTAGAGGCTGAGGTATCTACACCAAAGCTAGACTGAGGTGCCGTATTTCTAGGCGCCGTCATCGGTTGTTGCTGCATGATGCGATCTAACGGTAGGTACGTCAGGTTTCCACCATTACCCTCACCGTTGTTGTTCAACAGGACCTTGGCACTCTTTGCCAGGACTTCTTGCATGGTCTCAAGGTACAAACGCTCACGGGTAACTTTGGGTGACCCTTCATACTCTTTGAGTAGAGACAAGAAACGCTGAGATTCACCGTCAGCTTCTGCAGTCACTTTGGCTTTGTATGCTTTCGCATCTTCAATCAAACGCGCTGCAGCACCACGTGCACGAGGCACAACGTCGTTAGCGTAAGCTTGTGCTTGGTTTTGCAGACGCTCTTTATCCTCACGCGCTTTGATTGCATCAGCAAACGCATCACGAACCGCCTCAGGTGGCTGAGCATCTTGAATGTTTATATTGGTGACAATTAGACCGGTGCGGTACAGATCGAGTAACTCTTGGGTGCCACTCTGAAGAGCAATCGCGATACCACCACGATTCTCTGTCATGATCTCATCAAGCTTAGACTTACCTACGACTTCACGTAGTGCTGACTCCATCGAGTCATTGATGGTCTGGCCTGGATTCGCATCTTGGAACAGGAAGTCAGCTGCGTCTTGGATACGGAACTGAACTTCAACCGTGACGTCGACGATGTTCTCGTCCTTGGTCAGCATTTGTGCACGTTGAACGAATTTATTCACTTGGTCGACATTTACCGCTTGGTAACTATCTATAAAAGGGATCTTAAAATGCGGACCAGGACCTACAACGGAATGATAAGCGCCAAAGCGTTGAACAACGCCACGCTCAGCAGGTTCGATGATGTAGAAGCTGTTAATTGCACCAGCGATAATGATAGCTACGAGAACACCTAAGCCAATCAGACCAAAACCACCGCTAGGTGCTTGACCAGAGTCGCCGCTATTACCGCCGCCTTTACCGCCAAACAGGCCGCCCATCTTTTGTTGCAGCTTGCGCACTACTTCATCAAGGTCAGGAGGTCCTTGATCGTTGCCTCGGTTACCCCAAGGATCTTTATTGTTGCCGCCATTTCCAGGCTCGTTCCAGGCCATGCCTTTCTCCGGTACTACAGATAATTAATAAAAGAAGTCTAACAAAAGACTAATACTCAGGTTCGGTTGTTGGCCACTGATTAGCCACCCAATCATGGTGTTTTCTTAGTCGTTCATACTCTCGACGCGGCAACTGAACTTCAAGTTCCCATCCCCCGTCGTCTGTATGGGTTTCTCTATGGATTTTACCCACCTCGAACAAGGTGGCACGGATCTTCCCGTGTCGTGGCTCAACCACAAGCTTGGTAATGATGTTTTGATCACCAAACAATGCCGACAACGCTTCGGCCAATAGATCTAAACCTGTGCTCTGCTGCGCAGATAGCCACACCGACTCAGGCTTACCATCATCAGCATACAAAATACGTGGCTGATGATCTTCAAGCAGATCGATCTTGTTGTAGACCAGTAATCGCGGCGTCTCATCCGCACCGATCTGCTCTAAGACATCATCGACTTCTGCAATATTCTCTGCGCGCTGCGTGCTAGCAACATCGATGACATGAATGAGCAAATCCGCTTCTATAGTTTCTTGCAACGTACTTTTAAACGCTGCCACCAAGTCATGTGGCAAACGCGAAACGAAACCCACGGTATCTGCTAAGACCACTTCTCCACCGGACAACAATGGCAAACGACGCAGCGTTGGGTCCAAGGTTGCGAAGAGCTGATCCTGTGCATACACCCCAGCATCGGTTAGTGCATTAAACAAGGTCGACTTACCCGCATTGGTATAACCCACCAAAGAGACAGTCGGCACCTCATTGCGTTTACGTGCACGTCGATTTTGATCGCGCTGATTATCAACCTTGGCTAAACGCTTTTTTATCTGCTCAATACGGGCGCCCAGCAATCGACGGTCGGTTTCAAGTTGGGTCTCACCCGGACCACGCAGACCAATACCACCCTTCTGACGCTCTAAGTGAGTCCAACCTCGTACCAAGCGAGTCGAGAGATGCTGAAGCTGTGCAAGCTCAACCTGCAACTTACCTTCATGTGATCGCGCTCGTTGCGCAAAGATATCCAGAATCAGACCGGTTCTATCAAGCACGCGGCATTCAAACATAGCTTCGAGGTTACGTTCCTGACTGGGACTGAGATTGTGGTCAAAGATCACCAACTGAGCTTCGTGATGCTTAACCCACTGATCGATCTCTTCCGCTTTACCTGAACCCACGTATAAACGTTTATCAGGCGCATCGCGGCTACCGGTAATCAGCTCAAGCGGATCTGCACCCGCAGACAATGCGAGCTCGCGGAATTCATGCAGTTCCTCGGGATCTGGCTGACCGTAACGTGCAATGTGAACCAATATCGCCCGCTCGCCAATTTGCGGACGATCAAACATCAATATTTACAGCATAAAAGTGGCTACACGTGGACAAACAACAACCCGTGCAAAAAGAAATTACTCTTCGTCAATCGGCATATTGACGTTACGAGCAGGCACAATAGTCGAAATCGCGTGCTTATAAACCATCTGACTGACATTGTTCTTCAACAACACCACAAACTGATCGAAAGAATCGACCGTACCTTGAAGCTTGATACCGTTCACCAAAAAAATGGAAACCGGAATACGCTCTTTGCGCAGTGCATTGAGAAAGGGATCTTGAAGTGTCTGACCTTTTGCCATTGTTCTTTTTCTCTGTTGTTCTTTTTGTTTGGCAAGGGGTTAACCTTGTATATGCGGATTAGAACACTGGGCCAATCAAAAAACCACCGTAAAAAGTATTATTTTTTCTAATGACTTCAATAGCTTGAGTTTTTTAGCGGGTCTCTAGAAAGTCCTGACATGCCGCCAATACTGGCTTTCCGGCAAGCTGATCATTCTCATCCAACCAGTGCGCCGATTCCTCAGACCGCAGCCAGGTAATCTGGCGTTTCGCTAACTGCCTTGTGGCCGCAATCCCTTTTTCAACCATCGCTGCCTGATCACACTGCCCATCGAGGTATTCCCACATCTGGCGATAGCCGACACAGCGCATCGATGGCATATCCAAATTCAAATCACCCCGTGCCATCAATTTTTCAACTTCCTGCTCAAAGCCCTGCGCCAACATCAACTCAAATCGTTGTGCAATACGCTCATGCAAAATCGGGCGATCCGGCGACTTAACAAGCTTCAATGCACGATAAGGCATCGGCTCACCCTGCTCGGCTTGTTGTAACTCAGTGAGGGTTTTGCCCGTTTGTTGAAAAACTTCGAGTGCGCGCAAGGTTCGCTGTGGATCATTTGCGTGAATACGCTCACCTGCGACAGGATCAATCTTACAGAGCTCAGCATGTAAAACTGCCAGGCCTTCATTCTCAGCACGTTCCGCAAAATGCTGACGCACCTCAGGATCGGAAGCCGGTAAACGCGATAAACCATATTGAAGTGCGCGGTAGTACAACATAGTGCCGCCGACCAAGCATGGCACCTTGCCTCGATCAGTGATCTCGCCCATCAATTGCAACGCATCACGACGAAAGTTTTCTGCGGAGTAAGCTTCACTTGGATCACAGATATCCACCAACGCATGTGGGTAGCGTGCAAGCTCATCCGGTGCTGGCTTTGCGGTACCGATATTCATATCACGGTAGATCAATGCCGAATCGACACTGATTAACTCAAGCGGTAATTGATCAAACAACTCCATCGCAAGCGCCGTCTTACCTGAGGCCGTTGGCCCCATGATAAAAATCGCGGGAGGAAATGCGTTACTCATCTGCCACGCAAAAACAGCTTGTCGAGCTCAGTCATACTCAACTGCGTCCATGTCGGACGACCGTGATTACACTGGCCCGCTCTTTCCGTACGTTCAATATCACGCAGTAAGGCATTCATCTCATCAATCGTTAAACGACGATTAGCTCTTACCGACCCATGACACGCCATAGTGCCTAACACTTCATTCAATGATTCACGAATTCGTGAGCTCTCGCCATACATCGCCAAATCAGAAAGCACATCGCGCAACAATCTTTCGACATCCGCATTACGCAGTAATGCCGGCACAGAACGCACAACAACATTCGCATCGGATAAGCGATCCACCTGCAAACCTAACTGATCAAAAATCTCACCTTGCTGCTCAGCCAAATCCGCCTCTCGCGAACTCACTGACACACTGATCGGCACAAGCAACGGCTGACTGGTAATGCCATCACCATCCATCGCCAACTTAAACGCCTCATAGGTGATGCGCTCATGTGCCGCATGCATATCGACTAAAACTAGCCCATCGGTGTTTTGCGCTAGGACATACACGCCATGTAATTGTGCAATAGCAAAACCCAGCGGGGGCACCTCATCATCAGCGTGCTCAGACATGGGCGTCGATGCCACATTCGGCTGCTGCCACTGCGATGAGGCCTCGTATCGCGCACGTGATTCCGCAACGCCTAACTGCAGACCACTTTGTTGCGGTGATGCATTCAAGTTATAGGACGGACTTTGCATATCAGCAGATAAATTACCCACAAAGCTTGTCGCCCCCGGCGCAGTCGCAGCCTCAGGGCGCACATCGGCTAACACTTGATGCAAAGTACGGAAGATAAAGTCATGCACCATGCGACCTTCACGGAAACGCACTTCATGTTTTGTCGGATGAACATTCACATCCACCAACACAGGGTTCAATTCAAGAAAGACCACATAAGCCGGATGACGACCGTGATACAAAACATCTGCAAACGCTTGGCGAACAGCATGTGTCACTAACTTATCGCGCACCATGCGGCCATTCACATAAAAGTGCTGCATATCTGCTTGGCTACGCGAGAACGTTGGCTTAGCAACCCAGCCATACATCTTTAAGCCTGCGGCTTCGTGTTCAAAGTGCAGCGCATTCTCTATGAAAGCATCACCCACTAAGCCACTAATACGTCGCTCTTGAGAAGCACGATCATTTGCTGCCAAGGCTTTAAACGACTGCCGACCATTATGCGACAAGCTAAATGCCACATCAGGTCTCGCCAGTGCGAGTCGGCGCACCACTTGCTCGATGTGAGAGAACTCAGTCTTTTCTGTTTTTAAAAACTTACGTCGCGCTGGGGTGTTGTAGAAAAGGTCATTGACCTCAATGGTCGTACCGACAGGATGCGCTGCCGGTTTAAGTTCTTCAGCGCCCGGCATGGCTTGCCAAGCATGTTCTTCGGTTTGCTCACGCGAGGTCAGCATCAAACGCGATACAGACGCAATCGAGGGTAACGCTTCACCACGAAAGCCCATACTTTGGATACGCTCAAGATCTTCTAGCGAGCCCACCTTACTGGTAGCGTGTCGTGATAACGCCAGTGGAATATCTTCTGCATAGAGCCCATGACCGTTATCGGTAATGCGCAGCGTCTTCACACCACCTTGCATCACTTCAACATCAATCTTCGAGGCACCTGCATCCAAGCTGTTCTCAACTAGCTCTTTGACCACAGATGCAGGACGCTCAACCACTTCGCCAGCAGCGATTTGGTTAACCAGAAGAGATGGAAGCGCATGAATTCGATTCGGCATGCTGCGCATTCTGCCATGTGGCGCGAAGCCATTCAGCAAAAAGCCCGCTTAGCGGGCTTTCGAATTAACTTTGCGGGATATGCAGTACCTGTCCGATGCGAATACGTCGCGCATCAGAGATACGATTGTGTGACTTCAGATCATTCAAACTGACCTCATAACGATCAGCGATCTCAGATAAGGTATCCCCTCGCGAGATCACATGTTGCTTTGGCTTACCCTCAAGCACTTGCTGAGCAATCTTGGTATCGGGTGGAGGCGTTTCTTCAAAATAGGCTCGAACACCATTAACAATCGACTTAGCGATCTTTTCTTGATGCTTACCATTGGTTAAGCGGCGCGCCTCGTTAGGGTTTGAGATAAAGCCGGTTTCAACCAACATCGAAGGAATATCCGGTGACTTCAACACCATAAAGCCCGCATTTTGAACACGCCGGCTGTGCATCTTGCCAATCTTATCGAGCTCTTTATGCACCTTCTCTGCCGCCTTGTAGCTTGCCTCTTGTGACCCAGTACGTGACAGATCCAACAAAGTCTTAGCTACATCATCCGACACGTCACTAATTGCGACACCACCGGCTAGATCAGAGGCGTTTTCACGATTGGCTAACCAACGTGCCATCTCTGAGCTAGCGCCACGATTTGATACCACAAAGACCGATGCACCATGCACGTGACTCTTGTGGAACGCATCTGCATGAATCGAGACAAATAAATCCGCATCATGTTTACGTGCAATCTGGGTGCGTTTGCGCAGTGGGATGTAGTAGTCGCCACTACGGACGAGTACTGCACGCATTCCCGGCTGCGCATCAATCAGTCGTTTAACACGACGTGCAATTTGCAGAGTCACACGCTTCTCATGCGCTTTACCACGGAGACCGATCGCACCCGGATCTTTCCCACCATGACCTGCATCCACCGCGACCACCACATCGCGTAATTCTTTTTTCGGCTCAGCAACCTTTTTTGGCGCCTCGGCGACAATGGCATCCGAACTCAGATCCATCACAACGCGATGACCTTCTGAACCTTTCGGTGCCAATGTGAAACTTTTTTCGCTGACCGCTGCCGTCAGATCTAAGACCACACGCACGCTGCCATCATTGCGCTCTGCAAAACGCACATTGCGCAGCAAAGGAGACTCTGACGCTGATGGCGCAAAGCTCTTTGCCACTCGACTCTTCTTAAAATCGACGACCAAACGATCCGGATTTTTCAGGGTGAAGCTTTTATAGGTGGTTGTATCGCTCAAATCGAACACCAGACGCGTCTTTTGCGCATCGGTACTCACACGCAATTGTTCTAACTGCGCTGCATTAACACACCCAAACAGTGCTAAACCTATGATTGTGAACAAAAAAGTCCGCATCAGTATCACTGGAACCGCTTCCACTCCCCTTCAGATACTGAAAAATTAGCACAGGATTTAAAAAAATGTCAAAAAAAACCGTAAGATAGGTTACTTTTCTCGAAACTTATCGAGATATCAGGCAGAAAGTCTTGAAAGAATCTCTCGGCCCTTATCGGTATTAGCTTGCAGACGAATCTGCCGCCCAGGTTCCTGATAAGCCAAAAAACACTCGATATCGGCCGCTGGTAACCAGTCACCAGCCCGCTCTGGCCATTCGATCAACATCAACGACTCATCGGCCAACATTTCGCGCAGACCCAAAAATTCAAGCTCTTCTGGATCACCTAGTCGGTACAAATCCAGATGATAGGTCGCTGGCGCGACATGCTCATAGGGTTCAATCAAGGTGTACGTTGGACTTTTCACATTACCCTGATGACCCAAGCCCTGAATCACGCCGCGCACAAAGGTGGTTTTACCCGCACCTAAATTACCGTGCAGAAAAACTAAAGCACCCTGCTTTATCGCTTGCGCAAACTGCTGTCCAAAAGCGACCTGCGCTTGTTCATCGACTAAAGACCATTCACTCACGAATTAACCACTGCACGTAATTGTGAGATGACATCACTTGCGGTCATGCCACGCTCACCTTGTTCAGCTGCGCGATCTGCAGCAACTGAATGAACTAACGCGCCATATTGTGCCGCGTCATCCATCTCGAAACCCTGCGCAATTAATGCAGCAATCACACCACTCAGCACATCACCCATACCACCAGATGCCATGCCCGGGTTTCCGGCATTAATCACTGCAGGTGGCTTATGCTGAACGCCTTGCACCACCGTACCAGCGCCTTTCAACACAACGGTCGCTGATGTGGCTTGGTGAAGCTGTAACGCAGAAGCAAAACGATCGGCATTGACCTCTGCTGATGACACGCCCAATAAACGCGCCGCCTCACCAGGATGCGGCGTGATCACACACGGTCTATTGATCATAACCACGTCTTGGCTCAACAAATTTAAAGCATCGGCATCCATCACTAGCGGCTTTTGACTGTGCATCGCTGCTTTAAACATCAGCTGCGACCAATCGCCCTGGCCCAAACCCGGTCCAATCACCACCACATCCGCTCGTTCAACCAAAGGCATCAGATCATCAACGGTCTCGATAGCGTGCGCCATGACTTCTGGATAACTTGCATTCAACGCAGCAACCGATTCAGCACAACTCGCCACACTGACAAGACCAGCACCAGATCGCAAAGCAGCCGCAGCGGCTAAAACAATCGCGCCAGACATGCCTGCCGCACCACCAATGAGTAACACATGCCCCATGTCACCTTTGTGGCTCGCACGTGAACGTGGCGTAAAGACATGTTCCAGAGCAGCGCTATCCAAGCGTCGAGAGGACAAAATACTCGATGCAAATACTGGTGCCGGAATCGACAAGGCATCGTAGATCACCTCACCAGCATACAAAGGGCCAGCGCCGGTAAATAAGCCTTGCTTGAGACCTACAAAGCAGCAGGTCAGGTCAGCCTTAACAGCAGAACCTAAACAACGCCCAGTATCCGAACACAGCCCACTCGGCACATCCATCGCGATCACTTTGCCAGAGGCACGATTGATCAGCTCAACCGCTTTGGCGAACTCACCACCAACCTTACGCTGCAATCCAACGCCCAGTAGCGCATCAACGATGACATCGGCAGGCGGCACACCACATGGCAGCTGATTGATATGGCCTAATTCTAGCCATTGCTTAAGCGCATCTTGAGCAACCTCACCTCGCGGCACATCACCCACCGCAATCACTGTGACTTGCCAACCCGCCCGCGCAGCTAATGCAGCAAAGACATAACCATCGCCCCCGTTATTTCCCGGACCACAAAACACCACGGCACTTTTTGCCTCTGGGTAACGCGCTTGAACTGCAGCAAACGCTGACTCAGCCGCTCGCCGCATCAACAAAGATGCAGGCAATCCAAATTGTTCAATCGCCAAACGATCAAATTGCTGCACTTGCTCAGCACGATAAAGCGCTTGAGGCAGTCGATCGGTTTTTGGCATCGCGCGGTAAGGCATCGGTTAAAGTATCTCTATGCAATCTCGTGACGACATCGACTTCAGCGCACTCGCAGCGACCCTAAAGCAATGGGGTCGTGAGCTAGGCTTTGATGCCGTCGGCATCACCGATACTGAACTGACTGAAGCCGAAAGTCACCTGCACAATTGGTTATCAAAAGACTTTCATGGCGAGATGTCATGGATGCAATCACATGGCAGCAAGCGCACTCACCCAGAACAGCTGGTTGAAGGCACCTTACGCGTGATCAGTGTGCGCATGAATTATTTACCTGATGAGCCTGACCCAATGCATCTGCTTGAAGAGCCAACACACGCCTTCATTTCTCGTTATGCATTGGGTCGTGATTACCACAAAGTGCTTAGGCAACGCTTACAAAAACTCGCCGATAAAATCGCCGATCACATTGGCCCCTTTGGTTATCGCGCCTTTGTCGATTCAGCGCCGGTGATGGAAAAAGCACTCGCTGAAAAAGCCGGCTTAGGCTGGATTGGGAAACACAGCAATTTACTCAGCCGTGACGCCGGCTCGTGGTTCTTTTTAGGTGAGCTCTACACCGACCTACCTTTACCAATTGATGCACCACTGACTGATCACTGCGGTGAATGTACTGCGTGCATCGATCACTGCCCAACTCAAGCAATCGTTGCGCCCTACCAAGTTGATGCACGTAAGTGCATCTCTTATCTTACGATTGAGCTTAAAGACAGCATTCCAATTGAATTTCGAAAAGCCATGGGCAATCGCATTTACGGCTGTGATGACTGTCAACAATGTTGCCCCTGGAATCGCTTCGCACAACCTGCAGAACTCAATGACTTCATGCCGCGACATGGCCTCGATCAAGCCGCTTTAATTGAATTATTTGACTGGGATGAAGAGACCTTCTTGAAGAAAACAGAAGGTAGCGCGATTCGACGCATAGGCTTTGAACGCTGGCAGCGCAATATTGCTATTGCCCTAGGAAATGGAAAATCAACGGATAAAGCGATTAGCCTTCTCAAGAAAAAGCGCCAAGACTGTTCAGAGTTAGTTGCTGAACATATCGATTGGGCTTTAGAACAACTTAACTAAGCTTTAAAAAGTTATCGCGGTAGTACCCAAGTTCAGCAATCGAATCCTTGATGTCATCTAGCGCAAGATGCGATGAATCTTTAGTAAAGCCGGCATACACCTCAGGCGCCCAACGACTTGCCAGCTCCTTCAAGCTAGAGACATCCAAATTACGGTAATGAAAGTAAGCCTCAAGTTTCGGCATTAAACGCGCCATGAAGCGACGATCCTGACAGATTGAATTTCCGCACATCGGCGACTTACCTGCCGGTACCCATTGCGCCAAGAAATCAATGGTCGCCTGCTCGGCTTGCTCCACAGAAATATCACTTTGGCGAACACGCTCTGTCAGACCCGATTGACCGTGCTGCTTGGTATTCCACTCATCCATGCCATTGAGGATCTCATCGGACTGATGGATGGCCAGCATAGGGCCCTCAGCAAGCACCTTGAGGTTAGCGTCAGTGACAATGGTCGCAATCTCGATAATTTGATCATTTTGGGTATCCAAACCGGTCATTTCGAGATCGATCCAGATGAGATTGCTATCGCTGATGGCCATATACCACTGCCTCTTGGTTTTTATGTTCAGAAAGACCACAGTATGCGTGACATGCATCTGCTTGTCGCGCCCGATACAATGTCGGCAAGTTTTTATCGAACCGCAATAGGAGTTCACAATGCGTTTTGGTTTTATCGCTCTTTCATTGTCTTTAGTAGCAAGCACCGCTGCTGCTGAAGACTTCGATGCAAAATCTTTCTTGGCTGAAAAATGCTCAAGCTGTCATGGCACTGAGGTTTACAGCCGTCCTAACCCACGCGTAAAAAGCTTGGATAAGCTCGCTGCACAAGTACGTCGCTGTGATGCCAATGTCGGCACCGGCTTGTTCGATGAAGATATCGATGCGGTTGTGAAGTACCTCAACGTGAACTTTTATAAGTTCTAATCTATGGCTCGACGTAAGCTCACCGATCAACAAAAAGCACGTATCGCTAAGATACAAGAGCAACGTCGAGCCAAAGCCCAATCCAGAGCAGATGACGCCCTAGCCGGCGCTGAGGATTCAGCGGCACTCACTGGGCGCGTGGTGATTCGACATGGCCAAAGCGTGGTCATTGAGAATGACGTAGGTGATCAGGTTCTGAGCCTGTTTCGTCAGAACCTTGGCGATGTTGTCTGCGGTGATCGCGTGTTATGGCATGCCACTGAGGATGGCCAAGGGGTCGTCACTGCGGTCGAACCACGTGACACCACACTCGCACGACCTGACTACACTGGCCGCGAGAAACCAATCGCCGCCAACATCACACAACTCTTTGTGGTGCTCGCCCCCGAACCAGAACCCAGCGGCTATCTACTCGATCAATATTTGATCACCTCTGAACGCATTGGGGTTAAAGCGACCATCGTGCTGAATAAAGCGGATCTGATGACCGATGAACAGCGCCAAGCCTTCTTTGATCGCTTCGCGCACTACCCCAAGCTGGGCTATCCGATCATTCAGGCCAGTGCGAAAACCGAGCTTGGTTTGCAGCCCTTATTCGATGCCATGAAGGGACATACCAATATCTTGGTCGGTCAATCAGGCGTGGGGAAATCATCCCTGATCAATGCCTTGATGCCAGAGCACACCGCGGAAGAGGGAAAGATCTCAGAAGCAACCGGCTATGGACGTCATACCACCTCGACCGCCACGCTTTATCACTTACCGAGTGGCGGTGAGATGATTGACTCCCCCGGCGTACGCAGCTTTCGACTGACCGAATTTGACCGCCGCACCTTGGAGCTTGGTTATCCTGAGATTCGAGATTTGATCGGTCAGTGCAAATTTAATAATTGCTCGCATCACGATGAGCCGAACTGTGCCGTACAGGCGGCTTCAGCAAACGGGGAAATTCATCCTGATCGGTTAGCCAGCTTTTTAAATATGGCGGAGCACGCGACGAACTAACTGTTGAGCTTGGGATTAAACATCACCACTTGCGGCTCTGGCGCTGGCTTCTGGTAAACATTTTCGTGATCCAAATCGACACTGATACCGGCACTGGTCGAACTAATCTTGACCTGCTTTAACGCTGGACGACGCACACCTAGATAGGTACACATCGCCACGGCCGCTTGATCTTGACCTTCACCGAGCAGCATCGCCATGTTTTGAGCCACAAACTTTGCGCGCTGCTCTTCATTTGGATCCGCAATGAATTCACCCTGCAGCTCAATGCCATCATCCATACGACGATCCATCTGATCGAGATAAGCGAGTTGGTTTTCTGGCACAGGCTTGGCGTGATCAAACTCGATGAGAACTTGATCATCCACGAGAACCACAAGAAGTTGCGACATGTTTGCTCCTAAAATTGCAGAACGGAGCTTAACAAAAGAGACGCTTTAAGACTGACTCGCTTCGACGAGTTTCTGCTGAACCAACCACTGACTAAATGCGGCTAATTGATCGCTATAGGTGGTTTGAAACGACTTGATACTGCTTTCAATACCACGATTCAAATCAGCGATCATCTCGTCAACCGGCTCACGACGATAAGCCACATCCATGGCCAACTCATTGATCACATGATCAAGATCACTTGAGATTTGATTAAGCGCATAGGAGTACGGATTGTCTTTGCGAATCCGACGGAAGTTTTCCGGGATACGCTCCAAAGTATGCAGAGTCCATGAGCGTGAAGAATAATTGGTTAGCAGGTTATCGGAGATCGCGAGCAAGTTCACAACCGACTCTTTCACTCCCTGACCTTGGTAGCGCTTACTGATGGCAGATCGGACCTGCTTCTCGCGCTTGGCACGACGTAACTTCTCAATTTGTTGAAAGACCGGATAGGTTCTTAACCGTTCAACTAAAGAAATCGACATGCATTACCCCCAGCATTTAAAAATCACTTTACTCATTACCCATTCTCGCCAACACTGCGCGAAAAAGGAAAACCTATGACATCGCCACTGATCAGTGTTCAAACATTACAAGAAAGCTTAAATGAGCATGTCGTCATTGACGTTCGCTTTGACCTGAACAAACCCGAGAAAGGCCCTCAGCGCTATCAAAAGCTGCATATCGCCGGCGCCATCTATGCGCACATGGATGATGTTCTTGCATCCCCAATTACAGAAACCAGTGGTCGTCACCCCCTACCCGATGCACAACACCTGATGCACTGGCTTGGCGCTCATGGCATCACGCCCGATTCCTCTGTAGTGGTTTATGACGACCTACAAGGCGCCTTCGCTGCGCGCTTATGGTGGCTTCTGCGTTGGTTGGGCCACGAGAAAGTCGCGGTACTCGATGGCGGTTGGCAAGCTTGGCAAGACGCTGATGGTTTGATGGAGAGCATTGAGCCTGAGTACACACCCACCACCTATCAAGCGACCCCAAACGATGCGATGTGGCTAAGCACTTCAGCGGTTAGCGCCTTACTCACAAAATGCGATGCTGTGTTAGTTGATGTGCGAGCCGCAGAACGTTTTCGGGGCGAGATCGAACCCTTAGA
>Ga0255769_10002466_pt1 | contig 19777 bp, 19 predicted proteins | sample 041ome_9_FD_179637 | JGI IMG/M metagenome (GOLD analysis project Ga0255769, IMG submission 179637) | Coastal salt marsh microbial communities from the Groves Creek Marsh, Skidaway Island, Georgia - 041413US metaG (version 2) | ecosystem: Environmental > Aquatic > Marine > Intertidal zone > Salt... | reverse complement strand
TTCAATATATTGTCTTAGAGTCATCTTTAAGTAATTTATCTAGACCAAAACTCTCAGATACTATCACTGCTGATTTCCATGGAACCTTAATTGATGGGTCGGTATTTTGGAGTTCTCTTGATATTGGTGAACCCTTAACTATTCAGCTGTCACAATTAATTCCTGGATGTCAAAAGCTGATATCTAAGATGCAAGAGGGTGATTTTTGGAGAGTTTTTATTCATCCAGACATGGCATATGGGGAGGAGGGAAGGCCAACCATACCTCCCAATTCTGTTTTAATATTTGATATCAAGCTTCGTGAAATTATGAGCAGCACCTCTCAAAGATAAATAGTAATAAAATTTTTTATTTGTTAGTTAATAATAGTTAGGCATGGTAATTGAAAAAATTCTAAATCATATTTCTAATTGGGGTAAATTTTGGTTTGGTTTAATATTTTTGGGAAGCATCTTTAATGCTGCTCTTGAAAAATTTAATTTCTTCAGCGATACGCCTTACATATGGGTTTTAGCTTTTGGGTCTGGAGCTTTAATAGGTTTGATTGCAAAGATTAGAGGAGCTTGGTTATGAGTGAATCATCAGATCAATCCAATCAATTTTCATTTGAAAAAGAAAAAGCTATTGCTAAAAGTTTTTCTACTCGATTTCAGTGGGAAATGATTCTCATTGGCTTGGGTCAAGCAGCTATTTGGCTCTCGCTTTGGCCATTGGTCTTAAATGGTTTTCTAGATTTATCGATTGGGTTTGTCATTGCAAGTTTGTGTGCCTGTTTTGCTTATCTGCCCTCCCATGAAGCTCAACATGGGAATTATTCTAGAGGCAATCCAAAACTTAGGTGGCTTGATGGCTTGGTTGGCCACATCACACTTGTTACTTTGAAGTTCCCTTATCATATTTTAAGAATCACGCATATGAAACATCACGCGTATACGAACGATCCAGAAAAAGATCCTGACTATGCAAATGCGCACAACACTTCTGTTTTTAAAGTCATTAAAAATACCTTAGACGGAACAACAGTCCAATATGATAAGTATTTAGAGGTATTTCAGAATGATAATGCATTTGTAAATTCGTTTCACAAAGCAATTCCCCTTGCGCTGTTTTACAAAGCAGCTCCTTTGGTTTTGGTTGTTATTTTCCCATTTGAAACACTTTTGCTGTGGTGGCTACCAGCCAAGATAGGCACAGTCTACACCACAGTTTTTTTCTCTTATTATCCTCATCTTGGTACATCAACTGGTAGATATCAAAGTACTAGATTTTGGTCTCATTGGATGCCAAGATTTTTAAATCACTCAATGCAGCTGCATTTTATTCATCATCTTCATCCAAGTATTGGGCACTATGATGAGCCCAAAGCTATTGAAGCCTTAAAGCCTTTCCTTGTTGCTAAAAAGGTTCCTGGAGCAGATCAAATTCCTGAGAGGATTACCTTAAATCCTTTAATTAAGGTTTAGTTTCAAGATTAATTTCTGTATTAAGAAAAATTAATTAGCAACTTGTATAATTTTGTTACTGGAGGAAATTAAAATTAAGAGAATAGTTGTTAGCGGTGGCTTTGACCCCATACATTCGGGGCACATTGAATATTTTAAGTCCGCAAGAAAGCTGGGTGATTACCTGATTGTTGCCTTAAATAGCGATGAATGGTTAATTCATAAAAAGGGAAAATTTTTTATGCCATTCAATGAAAGAGAGGTAATTGTTTCGAGTTTGGAGATAGTTGATGAAGTCATTGATTTTGATGATGATAAAAATGGTAGCTGCTGTGCAGCATTGGAAAAAATAAAATTAGCCTATCCTGATGATGAGATTATCTTTTGCAATGGAGGAGATCGAAATGCCCATAATATTCCAGAGATGACGGTTGAAGGAATTACATTTAAATTTGGAGTCGGAGGAGAACATAAAATCAATTCTTCTAGTAGCATCCTAAAAGAGTGGCAATTTGACAGTGAAGAAAGAGTTTGGGGTAAATTTTATAATCTATTTCAAGACCATAGAATAAAGTTAAAAGAATTAATTTTAGAGCCTAAAAAAGGGATGTCTTATCAAAGGCACCAGAAGAGAAATGAAATTTGGTTTGTTAGCAAGGGCTCGTGCCTAGTTAAGCACAGCCCAGATAGCCCTGATAATTATGAGGAGAAAAAACTATTAATGGAGGAAGTGTTTCATGTAAAACAAGGAGAGTGGCACCAATTAATTAATGACACTAACGATGCCTGTCATATAATTGAGATTCAATATGGAGAATCAACCAGCGAGGATGATATTGAGCGTTTATTTTATTATGACAATAACTAACCAGCCTTTAGTTTTGCTTCAAGTTCCTCAACTCTCTTTTCAAGCTTTTTTAATTCAGACTGCTTAACAAAACCAGACTCTTGCATGAATTTTTCTAATGCAGGTTTTAGCATTTTTTCCATGCCTTTCATATCACCTGCCATTTTTAATGGGTTAAACATATTTTCTCCTTTAATTCTAAATATAAGGGCAGATCGAAATATTGCAAATCTTGATAATACATCGCTACAATAATGAAAACGGAGATTATATGAGCATTTCAAATTATTTGGATAGCGTTGCTAGACCCTTTGAGAGTTTAGCACCATGGATTTTAAGGTTTTCTTTGGGAGTATCTTTTATTCTTCATGGGCTTGGAAAATTTCCTTTACCCCCAGAAAAAATGGTTACTTGGTTTGAAAGCATGGGTATAGTTGCGCCTGAGATTGTTGCCAGCTTGGTAGCTGTTGGAGAGGTCGGTGCTGGTGCTGCTGTAATTTTGGGTGGTTTTCTTGGTGGAGCAGGACATCTAATTACACGATTAGGCGGCGGCGCAGTTCTAGTTATTATGACCGGGGCATTTTACTTAGCGCACCCTGATTGGTTTATCACTCAAAAACTGTTTATGAGCGAACAGATATTTTTATTTGCACTTGGCTTATATTTTGCTATTAAAGGTAACAACTAAAAAAACTTGTAAATCTAAATGAGAATGATTATCATTACCATTCTCAATTAGGAACATTGCCTCCTTGAGGTTTCCTCAGGGAGAAAATGTGGAACATTCTTTAAATACTCAGACTATAGTTAACTTACAAATCATAGGATTGCTTTCAATCCTATTTATAATTCCTGTATTGGCTGTTGAAGATGACATAGAAGAGGTCGTAGTAAAAGGAAAAGTTCTATATGCAGATCAAGTCAATGCTCTTAAAACCCCCATTGCAGTATTAAATGTTCCCCAAAGTGTTAGCATCATCACCGATGAAGATATAAGAAAACAAGGCTTCAGACAAATTGAAGATATCATTAGATATACACCAGGGGTCAATGCTTCGCAGGGCGAAGGCCACAGAGACTCAGTTGTATTTAGAGGCATCAGATCAACAGCTGATTTTTTCCAGGACGGTATAAGAGACGATGTTCAATACCATCGATCACTCTATAACGTTGAGCAAATAGAAATATTAAGAGGCCCAAATGCTCTTTTATTTGGAAGAGGTGGAGCTGGCGGTGCACTCAATAGAGTTACAAAGAAAGCAGTTTTTGCTGATTCATTCGGTGCAATTGACTTTGGTTTTGATGATTTTGGGGCTACCGATATAGCTCTTGATTACAACATCCCAAGCAGCTCAAATTCAGCTATTCGCTTGATGATTCATGGAGATGTTCTTAAAAACCACAGAGATTTTTATGATGGTGATAGGCTAGGTATAAATCCTACACTTGCAATTCAAGTGAGTGATAGAACAACCTTAGATCTTGCATATGAATATGCAGATCATGAGCGTTATGTTGATAGAGGTATTCCGACTGAAAATGGTAAACCTGTTAAGCGATTTAGCAATATTACTTTTAGCGATTCAAAAGGAGGCAACTTTTCACTTCTGGAGGCAGATATTTTCAGAGCAACCTTAAGCACAGATTACTCAAATACAACCAAAGGTAATTTAGCAATCATATCCAGTGAATTTAAGAAAATGTATCAAAACTATTATGTTGCTGAATATTCAGCCGGTGAATCTGTTGTAACTGTTGATGGTTACAAAGATCCAACAGAGCGAGATAATACAATTATCTCAGCTAATTTAATTAATGAATTAGAGATTGGATCAACGACTCATACACTATTATTTGGTGTCGAAGTAATAGATACCTTTAATAAAAATGAAAGATATGATGCCTACTGGTCAACAAGCATGAGTGATACAGAAACTTTTAATATTAAGAGACCTATTAATTTCTTGTTGAACTCCTCAGGATTCTCAACGATCAATGATTTTAATACTGATTTAAATAGCCAAACACAATCTGAAATTGAAGTGACCTCATTCTTTTTTCAAGATCAAATTGATGTATCTAAATATTTAAAATTATTGATTGGTGGCCGTCATGATAATTTTAATATTACTGTAAAAGATCTTAAAAATGGGACTGCACAGGCACGAGAAGATACAGAATTTTCTCCTCGAGCTGGAATTATTTTTAAACCCATTGAGAAGGCTTCCTTTTACTTTAGTTACAGTGAAAGTTTTCTTCCAAGATCAGGAGAACAATTTAAATCATTATCACCAATTAGCGCAGCACTTGATCCAGATATTTTTGAAAGTTCAGAAATAGGTATAAAAATGGATGTATCCGATAATCTAAATTTTACACTCGCCTATTTTGATAGTGAGCAATTAATAGCGGCAAGAGATAGCATGTCTGGCGAAACAAGTGAAATTGTTGGCTTGCAAGTTGATGGCCTTGAGCTTGAGGTAAAAGGAGAAATCAATAATAGAATGAACGTAGTATTTGGGTATAGCTCTCTTGACGGCAGGACTTTTAAGGGTGGTGAACCACGAGAAATTCCAGACTCTACTCTTTCATTATTTGCTACCTATGAGGTTTCTGACAATTTTAGTTGGGCGCTAGGATATATTCAGCAAGGTGAATCAAACATAGCAAATGATAATCCTGATTTAATTTTACCTAAGTTTACGAGGGTAGATCTTGGGGCATATTATCAAATGACGTCTGATTTTAGCATCCAAATAAATATTGAAAACTTAATGGATGAGTTGTACTTTCCTCATTCGCATAGCACACATCAAGTTTCAGTTGGTGAGCCTTTAAATATTAGAGTGTCAGCAAGAAAGACCTTTTAAATCTAAATATTAGATATAGCTTATTGCACTGCAAAAGATATCTTGTACAATTGTTTCCTCGTGTGGGGCTATAGCTCAGCTGGGAGAGCACCTGCTTTGCAAGCAGGGGGTCCGCGGTTCGATCCCGCGTAGCTCCACCATTACTGAAAAATCATCAAATTTTAGTTATCCATATCTCATCATCAAATGCTTAAATTGACTCTTGAAGACCCTTATCCTTTTTTAAAACTTCATAGAGTGAGAGTTTGTATAAAACTTCCATCAAATATTATCCACCAAGGTATATAGTTGCCTGTATAAAATGAAAAATTCAATCTCACTTATTGGAATGGCAGGAGCTGGAAAATCTTGCGTAGGAAAAGAGTTAGCTAAAATAATTGGCTTTAGGCTCATCGATAGTGATGCTCTAATTGAACAGCAATATAGAAAAAGTTTACAAAATATCCTAGATGATGAGGGCTATATCAGACTTAGAGAAATTGAGAGTGCTGTTCTTAAAAGCATTCAATTTCAAGAAATCATTCTATCAACTGGAGGTAGTGCAGTTTATAGCCATGAAGCCATGGAATATATTCAAGAAAATTCAACAGTAATATTTCTAGCAGTTCCTTTGAATCAAATTCTAGAAAGGGTACCAAGTTTTCTTGATAGAGGTTTTGCAAAAGCTCCAAATCAGTCCATTGAAGATGCATTTATAGAAAGACAAGAATTATATGAAAAGTATTCTGATGTTGTTGTTAGCAATACTCAGGATTTAAATCACTGTATTGCTAAAATTTTAGAATTACTCTAGGTTTGATAGCTTGATTAATAATTCTTGATGCTTTCAAGCACTCCGATGGCATTGCCATATTCGCGATCATTATTAAATTTACCTTCTATTCCAGCCAACTCAAGCCTTCCATTAATGCCTTGAACAACCTCAGTAAGATAAGAAGTTCTTCCAATAAAATATGCTTTATCAGAGCCTATCAATAAGGCATTCAAGTAAGCCACAGTTCCAATAACCTCACCTATCATATTGCATAATGATGCCGCAGTATTCTCCATGGTATCCGCTGCTGAATTTTTTGCTTGACCAAAATTAACAGCAGTTACATCTGGAGAAAGGCCCCCTATTTTATTCACAACATCACCTATCAATAAATCTAACTCACCTCTAGAGCCTTTTTGTGCAAATTCATTGATTTCAAGTCCATGAGAATTCTTGAATAATAAAAAGCCAAGACCTTCAAGCATGCCACCACCAACCGCAATGCCTCCTAAGTGATTAAAATGATTTCCTTGAACATGCACACAAGCTGTTCCAGTTCCGGCGCTAACAACAAGAGAGGAATCATCTTCAATACCATATATTTTTTTGGCGCCCAAACCAATCGCTTCAATCTCATTAATTTTGACGATTTTTATACCTTCCAGGGAATCACTTAAATCCGATGACTTGCCTCCAGTCACTCCAATGATTTTTATGCAAGATGCATCAAGGTTATGCTTCATTAAGATATCTTTAATAGTCCCATCATTCATTTTGGCAAAATGAGAGGGGGCGCTATAAAACGAAGTCTTGCCTTTATCAAAAACAACTAGATCAGTATTGGAAATACCAAAGTCTATTGCAACAAGCATTATATTTAATTATGAGATGTAATTTTTTTATTCCTATTAAGCAAATCTTGCATCAAATTCTTTGGGTTGCTTCGAGATGCTCGAGGTTTTAATCTTGCGGGAATTAATCGGGTAGGATAATAATTATTTTCAATTTGGGTATCACCAATCTCCCAATAGGGATCTATAACTGCTTGAGTAATTTTGATCTTAGAACGCTTGAGCCAGCGAGTTCTATTGGGATTTTTTCTCCATACTTCTACGGGAATTCTTATCAGCTCTTTAGTGCCATCCTCATATGTTAGTTCTAGAGGAATTGGCATAATTAATCCACCTTTGTTGGTAAATTCAAAAATATAATAGTCCTCCTCTTTTTCAAGAGCCTCAACTAAAGCTTTCTTTTTCCACTCAGGATCACTGTCATTTTTGTCATATAAATCATCAAGAATTTTTTCATAATCTCGCATCTCTCTATCTGAAGGAGTGAACTCATCATATTCATCATAAATATCCAACAATTCAGGTCTGAGTTGAACTCTTGTTTTAATGCCTGATGCTTCATTTCTATTATCATGCAGAATTTCTGGTTCTTGTTGAAAGTCTATCCGATCTTTTGCCAAATCAACTTGAGGATTCAGGGTGTCTAGTGATGCGATGTGAATATTTTCTAGAGCGATATCAACATGATCAGTGCTATAAAACCAGCCCCTCCAAAACCAATCCAAATCGACACCAGAAGCTTCTTCCATTGTTCTAAAAAAATCAAATGGTGTCGGTCTTTTAAATTTCCATCGTTGGGAATATTCTCTGAACGCTTGATCAAATAATTCTCTTCCTAATATTGTTTCACGAAGAACAACTAAAGCGGTTGCAGGTTTCGCATAGGCATTGTTACCAAACTGTAATAATGATTCTGAGTTAGTCATTATGGGAACCTGATTGTTGCTAGACATATAGTCCGTCATCCATCGTGGCTCACCACGATCAGAACGGTAATTAATATCCCATTCTTGTTCTGCTAGATATTGCAAAAAGGTATTGAGACCCTCATCCATCCATGTCCACTGTCTCTCATCTGAGTTGACGATCATTGGAAAATAAATATGGCCAATCTCATGGATGACCACCCCAATGAGAAATTCTTTTTCGCTTCTGGAATATGTTCTTGATCCATCATCCTCTAATTCTGTGCGAGGACCGTTAAATGTAATCATTGGGTATTCCATGCCGCCGACTGGACCATTCACACTTTGCGCAGTTGGATAGGGATAATCAAATGAATACTTTGAATAGACTTTCATAGTATGCATCACAGCTTCGGTTGAATATTTTGACCATAAGGGCTCACCCTCATTTGGATAAAAAGACATCGCCATAACCAAAGGATTTTCCTTTGAATTTTGTTTGAAGCCCGCGGCATCCCAAATAAATTTCCTGGAACTAGCCCAAGCAAAGTCTCGGACATTCTCTGCTTTAAAGGACCATGTTTTATATTTTGAACTTTTTTCTAATTCATTGTCATAGGCTTCATCAGGAGTAACAATAAAAATGGGCTTAGATGATTTTTTTGCTTTTTCCAATCTTCTTTTTTGCACACCACTCAGGACCTCATCTTGATTTTGTAATGTGCCAGTTGCTGCCACTATATGATCAGCTGGGACAGTTATATCTACCTCAAAATTGCCAAACTCTAAAGTGAACTCGCCATTACCAATAAACTCTTTGTTATGCCATCCTTCGTAATCACTAAATACAGTTATTCTTGGATACCATTGAGCTAATAAAAAAATATCATTGCCATCTGCAAATGATTCGTATCCGTTCCTCGCTCTCACAGCATTTTCTTCCACCAAGGCATACGCCCAATCAATTTCCAGGTCTATTGATTCGCCTGTGATTAATGGTGCATCAAGATTTATGCGAGCATGTGTCCCAACTAAATTTACTTGAGCATTTTTGCCATTTATCTTAATGGATAAGTCTTGAAAGCCTCCATCAAACTTGTCCATAAAATTTTGTCTTCTTAGGGTTGAGAAATCAACGCTTTGATTCCCTCCCCACCAAGGACGAGTGAGGTTATTAATCGAGTCTTTTTCAAAAATATTTTGATCCAGTTGCAACCAAACATAATTGAGTGTTAAGGGAGAATTATTTGTATAAGTGATAACTTCTGAGCCTTTAACACTGCGAGATACTTCATCAAGTTTAATCTTAATTTTATAGTCAGCTTTTTGCTGCCAGTAACTTGGACCGGGCTCTCCTGTTGCAGGCCTATTTAAATTTGGAGTAGGGAATGCCTCATCAAGCTGCCTGAATTTATCTTCAAAAGAGCCTTTGGATTGATCAATCTGTGCAATAGAGAAATTGCTAATTGATAGCAGCGCAATGATAAAAAAAAAATTATTTCTGAGTTTCATCATTAATTTCCTCTGCCTCGCCATCAATTATTTTTGAGCCATCTCTGGTATTTTGAACATTTGGTCTTTGCTTTCTTCCCCAGTTGATTCGATCATCTCGATTCATTTGTTTTTTTGAAGCTTTAATTTTACCCAAGTTCATAAATATGAAGAGTGATAAAATAGTGAGAATACCAAAGAAGATAGTATTCATCTTATCTGCTTCTAAGCTTCATCAATAACCGCAATATTTCTATATAGAGCCATACCAATGTCACCATCAGTGAGAAAGCTCCATACCATTCCATGTATTTTGGCAGTCCTCTCTCGGCACCTTCTTCTATGAAATCAAAATCTAAGACAAGATTTAGTGCTGCAATACCAACAACAAATAACGAGAACCCAATTCCAAATAATCCATTTGAGTGAATGAAGCCAATTCCAGAGCCAAAGAATGACATGATAAAGCTCACTAAATAGAGAAGCGCTATCCCCATAGTTGCAGAAAAAAGCATTAGTCTGAAGTTTTCCGTAGGCTTAATAAGACCACTTTTATAGCAAAATAATAAGGAAGCAAGAATTCCAAATGTCAGGCCTATGGCTTGAATACCAATACCTGGATATTGTGCTTCTGCAAAGACAGTAATGCCTCCAAGAGCCATACCCTCAAAAGCCGCATAAAATGGAGCGGTAGATCCTGCTTTAGCAGGGTTTCTAAAAATTGTTACAAACGCAAGAATTGTTCCTATGATTAAGCCAGGCATAGCCAAGGCTGGAATATTCCACCCTGCAAATGCTCCTGCAAAACATAATCCTAATAGGATGGCTGTTTTGTTTACTGCTCCATCAAGCGTCATGCGCTCAGTTTGAGAAAACGTTTCAGCATTTTCAAAATTTCTTGTGAAAGCTGGATTTCCAGATCTTCCAAAGGTATTTAACGCGGAATGTTTAGACATCGAATATCTCCAGTTTAAATAGTTATTATGAATTACTTATGGGCGTCTAGACAAATTTAAAGACTAGAGTTTGTCTATCCATTCTTTAATCAATCTGATTCCAGCCTCGTCTGCTAGAGCACGCCCTGATTCTGGCATCATAATCCCTGGATCTAATGACTGCATTCTGAACATCATGATTGAGTCCTCAGAATTACCAGGCACAATAGAGTATTTTAAATTTCCACTTGCACGACCTGCGGCAACTGGTTTTTTATATATTCCTAACTGCTCCTTTCGATTTTCCATTAAATTTAAATATAATCCCGTCGTATCAGCTGAGCCCCCTTGGATGTGACAATGCCCACAGTTTATATCTAGGTAAGCTCGAGCTCTTTCATCTAAAGAGGCGTTGATATCTGCAAAGCTGGATATCGAGGTTGAATCAAGCTTTTGATCAATCCAACCTAATGCTGCCCAATAAACTAATTGATTCATTTCCCCAGAATGATAATTTACTAGTTTGTCCATGTTTCTTGCTTTTGGGCCAATGGGCGTCATTACTTTGTTTACCTGATGGCACTCTTTGCATTGGTTTTGATTTGGGGCTCGATATCGAACATCGATTTCTTTCCCAGCTGAGTTGATAAACCGAGTTGGGATGGTTGCTCCTGCTATAGCTCTTTTCGCATCTGTTTGGTCCTCGTTCCAGACATAGCTAATAGCTTTCCAGCCTGATTGTGTGTTTATTAACAGACGGGTTTCAAGCAATTGCTTGTCCAATGGACCATTGTTATTAAGATAAGCAAAGGTTTTGATAAGCGCAGAGCCAACCGGAAAAATAAAAACTTTATTTTTTACATATCCCAATCTCTCTCCCTCAGGAACATATACAAAACGCATTTTGTCTGTTTCATCAGAAAATAAAGGATTAATAAGAGAGTAGGGGTGAACATTTTTAACTGGAATCTGATTTTTCATATCTTCAAAAAAACCAAATTCAGATAAGAATCTTGGTGCTTTAGAAAAATCTTTTAAATCAACTGTGATGTTTCTATCGGCTTGCAGTGAAATGCAGGTCAGTAACAAAAAAGATAAAAAAGATTGTTTAAAAATTTTCATCAAACTCTACTTTTGCTAGCGGTGAGATTGCTCCATCAAATTCCTTAATATCTAGTATTGCAGGATCCAAGAAAGGGACCATGTATCCAATAGGTTTAATTGCAAGTAATGTGGCATCCCCATTATTAGTAACAATCATTCTTTCATCTTCTGGTTGCCCCAAAAGGAGTTGCGAGAGAGGAAGCAGACCATCCCAAAAAATATCAGGCATATTCCCCCCTGATAGCTCATAAAGGATTTGTGCTAATTCTCCTTTGCTTGTATCAGGGTTATAACCAGTTGGGCCAAACTGATTCCCATGTATTTGAATTGATTTTGGATGAGGATAGTAAGCTTTATCATCGGTTTCATTTCCATAAGTTACTATCGCGATGTTAACTGTATCATTATCACCAATTTCATTATTGAAAATTTCTACATCAGAATTTGCTTGAATAATAATTCCTGTACCTCTAGGAACCTCTCCAACAATATTTCCTTCAGGAGCAAAATTATCTGTATTATTTTCAATTGAACGATTATTAAACACCCTTACATGATGCCCTCCTTGCTGCGGAAGGCCTGGAAGATCAAAAACTAGTATCCCTCCAGTATTATTAGTAGCAATATTATTATGAACATCTGCAAAGTAGGAATTTTCAATTTCTATGCCAGCAACATTAAACTCAGCTCTACTATTCCTAACAATAATGTTTTTTGATTGCCCCACGTAGATGCCTGCATCTGATGCTCCTATAGCAACACAACCATCAATCAAAACATTCGTTGACTCTACGGGGTATAGACCATAGGCTCCATTTTCAGAGCTAGGACCATTTGTCCACTCTGTTTTCACTCTCAAAAATTTTATGTTGGTTACGCCTTTGGCCTTAATTGCATCCCCTTTGGCATTTTGCACAGAAAAATCTTGAAGGGTTACATTGTCTGAGGTAATGCTTAGTCCTTGAGCTCCACTTTGTTGATCAGAAAAATTAAGAATGGTTTGATCCATTCCTTCTCCTTCAATTTGAACTCCTTTAATATCGAGTGACAAGGAGTCTTGAAGATGAAATATACCTGCTGTTAGCCTAATGACATCACCAGGCTCGGCTAGTATCAGAGCTTCTTGAATTTCTTCATAGGCATTTTCAGATGGCTGAATTATCTGAACAGCAGAATACAGGGAGCTGCTAAAAAAAAGCAGCCCGATGGCCGTTTGATTAAATAGCTTGAGGAATTTCACCAAATTTTTCTAGAGGTTTCTCAAGCTCATTCCAGTCGCACTCAAAGTCATCTGGGGCGTTCTCATATTCAAGCAATCCTAAAGCCTCAAATTTTGGTCTTACTTTATCAGTTAATAGACCTATTCTTGAGAGGTTTGGCATGATTCTTGAGAATAAGAAATTCCTAAAAGTTGCATTGGCTGTTGTTGATAATGCAAATTCTCTAGCTTCATCTTCGGTCATCTTTAAGTATTTTTGCATTGCTTTTGTATTGATCAACCTCTCTCTTGAGATCACGCATGCCTCATAAGCAAATTCAGCTCTGTCTTCAATTTCTTCAGGAGTCAAAGTTTTAATAAAATCTTCAAGATAATTAATGCCAAAGGTTACATGTCTTGCTTCATCACGAATGACGTAATGGAGAAGTTGAGTTAATAGAGGGTCTTTGGATAAGCCTTTGAGCATCTGGAAAGCAGCAAGAGCGAGACCTTCAATAATGATTTGCATGCCTATAAATTTGAGATCCCACCTTTCATCAGTCAAGATCTTATCTAGTAATAATTTTAAGTTTTTATTGATAGGGTAGTGCATGCCTATTTTTTCTTGAAGATATCTATTAAATACTTCAACATGCCTTGCTTCATCAAAAGTCTGGGATGCTGCATATAATTTAGCATTATATGTGGGTGCGCATGATGTTAATTGAGAGGCAACAAGAAGAGCCCCTTGCTCACCATGAAGAAATTGACTTAATAATTCGGCAGCATCATGACGGTCAAATTCAATTTTTTCTTCTTCGCTTAAATTTTCATATGCTTCAAGAGTCTCGTGGGGAAGTTCTTCATCAGCCTGAACAAGCCTTTCATTGGCAGGATGAGTGTATTCCCAATTTAAGTCTATTGAACCATTCCAATTTAATTCTTTTCCAAGCTCATAAAGTTTTTTAATCCTGTTATCCGCAACAGTGTAATCCCAGTTATAGGCTCCTGTTAAAGGGGTATTAAATATCTCTACAACATCCTCTACCTGAGCTGGCGTAAGATTTAATTCATTTTCTACAGCCAGGGTATCGAATGTTAGAACTTCTTTAGGTGGACTTTGTATTTTTTTAATTTTCATGCTTTACTCAAAAAATTTTATGTTTACAGTGTAAACATTACTTATTATATTCCTTTTTCTAATCATTGAAAAGTTCTGTTAATTTATCAAGCAGAGCCTCTGCCAAGTCTTCAGCCCTATTGATGGTAATAGATTTTTCATAATATTTTGTCACGTCATGCCCAATACCAATCGCAAGAAGTTCCACGTTACTTTGTATTTCAATTGAAGAAATAATTTGGCGCAAGTGATTGTCCAAGAAATTACTGTGATTTGTTGATAGGGTGCTATCGTCTACCGGAGCCCCATCAGAGATCACTATCAATATTTTTCTTTCTTCATTGCGTTTAGTTAACCTTTGATGAGCCCAAGCCAATGCTTCTCCATCTACATTCTCTTTTAATAAACCTTCTCGCAGCATTATTCCGAAGCTCTTTCTTGCCTTTCTAAAATTATCATCTGCAGATTTAAAAATTATATGTCGCAAATCATTTAGGCGGCCTGGATTAGAAGGACTGCCTTGATTAACCCATGCTTTTCTGGAGTCGCCACCTTTCCAGTGTTTTGTTGTAAATCCTAACAACTCTGTTTTTACATAACACCTTTCTAAAGTGCTTCCAATAATATCTCCACAAATTGCTGCTAAGGTCATGGATCTACCCCTCATTGAGCCAGAACTATCAATCAGTAATGAAACAACTGTATCTTTAAATTTACTTTCACTCTCTTGCTTGAAGCTCAGCGAGTCTCCAGGTCGAGTGATCACCCTGTGTAATTGAGCTGTATCTAACAAACCTTCTTCAAGATTATAGTTCCAACTTCTATTTTGTTGCGCTTGAAGCAGTCTTTGTAATCTATTAGCTAATTTCCCAATCGTTGTTTGATGTGGGGCAATAAGTTGATCTAATTGCAGCCTTAGTCTTTGTGATTCTTCAGGTGTTGCAAGCTCAATAGCATTAATCACCTCATCAAACTGGTTTGTAAAAATTTGATAGTTCTCATAAGCAGTATGATCCAATTCTTCATGAAAATTTCTTGTTAAATCTATCTCCTCATCAATAGACATTGAATCAATCGGCGCCTGCACCTCTTCGAGCATTTCAGTCTCTTCGCTGGCCTCTCCCTCTGCCGAAGATTCTATAGTTTGTTCTTGAACATCTTCTTTTGAATCTTCTTGTTGCTCATCAGAATCTTGAGGCTCTTCCATGGTTGGCTCTTCTTCAAATGATTCTTTATCTCCATTGGTCTCTGGCTCATGCATCAAATCTAAGTCTTTGAGTAGGTTGATAGCAATTGTTTGGAAATCTTCTTGCGAGTTTTGAGACTTAATTAATTTTTTCCCAATACCATCAATGTTAAAGGGGATAGATGAGACAAATGCCTTTACTGTATTCTTACTATCTTCTAGCAAGCTTTCACCATTGAGTTGTTTTAACCAAAGATTTGCAGCCAAGGGGTTTAGTGCAGGCACTTTATTATCAATGCCTTTCTTTGCTTGAGTATTTAGATAAGCGTTTAAGTTAATTCTTGCACCAGGAAATTTTTTACTTCCAATCATCTCGACTCTTGAAAGCTCGAGCTCTGTAAAGAAATCTCTAGCAATTTTTGGCATTTTTAGAGTCGGATGTTCCTTATGAAAAGCATGCCAAAATGCTTGGAAATCTGCTTCTCCCCTCCAAGCATTAATTTGAGAGGAAGACCGAGGCGGATAATGCAAGGAAATTTCCGATGAAGATGGTGGTCGACTTGAAGCCTGAGAGTTACTCTCTAAGTTTTGATTTTTAGACACCGCTTTAGCAGTTGAAATAGCGGCTTGCTTGAATTCTTCTCGATTCTTAACCCAACTCATTAACTATGATTCAGGATTATGACTTTCTAATAAATCTTCTCCAAAGCATCTTTGGAAATACTCAGCGACGATAGGTCTCTCTGCTTCATCGCATTTATTAAGAAAGGTTAGTCTGAATGAATGTTTAATGTCATTGAAAATAATATAGTTTTGCGCCCAAGTTATAACAGTTCTTGGTGACATGAGCGTTGAAATATCTTCATTTATAAAGCCCTGCCTAGTTAAATCTGCGAGTTGAATCATGCTTTTAATTAGCGCTTTATCTTTTACAGTTTTTAACTGTGGGACTTTGCCAATGACAACATTTAATTCATGGGATCGATCAAGATAATTGAGTGTTGAAAGTATATGCCATCGATCCATCTGGCCTTGATTGATTTGTTGAGTGCCATGATAGAGTCCAGTTACATCCCCCATGCCAACTGTATTAGTTGTAGCAAATAATCTAAAGCTTTTATGGGGTGTTATAACTTGATTTTGATCAAGCAAGGTTAATTTTCCATCTACCTCAAGTATCCTTTGGATGACGAACATGACATCAGGTCTGCCTGCATCATATTCATCAAACACTATCGCTACAGGATTTTGAATTGACCAAGGCAAAATACCTTCCTTAAATTCGGTGACCTGTTTTCCATCCTGTAAAATAATTGCATCTTTGCCAAGCAGGTCAATTCTGCTGATATGGCTATCAAGGTTAATTCTGACACATGGCCAGTTGAGTCTTGCAGCAACTTGCTCAATATGTGTTGATTTTCCAGTTCCATGGTACCCCTGAACCATTACCCTGCGATCATGCTCAAAGCCAGCTAAGATTGCCAAGGTCGTATCTTTATCAAAGATATAAGTTTCATCAATTTCTGGAACCCACTGTGTCTTTTCTTTGAAACCTTTAACCTCAAGAGCAGAATCAATCCCAAAGGTTTTTTTTACATTGAATATTTGATCAGGTATTTCTGGCAGGCTTATTCTTTGTGAATCTATCATTTAAAATATTTTTTATTTGTAGGAAGGGACTATGCTAACTTTTGAGGGGATAAAGTTCTAGTTTTAATTGAATCAATGTAAGATAAATTTTTTAAATGGATCTCTCTATTATTTTATGAGCAAAGCACTGAAAAACACCCTGAATCTTTTCAATCTCACTAAAATTGACAGGGATTTGTATTCATGGACCGGTCAAAGCGTTGGCTTTCAAAGAATTTTTGGCGGACAAATCATGGCGCAATGTTTGATTGCAGGCTACCAAACAGTAGAAAAAGGAAGGATGGTTCATTCTTTTCATTCATATTTTCTTAGACCCGGAGACTTTAAACAAAATATTATCTTTGAAGTGGACCGAATTCGAGATGGTAAAAGTTTTACCACTAGAAGAGTTAATGCAATTCAAAATGGGGAAGCAATTTTCAGCTGCTCTATTTCATTTCAAAAAAGAGAAAAAGGCCTTTCTCATCAAATAAAGATGCCTAAAATCCAGGGGCCAGAAGGTCTAAAAAGCGACTTAGAGCTAAGACAAAATTATAAATCAAAAATACCTAAAGACTATTTGCCTATGTGGCTCAGGGAGAGAGAAATTGAAACCAGACAGGTTGAACCAGTTGATTTACTTAAAGCAGAAAAACTTCCACCTTACCGAAGTACATGGATGAGGCCTACTGGTAAATTGCCATCCGATGAACGCATTCACCAAGCGTTACTATTGTACGTTTCAGATATGGGCCTACTTGGTGCGGCGGTAAATCCTCATGAAGTAAATTTTATGTCCAAAAAATTTCAGAGCGCTAGCTTGGATCACGTGATGTGGTTTCATGGAAAAGTTAATTTCAATAATTGGATTTTGCATCACATGCATAGTCCGATTTCGCAAAATGCTAGAGGATTCTCTCGAGGCTCAATTTATACAAAATCGGGAAAATTAATTGCATCAACAGCTCAAGAAGGACTCATGCGTATTTGGGATTAATTTCTTGATAATGATATTTTTCAAAAAAGTTGTATTGAAGTTTTTTCTTCTAACTACTTTTGCTTTTACCTCCATGCATACTAGCGCAGATGAAAGTCAAGAAATTAAGATATTCATTGCGAAAGATATTCTTACCCTCAATCTAAATAATGATTCAGCTGAGGCAGTTGCCACTCAAGGATCTAAGATTTTAAATGTTGGCTCGCAGGAAGAACTCACTTCCATGTATCCAAACGCAACTTTGATCTCTACTTATAACAAGGCAACTATAGTTCCTGGATTTATTGAACATCACATTCATCCATTTTTAGCTGCTGTAATAATGAATTCTGAAATTTTGGCAATAGAGGATTGGTATTTGCCCTCAAAAACCTCCAACGGTGTTAGAGATAGACTAAGCTATTTATCCAATCTATCTGAAATTGAAAAAAATTATCCCTCAAATGAACCATTGATTTCTTGGGGTTTTCATCACTATTTCCATGGAAGATTGAGCAAATCTGACTTAGATAAAATCTCTTCAACTCGACCTATTATTGTTATTCATAGATCTTTCCATGAATTTATTTTAAATACTCCAGCAATGGAGTTGTTAGGAATAAGCAAAAATGCATATAGTAATCTTGGGGAGGATGAGCATTTAGCTAACTTTGATGATGGGCACTTCTCCGAGCGAGGGGCGATAATTGTGCTACCCAAATTGATGCAGGTATTAGCTGCTCCTTCAAAATTAATGCAAGGTTTTCAGAAAACGCAAGAGTATTTGCATCGTAATGGCATTACCGTCATTGGGAATCCGGGCTCAATGTATAACAAGGATCTTCAAGCGGCAAAGAATCTTATCTTTGGAAATTTAGACGCACCATTCGAATCATATTTTTTTCCAAGCGCATTAAATATATCTGAGCAGTTTGAATTAAATGGAGTCTTGGATGCTGCAATTGAGCAAACAACTTGGGGTGCTGGAAAGTTAAATTATTTACCTAAGCATATCAAGCTATTTACTGATGGCGCTATGTACTCTCAAAACATGGTTATGCGAGATGGTTATATAGATAAGCATCAGGGCTCATGGCTTATGAGTCTAGAAGTCTTTGAAAGTCTTTTTAAGATCTTCTGGGACGATGGATATCAAATTCATATCCACCAAAATGGTGATGCAGCTTTGGATAGACTTCTTGCTACCCTTGAAAAGAATCTCGATGAAAACCCTAGATTGGATCATCGCACCACAGTTGTTCATTTTGGATATTCAGCAAGGGATCAACTCAAGAGAATGAAAGAATTAGGCGTAGTAGTAAGTGCTAATCCATATTACGTTACAGCTCTTTCAGATTTATATAGCAGAAAAGGGGTTGGTTTTGAGCGGTCTCAAGAAATGGTTAGATTGGGCGATCTAATAAAAGAGGGAATTAAAGTGGCGCTTCATTCTGATATGCCAATGGCGCCAGCTTCTCCATTAATGTTAATGCACGCTGCCATAAATAGAGATAACTTTGCAGGCAAAGTTGCCGGACCTGATCAAAGAATCAGTAGCATCGAGGCATTAAGAGCTGTAACCATAAATGCAGCTTATGTCTTAAGGTTAGAGAAAATGTATGGATCCATCGAAGTTGGTAAATATGCAAACTTTACTATTTTAGATAAAAATCCTTTAAAAATTGACAATCATGAGATTAAAAATATTAAAATCTTGGGCACGGTTCTAAAAGGAGACTCGCTTCCAACAAATTGATAATCTTAATGCGGAATCTTTAAGAATAATTTCATAAACAAGGCTCTAGCTAATTTTACAAAAATCTTGGTATAGTTATTTTTTTAAATTACTTATCTTTATATATGCTATCTATTTTCAAAAAAAAATTATTTTCTGACATCTCAGGAAATGCTGAGGATATGCCACCGCATGTTTCTGCTGTTTTATGCTTGATGATTGAGATTGCTCGAATGGATGGGAAAATAGACGACATTGAAATTGATGAGATTAAAAACTTCTACCTAGACCTCTACCCAAATGGTAATTTTTCTGAAGCATTTGAAGAGCTAAAAGATTGGACAAGCCACAAAGAGTCCTTCAATCCTTTTATTAATATTATTAATAGTAATTGCACCAAAAGAATGAAAATAGAAATCCTATCAAATATCTGGGATGTAATTCTATCTGATGGAAAAGTCGATCAATATGAGAATTCTCTCTTTATGCAGATTGGCGAAATGTTGCTTGTTAGCAGAGAGGAGCTTGCAAACATTCAGGGCTGACTCAAGAGGCAAGCTGCAAATGATCTAACAGATCCTTTTCAAACTGAACCAGAATTTCGGGCTCAATTAAGTGCCTCATTTCATCAATGATTTTTAGTTTGCTGTGCGGTATTAATTTATGCATTTTATAAGCATTCTTAACTTGAATCATTGGATCTTGTTTACCATGAATAATTAAAGTTGGTGCTT
>Ga0255769_10002462_pt1 | contig 19794 bp, 28 predicted proteins | sample 041ome_9_FD_179637 | JGI IMG/M metagenome (GOLD analysis project Ga0255769, IMG submission 179637) | Coastal salt marsh microbial communities from the Groves Creek Marsh, Skidaway Island, Georgia - 041413US metaG (version 2) | ecosystem: Environmental > Aquatic > Marine > Intertidal zone > Salt... | reverse complement strand
CCACCGTTGTTTGTTTCTGTGTCTAGGAAACCTGATGTGTCAATTGACACCATGTAGAACGCCTGTTGTGGCTGGTCCTGTACAATTCTGTTGTATTTTGGTATTACTGTCGCCATAGTGTTTAAATCCTTTGTCTTATGTACTTATTTATATGAATTATTTATAAAAGGACCAACTTGGTGTGCCAATATACTTGCAGGCATTGTTGGTCATGTGCCGTTCTTTGCCGTTGACTTTGATGTATGCTTGATATGTACGGCAGTATCCGCCTGAAATTGGGTATGAGTGTATCACACGCACCTTGCCCGCGGCCAGACGCTCCTTGCTGTACCAACTGACTATCTTGCCGTTCTGTGTGCTTGTTAGGGCGAAGAACACCGCTGATTCGTGCATCTTCTTCTCTTCTCGTTTTAGGCTGAATCTCAGGAACTGTGTGCGTCTGAACAGGAACGCAGGCATACTGTACTTGAGATCATCACCCAACCATACGGGAGGTGGCATCTCGCCTATGTGTCCCTTGGCGTCTCCAGGTGTGCTGTTTCCGGCCAGTGCTGATGTGGTCAGCAGTAGGCTAATCAATACTGTGATAACCCTGAACAATCTCATACTCTCCATTCATCTTGTGACAGGCTATCTGTCTCTGTGTTACAACGACCTCTCCAATAGGCATGTCCCAGGTGTACATCTCACAACTGTCAGCGATGCCCATGTCAAACAGGAAATCACTCGCTCCGTCGTTACAAATCATTTTCTCTTCTGTGAGATTCTCTATGACCTCACCTTGCTCGTTGACCACTCTGATCTTTGTGACTTCGACATCACAGTATTGGTTGTCCCACGGTCCGCCTGCGTCAGCAGTGGTGGAGAATATGATCAATCCTAGGGTTAAGAATGCCAGGGCTATGATATAATATAGTTTTCTCATGGTCCTAGTTTAATATTTTCTCGGCTTGCTCGTTAATGCTTTTTGTATCAATCAACGCCAAACTTCTTTTGTTCGCTTGGTTAATGATTTCCTCAACCTCTTTCTTACTGACTTCTATCATCACGTACACTCTGTAAGATTTGGTTTTTGTTAAAAACATTTCTTGCTTGGTAACTTCATAACCTCTTGCAAGAGTGTCTTCAATCACATTAACAATCACATCCTGAGATCCTGCTGTCACATTAAGATCTTCGTTAGTGCCTGCTTCGTTTTTAGTTATTGTTGTTCTGTTGTTCATCTCACCGTTGATCCTATCAACCAGTTTAGCCTTTGCCAACAATGTCGCTTTCTTAACAGCCAATTCCATATCTGGGCTAACTGCTGTTGCCGCCTCTTGCCATTTGAACATAGTTTCGTGATTGTAATCAACATACCATTTAGGTGTCTTGTTCACCACTCCACTCTTGTTCATGTCAGGTTTTATCTTGTAGGTAGAACATTGTGCCAACATTAGGCCTGCTACCAACATCAAGATCATTTTTGTCATGTTGTTCATTTGTTTCCTTATTGTTTGAAATTCGCAATCTGCTCTGATATCCAGTTTGATACACCAGCAACATTGAAGTCATTGCTGAACTGTGCCCAACCATCACCTATCATCGGATACACCGCTAGGAAGATTGCAAATAGTATTATTAGTCTAATCATACATCAATTATAGCACGTTTTCCAAATGTGTCAACTCGGGTTGATCTTGTTAGAAGTGTTGATTTTATTGTTTTTTTATTAGGATAACCAATTCCAAATTGCCCGTAGTGCCAATAGTAAGTACATGCCTTCCATTAACGCTCTTGGAGTGTCGCCGTCTTTGATGCCCATGTAAATCCAGATCGAACAACTGACCGTTGCTATGGTCCAACCCATCCATTGTGTTTCCACGTTGGCGTTACTGAGTATGAAGGCCCCTATCATGGCAAGAATGAAACCCAGCCATCTCCATCCGTCTATCTTTTGGTAGTATCTGATCTTCATTACTTGTTGCCCTTCATGGCAGTGATCTCTCTTGCACCCTCTTCGTCCCATACAGGAACAAGATTGCTTTTGTGCATGAGACCTATGCCTAACAACTTACGTTCTCCGGAGTAGGCCTGTGGCTCTGCCTTCCTGCCACCGTTTACGGGTATCTTGTTACCACACTTGGGTTGATTGGGGTCTGATTCATACTTAGGTATGTCATAACCTTTGAATCTTTTCGACGCCTGCTTCAGTGTGTATGTGTCTAGTCCTTGTGATGCTAACCATTCCTCGTGGTTTGCCTGTGCCTCACGATTTCTACGAGAGTTCTCGATCTTGTGCTTGATACGTTTCGGCAGTTTCATTTGTATGAATCCCATTCTAAATTATACTGCTAAAAGGTTTTTCTGTCAACAGGGCTCATTTGTAGTCACCTCGTATGCAGGAAGGTATAATTATTAAAAACCTGCTTTTTATGACCAATTTAGGAAATTCTTACAAAATATTTTTAGATAAAATATTAGAACACAAAAATAGTGCCTTAGATACCGGACGATTGTTGGAATATTTGAATGCCAAAGGTATTGATTATATGTATATTCCAGAAGATCAAAAGGAGATACCTCTAATTGATCAGATTATACATCATTCACAAAAAGATGGAAAAAAAATACTGATAGTTAATTTGAAAACGATTACTAAACTCTGCCTGCAAAAATCAAAATACAACAACTTTTTGCAAATGGTTAGAAAAAATGAACTGAAGTTGATCTATTATCAATTTGGAGATGATCTTCTAATGATGTACAAATTATTGATGTCCACCAGACCCGATGATGTAAGGCTTTCTAATATCTTGCAAGGACTCGAGTTCAGTTGGTGGAGTTCGGGTAAAGTAGGAAAATATTTCCACAATCATTTTAAAAAAGTCCATGTAGAGCAATTACCTTGTTTTGTCTTTGGTTTTATTTGTGGTCACTTCTCCACATTGGCCACAGAATATGAAAAAACAAACACTTTTTTCACCCTTACAAAATTATCCGCTGGTCAAATCAGACAACATAGAAACCATTTGATTGAAAAAATAAAAGATCAACCTTACACAGGCCACGCAATATTGAAGTCAACCTTGATCAATGATTATACTAAGAAAAAATCATTGTTTGATGATCTACAACAAGATTATGGCAAGACCTTCCTCAATCATTGGCCCTACAAAGATATGCTACCAGCAATATCTTATTACAAAAAAACCTATTTTGAATTGGTCACAGAGACTCTAGGAGCCACTGGGAGCGATGATAGTTTTTTCCTTACCGACAAGACTTTAAAACCTATCATTATGGGACACCCTTTTATCTTACTTTCAACCAAACATATGCTCAAAAATTTGCGAGAGTTAGGATTTAAAACCTTTCACCAACATATAGATGAATCGTATGACGAATCTGACACGCTCGAAGAGAAAGTGGAGATTATATCTAAAAACTTAAAAAGATTAGATCTAGCCGGATCAAAGAAATTTTATGATTCAACTAGAGAAATTAGGGCTCACAACCAAAAACATTTATTATATCTCATTGGCTCGTATGAATTTGAACTATGGAAAGCCTTCAATAAAGCCTTCAAAAAAATAGAATTTTAAGGTAGTTTATTAGCAACTATGGTTGAAAGTATTATTTTTTGATAGTCTGGATTGGTGCTCCAAGCAGTCATGCCTGATAGAAGTACACTGTAGTTCCATTTACCATCCTCTAATTGCTCTTCCCTGTACTTACGGAACTTCTCATAGGCCGGATGGGTGTTTAATATCCGTATCATGTCCTTAACTGATTGGCATTTGGTTTCATACTTTTTAACACCCCAACTGGCACCTAGATTACCCAGTGCTTTCATGTGTGGAATGTTGTCCAGATCCCAGGTCCTCACACCAAACAAGGCGTTGCCCTCACGTGCGAATCTGCTCTGTCCCCAAGCACTCTCTATGCCCGCCATTGCTATCACGATACTGATGGGCACACGTTTCTCCTTGTCCGTGGTCCAGTTCAGGTATGCCACGCAATTACTTGTGGCGTTAATGAATGAGGTCTTGTCGTTGAATTCGAACTCCGGTTCTTTCAACCCAAGTTCTTCTATTATCCTCATCTCCTTCTTGTGGAACTCATCCTCTATCCTTGTGATTACGTGATCATTTGGATTGAATGTGCCTGCTACGTAGGTGGCAACGATAACGAAGCCTATCGCTATGCTGAAGTAGACGAATCTTTTGAGGAATCTTCTCACCATTGCTATTAGTTAGTGGGCCGAGGTTTTTTTGCTATATGGCCTTGGTCGGCACTATTGGGTACTCGAGCCCACTAATCAATATTATATTGCAACTTTTTGTTCTGTTGCTGGTTCTGTTGTCGCCGTTTCGTACTTCGCTTTGTACTCGGCTTCTGCATTTCTCATAGCATTGTTCCAGTCTGCTTTACTTAGGCCTGTGAACCTTGTTATGATACCATCACTCATGATCTTGAATGATCCACACAACTTGTGAGATCCGTCATCTGCGATCTTGTGTACCACGCCTGTGGCCTTACCATCGGCATTCTCTCTGCCCATGATGTACATGTAGTTTCCTGATCTACCTCTCCACTTGTTGTTGGTCTGTGTGTCTTCTTGGCATCTAGATCTGATCTGATCTATCACCAAACTTGCTTTTGCTGAACATTTATACATTGTCTTTCTCTCCTTTGTTACCATTATTATACATGGTAATGGTATAACCGTCAACCGGTGGAAAAACCGCTATTTTATTAGATTAATAGTATTTTGGATGGTCTTTCATTGGAGTATCTATAGCATTATCTCTGGTTTTAATGGTTTCTCCGCCATCTACTACTATATTCTGTCCTGTCATAAATTTATTTTTATCCGAGTTCAGCCACATTAGTATATTTGCAACATTTTCAGGTTCCGTTCCAGTTCCTATCGGAATGTCGTTTGCATATAGATTTTTTAATGCATCACTGTTGTAACCGACATGAAAATTTTTGGTCCTGTTGCTAAATCCTAGCACCACATTGTTGAACAAATTCTGTTTACATGTGTAAAAAGCAGAAGCCGACTTGAAATAAAATTCTGCCATGTGTTTTGCTCCACCAGTTGCTGGTTTGTTTGGTCCACCAGAGAATATTAACGAGCTGACACCAGACACAGATGCCCAACGCATTAGATTGGTCTCGTCTAGTAGTTCTGCCTTAAGTTCTATGATTAAACTTGCCACAGGCAATGAACACATCTTGATTGCTTTTTCAATGTCATTCAATGAAATTTTGTCCCACCCTATATTCCATGATTCTCCTATTAGATAGTAAATTTTGTTAATTTTGCCTAGGCTCCTGGCTCTGTCAACCACACTAGACATGCAGTTATCTTCCAGCATATCCTGTTGTAGCAATGTTATGTTTTTGTTTTTAGATAATTCCTTTGCATGGTCATCATATTTCCTGTACGTTCCAACAACCGTACCTTTTTTTGCCTCTTCTTTGGCTATGATACTCCCTATGGATCCATTTATGCCTGCGATGATTGTGGTCAATGTGTTCCTTTTACTTAGGTGGGACACCAATTAAAGTGCCCCACAAAAGAATAATTATCTGCCTACCCAGTCCTTGCCTGCTTTGTCTAAAATTGAAACCCAATCAGGGTTTTTTCCGTACGTAGATGGATGGAATAATTTTTTATTTTCTATGTGTGTCGTAATTGTATCTGCCTGCAACAATTTGGCCCATGCCTTCCTGAACTTTTTAACATCGCTTGATTTCATGTTTGCTGAATTCAGGTATGTGAATGTCTGTATGTCGTTGTATTTGTACTCCGGGAACAGATCTCGCATTGGCTCCATGTCCATAATCTTTGTCGGACCCGTATTAGCCCAACAAGAGATGCCATTGTTTACTACACCCGACACTGCCTTTGGCATATTAGTGTATAACATATCCGTGTCTCCTGCCACAAACCCTTTGAGACTCTTGCCCGAGGATCCGTAAGGTATGAATTTCATAGGAGTGCCTGTGACTTCCACCAAGGGATCGATCATGTGCTGACCATAAGAGTTGGAAACAGCGAATGTTAATCTGTTGCCGCCTTTAAGTTTGTTAACTGCATCATTTAGGCTATCCATAGAACAGAATGCCATGGCTCTTCCCCATGCTGTTCCTATGAATGATTCTTCACTTGGTGCTAGATCACATCCTACCTCACCTTCGTGCTGTAGAGTGTTATTCCTAAAAATAGATGGATTCTTGCTTGTCTTCAAATAGATTGTTGCGCCAACGCAACTGTCTACAATAACCTTGTTGATAGTGTAACCTGTTTCTTTTTCTAAAATAGGTACAAAAAGCTCAGCGTTATCATATGCTGAACCGCCCGGTGTCCCTGTGACAAGATAATCAATGGTTTTTGCTTGGACCATCGAAAATGACATTAAAAAAATGAGACACATTAATATTGTTTTTTTCATATTATTTTTTTCCTTTGTTATTATTACAATGAATTATAATAATTTTTATCTGTTGTTGTCAATTGAAAGTTAGCAAAATTGCATACGGGTTGGCGTTCCTCATTAATGAGGTAAAGAGTGTGTACTCAAGCGTCAAATAATCCCGACGTCATGCACGTGATGGCGTTACTGGAAATATTTATTATGTGGTAATTGATCACTATGTTTTTTTGGTGTACAGGATATCTTTTATTAATTGGAATACATGAAGAATAGCCTCATAACTCCGGATTCTATTTGTCCTTGGAGTACGAAAGCAAACACCAATATCAGAGTGTCCTGTTTACGCAAAATCGCACCAATTGGTATAAGAAACATTAGTACATAAAGATAATACAAACCCTGCTGTCTCATGTCTCCCACGTAGTAAACCAATGCTACCAACACAATAAATGTAATTGAATACAAGAATCTTGGATTTATTTTAAAGATCACATGGAGATGTTTTGCAAACGGCCATGCCGCTAACACACAAATAAAGTTCATTAAGACAAAGTAAAGTAATAAATTATTGAACAAATTTGTTTGCAAAGTTGTTGTCCAGTTTATCACTTCCATGTTGTTTTCTATTATGTTCAGTACAATTGCCTCACTAGTAGTAATAGGTATTCCTATCAAGAGCAATGGTGTCAATTGGGTTAAACCTGCGGCGTTGTTGGCAGTCTCGGCACTGACTAGACTTTTAATATCACCTTTTTTATTGTACTGGTTTTTCTTTTTCTGTCTACCCATTTCTAAGACATAAGCGACGTTGCTGGCAAGTGTGGCTGTAAGGTGTGGCACCAATCCGCATAAACTCCCCACTAGTGTTCCCCTGATACTAGAACTCAAGTGTTTGCAGTATTCCTTTATGTGCGTCAAGAATTTGTTATCCCACAATTTTTCTAATGCTCCTGTGTCTGGTCTGGTTGAGTTCCAGTTCTTGATAAAGATAGGAAACACAAACAAGGATATGACCACCGGGTATAAAGGCAATCCGAAGTGCAGATAGTAAAATGTATCGTAATTAATGATAGATTCGAAATTGTAACTAAACGATTCTTTGTTGAATCCCACACGTGAAAGCATCCATCCAAATGCAAACAGACTCAAATTCACGTACCATTTCTGGTCGCCATATGTCACTATCAGGAAAACACTCACAACGCAAAGGATCAAAACCTGTGTGTGCGTATTATAGAACTTTGCGATTCCAAAGACAGCCAAGGGTAACACTATTAACATTATTAGAGATGCGATACCCGATCCCAAAAAACTACCAAGTGCAGAATTGCTGATGGCATAGTTGCCCCTGCCATCCCTAAACATCCTGTGTCCTTCTTTGACCGCCGGTAGACTTGATGTCTCTCCTGGTACTCCAAGAGTGGTAGCAACCACACTACCCGTGTACTGAGCGGCTCCGGCCAAACAAATGTAAAACAATAGAATCTGGAAAAGTGAGAAATCTGTTATGAAAGGATATACCAGCATCAAGATTACAACGTTACCAACCCCGGGCAACATACCTGCAAGTAATCCAAAGGATATTCCTAATAACATTATTGCTAAATCTATAGGAACTAATTCAATCATTATTAAAAGTCAACCAACTTCAACACTTCTTTCCAGTGTCCGTTGGGCAGTTGCTTACCTCCCAGATCGTTTATGTGTATTGATTGGTTTAGGTTAGATATATAATCCCAGTATTTCTTATGGAGTATTGAGTCTAATGGTTTACTGTCTTTGCAGTACCAAGACATCTTTGGATGATTGAATTCGTTATCCCATTTTGGAAACCTTTTAATTCCAAAAGGTAAATTCTTATACAGAATATTTTGTTGCATCCACTCAGCAGGACTGATCCAAACTCCTTTGTTTAAATTTTGCATCCTAGCGATATCTCTTGCATACACGCTAGAAGTCATCACAATGTCCGGACTTCCGTAAAAATAAATCACATCGCACTCACTACTGTGGCTTAAGGTTTGATTTAATTCATTGCTAGGCTGGAACAGGCTCCAACAGTCAAATTCGGCATTGTAAATTATTTTTTTCCAGCCACGGCCTGTGAGCAATGCACGATTGTCTGATGCTTTCCTGCCAATATATTCGTCACAAGCATTGCCACAAATGTCATCTAACCCTATGTAACATTGTGTCCAATCATTTTCCTTGTTTTCGATCATCTTCCACATCTTATTGAAATCCATAAAGCGTATTTCTGTTTTAGGGAATCTATCTATATATCTCTCCACGTGTTTGTAGTTCCAATGGAACTCTTTGTTCTGCGGATGGTCGTTTTCAAATCTATCAATTCCCATCATGCTTATGATATCTATCTGTGTATTTGTTCTATGTGCTATTTCTAAAAGATAGGACGAGTCGTATCCACCGCCCCACGACAACTCGAGGATGTCATATCGTTCTCGTAGATATTTCATCTGGTCGTCGTACAATTTGTCAAGGCTTTCGTGGATAATTGCTGTCTTAATATTGAACTGCCACTCTACCTGACAGTGAGAAACACGCTCTTTGCCTTTATGTAGTGCTTCTACCAGTGTATTATACCTATTACCAGTTGCAACGGAACGTATATGTCCGTTGTCTTCACCACCTGGTTTAAATAGATTAATCTGCATAGTATTGGTTCGTATATTTTTTTAAGTTCTACAATACTTGATTTTACTTATAGTTCCAAGCGTCGTCAAATAGATTATTTAGAAAACTTTGTTATTGGTAAATGCTTTGTTGATTATTTGAGGTTGGCCAGTATAGCCGCCTCTTTGGCTTTTGCGTTTTCCAGTTTCCTTTGTTTCTCTAATTCTAACTCTTCGGGGTCTGGCTGTTTTTCAGGTTCAAGTTTAGTGGGTGCCTCTATAGGGAATCCACAGTTGTCGAACCATCTGCCATCCGCTGTGCTCACACATGGACTGTAGAAGTTGTTTTTCTCATTAGTCATTGGATCCTTGCGGGTAATTAATCTTCTCTTTCGATACAACTTGCCTGGGTACACAGAACCGTCTTTCTGTAACAGATGATCGTCGTAGAGAGAACCATACACCCTGTCTATCATAATGTACTCGTCTCCGTCTTCGTCCTTCTTCTTCTTGGCCTTGTCATAGGATGCCGGCAGTGAGTGTAAGATGGTAGGATAGTATCTGTTGGTGTATGAGTGATATTTCTGTTCCACAAAGGCCTTAGGGGCCGAGTCTGTGATCTTGCCCAGTCCCTCTAGTAATTTCTTTGTTTTCTCGCTTGGCATAATGATTAGCACTCCACCAGTCCGTTATCGACTCCAACCTCGCCCAACTGGGCTATCCATACATCATCGACATAGAGTGTCTCTAATATTTAGATTGCAAATGAGAATTGGTACCTTACCAGCTCTGGTGGATTTGCTGTTTTTAATTATACACGAATTCTAATGTAAGTCAACCAGTGTTAAACCACTTTTTGACCGTTTTGATGATCTTATCCACTTCTGATTTGGTAAAGAATGGTGATAAAGGCAAGTCACAGGTCCTATTGGACAACCTTTCTGCCATGGGCAATCGTTTACCGGGTTTAAAGTTGGTGCTCCAGTTGGTTATATAGGTAAGACGGGTGTCAACGCCATTACGCTTCATGAATTTAATAAAATCATCTCTGTTGTCCAACTCCATGGGTATCTTGTAGTAAGAGCTATCACAATATGTACCGCCCTTTATGAATCTCAATGGCAGGTGCTCCAGTTCTTTCCAAATCCGTTTGATAATCTTTTCCCTTTGCTTCTGCCACCTGTCCATGTATTTCAGTCCTGCACAAACCAGTCCGCACTGGAAGTCTTGTCCTGCTCCTCTAAATCCTTGTGTTTCTGCCTTGAGTTCCTTTCGCTCTCCTGACTTGCCCATGTTGATGGCACAATCGATCATGTGGGCTATTTTTTTGTCGTTGGTTGCGATCGCCCCTGTGACACCTCTGGTGCCTATGGGTTTCTGTCCGCCAAATGCGAAAGTTGACACATCACCGAAGAAACCATCATTCTTGCCCTTGTAACGTGCACCTGTGCTCTGGCTACAATCAGTTATAATCTTTCCTTTGAACTTGGTCCTGACTCTATCGTAGTCCACAATGTTACCGTTGTAGTTGACTATCATCAGTGCCTCACATCCATTTGGTATTTGGTCTATATCTATCAGCATGTTCTCATCGCAATCAAAATACACCGGGCGACACAGAGTAGCGAATGGACTCACACAAGCCTCGTAGTTGTAACCAGCCACGGCTACCTTCTTGCCAAATAGATCTAGTGCGTAGATGGCGGCGAAAATAGCGGCGGTGCCACTGATAGTAGACCACACATATTTCCTACCTGTGATCTTTTGGATCTTTGACTCTAACTTTTTAGTCAATGGTCCTCCGAAATCGTATCCTTTGACCATGACGTCTTTATAGACTTGGTCATATTCTTTTTTTAAGAGGGCATATTGTTCTTTGTATTTTTTCTGCTTGATCATTTGCCGATATTTATTGACCCCTTATATTCCCAACATACGGAAATGGTCTTCTAATGTGTGTGATTCCATGTTGATAACACGGCCGTTTACGCTCATTATGGTACGTGTATATCCTGCCGACAGGTATCTCCTGAACGGGTACTCCCAGTTGCCCGCCTGTTGCCAGTCACCTTCAAGTATGTGCTTGTCAGTGTCATCTATCAGACACAACGGCATCTGTAGTACAAGTTCCGCTGGGATCTTGTCATGTAGGTATGCGGTTATGATCTTGTTCTGTGGTATTACGTGTTCCAGGTGTTGCTTTCCTTTGATGCCATCTGCCCGGTAATGATATCCCATGGGTGCCAACTGCTTCTGCATGGATCTTATGTACAAAACCAATGAGGTCTTTATGTGTTTCTTGGTCACTTGGCTCCAACGATCATCGAACAGATCCGCTTTCATGTGGTCTATGTATTCAGCCAGTTCCTTGAGTTCTGGCCTTCCCTTGCTTTTGAAGTTTATCTCCGGTAGATTAGTAAGGTTTTGGAAGTCTAGCATTGAATTCATCCTCTGTTATCATTTTCAGTTCAACGGCATCTGCACCATCCCTGTGGTGTTGCTCAACAGCCTCTATTATCTCTTTGTATGGCAACCCATATCCATATTCTTCTGTCTTGCCATTTTTAGTGACAAGACAGATGTAATAACTTAATTTACTTGACATACTTGTTGAACGCCGTCTGTGCCTCTGAGTCTGGTGCTATGTCACCCTCATCCAGTTTGAGAGTCACGTTGGGCATGTAACTGGGCTCAAAACTCTCAGGTTGTTCTATCTGATAGGTCTCTTTCAGCATGTGGCCCATTGCCACTGGTGCGTCCCATCCAACACCGTTGGCGTGTTGCCATTGTTTCTTGGTGGCGGTGTGTAGCAGTGTGGCACTTGGGCACACTTCCTTGAGGCTCATCAGCATCTTCAACATCCAGTCCTCGGGCAGTCTGCTCAATCTCTTGGCCTCCGCACCCATCTGGTACTGTTTCATCAGTCCTATGAAAAGACCTTGGTTGATCTCCCCGCCCTCTTCGTCGCCGTATATGACCCTGATGGCCGTGAGTGCATCCTTCAGTCCCTGTTCGCCCGCCATCTTGATTCCCTTGTATGCGTAATCAAAATGTGAGAAGTAATGCTTGTTTGGTCCACACTTGCCTGGACTCTTCCTGACACGTTTGGGTTCGAGATCGATCTCGCACTCGTCGAACACCTTCTGCACTGCGTGTGCTGTCGCCACCCTCTCTGTTTCAGTTTCTCCCATCTTGTATCTGTGTAGTAGGCATCTGTGTATCTCTTCTGTGCCTGCCCGTAATATACCCGAGTCGTTCACTATCTCGAACGCCTCCGCGTCAAAGGCCGGTTCGTCTGTTTCCACTATTGTGACTGGTATTTTTGTCCATCCCAGTAACGCCAGTGCTACCGCTCTGTGTTGTCCGTCGAATATGTATAATGTCTCTCCGTCTGAACGTTTCACCGCTGACACAGGACAACACACCCTTGGGTCGAACTTCTTCATGATGTTCATGACATGTCCCGCCCTGACATCACGTTGTACCGAATAATTGAATGCGAAGTGTTCCAATGGATGGTCTTCAACACCTCTGGGCAACAGTCTGCCTTTTGCTATTTGATTCTGTAGATTTACTTTGGCTTCTGCCAATTTGCTGTTCCAGTTTGGAACATCTTCTGGTGCTTCTTTCTTGACTTCGTTTACCACGTCTAGAAGCATTTTCACTTTGCTCATATGATCTCCTATAGTTAATGAGTGTAACCTAGGGCAGAATTCCTACGATAGGATTGACCCTGAATTACTCTCTTATTATAACAGATTTCTGAGATTTGTCAACTAGGCTTCGTTGTTTTCGGCCACGTACAGGCAGGAGTGTGCCTCGCTGTCAATGTGGTAGCCAAAATCCTTGAATGTTTTTACCATACCTATTGCCTTCACATCAGCCGCTTTTAGGCATTCTGCTTCTGTCTTGTACCACTTGATGGGATCTTCCTCAAACAGGGTGCAGGGATTACCTAGGGTGCATATGACTACTAGTACTTTCCACATAATATTAATTACCTCATTTTCTTCTTGCCAAGCAGGTCCCTCACGGTGTCCTTGCAGGCGTCATGCCAGTATATTCCAGACTCTCGCAGTTTCTCGTTGGCTGTACGCAGTTTTTCCATCTTGCGTTCTATGATCTTGAACTGTGCTTTCGTTAGGTCTCTGCCCACCAATTTCTCCAGCCTGTTCAATATAGCGTCTATATTTGGACAGGTTATGTCCGGAACCTTTGGTGCCTTCTTCCTGATCTTGGACCAATAAGAGGTCCTGGTCTTTGGCTTTGGCACACTATTATTTAGGTGCCAGGTGTGTGTAGTTAAGTGCTAGTGTTTTGTTATGACCCACGCTCGGTGGTAGAAGTCGTCTATGTTTTTCTGTATGAGGCTTTTTGCCATGTCTGTGGCTTGGCCTTCATCATCGTAAGGACCATGCTGTTTCTCTGTGTTGTGATCTATTGTGTTTTTATCGTTAGGGTCTTTATGAGTGCCCTCAATTACCCAGTATCTGTTTGTGATCTTGCCCATTCTATATCAGAGTGATGCAACCGTATATGAAGATTGATGTGTAAACAGCGAAGATAGTCCACATCACCTTGGTCATCGGATCTTGTGTCTCTTCTCGTGTTTACGGTGTCCGGCGTGTCTGCCCATGTAGTACTCACCAGGCTCGTAGTCCCAGACCTTGCCGTGATGTCCACGTGCATCCGCCCAGGCCATCCTCAGTTTGGCCAGCATTTTTACTAACGGGTTCTTGCTCACTCTCACTTGTTGTCTAACGTCCTATCTTTTTCTTTCTACCTAGTGGTAACTTCTGGTCTTTGACAAAGAGCTCACCACCCTTGGTCATCCACTCGATAGTTATCATCTTGGCTTTAGAACCGCCCTGATATGATTTCACGGCCTTCTTGTAGGACATTGCCTCGACCTCTTTGGTCTCGGTCCCTTCAGTGATCTTGAATATTCTGTTTTTTGGCATATAAACTAATTTAGCACAAAGTTGACAGAACGTCAACCTTAAGGTATAATTATATTTGTAAATGTTGATTGAGATGAAATAAACATTTCGGACAGGAGTTCGACTCTCCTCACCTCCACCAATTTATTACTAGGTGGCTTATGTAATCCCTTCCGGGGGTGTACTTGGTTTCGACGGGTGTGTAAAGATCTCAGGAGTTTATCCAGTAGGCACGAGGTAACGTCCAGTTTTTAAATGCAAACAAAAGAGCATTAGGGTTTGCTGACCTAACAGTCAGTATGCCTGAATTGAGATTAGCGGCGTAATAACCAATAATTTCAGGGGTCTGGTCCACCTTGCAACAGAACGGACCACTTTTTAATTTCCCAAGAACACTTTTGTAACTTTTTCGTTATCAATTAGATCTTTTGACTGGCCATCTATGACAAGTCTTCCGCTTTCAAGCACATAACCACGATCGGCCATGCTGAGTGCTAGTCGCACATTTTGTTCTACAAACAATATAGACACACCTTCGTTGACTATGTTTTTGAACACCTTTATTAGATCTTTCATGACCAAGGGAGACAAACCTAAAAATGGTTCATCGATCATCAGTAATTTGGGGAGGCCCATCATACCCCGTGCAATGGCTAAGGTCTGTTGCTCCCCTCCTGACATTGTTTTCGCAAGTTGATATTTCCGTGCTTCTAGTTTAGGAAAAATCTTGAACACTTTGGCCAGTGAACTATCCAATTGCAATTTTGCTTTTTCGTGCCATGCTCCTAACAATAGATTCTGCATCACCGTCAAGTGTGGGAATACCCTACGCCTTTCGAGAACATGTGATACACCTAATTCCGTTCTTTTATGTGTAGGCGTATTCGAAATCAAAGTGTCATCGAAATGTATAGTACCTTGTTTGTGATGCACCAAATTGCTTATGGTGTTAAGGATAGTGCTTTTTCCGGAACCGTTTGGACCTAGCAAAGCAACCATTTCGCCTTCTTTCACATTCATAGACACATTCCATATAACCTGGAAGTCATCATATAGCACATCAATATTTTTAATATCAAGTAGCATCATATGTCCCCAGGTACGAATCAACAACCTTTTTGTTGTTTTGGATTTGCTTTGGAGTGCCGTATGCTATACGTTGGCCTTGGTCCAAAGCAAGAATGTTATCTGAAATCTCCATTATAATATTGATGTTGTGTTCTATTGTCACTATGGTGACTCCGTGGCTCTTCATTTTCTTTATTAAATCTACAAGTCCAGGCACTGTTCTCTGGTCCACTCCCCCGGTTACTTCATCCATTAGCAATAGTTTTGGTTCTATTGCCATGGCTCTTGCCATCTCAAGTCGCTTCCTTTGTCCTGTTGATAGTTCTTTTGCGTAGTGATGTCGCTTCTCTATCAAGTCTACGAAATCAATTATCTCAAGTGCTTTATCTCTGGCTTTTTTTATATTAGATTCTTTTACAAAACATCCAATCATAACATTTTCGAGCAGGGTCTGGTCCGCGAAAGGTTTAAGTTTTTGAAATGTTCTGCCTATTCCCAAGCCACTTATTTGATCTGGACGTAAGCCAGATATGTCGTGTCCACAAAAATTTACTGTGCCATTGTCGGCTTTTGTGTACCCTGTTATTAGATCAAACAATGTAGACTTTCCTGCACCGTTTGGTCCTATGACTCCTAATATACTACCTTGTCCTACGTCAAATGAAATACTGTTGTTTGCTTTGATGCCACCGAAAGACCTACTGATGTTTTGCACACTCAATATTTTCATCGCTTTTGCTTCCTGTCTAGTACGTTTCGGTGGAAGAATGAAATCAATCCATTGGGCCTGAACACACAAATAAGCATTAGTATTAATCCGTACAGTATAAGGTCCACTGCACCACCCGTGCCACCGAAGTATATTCTTGTGTATTCAGATATGGGAATCAAAATAACTGTGCCTAGCAAAGGTCCCCAGATGTTTCCTACGCCACCGAGCACCGTGATCAGCAACACCACGATAGATATCTCGATATTGAACACTGTTGCAGGATCTATCACGAGTATGTACTGGGCAAACAAACTGCCCATGGGTGCCATCATGATGGCTGATATCACGTATGCAATTATTTTGTAGTGCGACACGTTGATACACAAACTAGATGCCGCTTGAGGATCATCTCTTACTGCCCTCAACCTATATCCTAGTTTGGATCTGCTTAACAGCCAACTTAAAAGGAATGTGACAAGGAAAAATGCTAAGAAAATATAATAGTAGGGAACCTTGCTTGAATTGAACTGTAGTGCCACCCATGAATCAGTTGGTAATATAGGAATCCATAGGCCAGAAGCGGCACCAACTAGATCCCATCTCCTGAATACCAGAGAGAAACCGATTGCTATCAACAGAGTTGCTATGGCAAAATAGTGTCCATGGAGCCTCAGCATTGGTATGCCTATTAGGATCGCAATTATGCCCGACACAAACATTCCGAATATAATGCCTATCCATGGCGTTATCCCATATTCAGTAAACAAGAATGATGTTGCATATGCACCGATGCCAAAGAAAAGTCCATGCCCTAGACTTATTTGTCCTGAAAAACCTGCTATCACATTCCAAGATTGTGCCATCACGCTGTGCATGAATATCATAATGAACAGGTGTAAGTAAAACGAATTGACATTAAAAAAAGGTAGGCAAAACAATAGTAAAACAGTTGAACCTAAAAAATATAAAACTTTGTTGTTGTTTTTCCATACAGGTTCTTTTTTTGCCAATGATAATTTGTCTAGCATCAATATCTCCCAAACAAACCTTGTGGTCTGTAAATGACTACTAACAGGTAGATTGCAAATACATAGAGCAGTTTGAATGAAGGATCTATAAGAAGACCACCCAACGATTCAACAAGCCCTATTATGATTCCAGCGTATAGGCATCCTATGATACTACCAAAACCTCCCAGGGCAACTGCAACAAAGGCAAACAGAGCAAAATTTATACCCACATCAGTGAACACAGCGAAATAGTTCATCATCATGGATCCCGCAACAGCGACACAGCCTAGTCCTATGGCCCATCCTAATGCAAACATCTTGTCAGAAGGGATACCGAGGATCTCAGCGGCGTGTCTGTCTTGTGCTGTGGCCTGTAGTGCCAGACCTGTTTCGGTTTTTGTAACGAACCAGTATAGACCCATGAATGCCAAAAGGCATATCAAACTTGCAAATAATTGTGGTTGGCCTACATAAATTGTGCCTAACTCAATCCTGCCCTCCATTAAAGGATTCTCGACATTCCTGTAATCAGGTGTCCATAATAATTGGGCCACTGATCTGATAAAGATCGATAAACCAAAAGTAGCACATATCTGTATCAGCATCTTTGCCTTCAGAATGTATCTAATTAACATGTAATGGGTGACAACACCACACACTGCCATCAATAAAATTGTGATTGGAACGGAAAACAACGGATCCAAACCTAGTAAGGACCAAAGCCAAAATGATGTAAACATGGATAACATCAAATGCTCTCCATGAGCAAAGTTTACTATCTCCATGAGTCCAAAGATCAAACTTAGTCCAGCCGCTATCAAGGCATAGATCAATCCCATTATCAGTCCTGCCACGATTGCCTGAAGTATTATTTCGATTGTCATCTTGTTTGTTGGATTGTTGCACTAAGGCGACAAGCGCCTTAGTCTTAGATTGTTTGTGTTATTTTTTATCCCAAGTTGGCATTGGATACACAAGGTCACAAGCCGCTAGTTCATATGGATAAACTGTGCAGTATTTTCCATTTTGAACCTGCATTAGTACACCTCTTACCGCATCGTTCTGTCCATCTGGACCAAACTTGACACCTCTGTAGGGTACTATCAATGCTTCTCCGGGTATATCAAGATTGACAAGACCTTCTCTGATCTTATCGGGATCTGTAGATCCGGCATTGTTGATTGCTACAGCCAGTGCCATGAAACCGGTGAATGCTCTTGCAGGAACATCTGACAAGTCTCTTCCACCAGAGTATTTTTTGAACACCTCGTTGATTGTGCCAATCATTGGTATTGTTTTGGCTAGATCGGTATTGAATGGTGATCTAGATATAACACCTTCTGCATTATCACCCAAAGTTGAAATGAATGTAGGATCTACATATCCGGCATTTTGAGCAATCAGTAACTTTGGATTGTAATCAAGTTCTTTGGCTGTATTCAAAAACAAGAAGGCATCTGCCGTGTACTGAGATGGAAGAAGCACGTCCGGATCTTTCGCTTTCAATCTCTGTACCTCCGATGTCAAAGTTGTAGTTGATGCTTTGTAACTTATTTTTTCTATAACCTTAAGGCCCTGTTCCTTGGCCATTTTGTTTTGTGTTGATCCGCTGTCCGATCCCCATAAAGTATCTTCATGTAAGATTCCTAGCGTGTTCAAGTTTGCGTTGTTCTTCTTGTTGAAGTCTTGTATGAACTCGAACATCAACTGAGTGAACATTCCATCATGTGGACCGACTCTGAAAAAATATTTTAATCCCCTTGATGTAAGTTTTGGTGAAGCAGAATCTCCGTTCACAAACGGGATTCCTGCCCTTTCAGTCACAGTGCTGGCCGCGGCCACCACAGATGAGAAGTAAGCACCATACATCGCGTGTACGCCATCGTTAAGCATTTTTTCAGTTTCGCTGACTCCCACGTCTGGTTTACCAGTGTGATCACCAACAACGATAGATACTTTTGCGCCATTCAGACCCGAAAGTCCTTCATTCTCCGCCAACGGCATACCTGGTATGTCGTGCTTGTTGTTGATTATATCCAATGCAGTGTTGACAGCCGCAACGGCATCTTTGCCGATCTGTGCTGAAGACCCTGTAAGAGGATAAATTACTCCAATTTTAACATCTTTTGCAAGTCCCATTGCCGGTAAGCAAACTAATGATAAAAAGGATAATATTGTAATGATTGTTTTCTTCATTTTTTCTCCTTATAAGTTGTTAACATTCTATTTGATCAATGTCAAAATGTCAACAATTTGTTGCCTTTTTTTACTTTTTTAAGAGATGTTAGCGAAGTATATTCGCATACAGAAGGGCCTTTTTTGCTATGCCTGAGTTTCTTTCAACTCAGCAGGTCATTTGTATTTCCGACGTCACGGTGTGGCGTTACAGCGTTATTTACTTTATGAATCTATCATTGGTATTATTTTTGAACTTTTTCCACTGACTTAAATACTTGATGTTTAAATTGTTTGCAACCATGTGTTTCCTGGTCAACGGCGCGGTGGAGTGCACCGGCTATTATGACAACGAGGCCAAGATATACCAGACATTATCAGAGTGCGAGAAGGACGCCCAGTACAGGTTCTACGGGCTCACGGACATATTCACCAGGTACCAACAGCCTTACGAGAAGATCGTGATCGGCTGTGAAGAAATCAAAGATTAACTCTTAAACTTAAACATCTTGTCCGATTGGCTAGCCATTCCTATCTCTTTATATTTCCAGCTCTCCATTAGTTCTGTAAGTTTTTCCTGATTTTGGAACCATTCTAAACAGATCAATGGTCTGAATTGTTTGATTGTTTGCTCCGCTCCTATCAGGGCGTCATACTCGCCACCTTCTATATCGAGATGTATGAGATCACAGTTGTCGAGTCCTAGATGATCTATAGCCAGCACAGGTATTGCTCCTAGACCATCGTGTTTTTCAAACATTCCCGAGTTAGGTTCAGACTGCTTATCAGCAGGATTGTGTATGCCGGCTGTTTTTTCTGTACCTTTAC
>Ga0255769_10002455_pt1 | contig 19820 bp, 21 predicted proteins | sample 041ome_9_FD_179637 | JGI IMG/M metagenome (GOLD analysis project Ga0255769, IMG submission 179637) | Coastal salt marsh microbial communities from the Groves Creek Marsh, Skidaway Island, Georgia - 041413US metaG (version 2) | ecosystem: Environmental > Aquatic > Marine > Intertidal zone > Salt... | reverse complement strand
GAAACAAGAATTAAGAGATATAACAAATCAAGTAGATTTAGTATCTACTGTAGAAGAATTAAAAGCTATTACTATATAGGAAATAAATAGAATATATGCCATTTATCGGAACACAGCCTAGAGCAGGAGCATACAGTGTATTAGATAGTATTACTGTAACAGCAACAGATACATTTAACTTAACGTTAGATGGCGCTGCTTATTATCCACAATCTGCTAATCATTTAATTGTAAGCATTAATGGAACAATGCAAGCTCCTATTAATTCATTTACAATATCAGGTTCACAGATTATATTCAGTGAAAACTTGCTTGCAACAGATGTTATCGATTTTATTTTAGCACTCGGTGATACTTTAAGTATTGGTGTACCATCAGCAAATGCAGTTACAACATCTTCAATACAAGATGGTGCAGTGACTGATGCTAAACTTGCTTCAACCTTCCTTAAAAGTAGTGATATTGGTACAAGCATACAAGCATACGATGCAGACACAGCTAAACTAGATGTTGCACAAACATTCACAGCAAACCAAACATTTTCTAATGACATCGCAGTTAACGGACTCACTGTAGGTAAAGGTGCTAATAGTGTAGATAATTGTACTGCATTAGGTATTAGTGCATTATCAAGTGGAAGTTTAAGTGGTATCTCTAATACAGCAGTTGGTGAAAACGCATTAAGAGATAATACTACTGGTGGTGCTAATACTGCTGTAGGACTTGGTGCTTTAGTATTCAACACTGGTGGATTTCATAATACTGGCATTGGAACACAAGCAATTAGGGCAAACACAACTGGTTCTTATAATAGTGCATTAGGATATCAAGCACTTTACAACAACACCACTGCAAATAACAATACTGCTGTTGGCTATCAGGCATTGTATGACAATACTACAGGAATAAATTTAGTTGCTGTTGGACATACTGCATTAAGAAATAATACTATTGGAAATAATAATGTAGCAGTAGGTAGACAAAGCCAATTTGCTAATACAGAAGGCACTTCAAATACATCGATAGGGCATTTATCTTTAACTTCTAATACAACAGGTAGTCAAAATACAGCAGTAGGACAATCTACACTTCTCTCCAACACCACTGCAAATAACAATACAGCAGTTGGTTATCTAGCATTATATCTTACAACAGGAGGTAACAACACAGCATTAGGAGAAGAAGCTGGAGACACTCTTACTACTGGTACTAACAACACACTATTGGGTTACAACGCACAGCCTTCTTCTGCTACAGTCTCTAACGAGATTACACTAGGTAATGCGAGTGTGACTACTTTAAGAGTTCCAGCTTTAGATTTTAGCATTAACAGTGGTTCAGTATCAGCAAAATCATATAAAGAAACAGTATATGCAGTGACAGGAACAACACCAGCAATAGCTGCAACAAATGGTAATGTACAAACATGGACATTATCTGGTAACTCAACACCAACAGATGGTTTAAATGCTGGTGAAAGCATCACGCTAATGATTGATGACGGATCTGCTTACACCATTACATGGACATCATTAGTAGACCAATGGATTGGTGGCTCTGCTCCTACATTAGCTACAACAGGTTATTCAGTAGTAGAGTTATGGAAAGTTAGTACAACAGTTTATGGTGCTTATGTTGGAGATGCTAGCTAATGAGTATATTAGCACATGGATTAAGAGCAGCTGCAGGAGCTTCTTCTCTGACTTTATCTTTATTTGATTATTCATATCTTGAATCAACTAGTACTTCAAGTTTCACATTACCATCTAATGAAGCAGGTGATTTATTAGTATTTGTTGCACAGGTAGACTCATTAACAGATACAACAACTCCTACTGGATGGACTTTAGCGGCATCTTCAGCAGATGGAGGAATTAGAAAAACAAATATTATTTGGTATAAGATAGCAGAATCAGGTGACACAAGTCTTGATACAAATTGGCAATATATAGATGCTTTTTGTCTTTGTTTTAGAACTAATTCCCCAGTTGACATTTTTCAACATTATGATGGTGCATCTCAAACAACTACTGGAGATCCTACAGCACAAGTAGTTTCATCTGGGTCATCGACTGGAACTGCTACTTTAGTAGTTGGAGCAGTTTTTGAAGCAGGAACTACTAACCCTGCTTTTTCAACCTTTTCTCCAGCTGCAGATGAAACAATTACAGAAGGTATAGATTGTTCTATTGCTTATAAAATATATAATGAAGGTGATACACCTGTAGACCATACTGTTGATATGAATGATTTAGGTAATGAAATGTCATTATGTTCAGTGTATTTTGAAATTGGAGTTAGAGTTCCTATAACTGAATTTGATTTTATTACTAGCACATTTAGTAGTACAAATGCTTCTTCTTATACATTTACAGACACTAATATAGGTGATGCAGATGATAATAGAAATGTAGTATTAGCTTTAGCTTCTAGAGGAGATCCATCTAATAAACAAATAAATAGTATATCAATAGGAGGAATAACAGCAACAAAAATTATTCGCAGTTTTACTGACAATACTTTTGTTGAATATTGGTACGCAAAAGTTCCAACAGGGACAACAGCAACAATAAGCGTCACAATGAGTGGTAATGTTTATAGATTAGGTGTTGCTGTATATAGAGTAATAGCACCATCATTAACTTTATATGATTCAGCTCAAGACTCAACAGGTCCTTTTAATTTATCTGTAGATACGCCAGATTTATCTGCAGCAGTTATTGCTATAGCTACAGGAAATGTAGATGCGACAGCTACATGGTCTGGATTAACAGAAGATTGTGATTTTAAAATGGATAGTAATAGAATTATGACTACAGCTTCTACATTTTCTGAATCAGAAAATACACCATTATCTGTTACTTGTACATTTACATCCTATGATTTTCTTGAATCTACAAGCATTGTTTTAATTTAAGGAGATTAAATGTTTATCAAACTTACAAACGAAGTGCCAGAAAAATACACAATCGGACAACTTCGTAAAGATAATTCAAATGTATCTTTTCCAAAAGATATTCCATTAGAAACTTTAGCAGAATATAATGTATATCCATATACTTTAGCTGAAAAACCTGACTATAATGAAGCTACACAATATATTACTAGAGGTAAATTTGTTGAAGTTAATGGAGCTTGGATACAACCTTACGAAATTTATGATTACACATCAGAAGAACTCTCTACAAAACAAGCTATTATTGCAAAAGAAATAAGAGCTGAAAGAAATAAATTATTATTAGAATCAGACTGGACACAAGTCGCTGATGCACCAGTAGATAAAACAGCATGGGCAACATATCGACAAGCGTTACGAGATATTACAATTCAAGAAGGTTTCCCATTTAATGCAACATTTCCAACTAAACCAACTGTCTAATAAGGATAATAAGTGGCTACAGAAAAAGATTTTAGAGTCAAGAGTTCAATTGAAGCCCCAACCTCGTTAAAGGTTGGTGACGCTGAGATTACTGCATTAGGTTCTGCTGTTGTATTACCTGCAAATTCTGTTATCTCAGATGGAGCTGGCGGCACAGTAAGTGTAGAAACTGATTTAACAGGTTACGCTACTGAAACTTATGTTAATACTCAGATTAGTAACATTGACTATTCTTCTTACGCTACACAAACAGATTTAACAAATGGTTTAGCAACAAAAGTAAATACATCGAGTATTGCAACTGTTGCACTAACAGGTAATTATAACGATTTATTAAATAAACCAACAATACCAAGTTTATCTGGATATGCAACAGAAACATACGTAGACAATGCAGTTTCAAATCTTATTGATTCTGCACCTGGTACACTTGATACTTTAAATGAATTAGCGGCCGCCCTTGGTGATGATGCTAATTTTGCTTCAACTATAACTAATAGTCTTGCTACAAAGGCTGATATAACATACGTAGACAATGCTGTTGCAGCAATACCTTCTGCATTAAATATATTAGATAGATCAGGTTCAAGTGTATCTGTATCAGTCGCAAATGGAATACTAGAAGTATTAAATAGATCAGGCTCAACAATTAATGTAACAGTTTCATAGGAATAACAAATGGCAACTAAATACCCTTTAATATTAGACGGAACAACGATTAAGGAACTACAAAGTGGTGATACTATTGCTGATGTAGTACAATCTTCTGACATAGGCTCTACAGTACAAGCATATGATGTTGATACTGCAAAGACAGATGTTGCACAAACCTATACTGCAGCTCAAAGAGGAACAGTAACAATTGATAATGATGGATCATTCGATCAGAATGCTTCAAATAACTTTCAATGTACACCTACCGTAGGTGGTACATTTACATTTACTAATCATACAGCTGGACAGTCTGGTTATGTATTACTTGATAATAGTGCAGGTGTTGCTATTGCTGCGGCAGCAACAACTAAAATATCTGCCGCTGATTTGGCAACACTAAGTGTTGCCGGTACCTATCTTGTTTCATACTTTGATAATGGTACTAATGCTTACTGTACAATTAGCGGAGATCTTTCTTGAGTCTATTACAGAACAGTAATGCTATCTCTTCTGGTGGATATAACCTAGAATCTAGTCTACGCTTTCGTAAAAGCGGTAGTGCTTATTTAACATATACTCCTACAACATCAAGTGGATTAACTAAATTTACTGTTAGTTTTTGGATGAAACGTGGTAAGGTATCTGATTCAGTTGCAAATGTTATATTAAGTGCAGGTGATTCTACAAGCAATAGGTCTTTTTTATTTTTTGGAAGCAATACAGATGTATTAAGATGGTATTCTGTTGACGGAGGTGTTTATCGTTCAGACATATCTTGGAATATGTCATTCCGCGACCCTTCTGCATGGTATCATATTGTTTTTGTGTATGATGAAAGTAATGCAACTACATCAGATAAAATTATTCTTTATGTTAATGGTGTTAGGCAGTCTGGAACTTTTGCACAAACCCCAACTGGTGGACATGGACAATGGTGGGGAAATAGTGGAAAACCGAACTATATAGGTAGAAGAGCAGAATCTAATTCTGACTATTTTGATGGTTATTTAACAGAATTTAACTATATTCCGAATCAAGCACTCACACCATCAGACTTCGGTGAATACGATGGCACAACTGGTGTATGGAAACCTAAAGAATACGAAGGCACATATGGCACTAATGGTTTCTATCTACCTATGAAAGAAACACAACAAGCAACTGGATTTAATACAGTGTTGTATACAGGTAATGGTGGAACACAGTCTATTACTGGCGTAGGATTCTCACCTGACTTGGTGTGGATTAAAAATAGAGATGTGAATTATGCTCCACAAGTTTTTGATACTGTTCGTGGTGCAACTAATGTAGTATTTACTGATAGAACTAATGCTGAATCAACTGATGCTCAAAAATTACAATCATTTGATGCCGATGGTTTTACTTATGGCACTAATGTGGGTGGTAATGAATCAGGTTCAAATCATGTAGCATGGTGTTGGGATGCAGGTTCATCTACAGTTTCTAATACAGATGGAACTATTACTTCTAGTGTTCGTGCTAATCCTGCTACTGGATTCTCTGTTGTTACTTATACAGGAACAGGTGCTAATGCCACTGTTGGTCATGGATTGGGTTCTGCACCTGATATGATAATTGTTAAAAATAGAGATAATACTAAAGCATGGTTAGTATATCATTCTGCAAACACAGCAGAACCAGAAACAGATTATCTTGTATTAAATGATACAGTTGCAACAGCAGATAATATTATTGCATGGAATGATACTGCTCCTACATCTAGTGTATTTTCTTTAGGAACATCACAGTCATCAAATGAATCAGGAAATGGTCATGTAGCATACTGTTTCTCTGAAGTAGCAGGTTTCTCTAAATTTGGTTCATATACTGGTAATGGAACATCTAATTCAATTACTGGATTAGGATTTAAACCTGCATGGATTATGATAAAAGATGCTTCTAGTGGCACTAGAAGTTGGTCAATAGTAGACAACACTAGAAGTGTAAATGATGATAGAGAAGATGTGTTATATCCTAACTTAAGTGCTGCTGAAGGAGTTGTAACTAATTATGATATATCATTTGATGCTGACGGATTTACTGTAGGCAGTAATGCACAAATTAATGCTTCTGGTAGTAACATTATCTACATGGCATTTGCTGATACTCGTGATGCACAGTTTAACTTTGATGCAAGTGGTAACAAGAACAACTGGACTGCTAACAACATCAACAGTAACGCATCATCTGAAACTACCTATGACATCATGAACGATGTGCCTACATTAACAGATGAGGATACTGCTAACTTTCCTACATTAAATCCATTAATTCCAGCTGATTCAACAACAGGGTCAATCACAAACTTACTTGATGGAAATTTAACATCTGCAACATACAGTGCATCATATAATACTTGGGCAACTACAGCATGGGCATTACCATCTACAGGAAAATATTATTGGGAAGTTGATATTGATTCTGGAGCAGGTAATGGAGATTGGTCTCAACTTGGAATACTTAAAGTAGATCAAGGTGACTATTTACAACCAAGAGCAAATGGAGAAGGTAGAGTATATGCAGGTTATTATGGTTATAAAAATACTAATCTTCAATCACCTTTAGGTGGTTCTGCTTATGGTGCAACTTATGGTGCAAATGATACTATTGGTATAGCAGTTGATATGGATAATGGTGCTATATACTTTAGTAAAAATAATACATGGCAAAATAGTGGAGTTCCTACAAGTGGTGCTTCTAAAACAGGTGCTGCATTTACAGATATAACAGATAGTGCTCAATGGATGCCTACGAGTTATATCGGTTCTGTTTATGGCAAAATTTATTTTAACTTCGGTCAAAGACCATTTAAATACACACCACCTACAGGATACAAAAAACTTAATACATATAACCTACCTGATAGCACAATTAAAGATGGTAGTCAGTATATGATTCCTGTAACTTATACTGGTAATGGTGGATATCAGTTTATTAATCCAGGTTTTACACCAGATTTAATATGGATAAAATCAAGATCAGGTGGTAGTAGTCATATAGTAGGTGATCGTATTAGAGGCATTAGAACATATTTAAGCACAAATACCACAACCGGTGACACCACTAATACTGGTGTTCTTCCAATTATTGGAACTTTTGGTTTTGCTACTGGAAATAGTTTCTTAACAAACGAATCAGGAGAATCTTATGTAGCATGGGTGTGGAGTGCAGATGGAACTTCAGGTTCTTCTAACACAGATGGAACAATCACATCTACTGTATCTGCTAATACAGACTCTGGATTTAGTGTGGTGACATATACAGGTAATGGAACAAACTCTACTGTTGGACACGGACTCGGTTCTGCTCCAAAAGTTCTTATAAGTAAAAATAGAAGTAGTGCTATTAACTGGGGTATGTATCACGACTCATTAGGTGCTACTAAATTTATGCGATTAAATACTACTGATGCAGTAGCAACAAGCACAGCAGTATATCCGACAGCACCTGATGCTTCAGTATGTTATGTAGGAACAGGAACTGGTGTTAATACATCAGGAGATGATTATGTATTTTACTGCTTTGCAGAAGTAGAAGGATTCAGTAAGTTTGGTTCTTACACAGGTAATGGTTCTGCTGATGGTCCATTTGTATACACAGGGTTTAGACCTGCATTTGTTTTAATTAAGGCAACTAATGTATCAGGGGTATCTTGGGTTATACATGATACCTCTAGAAGAACTTACAATTATCATGGTGAAGAACTATATCCAAATAGCAGTGGAGCAGCAGCAAATGCTTCAACAGAAAGATTAGATATACTGTCTAATGGATTTAAATTAAGAACTACTGCAAATAGTTTAAATGGTTCTTATAATTATATCTACATGGCATTTGCCGAAAACCCATTCAAACAATCTTTAGCGAGGTAATTATGTATAAATTAGGAAACTTAACACTAAGAATTGGAAGGTCATTCACTGCTGGCGGTGTTATGTATCCTTCTAATTGGTTACAAAAATCAACTGAGGCAGAAAAAACTGCACTTGGTATTACATGGGAAGATGATCCAGTAAGAGCTGATGATCGTTTCTATTGGAATGGTGATATTAATCTACCAAAAGCATTAGAAGATAAAGCAGAAGAAAATGGTAGCACAACCGAAGGATTAAAAACTGTACATACAAAACAAGTAAAACATACTGCAGGTACATTACTTAATCCAACAGATTGGTATATTACACGTAAAGCTGAAGTCGGTACAGAAGTTCCTGCTAATGTAGTTACATATCGTAGTGCAGTAAGAACAGAATGTGATCGTTTAGAAGCTGCAATTAGTGCTACAACAAGTGTGGAAGATTTAATAAATATACTAAGTACAACCAATTGGCCGGAGCTATAATAAGTGGCAACAGAAAAAGATTTTAGAGTCAAGAGTTCGCTCATTGCACCAACCTCATTACAGGTTGGCTCAGCAACTATTACATCCGATGGTTCTGCCGTTGTTTTACCTGCAAACTCAGTAATATCTGATGGTGTAGGAGGTACAGTTACTCTTGGTTCAGTAGATCTTACAGGTTATGCAACCGAATCTTATGTTGATACCGCTGTAGCAAATGTATCTGTAGACCTTACAGGTTATGCAACAGAAACATATGTCAACAATACTGTTGCAAACTACTTAACAATATCATCTTTTAATACACAGATTTCAAGTTATGCTTTAACAACAGATGTTAATAATGCATTAGCACTTAAAGCAAATACTTCAAGCTTAGCCGCAGTAGCTACTTCAGGCAACTATAATGATTTAAGCAATACACCAACAATACCAAGTTTAACAGGCTATGCAACAGAAACTTATGTAGATAATGAAATTGCTAATATATCAGTTGAAGATATTTCGAATGCACAAACATTTGCTGTAGATAATTTTTCCGGTGATGATTCAACAGTTACATTTACACTATCGATCGGTGTAGCAACATCTAATGCTATTATCGTTGTTGTTGATGGTGTAGTACAAGACCCATCAACATATGGTGTTAATAGTACAACACTAACATTCTCAGAAGCACCGCCGACTGGTACAGATAACATTTCTGTAAGATTCTTAAGTATTCCTGCAAATGCAGTTGATAGTACAGCATATCGAACAGTTACAGAATTTACAGCAATAGCTGGACAATTAATTTTTACAGTCCCATCATATCAAATAGGTTATATTAATGTTTATCGTAATGGTGTTAGGTTAGGAGATGCTGACTTTACTGCAACAACCGGTACTTCAGTAACACTAACCGATGCAGCGGATGCTGGAGATTTAATATCAGTTGAATCATTTAGAATTGGTTCAACAACAACTTCTTTAACAAATGAAGCACAATGGATTGATACACAATCAACACATGTAATACAATACAATGCACAAACTGTAACACAAGATGTTACTATTGGATCAAACGCAAATGCATTTAGTGCCGGGCCGATTGAAATTCAAGCTGGAACTGCAGTCACCATTGATAATGGTGGTGTATGGATTATTTTATAAGGTAAGATATGAGTTCATTAAAATTAAAAACACCGAGTGGAGGAAGCGTATCATTTAATGCTACTGATACAGCAAATGATGTTACACTCACAGTACCTGCAAGTAATGCAACATTATTAACAACAACTAACATGCCAGCGCCGTCGGAATTATCAACAGCTAGTGGTTCAGCACCTAGCTATAGTGCAAGAGCTTGGGTAAACTTTAATGGAACAGGAACAGTTGCTATTAGAGCAAGTGGTAATGTAAGTAGCATTACAGATAACGGCACTGGTGATTATACAGTTAATTTTACTACTGCTATGCCTGATGCTAATTATGCAATGGCCGGAAGTTCTTTAGGATATGGAAGTGTATCTAATGATCCTGGTAGTTTTCTATTAGGTAGTAAAAGCGCATCTAGTGTAACAGTTAAATTATTATATTTTAGTGCTTCAGCCTTCAATTCAACACCTTATGATTCAAGCATTGTAGATGTAGCTATATTTAGATAAGGAATAACAAATGGCATTAATACTTAGAGGAAACGGAGTAGTAGAAGGATTAACAGATTTGCCTGATAATTCTATATCATCAGAACATTTATCTACTGGTGCTATATCATCAGAACATTTATCTACTGGTGCTATTACGTCTAGTTTATTGCCAGCAGGAAGTGTATTACAAGCAATCCAAACTACAAAAACAGATACATTTAGTACACAAAGTACTACTCCTGTAGATATTACTGGATTTTCAGTAAATATTACTCCAAGTTCTACAAGTAGTAAAATTTTAGTACTATGCAATACATATTTGTCAAATAGTGGTTATAATGGATATGTATTTTTATTAAGAGACTCTTCTCAAATTTTTGGTGCAGATGCTGCAGGAAGTAGACCTAATACATCTGGGTGTGTTGGTGGATATGCTGCAGGTGATATGGTATACTCTTTAAATTCTTCAGCAATATCATATTTAGACAGCCCTAATACAACAAGTCAAGTTACTTATAAGTTACAATTGAGCTCATATTCGACTAGTCAAGTATCATATCTTAATAGAACACATTCAGATAGAGACACTACTGGATATGAACCAAGAGCAGCTTCATCAATAACAGTTATGGAGATAGCAGGATAATGAAACATGGAGCTATATACGCATTGTATCCAAATGTAGTATCTATTGACGATACTGCTGGTGCATTTGATGCAGATGGAAATAAAGTAGAAATAGATATGGATGCTGTGAATGCATGGCAAGATCCTAATACATATAAGTATAATAGACAAGCAGAATACCCACCATTAGCAGAACAATTAGATTACATCTATCATAATGGTGTAGAGGCATGGAAAGCAGATATGATCCAGCCAGTGAAAGATAAATATCCTAAACCGGAGTAAAGATTGAGTACATTAAAAGTAAATAGTATACAACATTCAAATGGTACTGATGCCTTAACCATAGACAGTGCTGGTAATACTTCATTTAGTGGAGTAGTTACTGGTACGCCGTTAGGAAATAGAAACCTTATCATCAATGGTGATATGAGGATAGCACAGAGGGGGACGAGTGCTACAGGATTAGGTAATGGAGATGGTGGATATCATACTGTAGATAGATTTAGATTTTATGAAGGTGGAACACCAACTTGTGAATTTACACAAACACAAGATACAGATGTTCCTACTGGACAGGGTTTTGTTAATAGTTTAAAAATGCAGTGTACAACCGCTCAAACTAGTTTTTCAGATTTAACACAAGTACGAATAGAACAGCAAATAGAAGCACAAAATCTACAACATCTTGCCTATGGAACTTCTAATGCTAAAACTGTAACATTATCATTTTGGGTTAAATCTAATAAAACTGGCACATATATATTAAATATATATCAAGCAGATGATAATCGCACTATTTCGAAAGCCTATACAATAGATACAGCAGACACATGGGAAAAGAAAACCATTACTATAGAAGGTGATATAGCTGGAACTATTAATAATGATAATGGCACAGGTTGGTATGTAATTTGGGGATTAGTAGTCAGTTCTGATTATACATCAGGAACACTACAAACATCTTGGGGGGCATATACGCGTAGTGATTGGATGCCGGGCCAAGTCAACCTAGCAGACTCTACTTCCAACTACATCAATATCACAGGTGTCCAACTAGAAGTAGGTGACACAGCTACACCGTTTGAACACAGGCCTTATGATATGGAGTTACAGAGGTGTAAACGATATTACTATACTACTTATCCAATAGGAGTTGCTCCTGGAACAGTTGGTGCTTATGCCTGTCAAGCTGAATATGCCCCACCATACAATGGAAATCATGTAGCTACATGGCAACATCCAGTTTCCATGAGAGCTACTCCAACAATGACTGGTTATGCTGAAGATGGTACTTCTGGTAGTTTTACTACTGGAGCTGGAAATCAAACAGCTCAATTTTATCAAACAACATCTGCTGTAATAACACCTTTTGCAAGTTTTAATGGTACATATTTAAAACTGTTATTTACAGCAGATGCGGAGTTATAATTATGTATAAAAAAACAATAGATTTAATGACTAACACAACTAGCACAAATCAAATTAGAAGAAAATCTGATGGTGCAATAATTACATTTGACCCAGCTAACACAGACTACCAAGAATACCTAGCTTGGCTAGCAGAAGGTAACACACCAGAGGAAGCAGAATGACAAGAGCTATTGACATCGCTGAACGTAAGATATTAACTGGCACTACTGCGCAACGTCCTGCAAGTGGTAGTAATGGTCAACAGTATTATAATACATCTACTGGTCGATTAGAATTATATAATACAGTAGGTGGATGGGTTAATGCAGATCAATCAGGTTTACAATATGGTGTTGATTTTTTACTTTTAGCAGGTGGAGCTTCTGGTGGTTTTAGATATGGAGGCGGTGGAGCCGGAGGATTAAGAACATCTTATGGTTCTACATCTGGCGGAGGCGCAAGCGCTGAATCATCAATTTCAGCGTCTCCAGGAACTATATATACAATTACTGTTGGAGCAGGTGGTTCTAATGGCACAGCAGGTTCATTAACATATGGTGGTAATGGATCTAATTCATCTGTTGCAGGTGCCAATATAACTACAATTACTTCAATTGGAGGAGGGGCTGGTGGTTCAGATTATAATGGTGCAGAACCCGGTCTTGCTGGTGGTTGTGGCGGTGGAGGTTCTGGAGGAGGTTCTGGTGCAGCAACAACTGCTGGTGGAGCAGGAACTTCTGGACAAGGATATGCAGGTGGTACAGGATGGGGTCAATCTGCAGCTAACGCTGGAGGAGGTGGAGGTGGCACAGGGGCAGCAGGCACTGGTGCAACAAGTTCATCATCTCTTGGTCATGGTGGGGCAGGATTATCAGTATCTATTACAGGTTCTGCTATAAACTATGGTGGAGGTGGTGCCGGTTCTACTCAAGGTGGTTCAAACGCAAATGCAGGTGTTGGCGGTGGTGGTGCTGTAAGAGCAAATGGTTCTGCTAACACTGGTGGAGGCGGAGGTTCTGGTCGTGATTCAACTCCCGGTTCTGGTGGTTCAGGTGTAGTAATATTAAGAATGCTCACAGCGGATTATACAGGAACAACAACTGGCTCGCCTACTGTTACAACAGATGGAGACTATACAATTTTAAAATATACTTCAAGCGGAAGTTATACATCCTAAGGAGAAATAAATGGCACATTTTGCAAAAGTAGTTAATGGAGTCGTAGATCAGGTGATCGTTGCAGAGCCTGAGTTCTTCGACACTTTCGTAGATTCAAGTCCAGGTGAATGGATTCAAACATCATATAATACAAAAGGTGGTGTACATTATAACCCTGAAACTGGCGAACCAGATGGTGGAGTAGCATTAAGAAAAAATTATGCTGGTGTAGGTTTTACCTATGACAGAGATAAAGATGCATTTATCCCACCACAACCATATCCATCATGGACACTCAATGAAGAATCATGCTTATGGGAAGCTCCTGTAGCATATCCTGAAGATGGACAAGTATATGTATGGAACGAAGAAACAACTTCATGGGACGTAGTCACCGAGGAATAATAAATGGCATTAACCAAAATCTCCAGTAAAGTTATTAAAGATGCGGCAATATCTGAAGATAAGATAGATAGTACTATATCAAATAAAATACTTACTTCGGGATCACAAGCAAATCGACCGAGTAATCCTGTAGCAGGACAAATGTATTTTAATACTGATACTGGTGAACCAGAATGGTATGATTCTGGATCTTCTGGATGGATAAATTTTAGAAAAGGTAAACCATATAATATATCATATTTAGTTATTGGAGGAGGTGGGGCCGGTGGTTCTCATGCTGGATCGGGCGGTGGAGCAGGCGGCTATCGTAATTCATACGCTTCCGAAACATCAGGTGGAAATAGTGCAACAGAAACTCCATTTCAAGTAAGTCCAGGTTCATCATTTACTATTACAGTAGGTGCAGGTGGATCTGCTGTAGTAAACGCCCAAGGTAATCAAGGTGGAAATTCATCTATATCTGGTGCAGGTATATCTACAATTACTGCATTAGGTGGTGGTAGAGGTAGAGGACAAGCTACAACAGGAACAGGTTTTTCTGGTGGCTCAGGGTCTGGTGGTGCAGGTTCATCAGGAACTTCAGCTGGTGGTGCAGGAACAACAGGACAAGGCCATGCAGGTGGTAGTAACTCTAACAACTGGGGAACTGGTGGTGGAGGAGGAGCTGGAGCAGTTGGTGGCAATGGCTCAGGTTCTAACGCCGGTAATGGTGGAGCAGGTTTAGCATCATCTATTACAGGTTCTTCTGTAACACGCGCAGGTGGTGGAGGTGGTTCATCACAGACAGCAACTCACGGAACAGGCGGAGCAGGAGGAGGCGGTAATGGCTCTTTAAACGGAGCAACTGCTGGAGCTGCTAATAGAGGAGCTGGAGGAGGTGGTGGCCATGGTTCAACTGCGGCTTCTGGTGCTGGTGGATCAGGTGTAGTTATACTTCGTATGTCTACTGCTGATTATTCTGGATCCCAATCTGGTGCATCTGTAACTACAAGCGGTTCAGATACTATATTAACATTTAACTCCTCAGGTACATATACAGCATAATATAAATAATATAAAGATTAATTAGGAAAAACATATGGCAACGAATTTACTATTAAGAAGAGGTACAGCAGCTGAAGCCGCAGCATATACTGGTGGCGAAGGTGAACTCTTTGTAGATTTAGATAATAATCAAGTATATGTACACGATGGTGTAAATGCTGGCGGAGTTCCTCTAGTTGGTGGTGCAAGTATTGTGCTTTCAGACCTTAGTGTAGGACCTGAAGGTACAGCATCAGGTGATGGTTCGATTGCCTATGATAATACAACCGGTATATTTACATATACACCTCCTGTTATTCCAAGTGATCTTACAGATTTAAGTATTTCTGATGGTACTAATGGACAAATTCTTACTACAGATGGTGCCGGTAACTTCTCATTTACAACTGTTGGTGGTGTATCAAATACGCTTGATGGTTTAACAGATGTTACTATTACTTCTGTTGCTGATGGCGAAGTACTTGCATATGATTCAGGTACATCATCATGGGTTAATACAACCTCGAGTGGCGTTGATTTATCAGCAATATCACAAAGCATTATTCCTGATACTGATGTTGCATATGATTTAGGTTCTGCAACAAATAAGTTTAGAGATTTATATTTAAGTGGTAGTACAATATATTTAGGCAATACCTCTATTACTACTGATGCTGGCAATTTAATATTGCCGGCCGGAACAACAATGGATGATGGAATTGGTGGAACTATTTCTTATCTTACAGATATTACAGGCGAACAACTTGGCGATTTATCAAACGTAAATATTAATTCTCCTGTTAATAATGAAGTTCTTATATATTCTGTAGGTAATTGGTTTAATTCATTCTTAACTACTGGTAATTTACAAGATTTTGATGTTGCTAATGCAAATACCGGAGAAGTTTTAAGATGGAATGGAATTGCTTGGGCTAATGCCGTTCTTTCTTATTCTGATTTATCTAATACTCCTACTTTATTCTCTGGTTCATATAATGATTTATCAGATCAACCTACATTATATTCAGATTCAGATGTTGCTACATATTTAGCTGCAAATGATTATGATACAGCAACAAATATTATAGCATCTATTACAGATTCAGCACCTACGACTCTTGATACGCTTAACGAATTAGCTGCTGCTTTAGGTGATGATCCTAACTTTGCAACTACAGTAACAAATAGTATTGCAACAAAAGCAAGTTTATCCGGTGCTACATTTACTGGTGATGTAACATTCCAAGGTTTAGCTACAATGGATGGCATTACTGAAGTTGTTAATAATAAAACCGGTGCTACTGGCGTTGTTGCTCATGATTTTGCTACAGGAAGTATTTTCTATCATACATCATTAGCAGCAGACTTTACAGCAAATATTACAAACGTACCAACTACAAATGATCGAACAATTGGTGTTGCTCTAGTATTAGACCAAGGTGGTACTGCTTATATCCCAACAGCATTACAGATTGATGGAAGTGCCGTTACAATTAAATGGGCTGATGCTTCTGTACCATCAGGTAATGCTAACCAAGTTGATGTTGTATCATTTACACTCATAAGAACTGGTTCTGCTTGGGTTGCTTTAGGTGTATTGAATACATTCGGTTAATATGTTATGCCAATAATTGGTGCATTTTCGACACGCGGACTTACAGGAATTGGGCTATCTGCAGGTTCCGCTGAGCCAGTATTGGGTTCAGCCTATTCTACAACTTTTACCAATTGGCCATTGGGTAGTGTTGGCTATGATGCATCAGGTGATGTATATATTGTGTCTTCTCCTCACAGTACTGTGGCCCCATTTTATGTAGAAATTTCTGCTGTTAGAATTAATGCAGACAAATCATTTACACGAGGCCCAGCTTATATTGTTAATAGTAGTGACAGCCGTAATCTAGATATGGCGTTTGATGCAAGTGTAAATAAATCTTTAATTGTTTGGCGAGATACAGGGGCATCTGAAAATATTGGAGCAGTTGTATGTACTGCAAGTAGTTCTAGTTTGACACTATCATTTGGTGCATTACAAACTGTTACTACTAATACAAACTTAGCTAATCCTCATGTAGTATATGATGAAGCCGCACAAAAATGTTTATGTGTATACGAAGAAGATGATGCACCAGCTCCAATCTTAGCCAGGGTAGTTACAGTTAATTCAGACTCTACTATTAGTGGTGGTGCTGAAACAACTGTGTTCAGTGCAATCTCTGGCCAAACTGTTAGGGCGATAGGATACGATTCAACTGCACAAAAATGCTGGCTGGCTCATAGAAATGATACTGAAATAGCAGTTACCGTATTAAGCGTATCAGGTACTACAGTCACCGCCGGCAGTACTACTAATGTACATAGTTATATTAGTGATGGTTATAACTTTCCAAGCTCAGCAACACATCATCCTACTACTGGATACAATGTTATGATATCTGAAAGACAAGATAACGATCTTGTGAGATGGTGGACTCATGTTACAACATTTAAAATTACAGGAACATCTGTAACTAATGTCACTGGTACACAGATTATTGACTCACAAGGATCATGTGGTCAACAAAGTTCAACATCTTATGATCCTACAATAGATAGAGTAGTGTTTGCAGGTCCTAGATATTATCGTGCTGGTGTAGGTACAGATATTATTCACTTACCTCCAAGAATAAGACATCTTGAAATACTAAGTAATGGTGTAGTTAATCAAGACTTTACAATAGATACAACCGCGTGGTCAGGATCAGACGCTGTTAATAGACCAGCTTTTATAAGTCAATCTTCGCAAAATGCAACTATTGATAATAGTGGAAACCATTTCTTTTTATATCAGATCAACGATAAATCAGCAATCTATGGGCAAGTATGGTTCCCTGGATCATAACAAAGGAATAATCTATGGCAAAATTAGTAGTAAGAAATTCAGATGGAAGAGTAAAGTATGCGTACACAGATGAGTCACCATTGGAATTAACTGAGACAGAGTTAAGAATAGGTGATCCAGTATCTATTATAGCCCTTGATATTAACTCTAATGAGTATAAAATATTATATAACGCTGACGTACCAGAAGACTTTTTATTTGACAAGTATAATTATGTTGATGGGGTTTGGACAGTTCGTGATATGTGGAAAGAACCAGAGCCTCTTACTAACCTATATATAGACGGACCAGAGTAACCTCACAAGATATGGAGCAATAGCTAATGCCTTTCTTTACGTCATTTTCAGGCAAGATCTTAAGTTCACCAGGATTAAAGCTTGGTCCTAAACGTATTATTGTAACTCTATCATCAAATCAAGCCAACTATAGTTTTACACCATCACAGATTCCAGACTATGAAACTGGAGCAGAAATTACACTTGTAATAGATCCCGGAGTATATGTTTATTCTACATCCACATCAACTGCAGGATTATCTATTTCTAATTTTTCAGGTGATGATGTAGTAAATATTATTAATAATGGTTATATTATGGGTAAAGGTGGTGATGGTGGTGCTGGTGGTGGAGCCACCACGTTTTCAGCATATCCAGGTAGCGCTGGTGGTCCAGCTATAGACCTTAATTATCCTGTATCTATTACTAATAATTCTTATATTGGAGGTGGTGGCGGAGGCGGCGGCGGATCAGGGGCATATTCTAACTATGGTGTTGCATGTGGCGGCGGTGGAGGTGCAGGTGGTGGCACTGGTGGAGCTGCTGATTATATGGCAAATAACAGCTATTATCCCGGTGGAGCAGGAGGAAATCCTGGTGCATCAGGTTCAAATGGGCAATCATATACTGGCGGTGGGGGAGGTAGAATTATGCCAGGCCTTGCTACAACAGCATATTCACAAGGCGGTCAAGCTGGCGGCTCTGGGACAAGATATTTTAATAACGGCAATGGGTCATATGGTTTGGGTGGCGGTGGTGGTAGTGCTGGTGGAGGTGCTGTTAATGATGGAAGCACACCAAGAAATTCTGGCGGCGGAGGAGGTTGGGGAGCTTCAGGTGGTGCTGGACTTCCTGGAGGAGCTGGTGCTGGCGGTAAAGCAGTAAATCTTAATGGCAATACAGTAACTTGGGTCGCAACCGGTACAAGATATGGAGCGATAAGTTAATGCCATTCTTTACTTCATTTTCAGGCAAGATCTTAAGTGCGCCAGGTTTAAAACTTGGTCCTAAGATTTTCGAATTCATAAAAACTTTTACTTCTAATGTACAAGAATATAATCTTCGTACAGATCTATTAGCTAATGGCTGGAATGGAGTTACTCCTGTGGCGGCTACTCTTACAGTTAACGCTGGAGTATATATTTGGTCTGATTCTACTTCTACGGCAGCTTTCAATACTGGTACATTAGTATCTGATTCAATAATATCTATTATTAATAATGGCTACATCATCGGTCGAGGTGGAGATGGTGCAAGAGGTGATGCTGTAGCATCAGCCGGATCAGGCGGCCACGCAATTAGTTTAAACTATCCAGTTTCTATCACTAATAACAGTTATATCGCCGGAGGTGGTGGCGGAGGCGGCGGGCATTGGCTTCAGACTTATACTATAGGCGCAGGTGGTGGCGGTGGCGCAGGTGGTGGATCAGGCGGACTATCAACCAATTATACTGGCGGTGCCGGCGGTGCTGTAGGATCAACAGGAGCAAATGGACTACCAGCATCAAATCAGGCCAACAATAATGCAGGCGGTGGTGGTGGTGGTCGTATACTCCCAGGTACTGGTGGAAGTTCACAAGGTGCTGTTGTTCCAGGTCCAGCCGCAGGAGGAATAAACTTAGGAGGTTTAGGTGGTGGCTCAGGAGGTTCGGGCGGAGCGGCCGCCGGTGGTCCAGTAGGCGCTCAAAAGACAGCAGTATCTGGCGCAGGTGGGTCTTCTAATTCAAATGGTAGTAACGCATCAGTTGCTGGATCAGGTACTGCCGGCGGTGGAGGAGGCGGTTGGGGAGCTTCAGGTGGAACGTCAGCAGGCGGTGGTGGAGGAACCAATATTTATAATGCTCCAGGCTCAGGCGGTAAAGCAGTAAATCTTAATGGTAATACAGTAACCTGGATAGCAACAGGTACAAGATATGGAGCAATTTCATGACAACAAAATATGCAATTTTAGATCCACAAAATGGTGGATATGTTTATGTAGAAACTGAAGCAGAGATAGAAGCTAAAAAAGCTGAAAT
>Ga0255769_10002454_pt1 | contig 19821 bp, 19 predicted proteins | sample 041ome_9_FD_179637 | JGI IMG/M metagenome (GOLD analysis project Ga0255769, IMG submission 179637) | Coastal salt marsh microbial communities from the Groves Creek Marsh, Skidaway Island, Georgia - 041413US metaG (version 2) | ecosystem: Environmental > Aquatic > Marine > Intertidal zone > Salt... | reverse complement strand
AAAATATAAAAAAATGGTTTGAATCTTATAAAAAACCTGGAAAAATGATTTTCTTTCGATTTATGGGTAAGAAAGAGTCTGAAGAAATGATTGAAAAAGCTTATCTGGAATGGAAAAAAAATAACTAAGAACTTTATCTCAATAAAGTTTATCGCTTGAAACTATTCCAAGGTAACGAGTTTAGTTTGAATGCAGAATTAAGAGTGTGGTTTTTTCTGAACCCTTTATGAAACTTCAAACAAAACTCAATTTCTTTTTTGTTCATTTTACTATTTTTTATACTCTTTCAAACTAAAATTAACTTCATATAAAAATACCTCAACATCCCTTACCCTTTTTCTTGCATAGTCGAGTTTCTTGTCATATTTTCCACAGACGATTACCCCTTTTACATTTTCGCATTCTAAATGCTCCTCAACCCAACCCATATATCTTGCAATCTGTCCTACAGTATCGTCACTACTCTGATTTCGTTTTAACTCTATAACTACAAAATTGTTTGTTCCTTTTTCAACTGCAAGAATATCTATTGGTCCAATATCAGTTCTATATTGCTGACTTTTTAAAACACCATCTTCTTCAATTAAATCGTATTTTTTCCCAAACTCACTCTCCTCCCAATTTTGGATAATAAAGTCTTCTAACTGCTGCTCCATGTAAAAAAGACCTTTACTTAAGTCGGAAGATTCGTCTTTTACCGTTATTTCCATGCAGTTTTTATATTCAGAGACTATGTCATCTAAATCTTTACTAAGTTCATTTGGTCCTAACTCAATACCATCAGACATAAATTTGACTTCATCATCATGGAACTCAATTTCATAGGTTCTAAATACATACGAATCACCATATCTAAATGGGTGTTCTAAAAATTCTGATATCGTTTGATTTTGTTCAACTATCTCCCTTGACCACGGCTCATTGAATTTAACCGTTTCACTTAAACCATAAGTTAGTATCAATATTCCTTCTTTTTTATAGAAAAGGTAAACAGGATAATATCCATTGCTTGTAGACATTCCTGGTCCTAGTAGTGAAATCCAGGGAACATGGGTTGGTGTTCCCATTCCAAATGAAACTTTTACATCTAGGTCAAGGATCGATTCGGGATATAGTCCTTTAGTTTTTAGATTGCCTGTCTGTGATTGCTTTAAGAAATCTGAAAGAAACCCAATATCCATATTCTTAAAATCTGCTCTCAAACTTACTCCACTGTGACTGATTTAGCTAAATTTCTTGGTTTATCAACATCAGTTTTCTTTATTAATGCAACATGATAAGCCAGTAACTGAACAGGAATAGCGTGAATGATTGCAGATAAAACACCTGTATGCCTTGGGGTTCTGATAACTTTAATATCGGTCTCCTCATGGAAGTGGCTATCACTGTCTGCAAATACGTACAATATACCTCCCCGAGCCTTAACCTCTTGCATATTGGATTTTAATTTTTCTAGCAAAGCATCATTGGGTGCAATCACAACAACAGGCATATTATGATCTACTAGAGCCAATGGGCCATGTTTTAATTCACCCGCCGGGTATGCCTCTGCGTGAATATATGAAATTTCTTTTAATTTTAGCGCACCCTCTAGTGCAATAGGATAGTGAATACCCCTCCCTAAAAATAAAGCATTATCTCTATTGGCAAAAAGCTTTGCCCATTCTTTTATCTGTGGCTCTAAATTTAATGCAAACTGAATACTTCCTGAGAGACGACGTAATTCTTCTAAAAATGTTAACTCCAACTTTTTATTAATTTTTTTCTTTTTCTTAGCTAAACTCACACAGATTATGAAGAGCGCCGCTAATTGCGTTGTAAATGCTTTTGTTGATGCAACACCAATTTCAATACCTGCTCGAGTATAAAACACCATGTCAGATTCACGAACAATTGCGCTATCTTGGACATTACATATGGTTAAAGTTTTTTTATGTCCAATTTTTTTGGCATGCTTTAATGCTTCAATTGTATCTAAGGTCTCACCTGATTGCGAAATAGTAATAATAAGTTGCTTAGATTTAAAAACTGAATCTCGATACCTATACTCACTTGCAATTTCAACATTAGTTGGGATTTGCGCGATTGACTCAAACCAATATTTTGCCGTAAGTCCGGCATAGTAACTTGTACCAGCGGCTAAAATTAAAATGCTATCAATATCTTTTAATAATTTTTCAGATTTTTTTCCTAATAACTTTATATCAAAATTATTTTTATCAATAACAGCCTCAATCGTATCTGCAATTGCACGTGGTTGCTCATAAATTTCTTTTTGCATGAAATGATCATGCGGACCCAGCTCCATTGACTCTAAATTTACTTTGCTGTTATGAACCTCTCTTGATACCTCTTTCAATTTGGAATCATAAATTTGAAAGTTATCTGTAGTCAGTTCAACAACATCGCCGTCCTCAAGATAAATTATTTTTTTAGTAATTGCTAAAAGCGCCGTAACATCAGATGCAATGAAATTCTCACCGTTGCCTACTCCTACTATAAGAGGACATCCTTTGCGTGCGCATACTAATTTATCTGGATGATTTAATGATACAACTCCAATGGCAAACGCACCTCTTAACTCCTTGGTTGCCAAAGTTGTAGCGTGAAGGATATTTTTTTCTTTCTTATAAAAATAGTGTATGAGATGAGCAATTACTTCTGTGTCTGTCTCAGACTCAAATTTATAGCCAAGTTTTTTTAATTTTTCACACTGCTCAGAATGATTTTCTATAATGCCATTATGAACCACTGCAATTTCATTATTCGAAACATGAGGATGGGCATTTTGTTCTGTGACGCCACCATGAGTTGCCCAACGTGTATGCCCAATTCCAAGTAAGCCTTGAAGATCACCCTGATGTATTTTATTTTTTATTGTTGCTACTCTTCCTGTTGATCTTACCCGCTCAATACTTCCATTAACTAGGGCAATCCCAGCCGAATCATAACCACGGTATTCTAACCTCTCTAAACCATTTATTAGATGAGGAAGAATATTTTTTGTTGATATACCGCCGACAATTCCACACATTATTTCTTGGTTGGCCTTTTCCAATCTGACACTGTTTTTTGCTCGGTTCGTGAAAGGGTTAATTTGTCTGCCGGGACATCTTGAGTAATCGTTGAACCTGCCCCAATAGTTGCACCCTGACCAATTTTTACAGGAGCGATTAATTGTGTATCCGAACCAACAAAGACATCAGACTCAATTATTGTCTTATGCTTGTTTGCGCCATCATAGTTACAGGTAATTGTTCCTGCTCCCACATTAACATTACTACCGATTTCGGTATCACCAATGTAACTTAAATGATTAATTTTAGTTCCTTCACCAATTACAGTATTTTTAAGCTCAACAAAATTTCCTATATGGACATTATCTGCAAGCGTGCTTCCGGGTCTTAAGCGTGCATAGGGACCAATCTTATTATGATGGCCAACAACACTTGCATCAATATGCGAGAAAGGTTCGATTACCGTATTCTCTTTTATCTCGCAATTTTTTAATATGCTATAGGCCTTAACATGAACTCCATCACCGAGAATCACCTTATCTTCAAAAACACAACCAACGTCAATAATGACATCTTTTCCACAAACTAATTGTCCTCTTATATCAATCCTTGAGGGATCAACCAAAGTGACACCTTCATCCATTAATTTATTTGCTAAACTCATTTGATAGGCCCTCTCCATCATTGCCAACTCACTTTTGGAGTTAATTCCAGAAATGGTAATTTCATTTAACGCTTTATAAGACGATATTTCTACATTGTCTTCAGCTGCAAATTTTACAATATCTGTTAAATAATACTCTTTTTGTTGATTATTATTGCTTAATCTTTTTAACCATAGCTTAAGTTGGTTTGAATCAACCGCCATAATTCCAGTATTAATTTCAGTAATTTTTCTCTCTTCACTGGTGCAGTCTTTATCTTCAACAATTGCACAAATCCTATTATTTTTTCTAACAATTCGGCCATATCCTGCTGGGTGCTCTTTATCAAATGTCATGATACTGATTCCACCGTTCGTTTGTCCAACTAACTGATTTAGTTCTTTGGCATCTATTAGGGGAACATCGCCATATAAAATTAAAGTAATATCTCCGTGAATATAAGGGGCAGCTTGTAATAGAGCATGGCCTGTCCCCAACTGCTCTTTTTGTAATGGCCAATTGAATATGCTCTGAGAAAACAATGATTTAATACTTTCTGCACGGTACCCAATAACGATTGAAATATCATTTGGATTAAGCGATAGCGCAGAATCGACAACATATTTTATGAGAGGTTTTTTGGCAAGAGGCTGCAATACCTTGGGAAGCTCAGAACACATCCGCGTTCCTTTTCCAGCAGCTAAAATCACAACACTTAATGTCATATTTTTTTACTTTTAGTATAAACAAAAAAAGCAGCACTAAGCTGCTTTTTTCATTATTTCTAATTTATCTTTTTTTTCTTAACTTTTCAATCGCTTGCAGTTGAGCCATAGCTTCCGCTAACTCAGCTTGTGCTTTAGCAAAATCAATTTCAGCACTTTTATTCTTAATTGCTTCCTCAGCGGATTTTTTTGCCGCCAAAGCTTTTGCCTCATCAAGATCAGATCCTCGAATTGCAGTATCTGATAATACTGTTACATGACCTGGTTGTACCTCTAATATTCCACCAGAAACAAATATTAATTGTTCCTCAGCTTTGTCAGCTAATTTAATTCTAACGGATCCAGACTTTAGGGCAGTAATCATAGGTGCATGATGAGGATAGATACCGACTTCACCCATAATCGCTGGTGCGGCAATAAATTCTGCGGTACCAGAAAAAATGGATTCTTCAGCGCTTACAATATCGATTTGGACAGTATTAGCCATAATTATTTAGTTTTTTTTGCCTTTTCAATAGCTTCTTCAATACCACCAACCATATAGAATGCTTGTTCTGGCAAGTCATCATACTCTCCATCAACGATAGCTTTAAAGCCTTTAATTGTATCTTTTAATGATACGTATTTTCCGGGGGAGCCAGTAAACACCTCAGCAACATGGAATGGCTGTGATAAGAATCGTTGAATCTTTCTTGCGCGTCCAACAACCAATTTATCTTCAGGCGATAATTCGTCCATACCAAGAATCGCAATAATATCTCGTAATTCTTTGTAGCGCTGCAAAGTAGATTGAACAGCCCGAGCAACCTGATAATGTTCTTCTCCAACAACCTGTGGATCTAATTGTCTTGAAGTTGAATCCAATGGGTCCACAGCAGGATAAATACCTAACGAAGCAATATCTCGTGATAACACAACGGTTGAATCCAAATGCTGGAATGTTGTCGCAGGTGATGGGTCAGTCAGGTCATCTGCTGGCACATAAACTGCTTGGATAGATGTAATTGAACCCGTTTTCGTAGAGGTAATTCTCTCTTGCAAGCGACCCATTTCATCAGCAAGCGTTGGTTGATAGCCAACGGCTGATGGCATACGGCCCAAGAGCGCTGATACTTCAGTACCTGCAAGGGTATATCGATAAATGTTATCAACAAAGAACAAAACGTCTCGGCCTTCATCTCTAAACTTTTCTGCCATAGTCAAACCCGACAGAGCAACTCTTAATCGGTTACCTGGAGGCTCATTCATCTGACCAAAAACCATTGCTACTTTTGACTCTTTCATATTTTTCAATTGAATTACACCAGCCTCAGCCATCTCATGATAGAAGTCGTTACCTTCACGAGTTCTTTCACCAACACCAGCAAATACGGACAAGCCTGAATGCTGTTTTGCAATGTTGTTAATTAATTCAAGCATATTCACGGTTTTTCCAACACCCGCACCCCCGAACAAACCAACTTTACCGCCCTTTGCAAAAGGACACATTAAGTCAATCACTTTAATACCTGTTTCAAGCAATTCAACCGAGGGAGACAAATCATTAAACTCTGGTGCCTTTTGATGGATCGATCTAAACTCTTTCGAATCAATTTTGCCAACTTCATCAATAGGTCTACCTAAGACATCCATAATTCTACCTAGCGTGCCTTCGCCGACAGGAACTTGAATTGGTGCACCAGTTGAAGCAAATTGAGTACCGCGAGAAAGCCCATCAGAAGAACCCATAGCGATCGTTCTAACAATCCCATCACCTAATTGTTGCTGAACTTCCAAAGTTAAGCCAGCCTCAGCTGTTGAATCTTTATCTTCAATTATTAAGGCATCATAAACTTTTGGCATTTGGTCCCGAGGAAATTCGACGTCAACCACGGCTCCAATACATTGAACAACTTTTCCGATTTGTTTCGTACTCATTATTTATCCTTACTTATGCATAATTAATATTTTTTAAAATCTAAGACACTGCAGCCGCGCCACCTACAATTTCAGATATTTCTTTGGTAATCGCTGCTTGTCTTGCCTTGTTATAAACTAATGTTAACTCATCAATAACTGCTCCAGCATTATCGGATGCTGCTTTCATAGCCACCATTCGCGATGATTGTTCAGATGCCATATTTTCAGTTACTGCATGATAAATTGTTGACTCAATATATCTTGTCAATAATTGGTCAATAACCTCTTGAGCCTCAGGCTCGTAGATATAATCCCAGCTGCTATCAGGGCTACCTACTTTTTCGCCTGACAGAGGTAGGACCTGTTCCATTACAGGTTCTTGTTTCATCGTATTTATGAAATTGGTATAACAAATATGAAGCTCATCAATCTCTTCATTTATATATGCGTCGAGCATGACTTTAATCGTACCAATTAAACTTTCTAGGTTAGGAGTGTCTCCCAGACCCGTTAAATTAGATTTAATATCAGCTCCCACACGACCCATAAATCCTAGTGCCTTATTACCAATCACACTTACTTGTACTTTCTTATTTTCTTTTTCCCAGTTTCGCATTTGATTGATTGAAGATCTCAAAACATTTGTGTTTAATCCACCGCACAAACCTTTATCAGAAGTAACGACAATTAACCCAACATTTTTAACTTGTTGTCGCTCTATCAAAAAAGGATGTTTGTACTCAGACTGCGCATATGAGAGATTTGCAACCACATTTCTAATTTTTTCGGAATATGGACGAGCTGCTGTCATTCTATCTTGCGCTTTACGCATTTTTGAAGCAGCAACCATCTCCATTGCTTTCGTGATTTTTCGTGTATTTTCAACACTTTTTATCTGGGTTCTTATCTCTTTACCGACTGCCATTAATAATCCTTAATTAGTAAGAGCTTGATGATTTAAAATCTTCGATTGCTTTCGATAATGCTTTTGCGTCATCTTCTGAGAGATCTTTTGTGCTCTCAATAGTATCCATAATTTTCTTGTATTTTGATGACATAAAACCATGAAGGTCTTTTTCAAAAGCTAAAACTTTATTCGTAGGAACATCGTCTAGATAACCATTATTTGCTGCGTATAATGAGACGGCCATTTGCGGAACGGATAAAGGAGAATACTGGGATTGTTTCATTAGTTCAGTAAACATCACACCTTGATCAAGCTGTTTCCGTGTTGCCTCGTCTAAATCAGACGCAAACTGTGCGAAAGCAGCCAGTTCTCTGTACTGCGCCAAAGCCAAACGCACACCACCCCCCAGCTTTTTAATTACTTTTGTTTGAGCCGCTCCACCTACTCGTGAAACAGAAATACCTGCATTCATCGCAGGACGAATACCCGCGTTAAATAAATCAGTTTCCAGAAAGATTTGTCCATCCGTAATTGAAATAACGTTTGTAGGAACAAACGCTGATACGTCACCTGCAGCTGTTTCAATTACTGGCAAAGCTGTCAATGATCCAGTTTTACCTTTAACTTTGCCGTTAGTAAATTTTTCGACATATTCTTCATTAACCCTAGCTGCGCGTTCCAACAATCTTGAATGAATATAAAAGACATCGCCTGGGTACGCTTCACGACCTGGAGGTCTTCTTAGTAATAGAGAAATTTGTCGATAAGCTACTGCTTGTTTTGTAAGATCATCATAAATGATTAATGCATCTTCACCGCGATCACGAAAATATTCACCCATTGTACAGCCAGAGTAGGGGGCAAGAAATTGCAGAGCTGCTGAATCAGACGCTGATGCAGAAACAACTGTGGTGTATTCCATTGCACCATTTTCCTCTAATTTACGAACAACGTTCATAATCGTTGACGCCTTCTGACCAATAGCCACGTATATACATTTCATGTTTTGGCCTTTTTGGTTGATGATCGCGTCTACTGCAACAGCTGTTTTACCAGTTTGTCGATCGCCAATAATCAATTCACGTTGACCACGCCCAATAGGTACCATAGAATCAACAGCTTTTAATCCAGTTTGAACAGGTTCAGATACAGATTTTCTAGCAATCACCCCTGGGGCTACTTTCTCAATTTTGTCAGTTTCTTTTGCTTTTACAGGGCCTTTACCATCAATTGGATTACCTAATGCATCGACAACACGACCAATAAGTTCTGGTCCAACTGGAACTTCCAAAATTTTACCAGTACATTTACAAGTGTCGCCTTCAGTAATATGCTCATAGTCACCCATAATAACTGCGCCAACAGAATCTCTTTCAAGATTTAACGCTAATCCATAAGTATTTCCCGGAAACTCAATCATTTCTCCCGACATTACATTGGACAAACCATGAATACGTACGATTCCGTCTGTCACAGAAACCACGGTACCCTGTGTTTTTGCCTCAGAGCTAGCAGAAAAGTTTTTAATTCTGCTCTGTATTAATTCACTTATTTCTGACGTTGATAACTGCATTCATATCTCCCAATTTAAAAGCTTATGACTTTAAGCTGTAAGCTAAACTATCTAATTGTCCTTTAACCGAGGCATCAATTACGGTGTCGCCAACTATAATTTTGGTACCACCAATGATACTTTTATCGATTACTAAATTACTTTCAATTTTTCTATTAAATTTTTTTTCAAGGCTAGCTATTAGGCTTTTCACAACAGCGGCCTCTGGTTTTTCAGCAACAATAATCTGTGCTTCCATTGTGCCCTCTTCTGAGTCTTTTAATTCTTCAAAGAGATTGAAGATATGAGGTATAACCATCAATCTTTTATTTTCAATTAGTAATTTAATGAAATTTTTTCCGTGATCATCAATATCACCAACACATTTCATCAGAGCAGATTCGCGGTCGGAATCTAATATTTTTGTATCCTCTAAATAAGCTCGAAATTCTACATCTTTAACCAAGCCACTGAGCAAACTCAATAAGTCTGACCAAACTGCTAATTTTTTTTCGCCTTTGGCTAATTGAAAAACAGCTATGGCATAAGGTCTGGCAATTGTTGAAATCTCGGCCATGAACTTATAAATCCTTCGCTAATTTAGATAACATATCGGCATGTGCTTTTTTATCAATTTCTTTATTGATTATTTTCTCAGCAGCAGCAATTGCGATTGTTGCTAGTTCATTTCTAAGTTGATTTCTGGCCTTATTCACTTCATTCTCAACTTCATTTTGAGCATTTTTAATTATTAATTCGGCTTCAATTTTTGCCTTTTCTTGTGCATCTTTAATAATCTCGTTGGCTCTTTTTTCAGCAAGAGTAACAATCTCTGTTGATTTGCCTTTAGCACCTGATAAAACTTCTTCTTTTTTTAAGTCAGCTTCTTGCAATGCTTTTTGTCCCTCATGGGCCGCAGCTAAACCATCAGCGATTTCCTTCTGCCTTTTTTCAATGGCTCCTAAGAGTGGAGGCCAAATGAATTTAACTGTAAACCATATAAGGATGGCAAAGGTAAGCCCTTGCGCAATAATTGTTAATTGTATATTCATGCATCGTCCTAATTTCTAAGTTAAACGCCAGGTGTCACGCCCAATGTCAGTGGGTTAGCGAAAGCAAACATCATAACAATACCAACTGCGATAATGAAAGATGCATCGATAAGACCCAATAACAAAAATACTTTAGTTTGTAATTGTGGGATTAATTCTGGTTGGCGAGCTGCACCGTCCAAAAAACTAGCACACATAATACCAATACCAATACATGCTCCAAGAGCACCTAAACCAACCATCAAACCAAGTCCAATAGCTGTGTAAGACTGAACCGTTGCTAAAAATTGTAAAGCTTCCATATTCAATTTCCTTTCGTTAAAAAATTAGTGTCCTTCATGAGCCATGGCAAGATAAACTACTGTAAGCATCATGAATACGTAGGCTTGTAGGGTAACAATAAGTATATGGAAGATGGCCCATCCAGCCCCCAAAATTGTACCGAAGATAGCACCTACAATTCCTGAAAAACCCGCTAATAAAGCAATCAATAAAAAGATTACTTCGCCAGCATACATATTCCCAAAAAGTCGAAGAGAATGTGACAACGGCTTAGAAATATATTCAATTAAGTTAAAAATAAAGTTTGCTGGCCATACCCATATTTTTGATCCAAATGGCGCGCAAAACAATTCATGTATCCAGCCACCCAGACCCTTAACTTTGATGCCAAAAAATATCATCAAAAACCATACTCCAAGAGCCAACGCAAAAGTAGTGTTCACATCTGCTGTAGGAACGTTTCGCCATTCATGGATTCCAAAAAGTCCATAAATACTCGCCATTACATCAATGGGAAGAAAATCCATTGCATTCATCATGAATACCCATAAAAAAACAGTCAATGCCGCAGGAGCAACAAAGACGTGGCGGTCACCATGAAACGTTGCTTTCACTTGATTATCAATGAAGGTAAAAACCAACTCGATAAATGCTTGAGTTTTTGTCGGAACGCCAGGTGTTGATTTTCGCGCAACTAACCAAATAAATCCCATAGTTAGGATGCCTAAAATGATTGACATTACAACAGAATCTAAATTAATAGTCATAAATGCGCTCTCTCCAAGAGATAGCTCATTAAATGCTAAATGATGTCCTATATATTCGTTAGGTGATTGATATGTGGTACCAGCCAAAAAATTTCCTTAATCTATTTTTTCAATTTTTGATACAGCAAAACCCGAATAGAGCGCTGCGATTACCAAACCTAAAATTAAATTAAAACTAACTAAACTTTCATAGCTATTGAAAGCTACGAACAATCCCAAGGCAATCACAATAAGTTTGATCAACTCAGCCTTTAATGCATTTATAACAACTTTCGAAGACGATAAGTTGTCAGTTTTAGCTAAGGGCGCTGCAATTAAAACCCCTAAAATAACCGTAAAGCCCCCTATAAAAAGAGAGAGGCCATAGTCTATGCCATAAAAAAAAGTAATTATTAGCGCAATAAAAGCCTCAATTAGTAAAAGCCTCTTTACCATCCTTCTAATTTCTAATGAATATCTACCAATGATATTAACCATTAAAGAATTCTCCATACTCAGATCTATTTAGAAATTAGAGAAACGTGATTTTGGCTTGATTTATCAAAACAGTCAAGGCTTGATTAGCTATCTAAGTTTATTTATAAAATTTTGAATTTCATCAATGTTTGTATAGGTTACTTTAAAAAACCCATTACCCTTAGGATTGTGATGAAAACTAACTTTCATGCCTAATTTTTCAGATATTTCATTTTCTAATATTCGCAAATCTTCAGATTTCGATGAAGTTCTTTTTTTTGTTTTTTGCGAGGAATCTGAAACTATTCTTTCAATATCTCGCACTGACAGGTTTTCTGCAATAATTTTCTGGCATAGCATCACTTGGTTACTCGCAGGCAAAGATACTAAAGCCCGCGCATGTCCCATATCAATTTTTTTTGCTAACAGCGCATGCTGAACACGTTCATTTAAATTAAGCAATCTTAATAAATTTGTAACAGCTACCCTTGACTTACCCAACGAAGTAGCTGCCCCTTCATGTGTCATACCAAATTCCTCTATGAGTCGCTTAATACCTTGAGCTTCTTCAATAACGTTAAGATTTTCTCTTTGAATATTTTCAATTAGGGCCAGCGCTAATGCATCATTATCAGAAATTTCTTTTATTAAAACGGGGACCTCTTTTAATCCAGCTATTTTTGCTGCCTGCCATCTTCTCTCGCCAGCAATTATCTCGTAATTATTTTTTGAAACTAATCTAACTAGGATTGGCTGAATAATCCCTTGCTCCTCTATAGAGGATGCAAGTTCTTGAAGTTGTTCATTATCCATAGACTTCCTAGGTTGATATTTTCCTCTTCCAAGGTCGTCGATTTTCAAATATGTCAAACCGTTACTGTCAGCATTATTTATTTCTTCAGAATTGCCTAAGAGTGCGTCCAAACCACGCCCTAAACCTTTAGTTTTCATATTAATTTCCTAGTAAAATTTCATCTGCCAATTGTAAATATGCTTTTGCACCCTTTGACGATCTGTCATAACTAATTACCGATTGACCATAACTCGGCGCCTCAGCCAATCTAACGTTTCTTGGTATGATTGTGTCATAAACTTTCCGGCCGAAATGAGCTGCCAATTGATCCGATACTTGCCTTGTGAGGGTGTTTCTCTTGTCATATAGGGTTCTTAATAAGCCTTCAATTTCAATATCTGGATTTAGATTTCTTTTTACTTTTTTAATTGTATCGACAAGATCAGAAAGTCCCTCAAGCGCGAAATACTCACATTGCATCGGAATAATTACAGAGTGAGCTGCAACTAAAGCATTAACAGTAAGAAGGCTCAATGCAGGAGGGCAATCAATTAAAACAAAATCATATTTGTTAAGTTGATTAATTTGCTCTTTTAAAATAAATTCTCGCTTTTCAAAATCTACTAACTCAATCTCCGCACCTGCAAGTGATTGGTTTGCGGCAACAACATCAAATTTATCGTCTTCGGCCGGAAATATTGCTTCCTGTAAATTTATTTTTTTGATTAAAACATCATAAATTGTCTTTTGAGCTTCTTTTTTTAAAATACCTACTGCTGACGTTGCGTTACCTTGCGGATCTAAGTCGATTAAAAGAACTCTTCTTTTTTTTGCTGCAAGCGAAGAAGCTAAATTGACAGAAGTTGTTGTCTTTCCAACGCCACCTTTTTGATTAGATATTGCAAAAATTTTCAAAAATATTCCTTTATTTAGTTATCAATTTTGACTAAGTAACGTTCAGCATCTAAAAAGGGGACATTAACAGGAAAAATTTCATATTTTTTTCCAATATCATTTAAATCTTCAAAAATTACTTTTCTGCTTTTCATAGCAAACCAAGAACCATCTATTTTTATTAGATGTTTGGTTAAGTTAACAAAACTTCTAATGTCACTAAAAGCTCTTGAGATAATGGCATCATAAAAAAATGGTTTTTTAAGGTCCTCAACTCGTAAATTTACAACCTCTACGTTTTTTAATTGCATTTCAAATTTAGCCTGCTTTATAAAAGCTGTTTTTTTCTCAACCTTATCAACTAACTCAATTGCACTTGAAGGATTTAACATGGCAATGATTAATCCTGGCAATCCAGCACCGCTTCCCACATCCAAGATTTTTTGTCCTTTAACGCTATTAGCCACAGCCAAACAATCTAGCAAATGAAGCAGAATAATATCTCGTTTACTAGTCAGTGATGTTAAATTATATGTCTTATTCCATTTTATTAATAAATCTATATAAATCAATAATTTATCATAAATATTTTCAGTCCCAATCGATAACGATTTTATCCCATTCTCAAGTAAAGCTTCATCATTAAGCCACTCTTTGTTTTTGCTTACCGCTTCCATAGGTATTTTTTCTTTTTAAGTGCACTAATAAAATAGATATTGTTGCAGGGGTGATTCCTGATATTCTTGTCGCCTGATCGAGAGTCTCTGGTAAATGCTTCAAAAGAAGTTGTTTGGCTTCGATGCTTAATCCATGAATAGCGTTATAGTCAAAATCAGCAGGAATGTTTAGTTTTAAGTGTGCTTTATTTCGCTCAATTTCCTCTTTTTGCCTATTTATGTAGCCAGAATATTTTGCAAATATTTCAACTTGTTCGCCAATCACCTTATCAACTGAAGGCGTTTCGCCCATAATTTCGTATAGACTTACAAATGACAGCTCTGGTCGTTTTAAGAGATCAAATGCCGAATATTCATTTTCAATTTCCTTTGATAAGTACTTATTTTGAATAGATTTATTTAGATTTTTCGGTTTTAAGATAGTTTTCTTAAGCTTTGTTTTTTCATTTTCAATTTGATCTTGTTTGCGAGAAAATGACTCCCAATGATGATCGTCTATTAGACCCAAAGTCCTCGCTTTTGGGGTAAGCCGAATGTCTGCATTATCTTCCCTCAATAAAAGCCTATACTCTGCCCTACTGGTAAACATGCGATAAGGCTCTGTTACCCCTCGGGTAGTTAGATCGTCAATCATCACTCCAATATAAGATTCGTCTCTACCAGGAGACCAACATTCTTTATTTTGAACTGCCAATGCAGCATTCATACCAGCAATTAACCCTTGAGCAGCAGCTTCTTCATAACCTGTTGTGCCATTTACTTGTCCTGCAAAAAATAATCCTTCAATCACCTTGCTTTCTAAACTGCTTCTTAAGGATCTTGGGTCATAGTAATCATATTCAATTGCATACCCGGGTCTTAAAATATGAACGTTTTCTAATCCAACAATGGTTCGTACGAAATCGTATTGAATATCAAATGGTAAGCTTGTGGATATGCCGTTAGGATATACTTCGTGCGTCGTTAAGCCTTCTGGTTCAATAAATATTTGATGTGACGATTTGTCTGCAAAACGTTGAATTTTATCCTCTACAGATGGGCAATATCTTGGGCCAACTCCCTCAATAACGCCTGTATACATTGGCGAGCGATTTAATCCTTCTTTAATAATTTCGTGTGTTTGAGTATTTGTATGAGTAATCCAGCATGAAATTTGCTGTGGATGTTCATTCTTGTTTGATAAATTGGAAAAGTATGGTGTAGGAAAGTCTCCAGACTGTTCAATCATCTTTGAGTAATCAATCGTCCGTCCGTCAAGCCTTGGAGGCGTTCCTGTTTTCAATCTTCCAACGGGTAAGTCCAGCTCTCTTAACTTTAATGCAAGGCTACTGGCAGAGGGATCTCCGGCGCGACCCGCCTCATAGTTTTCTAAACCTACATGTACTAGACCACTTAAAAACGTTCCTGCAGTTAAAACGACTTTTTTTGCATAAAAAATCAGGCCCATTTGTGTTTTTACGCCAACAATCTTGTCTGCTTTAATTATCACGTCATCAACGGCTTGTTGGAATATTGATAAATTCTCCTGGTTTTCAAGCGCTTTGCGAATAGCGGCTTTATATAAAACTCGGTCTGCTTGCGCGCGTGTTGCTCTTACAGCTGGGCCTTTACTCTGATTTAAGATTCTAAATTGAATACCACTTTGATCGATCGCTTTTGCCATCATGCCACCCATTGCATCTATCTCTTTCACTAAATGCCCCTTTCCAATGCCGCCAATGGAAGGATTACAAGACATTTGGCCTAAGGTTTCAATATTGTGTGTGATAAGAAGCGTCCTAGTTCCCAAGCGAGCAGAAGCCAACGCCGCTTCCGTTCCTGCGTGACCGCCTCCGATAACAATTACATCAAAATTTTCGTGGTATTTCATAATTAGAATTTTACTTTATTTATGCGAACTTTAATATGTATAGTTCCACGTGAAACAAAATTGCTATTTGTTCCACGTGAAACCTTATTTACCGATACAAAACTGGCTAAATATCTCACCTAATAAATCCTCAGATGAAAAGCTACCAGTTACCCGAGATAATGCTTTTTGCGACAATGAAAGGTCTTCGGCGCATAAATCAGGGTTTTTAAGATTATAAATTGCATTAGCCAAATGATTATTTACCTCATTTAAGGCAACTAAGTGCCTTTCCCGTGCCATAAAAATTTGCTCATTACTATCTGCATCATGAAATCCTAATAGCTTAAGTATTTCGTCACGAACATGCTCTATCCCTTGATTTAGTTTCGCAGATATAAAAATAGGCTCTACAAAATCTTGTGTAAGGTTTGCCTTCTGCCCATTGAGTAAATCGATTTTATTGTAAACCCAAATAATATTTATGTCTTTAGGTAGTTGTTTATAAATATTTTTTTCATACTCCGTAATACCTGCTCTGGCATCAACAAGAAAAATAATAATTCCTGCTGTTCTGATATTGTCCCAGGTTTTTGTGATGCCAACTTTCTCTACAACATCGTCAGTTTCTCGCAACCCTGCAGTGTCTATAAGATTTATAGGAATGCCTCCTAACGATAATTGGCTAGACACAGGATCTCTAGTCGTACCTGGCACCTCAGCAACAATAGCTTTGTCCTCCCCCAAAAGTTGATTTAATAAGCTCGACTTTCCAACATTTGGCTGACCAATAAGAACCAGTTGAACGCCCTCACGGAGTAATTTACCCTGCTTAGCTGTTTTTGTAATTTCTTGAATGGAAATGGCAAGGCTCTCAATTTTTTCTTTTATTTGGCCGTCTTTAATAAAGTCTATTTCCTCCTCTGGAAAATCTAAAGAGGCTTCGACATACGTTCTTAACTGAATTAACTTTTCTAATAACTCATTGATTTTTATTGAAAATTTCCCGCTTAGAGATTGCATAGCACTTTTTGCGGCCTTTGTAGTTGAAGCATTAATAAGATCAGCTACGGCTTCGGCTTGGGATAAATCAATTTTGTTATTCAAATAGGCGCGTTTCGTAAATTCCCCTGGTTCAGCTAAACGCGATCCCTGGCTAATACATTCTTGCAAAAGTATTTGCAATACAATGGGGCCGCCGTGGGCATGAAGCTCGATGACGTCGTCACCTGTAAAGGAATGGGGTTTTTGAAAAAACAACGCCACTCCCTGATCAATTAATTCTTTTTTAGCATTTTTGAAACTATGAAACGAAAATTGATTTGGTGTAATTGGTTTACTGCATATTTTTTCGGCAATGGATAATGCTTTAGGTCCTGCCAACCTTACAATTCCTATACCTCCAGGTCCGGGAGCGGTTGCTACAGCAGATATAGTATCGTTAAGATTATGCATTACCTTTCTTTTTTAAGGCTTCAGCATGAATTTTTTTATTTACATACCACTGTTGTGCAATTGATAATATGTTATTTACAAGCCAATAAAGCACCAATCCTGCAGGAAAAAAGAAAAAGAAAATACTAAATATAATTGGCATCATAATCATTAGCCTTGCCTGCATCGGATCTGTAGGCTTAGGATTTAATTTGGTTTGCAAAAACATAGAGGCTGCCATAAGTAATGGCAGGATATAGTAAGGATCTATGGAAGATAAATCTTGAATCCAGCCGAAAAATGGTGCGTGCCTTATTTCAACTGAACCCAATAGCACCCAATACAACGCAATGAAAACTGGGATTTGAATTAGAATTGGCAAACAACCGCCTAATGGGTTAATTTTCTCAGTTTTATAGAGCTCCATCATGGCCTTTTGCATTTTTTGCTTATCATCGCCGAATTTTTCTTTCATGCTCTGGAGTCTAGGCGCCAATTCTCTCATTTGCGCCATTGAGCGATAACTTGATGCAGATAATGGATAAAAAAGTAATTTAATTAACACGGTGAGCAAAATAATTGCTACTCCCCAATTTCCTACCATAGAGTGAATACCCGATAACACGGAAAAAAGCGGTGCGGCAATAAATGTTAACCATCCATAATCAACTGTGTACTCAAGACCCGGTGCAGCATCAGCTAAGCTATTTTTTAATTGAGGTCCAGCATATAACTCAGCAGAAAAATTAATAGTTTGGTTTGCACCTATGGCTGCAAGCTGGGTAATCGTTCCTGCTGAATAAATATTATCAGCTATTTTTTTGGAATAAAACTTTCTAGGTGTTCCGTCAGGAAGGATCCAAGCGGCGGCAAAATATTGCCGAATCATGCCGATCCAACCATCTTGTGTGTTCATAGAAAATGATTCATCGTCAACATCATTAAAAGCTAGCTTTTTAAAATTATCACTTTTGGTGAAATATGCTGTGCCTGTATAAGATGGCATCATAGCTGAGCCTTGATTTGAGCTTCCATCATGCAAGAGCTGATAGTATGCTTTAGGCTTAATATCCTTGTCTGTCTTATTCGTGATTTCATAGTCAACTGTGACGAGATAGCTTCCCTTATTAAACTTGTAGGTTTTAATTACCTTAACAGCATCAGATTCGTAAAAAAGAGGCACCTCAAGAGTGTCGCTCGTCATCTCATAGGTTGTTCTCTCAAACTGAAAAGTATCTTTGTGTGATGGCAGATTATTGTTTGAAAATCCCGATTGTGCAATGTAAAGCGCAGGGTCATATTTGTCCGAAAACAAACTATACAATTCAACTTTATCATCAGCTTTGAAATTTTGAAGTTTAAGTTGACGCAAATCACCACCAATATTTGAAATAACAATTTCAAAATGATCCGTTTTAACTAATGCATTGTTTCCAGAAACGAGTTCATAATCTTTAGAAATTTTATTAGGTTGCGCTTCAAGGCCTCCCTCAAAAATAGGAATTTCTTTATCCGCTTGTGCTTCGGTAGGCACGGGATTTAAATCAGCCTGTTTTCTCTGCCAAGAATCCCATAGTAAAAGTAAAGAGAAAGAAAAAATTACAAATAATATTAAACGTTTTGTATCCATTAATTACCTTTATTTGATTGGGAGCGGATCATATCCGCCTTTATTTTTGGGATGGCACCGACAAAGACGTTTTATTGATAGCCAACTACCCTTGATAACGCCATAATGTCTCAAGGCCTCAATTGTATACATTGAACATGTAGGAGTAAACCTACAGTGATTACCAATAAATGGACTTAAACAAAGCTGATAAATTTTAATCATTAAAATAAGTATTTTTTTCATGCTTTTATTTTTAAAAATAGGCTTTTAAGTTCATCTTTAATTATAAAGAATTCTGTTTTATCAAAAGTTTTTTTTACACGAAGAACTATATCAACAGCGAGTCCAGATGGGAAGTCGGCTTGAAAAATTTCACTTATTGAGCGCTTAATATAATTTCTCTTTACGGCACGTTTCTCAATTTTTTTAGGAACGATACACCCCAATCTAAATACTGTGTATTCATTGGAGGAGTAATGTAAAAAAAAATGGGATGAGGTAAGGCGTTTTTTTTTAGAAAAAACGGATGAAAACTCATCCGTTGAAGTTAATTTATTTTTTTTATTTAGCAATAAGAATCTAAAGACCTAATCGAGCTCTTCCTTTAGCACGCCTGGATGCAATAACTGCTCTTCCGCCTCTTGTTTTCATGCGAACAAGAAAACCGTGGGTTCTAGCACGCTTTATTTTTGATGGTTGATAAGTTCGTTTCATTAGAAATCCAATAGTCAAATTGAACGCGAGAAGATACTCCAAATCGGTATATTTGTCAATTCTATTATTTTCAAAAATATTTTATTTGCTTGTGGATAACTTTGAAAATATAGGCTACTATAAATTCCCTTTTTTAAAAATTGTTAAAGAATTTATTGAGATGGAAATTGCTGAGGTTTGGAATGAGTGCATTGAAGAAATAAAAAAGAAAATTTCTAAACAACAATTTTCAACCTGGATAACACCCCTCAGCTTTTCCTTTGAAAAAGAATCTCACACTGTAATAATCTCAGCTCCAAACCAATTTATCTTGCAGTGGGTCAACGATCGCTTTCATGATGAAATAAAAAATAAGTTTTTGAAAATGGATCAAGCAACAACCATCGAATTTAAAAGTATAAAAAAACAAAAAATAAATTCACAAACATCTCATACAAATAAAATAGACAAAAATAATAAAGAAAAACCTGAAAAAACAAAAACTACTGGACTTAATAAAGCTTTTAATTTTGATAACTTTGTCACTGGAAAGGCCAATCAATTAGCA